>SDBU01002821.1_pt1 | contig 22598 bp, 19 predicted proteins | sample 2277071 | NCBI WGS metagenome assembly SDBU01 (sample SAMN10397929, study PRJNA504765) | marine sediment metagenome | isolation source: marine sediment core GS08_GC12, 126 cmbsf | place: Arctic Ocean: Gakkel Ridge, Loki's castle | collected 2008 | reverse complement strand
CGGGATAGATACCGGAGCTTTTTTATCCGAATATCTCAAATCGTTACTCACGCCCATCTTTACAAATTTGATCAAACGGTTGACTACCTCGGTAACGTCAAGAACAAGAGACTGAAATAACCTCTTCCAAAACCAATTTTTATTCTTAGAAACCGTTTTGGGCGCAGGCGGTTTCTCCTTTGGTTTTTGATTCGGGATAGATACCGGAGCTTTTTTATCCGAATATCTCAAATCGTTACTCACGCCCGCCTTTACAAATTTGATCAAACGGTTGACTACCTCGGTAACGTCAAGAACAAGAGACTGAAATAACCTTTTCCAAAACCTATTTTTATTCTTAGAAACCGTTTTGGGCGCAGGCGGTTTTTTCGGCGGTTCTTGATTCGGAACAGGCGTCGGCTCTGCTATTTTATCTAAATATTTCATATTTTCATTGCTCTCAACGTGTACAAATGGCGTTTCTCATCCGTTCTCCTCCCAAGCGATCCAGGGAAAATTCAAATATTAGTCAAAGCCCGAAACACCGAGCGTCTCGGAACTTTAGCCTCTATAGTTTTATCGTCTTGAATTCCACGTATTAAACAACAAAAATATATGGAGTTACCAAATTGGGGACTTAAAAATACAAACGCGCTAATTTCAATCGCGTTATTTTTACATAGAACGTTTCAACGCGAAACAATTCTAAAACTCAGCCTCTACCTTACCACAAGCTTCCTGAAAACCGCATCTGGCAATAAATCGTCGATCCCGGGATCACCGAAAGATATCGAGCCGTGGTATCGTTTGTAGCCGAATAAATTCCTGTGATAAGATGATTGCCGATCGGGATAGAATTGGCGAATGTGAAAGAGCCGTCGGAACCGGGAGTCGTGGCAAGCGATATCGTGGAGCCGGCGCCGTCGGGGATGGTTATAATGACGCTCACGCTTGACGAGCTATCGCCGGGAGCGTCTCCAAGACCGTCGTAAATGTTGCCGGTAACGGTATTCGCGACTAACTCCGATATATCCCCCGCGAACTGTTTGGTTATCGGGGAGCCACCTCCATTCGAGGAGATCGTAACCCCTCCTCCATAGGTATAGAAATCACCCCAGGCATCCTTTTTATAGTCGTCGGTATTCTCAACAAAACTGTTTTGTATATAGGGGCCGTTCCAGGCGGAGTATCCCCCGGGATTGGCGACGAGAGCGTCGAGAGTTGGCGGCAAAGCGCCGATATCCCCTACGTAGCCGAAATCGATCCGGATACCGTCGGTTATAAGCCCTGGATTTCCTATAATAGCCCTGCTCAAATTTTCTATTTCGCCTAATGTGGCCTCGACCCGGGCGTTTTCAGCGGCGGGCAGCATCGATTTTAGAGCCACCGAGGCGACTATACCGATTATGATGATGATTAGAATCAACTCAATAAGGGTAAATCCAGATTTTTGATCACTTTTTCGCATATCAAACCTACGGCGTTACGAAGTTAAAAGAATCGCCATTGGAAAATATTATTTCGAAAGATATTCCGGACATATCTACAAACGACCCGCCCCCGCTCCGCGAATCCTTGAAATTTTCGAATGTTAGGATTGCTGTTTGAGCCGGATCAATAATTTGCGGCGATGAAAAAGACGCCGTCTCACCGCTTCCCAACCTGGGATTATTATATACATTTCCGCCGTCCCACTCTACCCTTCGATAATAAGCCGCTGGTGAAGACGTATACGTCAGGATTACATAAGTAACCGTCACCGGAAACGACCCGGCGTTTTCAACGGCAAGTTCGATATTCCGATTGCCTGGACCGAAGGCTATGGCGCTTCCCGGTACATATCTAATCCATCCCGAACCCGATCCTCCCGCCGATGAACTCCAGAGGCTGGATGTAAACCGTAATTCGGTAAGGGTAACTGTTCCGGGATTGACGATAACATATTTCGAGGCTGTATCGGCGACTCCCGAAACCACCGCCCAAATCTTCTGTAAACCTATAGGAATCATATTCGCGAAAGAAAATTCGCCCGCTCTCGACGGTACGGTCGAGGAACTGGTTATCGATCCGGCCCCATCGGGATAATACAGCGTAATAGCCACATTGGAGGCGCTGTCGCCTGGCGGCGCCCCGTTAATGTCGCGCACGAAACCGGTTACCGTATTGGCTGATAATTCGGCTGGTGAATTAGCGATCTGTTTGGTGATGGGTGATCCGCCCCCGTTGGAAGCGACGGTGACCCCGCCCGAATAGGCGTAAAGTTCGTTCCAGGCATCCGTTTTGTAACCGGCTGCATCCTCGACGAAACCGCCATGAATATAAGGCCCGCTCCATGTGGCGTATCCGCCGGGGTTAGCGACCAGGGCATCGAGATTCGGGGGCAACGCGCCGATATCTCCGACATATCCGAAATCCGTTCGGATACCGTCGGAAATCAATCTCTCGTCCCCGGCGATAGATCTTGCGATAAGCCGCATTTCTTCTATTGTTTGGTCGAATCGTTGATTGTCCGAGGTGTTATTTAGCGACCGCGCGGCGATACTGCCTAGAATTCCGATGATTACGATCACCAGGATCATTTCGATAAGAGTGTAGCCGCGTTTACTCACGTTAATAAACCACCGTTATGGTATCGGGTCCCCCGACACTTATTATCGATCTTCCCGCAAAATCGTAGATGTAGTTTACTCCCCAACCGTCGGTAAGATAATCATTGTTGTTTGAATCCACGTAAGGGCCATTCCATCCGGTTTTGGTAAATTTATCGTAATTAGCCACTCCGGCCGGTTTCGTTACCAGTCCCTGCAAATTCGGAGGCGGCGAACCGACATCGTTCTCATACCCCCGAATGCCGGTATCGGCCGACCCGACAATGGCCGCCTTAAATAGAAGCATTTCCCGCTTAGTGGCGTTCGCTCTGGAGGATTCGAGCATATTACCCATAATCGGGATCGCCACGGTGGACAGGATACCCACCACCACGATTATTATAACCAGTTCTATAAGAGTAAACCCGAAATCGTCTGCGACCCCGGGTTCATAGATGCTAACCATGGCTTTTTCTACCAGTTATTTTCGCCGGCTGTATTGGTATTCGGCCATATCTCGCCCGTGGCCGCTAAATACGCCCAGCCGCCGCGGGTACCGACAATGGTCCCCTTGGTCACCCCGGTCACGATCGAATCGGGAGCGTTCGTTTCCAATTGGTACGGATTCCCCGGAAGGGTATGTTCCATAACCACTCCAACCGTAGCCAAGCTGTCCATGGGAGGCCAGACGGCCGTGCCCGTTGTCACAGCGGCGTTAGCGTAATAAATGCTTACTCCGGACCGCAGGCTTCCGAGGGCGCCTTGACAGGCCGCTTCCCTGGATTCCGCCACTATATTCTTGTATTTCGGTATCGCTACCGAGGCCAGAATACCGAGAACGACGATAATAATGACCAGTTCGATTAACGTAAACCCTTTTTCCATTTTTCTCATCGCGTTCCCCCAGCGAATTGTTGATTTCTTATCTTTTAAAAACCTCGATCAAATTCCACATCGGCGTAAATATCGCCAGAGCGAGTATTAATACCATTACTGCAATCATTGTCGTCAGGATCGGCTCGATACGGCTTGTAAGTTTTTTCGTGTCGTACTCGATCTCGGCGTCAAAGTGCCTCGCCGTTTCCTCTAATAAGTTTTCCAGAGAACCTGTTTCCAAACCTAATGAGAACATCTGTGTAACCAGAGGGCTGAAATATTTCGATTCCTTCATCGGAAGCACCAGATTCAGTCCTCCTGATAGATTTTCGCCCATTTTAGTAATGACTTTAGAAAAATAGTGATTTCCGATAGAATCTTTGAGAATCGTTAAGGCCCTCGATAACGGTAATCCAGCCGAAAGGAGTATAGAGAGGGTATAGCATAAACGTGACATAGCCGCTTTTATAATGATCGGGCTTATAATCGGCATGGAGACGGCTATTTTATCGTATACTTTTTTACCCCGATCGGTTAACCTCGCCCGCCAAAACCCGAAAGCGGTCAGGGGCAAAATAACCATAATCAACTGCCAGTATGATCTTACAAATAAGTTAATATTAATTATCAGGTTAGTCGCCCATGGTAAATCGGCCTGGTTGGCGGAATACAAACCGGCGAATTTGGGTACTACCAGAGTGACAATCACAAAAAACGCGATTGCCATCGTAATGAGAACGTAGGTGGGATACCTTACCGCGATCTTAATCCCTTCCTTGATTTTAGCCTCTCTCTCCAGAAGCTCCATTGACCTGGCCAGCATAATATCGAGAGTTCCCGATTCCTCTCCCGCTTTAATAGCCTCAACATAGATAGGAGGAAAATACCCCTCGTGCTCCTCGAGGGATTTCCCCAAACTACTGCCCCCCTCGATCGACCTGCGGATATCCGTTATGACAGAATTTAGTTTTTGATCGATTGTATCCTCGGCTATTATATTCAGCGACCTCAGGATAGGTATCCCGGCACGGGACAGGGTCAGGAGTTTTCTGGTAAGAAAAATAAGATTATCATGGGAGACCTGCCTATCCATCATCCTTCGTAAGCCCTCGAAACCCATCACGTAGCGCTTGACCGAGATAGGAATTAATCCCCTGGAATCTAAAATATCTTTAGCGGTGAAATCATCGACAGCATCGATGACCCCGCTAACTTTATTCCCATCGGGAGAAATGGCTGTATATTTATATTTCGTAACCATTAAGAACCTCGGCCTTTTCGAATTCGCTTCTTAGCAGAATATCCTCTTGCGTAACTTTCAGTATCTCTTCCATTGTCGTGATTCCCTGAACGGCCTTAGCCAGGCCATCGTATCTCAAAGATAGCATCCCGAGATTAACGGCCTCCTGACGCAACTCAGCGCGAGGCGCTTTTAAGTTTACCATTTCCTTTAAGGTGGAATTCATTATTAAAAGTTCGTGGATAGATGTTCGCCCGGTGAAGCCCTGAAAATTGCATCGCGGGCAGCCGCCCGGCTCGAATACATTTATAGGTAACTTGTATCTCTCCAAGAGTCGCTGACGGCCGGGATCGATTTGAACGACCTCCTTTTTGCAATGCCCGCAAAGGACTCTGACGAGTCTTTGCGCCAAAATTCCGGAAACCGCGCTCGAGACCAGGTACGGCTCGATTTCCATATCGATTAACCTATCTAACGCCACCGGAGCGTCGGAAGTATGCATAGTCGAATATACCAGATGCCCGGTCAACGACGCCCGGATGGTGATTTCGGCGGTGGCTAAGTCCCTGATTTCTCCGACCATCAGCATATCCGGATTCTGCCTGACTATAGATCGCAGCAAGTTCGCGAAAGTCATTCCCGCTTTTTCATTAATCTGAACCTGGGTAACCAGGGGTAGATTATATTCGATGGGGTCTTCAACGGTAACCACGCTCTTATCCGGTGTGCTGGTTTTAGCGAGGGTCGCGTAAAGCGTGGATGTTTTTCCCGAACCTGTCGGGCCGGTGATCAGAATCAATCCTTCAGGGCGTGATATCAGCTCCAGCCATTTATTTAGATTATCCCGGGAAAATCCCATCTTGTCGAGATCGAGGATCAAACCGGTTTTATCCAGAATACGAATAGCGATTTTCTCCCCGAACAATGTCGGTAGAGAAGATACTCTGAAATCGACAATGCCTTGTTTTACTCTTGCCTGAAACCTGCCGTCCTGGGGAATTCTCTTCTCGGAAACATCCATATTGGACATGACTTTTATTCTGGAAACAACCCCGGTAATCAGGGATGGCGGCAGGACCGAAATATCCCTCATCAAACCATCGACCCTGAAACGCACCCGTAAACCGTTCTCGTCGGGTTCAAGATGTATATCCGACGCCCTTAATGCCACGCCCCGTGAAACGATTATGTTTACCAGCTTAACCACAGGCATAGTACCGTCGATACCCTGCGCGGGATCCTGCTCGATATCCTCGACCGTTAACGCGACCTCCTCGCTTATTATTCCTTCGACAACCTTATCGACGGCGTCGTTTATGGAATAGAATTTATCGATAGCCGACTCGATTTTTGATTTCGAGGCGACGACTCTCTTAATGTTCATTTTTGTATGGTAAGAGATCTCATCCAGCGCTATGAAATCGATAGGATCGTAGATGGCCACGGATAACGTGTTTTCTATTTTAAATATCGGTATAAGTAAATGTTTTCTGGCCATTTCAGCGGGGATCGTCTCGGCTATTTCCCGATCGATCACCACATCGTCGAGATTCAAAAAAGGGATTTCGAGCCGGCCGGCTAATGCCGTCATCAATTGATCCTCGGTCAGGACATTTTGAGAGATGAGAATGTCCCCGATCCGCTGACCGGTAATTTTCTGCCGTTCAAGGGCCAGTTTTAAATGCTCGTCGGTAATAGCCCCGCTTTCGACCAGCAGCTCCCCGATTCTTTTCTTAAACGTTTTTTTACTCATCTTAATCTGATTATCGACAGATAATTAATCGGTTACAGAGTGGAAATGACACTATGGGATAGATAGAGGGGAATAGTCTCTATTACCTCTTCAGAGACATATATTCCGGCTATTCTCGTTTCAGGTTGAAACCCCGGCTCGTTGGCGTTTGAGACACAATAGCGTTTGGCGATCACCGTTGACAATAATGACAACAGGCCGTATATTTATTGAAAAGGTATTAAACTTCCGGGCCGCTCCTGAGTCTAATATCCGGAAGCTGTAAAATGATTTGGAATAATCAGGTTAAGGAGGAAGAAACATGCGGAAGTTGTTGGTGATGTCCTTGTATTTAATCATCCTAACGTCGCTCGCTATAGCGCAGGGATCGATATCGGGGACTGTTTTAAGTGGCGCCGATGGGGAGCCTATCGGTTCGGCTCGTGTGGCGGCTTTCCCGGTAGATTCATATCATCCGACGGCAAATGTTAACTCGGACCCGTCGGGAGCGTATATTCTGGATGTGCCATACGGCGAATATTACGTCATGGCCGTGGCCGAAAACTACCATCCGGAATGGTACGATAACGCGCAACATCGCGAAGAGGCTACAGCGGTCACCGTCGCCGGGGACCAGAATCCCGATGGAATCGATTTTTCATTAGCGGTGTTTGAACAGCAAGGCGGCGTTATCTCCGGTAGAGTTATGGAGGATGGCACCGAACACGGTATCCCCATGGCTCATGTTACCGCTACTCGCATAGAAGGAGATCCGTTCCATAGATCAACCAGGAGTAATCGGAACGGAGCATACCATCTTGCGAATCTTCCCCCCGGACCGTATGTAGTCAGCGCCGAAAAATGGGGTTGGAGCGAGGGCGTTTACCCTGAAACGCTTCTGGTGGAAGATAATACTTTCGAGCATATTAACATTTTCCTCTCCCCTGCCGGTGATGAAGCCGGATCTATTTCCGGGGTTATTACCGACGCGGCCACGGGAGATCCTATCGAGGGCGCTTATGTCATGGCCCGAGGCGAACATCGTTTCAACACCAGGTATGGGATCAGCGGCGACGATGGCAGCTACACCATCGGCGATCTTCATCCGGATACTTATAACGTGATAGCTCACAAGCAAGATTATTTCCCCGGAGAGTATCCGGACCTCATCGCCATCGACGGTAACGACGTATCCGGGATCGATATCGCGTTAAACGGTTTTATCCCCACCGGAATCAGGGGGACGGTAACGGACGCGGATACGGGCGACCCGATCGCCGATGCGCGGATTATCGCTATAAATGTTAACGATCCTCATATGCATCGCGCGACACTTACCGGCGAGGATGGATCTTACGAACTCACCGTCCGCCCCGGCGAGTATCTCGTTCTGGCGCGGGCATGGGGATACCCTCCCTATGATTATCCGGAACACGTATTTGTCCCTGAAGATGGCTATATAGAGAACATAGATTTCGTCATGACAGCGATTGATTTCGGATCTATTTCCGGTCAGGTGACCGACCCCGAAGGTAACTCCGTGCCCCATGCTTATGTAAGAGCCAGGATGCAGGACGGTTTCTTATGGCGTCACACGAGAACCGATGAAAACGGCGAATATACCCTCGGAAATATCCTGCAGGGCACTTACACAGTGCGAGCTTTCAAATTCGGATTCGAGCCCGGTACTTATCCCGATCCCGTTGTTGTTGAGGAAGGACAGGACGTTACCGATATTAATATCGTATTAGAACCGTTCGAATCGCCCTTCGACGGTTATATAAACGGAACGGTTACAGACGAGGATTCCGGAGATCCTATTGCCGACGCCAGGGTTCTGGCATTCGCTCGAAGCGATCGGCCGCATCATCATTGGATCATGCGGCGAACCTTCACGGCCGAGGACGGTTCTTATTCTGTGGAGAATATTCCGGACGTGCCTTTCAGATTGTTCGCGGTACATCCCGAATATATCGGGGAATTTTACGACAACGTGCATCATTTCCGGGACGCGACACCGGTCACCCCCGACGCGGAGGGAATAGATTTTGCCCTAACCTTTAGAACATTCGGTATACGGTCGATCTCGGGAACGATTTCCATCCAGGGGCAGGACTACCTTGGAGAATGCGTCATCTACGCGACAATCGATGATCAAATCGTCGCGGTGGGAGTTTCGGATATCGATGGCTACTACACGCTCAACGACCTCGAGGTCGGGACATACGATATCTCCGTATTCTCGGTTTACGGTGAAGGCGATCTCGGTTATCCCGCGGATTTAACTTTCGACGATCTCAGCGGCGCCGATATCATGCTGGATCCGACATCCATCGATGATAACAACGGATTACTTCCCAATACGAGTTACCTTAACCAGAACTATCCGAATCCGTTCAACGCTCAGACCATGATCTCGTTTAACATTGTCGAGACAGCGGATGTCGAACTGGCGGTATTCAATGTCATCGGGCAGAAGGTAGCGGTCCTCACCGACGGTGTTTACCAGCCGGGAAGATACCAGGCCATCTGGAACGGCCACGATCAGAACGGTAAGCTGGCGGCAACGGGGATTTACTATTACAAACTCTCAATCGCCGATTACTCCGAAACCAGGCGAATGACATTGCTGAAGTAACAATTCTATAATTCGCTATTCAAAAGCCCCCCCGCAAAAAGCGGCGGGGCTTTTTTTATGATTCTGTTTGGCAGGTACAATGACTTTTATACAATTAATTGATTTTTCTCTTGACATCGGCGAACGGAATATTTACTATTTTATAGCTTCCCCCCCGGAGCGGAGTGGTAATATATAGGTAAGGAGGTGTTTTATGGCTTAAAACGTTATTGGTAACAGGAATTTATATTAAAGTCGGTAGTATTAGTATTTTAAGGAGGAGAAAAATGAAATGCAAAAACCTACTCGGAATTTTAGGCGGCTTATTAGTTCTCTGGATGACAACGGAAACCGGCCTGTGCATCGGCCCCGCTGATACTCTGAGAAATGAGATCGGCGAAATAATACCTATTCCGCCGCCAGGGCAGGCCGGTGTGGATTATGCGGATCTGCAATTTATAGCTTTATTCAAACCCGGCTTCTTAACCCTTCCTATAGGCCTTTCAGAAGCGCCTTTGAAACAATGCACGGTTGAGGCAGGTCTGGACAGCTTGCTCACTTATCATAAAGTCAATTACGTCAAACAGGTCTTTACCGGGGCTCAACTGGGGGACACCATCAGAGTCATAGGCTCTGATACCTGTTATGTCCCCGATCTTTCGCAGATCTATCTGTTTTCGCAAAAAACCGGCGGAGTGGCGCTTAACGCCATAGAAGATCTATATTCTCAGGAAGCCACGCTTTATGCCGAACCGAACTACATTAATAGGACTACAACAATTGAACCGGTGGATACCTATTGGGCAAATCAATGGAATCTAAAGAGCGTAAACAACGGAATCGGCTGTCCGACGGCGTGGAACACTTCCGTTGGTGAAACCCAAGTGAAGATTGGCATAATTGATACGGGAGTCAATTACAATCATAGCGACCTTGGCGGGCCTGGTTTCCCGAACAGCAAGGTTGCAGGAGGCTATGATTATGCTGACGGCGATGCTTATCCGATGGATTACGACGGTTACAACGGCCATGGTACACAATGCGCGGGTATAGCCGGTGCCTTGACAAACAATAACAACTCTATTGCAGGAATATCAGGCGGTTGGAACCAAGGCGGCAATGACATAGGCTCGAAGTTGTACGCTTTAAAAATCTTTCACGATAATGGCATCTATGGAAGTGATGCGGCGACTGCTAACGCCATTCGCAACGCAGCGGACCCGAACGCTTATGGATGCCAGGTGCTGAGCAACAGCTGGGGCAGTTCCGGGTATTCAGAGACTATAAGGTATGCAATGAATTTTGCTTACAGGGTAGGCGCCAGCTTCGTGGCAGCAAAAGGAAATGCAGGAAGCTCGGCACCGCATTATCCCGCCGATTATGATGGAAGCTGGGTGACAGCGGTTGCGTCTTATGGCCAAAACGGCAGGTACTGTGAAGATGAGATAAATTGCAACTATACATCAAATTACGGCGTGGGTATAGATATAACAGCGCCTGGCGTATTCATCTACTCCACCGATAGATTCGGAGGAACTGACCAATATTTTGGCGGCACTTCCGCGGCTTGCCCGCATGTCTCCGGCTCCATCGCCTTGTTAAGATCCATAGTCGGCGGCCTCCGAAACGAGGACACCGACTGGATTCTGAAATATTCAGCGGATGACTTAGAAAGCCCCGATAGCGACGGAGACGTATGGACATGGCATGAACGTTACGGGCATGGTGATTTAAGGGTTTCCACCGCGGTTAGCAGAATCTATTCTCCCTTTCAAGTTTCGATGTATGATTTTTATGAACATACGGCAACCGGGGGGTATAGCGTGGGGAATACCGGCTTTATTCAGATGACCTTTTTCGGATATCCGCTTAGCGGGAATTATAACGTTAAGCGATATGACGTGCGGGTTGATGTTACTTACCCGGAGAGCTTTTCGGGCGTTCCCTTCGTATGGGGAATAGGTTATGGCACTACAGGGTGGTCGTCGGCAAATCCCAGTTACCAGCAGGGTTGGTGCAGGCTGGCTCCGGGTTGGCAAACCCAATATGGCTGTCAGTTACAGACATATATATATGCGGTTTATAACTACCTCGGACAGTTTATAGGTTGGTATCCTTGCGAGCCGCATCAGGTTTCCCTGCGCTATAAAATTTGGGGTAAAAAGAATCAAGGAACACCTCGTGGCCCTGAAGGCGGTAAGATAGCCGTTGGAACGATACCAACCGAGCTTTCCATGGCCGGAAACTATCCAAACCCTTTCAATTCCTCGACTCTCATTGATTTTGGAATTCCCGAGGAAAGCCATCTCTCTCTTGTAATCTATGACCTGCTTGGCAGAAATGTGACAACTCTTCTTGACAAATCTTTTTCCGCAGGTTATTATTCTATCAACTGGGACGGTAAGAATACGAGCGGCGTGGATGTGCCATCAGGGATTTACTTTGTTAGTTTGTCATCCGGCGGCAATATCCAAACGACTAAAATGACTCTTTTGAGGTGAGTTGTGATGAAATTGAGGTTAGCGATTGTAATATTTCTTGTTTTCTACTGTTTAGGCTGTAGCAAACCGACAAAAGACGAAGAGCCACCCTACGATTATCTGCTCTGCGGTATAGTGGAAGGCTGGGCCAGTTGGACGCCCGATGGCAGATACATTGCTTACGGAAGACCGGCGCGAGATTCGACTGAAATCTTCCGCTACGGCGGCTTTTCGATCTGGATGTACGACACGGAAACCGGTAATTATGGTCCCCTTGTTGGCCCGGGCATCTTCCCCAAGTGGAATCCGCAGGGTACCATCCTCGCTTTCAACTGGCAAAGGACTATTTACTTCTACTATCCTGAAGCCAGGTATGTAAGACAGGTAACCGATCCCGGCGAGATTTATGTATTCAATTGGTCATCTGACGGCTCCAAGTTGATTTTCGGTGGAAAATATCATGGCCATTCGGGCTGTTCTATTGTGGATACGCTCGGAAATCTCGTTCGAAATATACGAGATTCCTCCGAAGGTTGGAGAATAGGCGGAACAGGCGTATGGTCTCGAGACGGAAATAGAATTCTTGTAGCCGCAGGTGATTCTCTTGGTGGTAATGGAACCCTTATTCTTGTCGATACATTAGGGATTTTTATCAGGGAGGTTCTTTCTTTCGAGGGATTCGATATGGGTGAATGGGCGCCGGGCTGGTCCCCGGACGAAAGCCGTTTCGCTATACATGCCGTCTACGTGGACGATGAGAGCTATACCCTCAGTGATCTCCGGATTTACGATATGCAGGGTCAACTCGAGAGGATTATAGGAGCAGGGGGCGCAGCTCAATGGTCACCGGACGGCTCGCAAATTGTCTTCCAACAGGGGACCTGGATGGCCCCCAGCCCTAATCCTATGCTGGAGCCCGATTGCGCCCGGGTTACGGTATGGATCTGTAATGATGATGGTTCCGACTCTCGCGAGCTTCTCGGCTGGCCCCAGCCGGAATCCGATTCTACCATGTTCGGTGGCGGTTATAACTGGCTTAATCCGTCACCGCAATAATCGCATAACAGATCGCTTTCTCAGCCCCCGTTACAAGCGGGGGCTTTTTTTAGTCTTTTTTTAATACGATATCGAGTTTACCCTGTTCGTAGGCTCTTACACACGCGGCGACCACTTCGGGATTAAACTGGGTGCCTGAAAATTGCTTTATCTCCTCGATAGCCTGGGCCAATGTACGTCCTTTTCTATAGCTTCGATCCGAGGTTACCGCGTCGATTGTGTCCACCACGGCCAGCAGTTTGCCCGGCTTGGGAATCTCGTCGCCCTTGAGGCCATTAGGATATCCTTTGCCGTCGTGTCTCTCGTGATGGCAGAGGATGTAAGATAGCGCGGGTTTCAAAAATGGAATACTCTCTACCATTCGAACCCCCGCCTCGGGATGTTTTTTCATGATCTCGATTTCGTCGTCGGTAAGCGGTCCCTGTTTTTTCAGGATGGAATCGGGAACGCCTATCTTACCGATGTCGTGGAGAATACCTCCTATTCTCAGATCGCCTAATTCTTTTTCTGTCCAGCCGAGTTCGTCAGCTATAATCTGCGAGAGCTTATAAACTCTCTCCGTATGGCCCCTGGTATAGGTATCGCGAGCCTCGATAGCGTTGGCCAGGGACTCAACGGTGGCGAAATATGTTTCCTTGAGATCCTCGTACAGGTAGGATTTCTCGATCGCTATAGCCGCCTTCGAGGCGAGAATCCCGAGCCCGGTAAGCTGTCCCTGGGTGAAGGCGTGATGGTTTCTAACCCTGACCACGAGAAGCGCCCCGAGAGTTTTTCCACCGGCCATAAGCGGCTGGCAGATGCATGATCTCAATGCCGGAGTATCGGATGAAAAATCTGAATCGGGATCAGCATATAGAGCCGGGGTGCTGCTGGCGATTGTTCGAGCGATAATATTCAGACTCTGATCGTAAATTATGTTGTTTATTGATTCATCATCGGCGCCAACCGAGGCTTTCAATTCGATATCCCCTTTACTTTCCCTGACAAAGTGAATCGAAGCCACGTCGGCCTCGAATTCCTTGATAGTAGAATTAAGGATGATATCCAAAAGATCGTCAAGCTCCATAGACGTACCCATAGCCTCGGAAATATTATATAGTGACATCATTTCTTTAAGCCTGATATTTTCTCTTTCGAGGCGAATCTTTTCCTCGGCGCGATGAAGCGCTGATTTCAATGTCTCCAGCCCGAAGGGCTTGGCCAGATAATCGTAAGCTCCGCTTTTTAACATGGTTATGGCGTTCTGAATCGTGGGACGGCCTGTCATCAGTATAGTCTGAGAATCAGGATGAATCCTCTTCGCTTCCGCCATGATCTCCGCGCCCGTACCGTCTCCCAATAAAAGATCGGTTAATACAATATTAATATTCTGGCGAGGCAGGATACTGAAAGCCTCGGCAACCGAATACGCGGTAATCAGATTATAATCCTCATCCTCCAGCATCTCCTTGAGTACGGCCAGAATATTGGGTTCGTCATCCACGACGAGCACAGTATAAGTCCCAGCCGTTTTTACTTTTTCGCAGTTTTTGACCATCGTATTATTTTTGATACTTTCCCCCATCCATCTCGTTTATCGGCGAACATGATTTTATTTAACCTGATTATAATTAAAGTTCGTTTTGAAATAGCCGGTTGGATGCGTAATTAAACAAGGCACATTTTGAAACAGCGTTTTTAACGATTCACGTTCAAAAACGCCATGAAAAAAGAAAATGCTTGCAAGCCATTGCAACGATTTTCGCGAGAATATAAAATATATTTCTGTAACTATTTATTATGTTTAAATGCCGCCATTTGTCGATGCGCCATATAAGAACTTCTTACGAGAGGGCCGGCTTCGATATATTTCAATCCCAGAGCCTCTCCTTCGCGCTTTATTTCTTTAAATTCGTCCGGATGATAATATTTTTCCACCGGCAAATGCCAATCCGAGGGCCGCAGATATTGCCCTACCGTCATGATCTGACAGCCGTGTTCGGCGGCATCGGCGATTGTTCGCAAGACTTCATCCCGCGTCTCTCCGAATCCCAGCATCATCCCTGATTTAACCACGATTCCTTTTTCGTTTTCCGAGGCCGATTTCAACAGATCGAGCGACCTTTGATAGATCGCCTTGGGACGGACTTTACGATAGAGCCGTGGAACAGTCTCGATATTATGAGCCAGAACATCAGGTTTTGATTCGAGGATGACATCCAACGCGTCGAAATCGCCCTGCAGATCGGAGATCAAAAGTTCCACTCCGCAGGTGGGGATGCTCGCCTTTATAAGACGAGTGGTTTCAGCGAAGATCGCGGCGCCGCCGTCGGAGAGATCATCGCGCGTTACCGACGTTACCACCGCGAACCGCATGTTCAGCCGGGAGCAAGCGTCGGCAACCCTGCCCGGTTCGCTGAGATCGTAATCGGCCGGTTTTCCCTTTTTAACATCGCAAAAACGGCAACCCCGTGTACATATATCTCCGAGGATTATGAATGTCGCCGTTCTGGCCGAGAAGCATTCGCCGATATTGGGGCAGGTCGCCTCCTGGCAAACCGTATGCAGATTATACTCCGAAATCAGGGCTTTGACCTCTCTATAGGTCGAGCCGAATTGCGGTTTGATTTTGAGCCAGTGCGGTTTGGCCGATAGCGCTGTTTTAGTCATCGCCATTTATTAATCGTCCCAGGTCTCGATATATTTATCGGCGGCTACAGCGGCGGTGGTGCCGTCACCGACAGCGTTCGTGATCTGCTTGCATAACTGCTGGCGAACGTCGCCGATAGCCCAAATACCTTTAATATTCGTTTCCATGCGCTGGTTGGTGATGATATATCCGGCATCGTCAATTTCGACCTGGCCTTTGAGAATGTCCGAGTTGGGAATAAATCCTATAAACGGAAAAACGGCGCCGACCGCAAGATCCCTGACCTCTCCGGTTTTGACATTCTTAATCGTTACCGATTCGACTTTATCTTTGCCGTTGATCTTCTCGATAACCGAATCCCAGACGATCTCGACTTTATCGTTTTTGAAAGCCCTGTCCTGAATGATCTTCTGCGCCCTTAGTTGGTCTCGGCGGTGAATTATATAAACCTTCCTGCCGTATTTAGTAAGAAATATCCCCTCTTCAACGGCGGCGTCTCCCCCGCCCGATACGGCGATAACCTGGTCTTTGAAAAAAGCGCCGTCACAAAGGGCGCAGTAGGAAACGCCCTTTCCGGCAAGCTCTTCCTCGCCGGGTACTCCCAGCTTTTTGGGGTGTCCGCCGGTGGCAATAATCACGGCTTTCGCCCTGTATTCGTCGCCGTCGGCCTTGACGATCTTATATTTGCCGTCGCTAATAACCTCGGTGACATTGTCGGTTGTTATCTCAAGGCCGAACTTGCGGGCATGAGCCTCGAATTTCCCGGCCAATTCGGCGCCGCCGATCATCTCGAAACCGGGGTAATCCTCCACCCATTCGGTATTGACGATCTCCCCACCCGGTATCATCTTTTCTATGCATAAGGTTTTACGATTGGCCCTGGCCCCGTATAATCCGGCGCAAAGTCCGCCCGGTCCCGCTCCCACGATGACAATATCCCATTCTTGCATTCTTCAAAACTCCTTAAAAATCAATTCCCTTTTGTGCCAAAATCCCTTTCTGGAAGGGATGTTTTATCTCTCGCATTTCAGTTACAAGATCAGCCTTCTCGATAATCTCGGCCCTGGCGTTGCGGCCGGTGATGACCAGATCCAAAAGCACCGGCTTCTCATCGATCAATTTCAAGAGATCATCGACCGCGATAAGCTCCAGATGAATCGCAACGTTGATCTCATCTAAAATAACAATATCGTATTTTCCGCTGACGATTTTCTCCCTGGCAAATTCCATGGCCTCGCCGGCGGCTTTGATATGCTCCGATTTATCCAGCTTATCATCGATTATCCCGACAAACCCGAGCCCCTTCTGGTGCAGTTCCACGTTTGGGGCAAGCTTCTTAATACCGTCGAGTTCGCCGTATTTCCAGCTTCCCTTGATAAACTGGACGATACAGATTTTCTCGTCGTAACCGACTGCCCGCACGCATAATCCCAGCGCGGCGGTGGTCTTACCCTTACCGTCGCCGGTGTAAACGATTACCAGTCCTTTTTGTTCGGCTTTCTTTTCCATTCTTAACAGCGCCTAAATTATAGCGTCGTAATAGTAACGTGTAAATATAATACGAGGTTCCGAATCGATCAAGAGATAGTCGGAATTGGGCGGCCAAAAGCTGTTGCGTCGGGATGGAATTCCGCCCAAGGCGGAATGACATCCTGATGCTCGAAGTATCAGGATGTCGTTTCGACTCCATCCTGACACATCAAAAGGGCTTTCAGGAAACCGGCTCTTTTTTCCTGACAATGGCGAAGGCGATCAGCCCCACCATAAAGAAAATCAAGAGCGCCCAGGCTAACCCTCCGAGAGCGCCGATAATGGTGCGATAAATTTCCAATCCCCAGAATTCCGGGGTCAACGCCGGACGGATATTCCCCTCGGTCTCCGGGGCGATGAATTTTTCCAATTTCCTGATGTTTACTCCCGACGCTACACCCACCACGAACAGCGCGAACATCAGAAACTTGCGCCAGGCGACCGAGATCTCCTCACCGATGATCCTGGCAAAAATCGAATCGATAGGCTTGCGAAACGAGAGGATTACCAGGCCGGAAACGACAATCGCGATCGCCAGAGTCACAATTAAAAGAATTAAAAATTCCATGATACCCTCCTTCCCGACGGTTTATCCGTTAAAATCGCTGTCGATGTCAAGCTATTTCGCCGGGGGATAATACTGCGTTATGCGAGGGGTGGCACCCTCAAACTTGTTTGGGGGTGTTCTTAACATTGTCCAATCCCAAACGAGTTTGGGATTGCCACACCTCGATGAACTACGATCCGACGGAACAACGATGGTTTTACATCACGACGGCAGCAATAATCTCTGGAGCAGTCAGGAAAGGATTCCTGACTGCGCATATTTGCGTGGTTTCTCCCATCATCCCCCGGTCGTTACGTAGCGATGCGGTATCTCGATAAAACCGGTATCCATCATGGTGCGAGTCAATCCCCGCGCGCGGGTGATCTTCTCGGCGGCCATCTTCAAAAGCTCCTCTTTCGATCTGATCTTCTTGGCCACACCCTGTTCGATCGCCTTCAAGCCGACAGCGGCCGCCTCACGCGGGAAGACTTCCCAATCGTCCATGTTGGGCAAAAGGTAGTTTTCGGTCAATCCGCGTTCGACCGCCAGTTCGGCAAGCTCGTAAGCGGCGGCGATACACATCTCGTCGGTGATGGTGGTCGCCTGAACGTCGAGCGCGCCACGGAAGATGCCGGGGAAACCGAGCGAGTTGTTGACCTGGTTGGGGAAATCGGAACGGCCGGTAGCCACCACTCTGGCCCCCGCTTCCTTGGCCTCCCAGGGCCAGATCTCCGGCGTGGGGTTGGCGCAGGCGAACACGATAGCGTTTTTGGCCATGGTCGCGACCCAATCCTTCTCGATAATTCCCGGCCCCGGTGTGGAAAGCGCGATTACGGCGTCGGCGCCTTTCATAGCCTCGGGAATTCCGCCTTTGATATTCTCTTTATTGGTGATCTCGCAGATCTCCCATTTCTCCTTGTATTTCTCCTGTAATTCGGTGCGGCCTTTGTGCAATGTTCCTTTGGAGTCGGACATGACTATATTCCCCGGTTCGACACCCGCGGTAATGAGGAGCTTGGCGATGCGGTAATTCGACGCTCCCGCGCCGACCATGGCGATCTTCACATCCCCGATCTTCTTATCGACTAAGCGCAAAGCGTTGATGAAGCCGGCGACAGTCACGGTTGCCGTGCCCTGCTGATCGTCGTGCCAGACCGGGATACGGGCTTTCTGGCGAAGCTCGTCCAAGATGCGGAAACATTTCGGCTGGGCGATATCCTCGAGGTTGATCCCGCCGAACGTCGGTTGCAGGATCAGAACCGTCTCGATAATCTTATCCGGGTCTTTGGTATCGAGCATTATCGGGAAAACGTCGATGCCGCCTAAGTATTTGAACAGAAGCGCCTTTCCCTCCATCACCGGAAGCCCCGCTTCGGGGCCGATATCGCCGAGGCCCAGCACACGGGTGCCGTCGGAGATGACCGCCACGGTGTTGCCCTTGTTGGTATGCTCGTACACCATTTCGGGGTTATCGCGGATATCGAGGCACGGTTTGGCCACACCCGGCGTGTACCAGATGGCGAAATCCTGAAAATCGCGGATACAGGCCTTGGGGACGACCTCGATTTTCCCCTTGTAGAACGGGTGGAGTTTCATCGCCTCCACGCCCGGTTTATCGGCTTTCTCGATCAATTGCTCTTTATTCAGCATCGTTCTTCCTTTTTTAAATCACCCTATTCCCATAGACAGACTCAGAAGCTATGATAAAGGATGTCAACGGCTAAATCAATTTATTTTGTGAATTTTTTCGCAAGGGGGCTAGGGGGGGGATCAGAAGCTATTCCAGACCCCAAGTTTTAGTTTTGTAAACTGCTTTAATCCTTGTTGACTTTATAAAGTAGGGTAGCCATATACAAGGCCATATCAATGCTAGAACATCAAAAGCTAAGTAATCCGGCCAGAAAAATGCATCTATTGTTAATGCTATAATAGAAAATAAAAGATCACCCAAAAGCACAAATATCAGCAGCTTTACATATTTCCAATCCCTTCCACTTATAAGAATCAATTTAATCGCAATAATAACCTGGCCGATCATAAATAAATCGCTCGGGACCGTACTAATTAAATAGAGAATATAGTAACCAAAGCTCTGGTGGTTCAGAGGATTGTAGTTGGATAATCCAAGCAAACTCATAGGAATTAAAATGGCTATCCCTAGAAATAATTGAATTAGAAAATATAAGTACCAACCCCCTATAGCGCTCTTTCGCCTTGTATAGCATATAAAAAACAATAATAGACCCATGCAACCAGCCGCCCCTGATGTATTCGGGTCTTTGGTGAATTATTCGCTAAGGCGACATCAATTACTAAGACTATATAGATTAATATTAGGATTATAGCAATAATTATCGGTTTGATATCTCGCAAAAGGTCTCCTTTTGATACCCATCAGAGAATTTTGAATATTTCGAATTGAATGTGATGGATTATTCTCCGGGGATGATTAATACAGTCAGACAAGAATTACATTCTATAGATTCCCCTTTATTGTAATTAAGCAATGCTATCTTATTGCCACATTTCCAGCAATGAAATATCAAAGCGTGTTCATCGTCGCTAAATTCATCTATAACTTCATCGATTCCGACAACATTGTTTAATCCGCTATTGTGATGCTTCGTAAAATCCAAGTTAGACATGTCTGATATTTCAGGATTGTTACTATAATATTCACTCATTTCTTCAGACTCGCGAGAGCGAAAAGGAAGAGTAACTAACCAGCGCAACCCTATGAAAATCCAATATAATAAATAACCGCCTAATGTTAGAATTAGAATAACAAAATATCCGCCTCCAAAAAGAAGGGCAATTAAGAATACGAATATACCGCCTATCCATTTCAGCGCTACCCTATACCAAACGCTTTCGCCCGCATGCTCAAGATCCCTATTTTTTTCTCCATCCGGATTTTGCACTACATAATCATTGAGGAAGGTTGTAATGCTGTTTACGCTTATAGCGAAGTTAATATTTTGACCCTCTTCAAAAGTCGAGGCTGTGATTCCAAGGAATTCGCCCTTCTCATTTAATAAGATGCCACCACTGCTACCAGGAGAAATAGGAACACTAGTTTGGATTAATTCGACTCCGTCGGCCGTTTCACGTATTCCACTAATTAGACCGTCACTGATTGTTCTCTCCAATCCTAAAGGATTTCCTATAGCTATCACTCGGTCACCGGGCCTAAATTTTATTACATCTGGGAAACGCATCGGATTTGAGCTTTCAAAATTCACCCATATTAGAGCCAGATCGATTAATTCATCCTCATAAAGAACCGTCACGTCTTCAAATAAGAGGCTATCCGTATAAACCTCAGCAGAATACGCGTTGCCTAATACATGGAAATTGGTCAGAATAATACCGCCATCCGTTATAAATACGCCGCTACCTTGCCCTGAAGCACTACCAGTCGCATCATATGTCACAATCATAACTACTGAACTGCTTGCTTGATCCACAATATCGGCAACAGTCTGCGCCGATATGAAATGGCTCGACAATAGATGAAAAAAAACGCTCGCGATGACTACATTTGCTATTTTAATCTTCTTTTTTCTCATTTCGATAACGGAACGCTCCCTCTCGTTTCAACCTGTAGACAGGTTAAGCAACAGCTATACCGTAAATTGCCTGGGCTATTTTCAAAATAAAATAGACTGAAATTGCAATACCAGCCAAAATCAATAGTTGGGCAAGGCGAGTTACCCATTTTGGGGGTTGTGGCGTTGGTATCGCATGTAATGATCGGGCATATCCCTCATCTGATTTGACGTAATTGGGTTTTACATCGTCAAAAGTAAGGGGATTACTATAAAGATATGATATTGTAACTTCCTCTTTTGGAACGAGGGTGGGAAATACTATTTCAGTTCCATTATTGGCCAGAGGTTCTAATTTGTATTTCGTATTTGGTACGACTAAAAATGTATCAGGTAATATTAAATGTCCCACTCTAACATTATTAGCACTTTTCCTGCCTATATTTTTTAATATTATGCTATGCGTGGTGACAATCATATCGAGATTCTTTTCATGATCTCTTAATGGGAAAAATGCCATGTGACCTACATAAGAAACTACACGCGGGCGGCGTTCAATAATTTGATTCACAATAACCGCAGCAACGGGCATTGCAAGCGCAACTATTTTCGTCCATTCAAGATTCATCATATCCTCCCGATGCAAAAGACGCGACGAAATCGTTAAGTTCTTCAACGTTTTTCATTTCATTCTCCGAATACAAGCGGGTTACTTATATCCTATACAGCCTTTCACATTTCATTTTCGTCCATCATTCCCTCTGTCGTCAGGTCAAGCGCCCTGACGACACGAAACTACCTACCAAAGTTGTTTCCTTTTAATTTTCCAAAGGTAATAATCCCACTTTCCAAATATACCACAATATAGCCACACAATAGGTGCAAAAATCATTCTATTTGTTAATACGAATATTATGAAGCTGAAAGCCAAGAGAATTAGGCCTTTTGCCCACATGCCCTTTATAAAGTACCACAAATACAAGAAAAAGAAACCTGCCCAACTCCAGCTATAGGAGAATCCACTCTCATCAAACTCCTTGAATTTTCGGACGTAATTGGAAGGCAAGTCCTCATAAGGATCATCTACCAATAAGGGGGCATAATCTGTTATGCCTCTGCTTTCTAGTTCTTTTTCAGCAAACTCTATTGCGTCGGCTTCATAATTATCCTTCTCTACTGTGACAATTCTGGCCAACGCTTTGTCAGATAAAATCCGCACTCTTTCTTGAAATGCTTGTTTATCAAACTGCAATTTAGTAACTCCTACTTTTTGTTTTTTAGTTCATCACCAAAATTCCTTACGCTAGTTCTCGCCCCCCCCTGCTCCTGCTATCTCAATCGCTCCCTCAAGCGCGACATGCGGCTGTAATATTCCTATCGCGAAAACAGGTACACATACTATCCTTATCTCACATTCCCGGGGGGAGGAATAATATAAGAAAGCGAAAATGGGTATCGATGTCAAGGATTATTTGGGGGGAATCGGGCTGATTTTAGATCGATCCCACCCGTTGGGTGGGGCACCATTACATCGATCCTACTCAGTCCCACCCGTTGCATCCCGGAAATCGTCAGGAATGGGTTCCTGACGACGCAAAGAGAACCCTATGCGGTCAAGCCTCCCCCCTCGACCGCCGCGAATCGTCAGGTACGGCCCCGCATTCGCAGGGGCAAGCGACCAGACGCCACAGAAAAAAGCACCGTCATTATGAGGAGTCCGCAGGACGACGTAATAATCTAAGGGAGGCCTGTGCACAGATCGTTACGTCGTCTCAC
>SDBU01002820.1_pt1 | contig 22599 bp, 19 predicted proteins | sample 2277071 | NCBI WGS metagenome assembly SDBU01 (sample SAMN10397929, study PRJNA504765) | marine sediment metagenome | isolation source: marine sediment core GS08_GC12, 126 cmbsf | place: Arctic Ocean: Gakkel Ridge, Loki's castle | collected 2008 | reverse complement strand
GTCTTTCAGAACAGCCCCAAGCATTGTAAATCTCAACGACCCGCTCGAACTCCGGATTGTACTCCTTGAAGTCAAATTGGAATCCTTTGCCCATAGTGAATGTCGGGATGGAGAGGAGATCTTTTGGAGAGTTGGTTTTGTAGATTTTGGCAAGGCAGGAGCTTTTGGTCTCTTTCTGTCTCAAAAGCGGTTTGTTATCTTTGGCGTAGATGAGCTGCCTAATTCCTTCCTTGGAGGGTTCGCCTTGATATTGAAGGCCCAGTAGGGCAACAAATCGATCTTCTTCATTAAACTCTTGGATGTTTTGGGAGATCTGCTTCCAGATCTCATTGGACGTCTCTGCAATGCTGTCGAAGCATGAGGTGGCAAAGAAGTTATAGGTTTTATCATCTCTGAAGTGGCGCATGCAGCTTTCGATATTTTCCGTGGAGTCAACTCTTTCAGATTCGCCATGCAACAGCCCCCAGCAGAGGTTTTGGCTGCTCTCCTGAAAGCACTTGATAGGTGCAGAGATATAGGAGTCCTGCGTCTTGAGATTACGCAGCTGGATTCTGTAGATCCCCGCTTCGTTGAAATAGAGGTTGGGGAGAGTGACGAAACCGGTTTCGGGAACGAAGAGTTTCCAGTTGAGATTCTCCCGAAGATGTTCGTAAGAGAGCTCTATCAGAGTATCTTCTGGGGCAAAGTTGGTGAGGTTGCCATATTCATCTTCAAAACGAACGGTGATGTCAAACCGTTTGTTTTTGGAGACAAAAGATGGGGTCAAGATCTTGATGGTATGGAGGTTATTCCCTCGAACATCCATCGAAAAGGTCTCGGGCTCTTCATAGTTGCCTTTGCCCTTGGGGTCGATATAGAGAAGAAAGGGGCGGCGTCTTTGGAGGGTGAGCTGGCATCGATTGCCACTCTCTTCGGAATTTTTTGAGCGCGATTTGGGAGGAGCTCCCAGAATGACGGTAAATTTGCCTCCGACTTTGATGGGCGTGGGTAGAGTGAATTCATATTGCGGGATAAAGCTCTCAGGTGCCTCTACCTCCTCGGCTTCGATGACCTCGCCCTTTTCCATCAAGCCGTAGATTACATTGGCTTCCTCACTGAGATCGACCTCGGGGGGTTCCCAGTCGATATCGCGGCCAAAGCTTTGCAGATCAAACTTAAGCTTGGCGCCTTTGGTGAGAGCCACTGAGGTAGTATAATGAAATGTCCAGGTAGAGATATCTCCGGCACGAGCCATTTGGGGTTCGCTATAACAAATCGAGCGGCGCATAATAGATCACATGAATGAATTCAGAAAAAAACAATCATATAAAGAAGAGCCTTTTTACTCAAACTCCATTCTATTTGCTGAGAGATTCAACAGCTAGAGCTGGGGTGTCAAAGACTTTGAAATAGGGGAGAAAACCGGTGATATATAAAATATTTTCCACAGGCTTGGGGACGGCCGCTAGGTAGATGTGGCCATTTTTCTTCTCGAGCTCTTTGTGGCAGTGAACGAGAACGCGGATGCCAGCGCTTGAGATATATTCGAGTTGCGAGAAGTCCAGGACGATATCTTTGACCCCTTCAGCGATAGAATCGACGATCTTTTTCTCCACCTCGCCTGAGGTGTTACTGTCGAGCCTACCCTCAAGTAAGAAGAGAGTGACGCTTCCTTTCTTTTCTTCAACTACTTTCACGAGACCATCCTTTTTTTGTATCCATATGGGAAACCCTCTAAATGGACACCTTTTTCTTCAAAATAACTTTCGCCTTGCTACTTGTCAAGTGGCATATTCTACGGCTCTTTTTTCTCGTATGACCGTCACTTTGATTTTGCCCGGATAGGTCAGTTCATCTTCAATTTTGTAAGCCAGCTTTCTCGCGAGATTCATCGTTTGAGCGTCGTTTAACTTATCGGCAGCCACGATGACGCGGATCTCGCGGCCTGCCTGCATGGCATAGGCTTTTTCCACTCCTTCATACTGACAAGATATCTCTTCGAGTTTGCGGATCCGGCGGAGATATTTCTCGACATCCTCATTGCGGGCGCCCGGCCTTCCGCCGGAGATAGCGTCTGCTGCGCTCACAAGACTCGCTTCTATCGTTGTTGGGGCCATCTCATCGTGGTGGCAGCCGATCCCAGTCGCGACATCCTCACTCTCTCCATATTTCATGGCCATCTCGTAGCCCACTATAGCATGTGATCCTTCCACTTCGTTTGAGAGACTCTTCCCAATATCATGGAGTAGCCCCATCCTTTTTGCTAGGGCGATATCGAGTTGCAGCTCTGCTGCGATCGATCCCATGATGAGGCCCACCTCAATGGAGTGCTGAAGGCCATTCTGTCCATAGCTGTAACGAAAGTGGAGCTTCCCGAGTAGAGTGATCAGCTCAGGGGCCAGATTTAAAACTCCAACCTCTGCGCCAGCGCTTCGGCCGAGCTCTACAATCTCCTTTTCGACTGCTGCGGTCGCCTTGATCACAGCCTCTTCGATGCGGGTGGGATGGATGCGGCCATCTTGAATAAGCTCGGAGAGGGCGGCCTTGGCGATATGTTTGCGTACAGGATCAAAACCTGAGATTACCACGGCGTTGGGCGTATCATCGATCACGATATTGACCCCGGTAGCCTCTTCTAGAGCACGAATATTCCTCCCCTCACGTCCGATGATGCGCCCCTTCATATCAGCATTGGGCAGGGAGAGGGTGGTGATTGCTGTCTCAGAGACGCAGGGGAGAGCCATTCGGTTGATGGCAGTGGCAAGGATAGAGGCCGCTTCCTTTGTCACATTCTGCTCAAGCTCGCTCTTCATCCTGTGAGTCATTTTGGCGGTCGTTTGAGCCAGTTCATCTTCAAGCGAAGCGAGCAAGACCTTTTTAGCCTCATCAGCTGTCATTTCGCTGATTTTCTCTAGCTCAGAGATCACCTTTTCTTGAAGCGAGGCGACTTCCTCTTGCTCTTTTTCGGTCTGTTTCCTAAAAACGTCGAGTTGCTGCTGTTTTTTGTTGATTTCAGAGACTCTCTTTTCAACGAGCTGTGAGCGAGCTTCTAGCTTATCCTCTCGTTCAATCAGTCGCTCTTTTTCGAGCTGGAGTTTCTGTTGATTCTTGTCGTTGAGTTTTCCCAGCTTCTGCTTCCCTTCAAATTCTCTCTCTTTGATCTCGATCTCGGCTTTGTGAAGAATCTGCTCGGCGAGGTTGTGGAAGCCACCGGTTTTGATCTTGTGAATTACCCAAAAGAGCGCAACTCCACCCAAAAAACCGATAAGAATACCGAAACTCATGGATGGATTCATGGAACCTTTTTGGGATGTTTAGGAGAAACTCGTACTTTTTCGATACTACGTTCAGAGGAGCTCAAGATTTCCAGGTCAAACTCCTCATGAGGCAAGAGATAGCCCTTTGGTGGAATAGCCCCCGCTTTGTGGTAGATATAACCTCCGATGGTATCGTAATCGCCCTCTTGAGGAATATGAATCCCAAGGGTGTCTTCTGCATCAAAGATGCTCATCCGAGCATCGACAATCCAGTTGCCAGAACCGGGTTGTGCAGTGAAAAGAGTCTCGTCGCCCACATCATACTCGTCGGCGATCTCGCCGACGATCTCTTCGAGAATATCTTCGATAGTGACGACCCCTTCCGTTCCTCCATATTCATCCACAACAATCGCCATATGCATTTTCTTTGTGCGAAACTCTTGGAGCAGGTGAGAGACTTTTTTTGTTTCCGGGGTGTAGAAGACATTTATAGCGATGGTCTCCACAGAACTATCCAAAAGCGAGGACTCCTTCTTTCCGCTCTCACACTCCATGTAGAGCTCCAGGATGTCTTTGAACATCAAGATGCCGACGATATTGTCTAGCGATTCACGGTAGACGGGGATACGACTATATCCTTCTGCGGTCAGTTGACTGGCGGCCTCACGAATGGTGGCAGTGACCGGTAGACAGAAGAGATCTACTCTCGGAATCATCACCTCCCTAACAATGCGATCTTTGAACTCGATCACCGAGGCGAGCAACTTCTTATCGCTTATATCGAGTTTCCCTTTGGCCTCAGAGGCTTGCAAAATCTCAACGACGGTCTCTCTCATCTCTTCTAGAGGGTCGCCTTTCTTCTCATCTTTACCCTTGCCCGTAAAAATCAAGAAGATAGCTGAGAAGGGGAGTGAAAGACAGAGCAAAAAAGAGCTGATGGGAAGTGAGAAGGCCAGAGCTTTTTCAGGCGATCGGATCGACAAAAAGCGGGGCAGGCAGTCTCCCAAGAGCAGGATTACCAAAAGAAAAATAATCAGCAGAACAATGGCTAGGGAGAGTGTTTGTGTTGAAATAAGAAGTAAAACCGCGAAAGCAGCATACCCCAGCCGCGCCAGATTCTCTCCAATGGATGATGTGAAGATCAGAAGCTCAAAGTTCCGCTTTCTAAAAAAAGCCTGATGGAGAGGATAGTAGAAGAACCGGCCTGGATGCTCCTTGATTTGCTCAAGAGTAAGGGTCTCCCCAAGCCTTGACAAACAGTGCGTTGTTGTGGAGAGAAAAAAGGTTCCAAGTAGGAAAAGTACTAGAAAGAGAATATACATAGTAAACATCAAGATAAAACTGAAAAAATTTTATTACTAGGAGTTTGTTAGCAGACACCCCGATTGAATGAGATTTTTTAGATGGGATTTTTCTGCTGCTCGCATTTCTTCTACGTTATCAACATCATCGTAACCCATCAGATGGAGCAATCCATGTACGAGATAGAGAGTGGTTTCGTGGTAGACCTCGCCCTCAGATCCACCAACGTAGTCGAGAGCTGTCCGTGGGCAGACAAAGACTTCGCCAAGAATATGGTGGTCACCTTTATCTTCTTTTAGATCCATAGGGAATGAGATGCAGTCGGTGGGGGAAGGGTCATCGAAAAATTTTTCGTGGAGGCGACAGATCTCCTCAGTAGAAACAAAATAGACCGAAACCTCATCAGATGTCACTTTCTCTAGTGCTAATACTTGTTCAACAACAGGCTCAACTGATTTTGTGTCGATCGCCAGGTCATTTTGGCGATCGAAAACCAATACGTTCACTGACTAATGGATGGTGTCTTCGGAAGTCCAGTGACGCGCTTGTTCTTTTCCTTGCTCCAGCGTCCGAGTTTTTTGAGTACATCAATTCTCTCGAACCGCTTCAGCACGTTTCTCTTAGCGCCGCCTTTATTGGACTTTCCGTAACTAGGATGTTGAGACATAATTCTTCTTTTATTTTATTTTTGGAATAAACGCCATTGCCCCTTCTGGGACAGCATTTTCGTGAGGCTTAAAACCTTTGGGGAGATTGTCTTTAAGAGGGCCTGTTTTAGGGGAAGGGGCTTTGCGCTTCCTTGGGCAGCGGGCCCGCCTTTCTTGTTGTTTGCTGGTGCGTGTCATCTTAATATACTCCTATTGAGGCCCAACAATATACAATTATAGCTAAAATCAGACAACTGTTATTCCATCTCGTCTGGCAGAGGGGGCTCATTTGCTGAGATGACGCCGCATGAAATGATATATTTGAAAGCATCTTCAATCTTCATGTCGAGATAGACCACCTCTTCCTCTTGATACATCATCAGATAGCCTGAGGTAGGGTTTGGCGTAGTGGGAACAAAGACCGAGATCAGCTTCTTGTTGACTGTTGTTTCGCACAGCTTTGGGGCGGGGCTGCTGACCAGCCCTATCGCATAGGCTCCCTTGACGGGGAAAGGGACCATCACCACCTGCTTGAAAGTGCGAGAGGAGGAGCCGAAGATCGTTTTCAACACCTGCTGGGTAGCTTTGTAGACCGTCTTGATGATCGGAATGCGATGCATGATAAAATCGTAGAGATTCAAGACCGATCGGAAGACGATCATCCGGGCCAAAAAGCCTAAGAGAGCTGTGAAAAGAAAGAGGCCGATGAGGAGGAAAATCTGCAAGAAGAAGTGGATCGGGCCTTGATACTTGGCATACCACGGATAGATGACAAGAAACTGCTCGATAAAACCCACAAAGGGTCGAGTGAGGAAATTGACGATAAAGACGGCAATCCCAAGGGTGATCGCCAGAGGAAGCAGGATAACTAGTCCTGTGACAAAATATTTTTTCATATCACCATTCTTTTAACATAAGGGGGTTATCTTCGCCTTCTCTTTTTGCGATTCGAAGTAATGAGCGTCCAAAAGGCCTCTTTGGTGATGAAATCGAGCGCTTCGACCGCGACTTTGATCCGATCACCGCAGCGGTAGCTCTGTTCAGTACGTGTCCCTATGAGGCGTAGATCTTCGTAGACAAAATAGTCCTCGGAGAGTCTGCTGACCGGGAAAAACCCTTCAATCATCAGCTCCTCGACTTCGAAGGCAAAACCTACCGGCTTCACTTGAGTGATGATCGCATCATATTTGCGGTAGGGATCATCTTTTTGTGACTGATCCAGAAGCCGCAGCTTCTTGAGCAGAATCACCGAGTTCTCAGCTTTGGCGGAGAGTCTCTCCCTCTCTGAGCACTGAAGCGCGATCTCCTCAAAATCTTCATCGGGAGAGCTCTCGTCAAAGAGAGCCCGGTGGACGACTAGATCGATGTAGCGCCGGATCGGACTGGTAAAATGTGTATAGTACTCCAAGCCCAGCCCATAGTGACCGATATTTTGCGTCGAGTAGATAGCAAGTCGCATGCTCTTGATAAAGCTGGTGGCGAGAAACTGCCCCACGGCGCTCTCTCTTGCTTCATCGAAAAGTTCCTGCAGCTCTCGAGTTGAGGGTGCTTCTGGGAGATTGAATCCATACGCATTGGCTAGCGTAGCAAACTCTTTCATGTTGGGCTCAGTTGGCTCTGCATGGACACGGTAGGTCAGAGGCTTTTCCGCTTTGGCCAGATGGGTCGCCACGGTCTCGTTGGCCATGAGCATAAACTCTTCAACCAACTGGTGGGTAATGTCATACTCGACAAACTCTACCTTTTCAGGGTCGCCCTTTTTATTCACATGCAGTTGGATCGCAGGCAGGGAAAATTCGATACTTCCACGCTCGTACCGCTTTTCTTTCAACCTGTGGCAGAGCTCGACCATCAACTTTAGCGTCTTCGCATGCTTGCTCTTCTTCACTCCATCGAGCACCTCTTTGGCCTCTCCATAAGAGAACCGCTTCGCACTATTGATCACACTTTTTACGATCCGATAGTTCAAAACAGAACCCTTCTCATCGAGATTGACTAGAACAGAAACCGACAGCCTATCGACCTTCGGTTTGAGGCTGCAGAGGTTGTTTGAGAGCTCAAATGGGAGCATCGGAAGGACAGATCCCGGGAAGTAGACTGAGTTGCACCGAGCGCGAGCCTCTGAGTCCAACCTAGAGCCTGGGCGGACATAGTGCGAGACATCGGCAATGTGGATGGCTAGATGGTAGTTGCCCTTTTTATCCTGTGAGAGGGAGAGAGCGTCATCAAAATCCTTGGCTGTTTCAGGGTCGATTGTGAAGGTCTCGAGATGGCGCAGGTCTTCTCGGCTCTCCTTGTCTTTCTCTGAGACCTCTTCCCCAAAAACCTTCGCCTCGTTGACTACGGCTCGCGGGAAAGCGTCAGAGAGCTCATACTCCTCCACAGCGGCAATCGTGTCCAGAGAAGGGTCCGAGATATGACCGATATATTGGGACATTTCACCAGCGCTCTCTTTCCGCTGAGAGCCCCACTCCAGAACGTGAATCACAAGCCTGTCCCCAATCTGGAACTTTCGCTCCTCACATGGACGGATCTTCATCAGGCTATCAGTGCCCAGGAGAGGCACGTAGGCATAGGCAGCAGCCCCACGTTTTGCTAGTTCAACTATCGTTCCAGCCACATGAGAGCGCCCTCGCCGCACCACGGCTAAAACCTTCCCTTCGGGCCCCTTTTCCGAGACAGCCTCAGTATTAATCTCTACATCCACCGTGTCCCCATCTACGGCACCATTGATATACGGCTTGGGGACAAAAACATCTTGGGGATACTCCTCTGTGGAGACGAAACCAAATCCGCGACGATGGACTCGAATTACACCCGTAGCAATCGGTGGTTCTTTTTCATTCATAGAGGGAATCATACCAGAACTAAAGATTTACCCTATTCATTAAAAAAATAACTTTACACAGCTTTCGCGTTTTCTTTATTTAAAATTAATGTAAATATGGTATTATTGTCATGCACTTACAAAAGAACTAATAATTTGAGGTAAAATCATGCCTAGAGCAGTAACAGGGGTAGCGGGCTCTCCAGACGCCGCCCCACAAGTAGACATACAAAAAGCTCAACGTCAGCGAACCATCACTCTAGTTGCGATCGCTGCTCTGGGAGCCATAGGCGTAGCCGCCGGGCTCTATCTGCTTCTAGCAACGCCCGCGTTAGTCTCAGGAATCATTTTGGTCTCTGTTAGTGCGGTGGTTGCTCTAGCTATTACCGGAGTGCTTGTTGTTGTCCACCGCCGCAAAATGAAGGAGCTTCAAGCTGAAGAAGGAGCTTCTTCGCCAGCTGCCGCAGCACCAGCACCAGCACCAGCACCAGCACCAGCACCAGCACCAGCTATTCCAGCAGCCGCTGTCACTCAAGAAATTGTTGACGATTGGCTTACCGATGGTACAGGGAATGTTGAACAGCTGGCTGCGCATCGGTCATTGATCGAGACTTACGTCAAAGGCAAAAGCATTGCGGAAGTGAGAGCGCTTGACGACTCTATGTTGCAAGGGATTTGTAAAGCGCTTGATGCTGAACCAGATGAAGGGGCGGAAATGACTCGCAGAGGAGAGGAGTTAGCAGCTTTTATTTTGCATCTAACGGACTACAAAGAAAAGCTCACAGTGATTTTAGGAAAAGTTTTCCAGGATGGCACGGTTCAACTATCTCCGGATGCTATTAAAGCGATTTTACGCGGCATTTCAGAAAGGGATCTGTTCGAAATCATCCCAGCACGATTAGCCTCTCAGATGCTTCCAGTGATGGGTGAAAAGGCATGGGAAAAATTTTGGGATATGCATGGAAAGGTGAGAAAACCTGATGACTCAGTTTTGACTGCTTTGATTGATCTTCGGATACAAGCAGTTGTACGAAGAGCCGAAGTTCTTACTCCTCTTGATAAGTTTATCATTAAAAAACTTGATGCTATGACAAGTGCGAAACGACTAGGAAATATGTTCAAGAGAAACACCCTCATATTGAATGATGAAATATGGACAGGCCTAGTGCGTAGAGCTAAAAGGAAACCGGGTAAGGAAGAGGTCTAATAAAAGTAGAGCTTTTTGCCTTTTAACTCTCCGTTTGATACTCTTTCCTCCCTATGAAGTACGACCATCGGGAGATCGAGCCTAAGTGGCAGAAGTTTTGGGACGACCATAAGACTTTCAAAGCCACCGAGGATTCTTCCAAACCCAAATACTATGTTCTCGACATGTTTCCCTACCCCTCCGGGGCAGGGCTGCATGTCGGCCATTTGATGGGTTATACCGCCACCGATATCATTGCCAGATACAAGTGGCAGCGGGGTTTTACCGTTCTCCATCCGATGGGATGGGATAGTTTCGGTCTGCCCGCCGAGCAATATGCGATTCGGACGGGGACTCACCCGGCGATCACCACCCACACCAACATCAAAAACTTCCGCAAGCAACTAGACTCTGTCGGCTATGCCTACGACTGGGATCGCGAGATCACCACTTGCGAGCCGGACTATTACAAGTGGACGCAGTGGATCTTCACCAAGCTCTATGAGAGGGGATTGGCCTATCAAGCGGAACTTCTGGTCAACTGGTGTCCGGCGCTCGGGACAGTGCTGGCCAATGAAGAGGTTGAGGGAGGGTTTGCCAAAGAGGGAGGTCATCCTATCGAGAGGCGGCCCCTTCGACAGTGGATTCTCAAGATCACCGACTATGCCGATCGGCTGCTCGATGATTTGAAACTGGTGGATTGGCCAGAGAGTTTGAAAAAACTCCAGATCAACTGGATTGGAAGGAGCGAAGGGGCTCACATAGACTTTTCGGTCGAAGGTCAAAAAGAGAAAATCACCGTCTTCACCACTCGACCTGACACCCTTTTTGGGGCCACCTACATGGTCCTTTCTCCAGAACATCCGTTGGTGGCAAAGGTTACAACTCCAGGGCAGCACGAGGCTCTTCACCACTATCAGAGGGAGTGTGCGGCCAAGAGTGATCTGGAGCGCACGGAATTAGCCAAAACTAAAAGCGGAGTTTTTACTGGCGGCTATGCGATTAATCCCGTCACCGGCAAGCAGATCCCCATCTGGATCGCAGACTACGTGCTGATGGGTTATGGCACCGGAGCGATTATGGCGGTGCCTGCTCATGATGAGCGGGACTATGAGTTTGCCAAGAAATTTGATCTCCCCATCATCCCAGTCACCCAGCCACCCAAATCTGAAAAGGTCGAAAGCGGAGCCTGCTGGTCTGGCGAAGGGATCTGTATCAACAGCCACTCTGATCTGCTCTCCATCGATGGACTGACCTCGAAAGAGGGACAGCAAAAAGTCATCGAGTGGTTGGAGAGAAGCAAGCAGGGAAAAAGAGCGATCAACTATCGGTTGCGTGACTGGCTCTTCTCTCGCCAGAGATATTGGGGAGAGCCATTTCCTATCCTTCATTTTGAGGATGGCTCTACACGTGTTTTGGATGAGAGCGAACTCCCACTGATCCCTCCAGAAGTGGCCGAGTATACCCCCAGCCATTCGGGAGAGAGTCCTCTGGCCAAGGAACGAGATTGGGTGGAGATTATTGATGAAAAGACTGGAAAGAAGGCCCTTCGAGAGACCAATACTATGCCCCAATGGGCCGGATCGTGTTGGTACTACTTGCGCTTCTGTGATCCTCGCAATAGCCAGAAGGCATGGGATGGCCAAAAAGAGAGCTTTTGGATGCCTGTCGATCTCTATGTCGGCGGCGCAGAACATGCCGTTCTCCATCTTCTCTATGCCCGTTTTTGGCATAAAGTGCTCTACGACCTCGGTCTCGTCTCAACCCTCGAACCCTTCCAAAAACTGTGCAACCAAGGGCTGGTTATCTGCCGCTCCTATCAAAAGGCCGGTGGCCATTATGTCGCCCCTGAAGAGGTCATCGAGCGAGGGGGAAAGTACTTTCACTGGGAGACCGGAGAAGAGCTCCGCAGCCAGATCGAGAAGATGTCCAAGTCCAAACTCAACGGTGTGGACCCCGATGATATCCTCCAGGAGTCTGGGGCAGATAGCATGCGTCTCTACTCCATGTTTATGGGACCCATCGAAAAAGAGAAAGTCTGGACACCCGCAGGAATCAGTGGCTGCCGTCGTTTTCTCAATCGGTTTTATGAGATGGCCACTTCTGACAAACTCTGCGATGAGTCCAACGAAGAGGCCCTCAGACTAGTCCATCGACTGGTTCAAGGCGTGACCGAAGACTTGGATAGACTGCTATTTAACACAGCCATTGCCAAGATGATGGAGTTTATCAACGACTTTATCAAGCTGCCTCACTATCCCAAAACCGTGGTCAAGATGGCTGTCCAGGTATTGGCTCCCTTTGCGCCCCATGTTGCGGAGGAGCTCTGGCACCATCTTGGAGAGAAGAGCAGTGTCGCACATTCATCCTGGCCCGTAGCTGATCCCAACTATCTCACTGTTGAAAATGTGACCTACGTGGTGCAGATCAACGGCAAACTTCGCGGTCAATTTGAGCTCCCCAAAGACCAAACCCAAGAGAAGATTTTGGCCCTAGCCAAAGAGAATCCCCAGATCGCCAAGCATATCACCGGCGAGATCCGCAAAGTCATCTTCGTTCCTAACAAACTCCTCAATCTAGTCATTCGTCCATGAGAGCGCTTTACGACCTTGGAATCTATCTGATTGCCTTAGGATCGTATCTCAGAAAGAAGTCCCGCAAACAGTTCTTCAAAAGGCTGGGCTTTGGCTTTCCCAAGATCGACAAAAAAGAGCGTCCTTTGATCTGGGTCCACGCCGTCTCATTGGGTGAGACACGAGCGGTTGCTCCGCTGATCCGCCGACTAAAAGACGATCCCTCCAATCCACTCATCTTGCTCACCACAGTGACGGCAACTGGCCACGAAGAGGGGAAGCGAGCCATACCTGAGGCTGACTACCACCTCTTCTTGCCTTTTGATCTTCCCTATCTCATCACTCCCATTGTCAAAAGAGTGCAACCCGACCTAGTTATCCTTGTTGAGACCGACTTTTGGCTTCACTTCCAAAGAGCTGCCAAAAAGGCCGGCGCAAAGATTGTTCTAGTGAATGGAAGGCTCTCACACCGCTCTTTCGAAAATTATTGTCGTTTTACCCGATTTGCCCGCAACCTCTTCTCACCGATCGATCACTTCTCACTTCAAGGCAAGATCTATGCCGATCGATTTGCCGAGATAGGTATTCCTGCGGAGAAGATCACCGTCACCGGCAACATCAAACTCGATGGGTTGAGTGAGGACAAAGCACTGGATCTTCCTCTCACAAAAGACGACCTCGTGGTTACCCTTGGATCTACCCATGATCCTGAGGAAAAACTCCTTCTCAATGCACTAAAACCCCTCTTTCCACAATTTCCCCACCTCAAAATCCTTCTCGTTCCCCGCCATCCCGAGCGATTTGCCGAGGTCCGCAAATTATTAGATAATCTCCTTACTCCTACCGAACGTCAGCGGGTAATCCTTGTGGATAAGATGGGAGTATTGCGTAGTTGTTATCGCCACTCAGCCCTTGCCTTTGTTGGAGGGAGTTTGACCTCCAAAGTTGGGGGACACAATATTTTGGAGCCCTCTTACTTTGGCGTGCCAGTGCTCTACGGTCCCTATATGCAAAGCCAGCCCGATTTCCTTGATCTCATCCAAAGCTATCAGGCCGGCATTCAAGTCACCAGAGCGACCCTTACCCAAACACTTTCTGAGCTACTTCACTCCCGTGAGAAGCGGCATAAACTTGGAGCCAATGGCTATCGATTGGTCCAGGAATCATCAGGAGCGGTAGAGAGGACCATAAAAATCATTTCGCGCCTTGCTTCAAATCCCCACACCTGATAAATTGCTTCACATATCGCGGGATGGAGCAGTGGTTAGCTCGTTGGGCTCATAACCCAAAGGTCGTAGGTTCGAATCCTACTCCCGCTAATTCCGACAATTCCTGGCGGCATAGCTCAGTTGGTTAGAGCAACGGAATCATAATCCGTGGGTCGTTGGTTCGAGTCCGACTGCCGCTAACCTTTCCTGAGTCAGAGCCTTATTTCGAGATGGAATCATAATCCCCATTGCGACGGAGAAAGGCCATGATTGGCCTTTTGAAGGAGTTTTGGGCTGATACTAATTGCAAAAAATAAAGTTACAAACTCGAGCCGCCTAACGTGTCATCTTCGGCCTATCCTTTCTTGCTCATATTTATAAATATAAGCTTCGAAACGATAGCCCAAATCTGCCACGCCATCCGACCCGATTTTGTAACTTTATTTTCTTCCATTAGTATGAGCGCGCTAGCTTCAGCTAGCTGGCGAAGCTGGGTCGAGTCCGACTGCCGCTAATCTCTTTTGCGGCCCTTCAAAATCGCCCTTTATCCTCGACTTTATCCCCAATAAATGTTAAAATTTAAGTTCAAAAGTTAAATTAGGAATTTTCATGGAAGCGACCATTGGTAAGGAGACCAGAGAGTGGGTCATTGTCGAAAACGAGGGAAATAAGCTTTTCGGCGTGCTCCACCGACCCGAGGTTGAAAACCCACCCGTTGTGGTGGTGATGCATGGCTTTGCCAGCAGCAAGATTGGCTCTAACCGTTGCTGGGTCTACCTGGCTGAAGCGTTGTCGAAGGCCGGTGTCGCCGTTTTCAGATTTGATTTTCAAGGGGCAGGGGACAGCGAAGGCTCACATGATCAACTTACTGCAGAGCGTTATGTTTCTGACGCTCTTGCTGTGACCCGTTATCTCGAAAAAGAGAAGTTCGATCGCATCGGTTACTTTGGCTCATCTTTTGGTGGAGCCATCAGTGTGATAGCCGCTGCTCTCCACAAAAAAATCAAATCATTGGCGCTTTGGGCTCCGGTGGCTAGCGGGGAGCTATGGATTCAGGATTTTCTAAAAAATAATCCAGCTCTTGCCTTAGGTAATCCTGAGAATATTTTGAGCAGTTATCATGGAGTAAAGCTTAACTCTCAATTTAAAGCGGAGTTTGTTAAATTTAATGCTTCTGAAATGCTGAGAGAGCTTTCAGAGGTGCCATTACTCCACTTCCACGGAGAGAATGACCAGACTCTCTCGCTGAGTCACCAAAAAGCCTATCAAAAGGTCCGCGAAGACTCCTCAGCGCCCACAACTTTTATCACCTGTCCTAACACAGATCATGTGATCGGCTTTGAGCCGATTCTCCCTGAGGTGATAGAGCAGACTGTCTCTTGGTTTCTAGAAACGCTCTAGTCGATTTTTTCCCAGACAAATTTGTCTTTGAGCATGGTGTCTTCGAAGTAGATTTCGTAAAAGGCTCGTCCAAATCCGGGTTCATCTAAATAGATGGTCCTTTTATCTTGTGAAAGCTCTGGATATTTATCAATGAGGGCAGGGGGAATGGTAATGCCGATTTTGTCCATGGTTTCTTTAAGACGAGTAGAACTTGTTGCGAATACTGCTCTTCCTCGTAAACCCTCGGGGAATTTCACAATCACACGCTCATCTGGCTTGTAGACGAGCTGAATGTGAGCGCTTTCATTGATGTTGTTCGATGTCATTTTCTTTCCTATGGATTTTGCATTTGCTCTAGGACTTTAGAGAAAAATTCTTCCGCTTTTTTTTGATATACCACATAGAATTTTTCTTCATCGCTCGTTTCTTCATGGGTAGAATGGACTAGCGTATCGAGCCAGGATCTTTGTGTTTTGGTTGGCATGCAGCATGAAGCTAACATAGCCAGTGTTATTCCTCGTCGTACTCCCTCTTGTGTAAAAAGTACTCTTAAACGATGTTCTCGAATGGAGCGCTCTGAGATGCCAAGTTTTTTTAAGATTTGGCATTTGGCGTCAAGGTCATATTCTAAAATCCATGCTTTTACCTCAGGATTGACAATGTCACGCGCTTGGGGGTAAGTAGACCACTCAAACCTCCCCTCTGAGAATTTCCATCCCTCTTTCCAATCCAAACTATCGAGGAAAGTCAAACCGTGATCGATTAAAGATAGTGTCTGCGAAGCTTCATCCCACATGAAATTGCCTTCATGGCGATCTCCATTCCCAATCAGAAGATCAAAAGCAGCCATCTTCTGAATTTGCTGAGCTGGTATAGCATCCTTTTCGGCATCTGTTAGTTCATGTGCTCCCTTTCCTGCAACAAACATCTGCAATGAACCTCTCTTGTAGACGGGTCTGGAACCTGAACCCTGAGTAGGAAAGGGGACGGTAATCTCAGTGGTGAAGGGTACGTTGGCAAATTGACCCTTATCTATCTCCCATGCTGCCACCTCTTTTAACCAGGCTATCCCTTGCGGCTGACCGCGGCGTTGATGCCTTTCTGGGGCGGTTGGGTCGTAGGTTCTCCGGTGCTCCGGCATAGGTGCATTGGGCATGAAGCTATCTTCATCTTGGGGCTTAAAAACAGCGATCTTTTTTCCTTCACGGTCACGAATAAAATAGGAACCACTCATTCCTCCATTTGTGGGCGTAGGGCGAGTTTTGACCTTGTAGGCCATTGAGATATAAGAGTCGATGCTCATCTCAATTGTAACGATCGATTCAGCAACAGCTTCATCTATTCCACTAACTACCAGGTCTCGATATCTTCGGTTATAAAAAAGGAAGGCAACCGATTGTTTGTCACTTTTTGAAAACAGTCCCAGGGAGTTGAGCTTAGACATGAGTTGTCGATAGTTTTTTGATTCGGTATCAATAGACCGAAACTTTTTTTGACTAAAAACTCGCGTTACATAATCCAGGGCTACATCTTTTAGATGCTGCTGATCAGCGGTGATGTGCTTATTAAATAGTGAGGTTAGAGATGAATCATCTTTACGTACGTAAAGGCGACCCTGTTCATCTACTCCTAGACGCTCACCTCCTTTAAGGCTATCGAACAACTGAAAGTTTTTCTTTCTGATCGGGTCTATAGGCACAACATATCTCCCTACATACATTATAAAATAAATTTTAATCTTGAGCCAGTGTAAGTGCAGGCGACTTATTCTCAACTAGTTGTTCAAAATGAGGTCATTAATAAGGTTTGAATCTTTGGAGAAATTGGATAAGGTAGCCTTCAAAATAGGAGTTTTGACGATGGGTGAAGAGAGAAGTCCTTTAGAACAAGATCGACTAAATTTCCAACCTCCGCTACCACAGATCCTTTCAGATATTTCCAATATCTATCTCACAGAAGGCGGCCCCACCAGTGCAGCGGGTGATGTTGAGATGTTACAAGGTCATTTCCCAAACACTTTTGGCAGGCCGGCCGTCAACTTTGAGCAGGGCGCCTCCGCTGCAAGCCACCATCCTCTGCGAATCGGGGTGGTCCTCTCCGGTGGACAGGCAGCAGGTGGACACAATGTGATTACCGGTCTCTATGATGCGATGCAGAAACTTCATCCAGATAGCCAACTCTTCGGTTTTGTCGGAGGACCCAGCGGAATCGTTGAGAAAAAGTATGTGCAGCTCACCCAAGAGTTGCTAGCCAACTACCGCAACATGGGTGGCTTTGACCTGATAGGATCGGGACGTGCGAAGATTGAAACCGACCAGCAGCTCACCGCATGCATGGAGATTGTTCAATTTCTGAATTTGGATGGCCTGGTCAATATCGGTGGGGATGACTCTAATACCAATACCGCGGTCTTGGCAGAGCATTTTCTCTCCAATGGGTGCCAAACCAAAGTGATCGGGGTGCCCAAGACCATCGATGGTGATTTGAAAAATCATAAGATTGAGATTTCGTTTGGATTTGATACCGCTGCTAAGACCTACTCTGAGATGATTGGCAATATTGCTCGAGATGCCTTTTCGGCTAAAAAGTACTATCATTTTATCAGACTCATGGGTCGCTCGGCCTCCCATATTGCTTTGGAGTGTGCGTTGCAGACCCACCCTAATATTACGCTGATTGGGGAGGAGGTGGCTGCGAAGAAGATGACTTTCGAACAGATCTCAAATGAAATAGCCGATGTGATTGCGACCCGTTCGGCTGCAGGGAAAGATTATGGTATTGTGCTGATCCCTGAGGGGTTGATCGGATTTGTCCCTGAGATGAAACAGCTGATGAAAGAGCTCAACTTCTTGCTCGCCAAGGAGGCAACTGAGAGTGTGGCCAACCAGCTCTCACGAGCGGCCAAAACTACGTTTTATTTCTTGCCTGAGGCAATCCAAAAGCAGCTGCTGCTGGATCGGGATCCCCACGGCAATGTTCAGGTTTCCCATATTGAGACGGAGAGGCTCTTGATCCACGCTGTCAAAGAGAAGCTTCAGCAAAGAGTTGATTACAAAGGTAAATTCAGAGCTCTAAAGCACTTCTTTGGTTATGAGGGTCGTTCAGGCTTTCCATCCAACTTTGATGCTACTTATGCCTACGCTTTAGGCAATGTGGCTGTCGTTTTGGTTAATTCTGGGATGACCGGCTACATGACCTCGGTGACCAATCTCGCTCAGCCTGTGCAGGAGTGGGAAGCTGGAGGGATTCCTATTACCATGTTGATGAAGATGGAGGAGCGGAAAGGACGGCTAACGCCCGTGATCCAAATTTCTTTGGTCGATCTGGAGGGAGAGCCCTTTGCTCGCTTTGCTTCTCAAAGAGAAAAGTGGGCGATCGAAGATCACTATCGTTATCCTGGCCCGATTCAGTTTAGTCCCGAATCAATTGCTGATCAATTGACCCTTACCCTGCAACTTGAAGGTCAGGCTAAGGTTACGAAGTCAGTTTGACGATTAATAGTTTTTTCTCTAAACAATATTTAGCATGAAGAAACTCAAGACGCCTTTAGAGGCCGATCGTCTCAAGTATAATCCGCCGCTGCCTGAGCTGTTGTTAGATCTAACTCACTGCTCTATCGAAGAGGGCTCAGTGACCACTTCTGTCGCTGACGAGGAGGAGATCCAGAAATTTTTTCCCCATACTTTCGGTCGCAAAATTGTCAGTTGTACCAAGGGGCCTCTTCCGGGCAAGTTGGCTCCTCTACGCATCGGAGTCATGCTCTCTGGTGGACAGGCGCCCGGTGGCCACAATGTGATCACCGGCCTCTTTGATGCACTGAAAAAACTTCATTCAGACTCTCGTCTCTTCGGTTTTTTGGGTGGCCCTATTGGGATTGTCGACAATAAGCACGTCGAACTGACTGCGGAGATTCTCGCTGATTATCGTAATACGGGAGGGTTTGATCTTTTAGGCTCTGGCAGAACCAAGGTCAAAACCGATGAGCAGCTCGCCTGCTCGTTGAAGGTGATCCAAAATCTCAAATTGGATGGACTCGTAATTATTGGTGGAGAGGGATCCAACGCCTACTGTGCCGTCCTTGCAGAATATCTCTTAAATCACGGAAGTCAAACCAGAGTGGTCGGTATCCCCAAAACGATTGATGGAGATCTCCAAGATGGGATGTTGGAGGTCTCATTTGGCTTTGATACCGCGTGCAAGATCTACTCAGAGTTGATCGGCAACATTGCCAGAGATGCGATCTCCTCCAAAAAGTACTACCACTTCATCAAGCTGATGGGCCGTTCAGCCTCGCATATCACCCTCGAGTGTGCCCTCCAGACCCACCCCAATATGGCGCTCATCTGCGAAGAGATCATCGCAGAGGGGAAAGATCTCGCACAGATAGCAGAAGAGCTTGCTGAGATGGTCTACGAAAGATCTCAGCAGGGAAAAGAGTATGGAGTGGTGTTGATTCCTGAAGGGCTGATTGAGTTTATCCCCAAAATGGTGAAACTGATAGAAGAACTTAATCCATTACTCGCAAAATATCCAGAAAACGAGATCGCTACACATCTTTCCGAGAAAAGCCGAGCCGCATTTGATTTTTTACCCCTCCAGATCCAGCAGCAACTTCTCTCAGATAGAGACCATCACGGCAATGTCAAACTCTCCCATATTGCGACCGAGCAGCTATTGATCCATGCGGTGAAAGCGAAGCTGAAGCAAAAAAAGGATTACAAAGGACAATTTACCGCTCTCAGTCACTTCTTTGGATATGAGGGTCGTTCCGGCTTTCCTTCCAATTTTGATGCCTCCTACTGCTATGCGCTGGGTCATACGGCGGCGCTACTTATCCAAGGTGGTTATACCGGTTACATGGCCGTGGTGCACCATTTGGGCTGCCACATCGCGGATTGGAAAACAGGGGGTATTCCGATAACGATGCTTATGAGTATGGATAAGAGGCCGGTGATAAAAAAGACCCTCGTGGATATCCACGAGGAGCCCTTTATCTATTTTGACTATCAGCGAGGGAGGTGGGCGATGGAGGATGACTATCGCTATCCCGGTCCTATTCAATATGACTCGTCCAGTCTCAGCGAACAGCCAACCTTTACCCTACTCCTCAGGCGTAGATAGCTGTTTTTCTCGAATTAACTTTTCCACTGTCCTTTCAAAATGAAGTCTTTTGAGGTAGCCAAAGGGATCTTGTGTTTCGAGTTTAGACCAATCCAGGGTCGTGGCGTTTTCGACCCAGCGGTTTAAACTTCTATCTCCTTTAGGCGAGAGAGGTTAAACAACTTGATTCATAACGTTGAGGCGATTGGCTTCCTTGATACTCATCGTCACATTCTCCAAAGTGTGCCTCTTCCTGTCTAGGGGTGACATTTTAACTTTGGTGTAACAGCCTTTCGATATAGATTGAAGATAAATAAAGTTCGTGTTAATTTTCTCCCTTTCCGCGATATACATCATGAGTTTAAGAAAGTCATGATCAAAATGGAGGTTTGAGATGTCATCAAGTTTGATTGGTAACGCAGCAGAAGGTGCTGCTAAGGCTGTGGCGCAATATCAGGGCTTGGCTCCTGGAGCAGTAGATGCTCTTGGTAAGACAGCGCAGGTTGCAGGTGTGGTAGCGGCTGGTAGCATACAGGCTGCTCCTTCTTTGGTAAGTACAGGATGTACGTTGGGTGCACTGATAGGGGGAGCTTTGGGAGGGCCCGCTGCTCCGATTACCGCTCTTATGGGAGCAGGAACGGGAGCTGTTATTGGTACGATTATTGCTGCTGCTACCGGTAAATTTGGCGACTAGGATCAGAGAAGGCTAAAAAGGGGCTTAAAATTCAAAAGGAGAAGAAAATGAAAATTAATGGTCAAAGTGAAACGCTACCTCCACTGATGGTACCGAGCTTAAGAGAAAGAAGCTCGATGAAGCTGCATAATGTTATGGTTATGGTCAAATCTATTGCTTTGCCTGTTTTTCTCTTGTTTGCCATAGCAAATATTCCTGGAGCTCTAGCTGGAGGAACGGAATATGCCGATTGTGTTGCTGACTGTGCTCAGCGGAATGCGGAAAGCGGTTTGGGATTACTCATGTGCCCATTCATTTGTACTCCTTATCTTTTTGCTTAAACAACTATAAAATTGCGATCGTGGTAAAAGTTGTTTCGCCCCTGTCGGGGGCTCGTCTCTCAGAAACCCCGGAACGCGGGGCTGTCCAGAGTTCGACCGCTACCGCGATCGTTAGCTATTCAATAAATATTGAACAGTGTCATATAGTGAACAGAGTGGAAGGGGCAATAAAGCTCTTGCAGCATGTTACTTTCTGCCTGAGCGAACAGCCTACCTTTACCCTACTCCTCAGACGTCGGTGAGTTTTTAGACGAAACTCTCTTTCTCAGAGAGCTTCAACGAACTTATAGAAGTCCAAAGGTGTAGAGTGTTCCATTAGTGGGAGATAAATTTTCAACCCCAGCCGAACCCCAGCTATTCTGATCGAGCCACGACAGAGCAGCTCTGTTTTGCTGGAAAACACGCTGCTGATTAGCTTCGGCTTCTTTACATCCCATTTTAGCTGCCTCTGTGAAATATTCAAGAGCTTTAGGACGATCTATCCATTTGCTTATGAGGGTGAGGCCAACCAAATTCATAGCGGAAGGGTCTTTCATTTCAGCTTTTCGAAAAATGGCCGGAGTGATGACTCTGGTCACAAACCCTTTCCATATGCGGCATGTTGCACGTATATTTGCGAGGGTGTTATGAGCTATTCTTCCAGGGAAAGTTTCCGCTACTAGTATAAATATTTTTTCCATAAGGTCAGGCGAAAAAATAGGACGACTAAGATCATTAGTACCGAATGAATCCTCCCAAATAGTGAGCGGCTTGCTTTGGGGTAAGCCCGCAAGATCAAGAGCTTGCGCATTCTGAGATGGTATGGAAGACGAGATAGAAGTCATAATATTGTCCTCAGTTGATTTATAAACGACTTAATTATAAATCAGCGAGATAATTAACACAATTATTAAAAAACCGTTTTTAACTCTTCCGGAGGAGGTGTTGAGAAAATAAATTTAAAATACTATAAAATCATGATCCTATTACTTCATCAGGGTATCGGCTGGCTCGACAGGGTGCTGAATCGCCTTTCACATTCGGAATCTTTTGATGGCAATGTTAACACGACGAGAGACGATAAGACTGCATTGGCTGCCCGATATTCTCTGACCAAATCATTGCGCGTACTGAGTGTGCGAGCAAGGTTCTTGGGTACGCTTGAGAAAGTTTGAGAGGCTGTAACACGAGTGGCTATTTCACTGATTTGTTTCTCTAGTTCAATAGCTCTTATGCTGAGATCCCAAAACGTTTCACCTGTCGATCTTATCGTTGCTCGCATTTCTTGGCTTATATCTGAGTGATTCCTACACTGATTTCCGAGAAAATGGGCCATTCCAGCTCTAGCAAGCGATCCATTATTGATGGCATTGACGCTTTTTAGGTCAAATAGCTCTCTTACATTTTGGGCTTGTCCACTGAATTCTAGTTTTCTGGTTGCAGCTGCTGCGCTCATATTTAGTTCCAGGTAAAGGGTTTAAATTGTCTTTGGGGCGAGAGCTGGTGATTCTAGCTTAACGTAGGTTTTATTGCTGGACAGAAGATTCTTCAGAATCGTCGGCTGGGGTGTTTGATCTGGACGGAGCTTGATTTTGCAATGACTGTATTTCGTTAGCTTGAATTGAAAGCAGACTGACCAATTTCCGCATCGCGGGGATGATTACTGTGCTGATCTTATTAATTTCATCGACCAGGTCGTTTGTTGTATCTATCAGAGTTGTAAAGTCATCGGAACAAGCAACTATTTCATTAGACCTTTCCTTTAAGGCAGTAATCCTAGGCTTGAGTTTGGGAAGCTGTTCACCTGCTAATATTATTGATTCTACGTGTTTATTGCCCTCCCTTTTGAGATCCTCCCAGCGTGAAAAGACAGTGGAAGCTACATTTTGTAGATAGAACACTGTTGCGTCTGCGAGTGCAACTTCTTGCTGTATGCCGACACAAGTCGCTGGGCTGTCCATCACTTGAGGCTGTTCCGCTGGCACGGGATGATGAGCTCATATTTTTCCTTCAGTAAACGATTCAACTATATAGTTGATTAAATTTAAGATGAGAAAATCGATCCGAATCTTTTAGCTGGGAACTTTGCGTTCGAACTCGGTGACTTACAAAAGTCACCTTCGTTCTCCACGCTTCGTTCACAG
>SDBU01002819.1_pt1 | contig 22601 bp, 19 predicted proteins | sample 2277071 | NCBI WGS metagenome assembly SDBU01 (sample SAMN10397929, study PRJNA504765) | marine sediment metagenome | isolation source: marine sediment core GS08_GC12, 126 cmbsf | place: Arctic Ocean: Gakkel Ridge, Loki's castle | collected 2008 | reverse complement strand
AACAACGTGGTGTTCGACAACGGCGGCAAGGGCATACATCTCTACGGGGCTCAGAACGTCTGGATAGTGGGCAACACCCTGTACAAGAACTGCACGGATCCCCTTTTCAAGAGCCCCACTACACAGGCCGAAATCGCCGTCTACGATGTTCCCTCTAATCCCGTCCTGCGCTGGAACAACGTTCACGTCAACAACAATATTGCCTACGCTTCGAGTGGTAAGCAGATCACCTATTTTACACAAAAAACACCAGAGACTCGCGCGTTGATCATGAAGAACAACCTGTGGTACGGCAATCCCTACAGGCATGATTTCTCGCCGTATGGAGAGAACCCCGAGTGGTCAGATCCTCTGTTCAAGAATGAAGGCGTAGATTTCCACCTACAGCCTAGCAGGCGTGCCATAGATCGTGGCACCAACAGTCTCGAGCTCGGCTCGCAGTTTGTCGATTTCGACGGCACCGCCAGACCACAAGGGCAAGGCTACGACATGGGCGCCTACGAGCGCTAGCAGAATAGGCCACACTTCTCCCCACATCCCAGTCCCCAGAAAAACTTCAACCCGCAACCCGCCGCCCCCAGTCTCTCGATAAGGTTCGGTGCCCGATCGGCGTGGAGGAAATCAGATGCTTCTGGAGAGACAGCAAGCCGAAGAGCTGGAGGAAGAGCGGCTAGCGCCTTACGCAACTAAAAGCAGAGCCTCGCGTGGAAGGCGATTCCCAGAGGAGGAACACCGCTATCGGACCGCCTTCCAGCGAGACCGGGACCGCGTAGTCCACACCACGGCATTCCGCCGCCTCGAGTATAAGACTCAGGTCTTCGTCTACTACGAGGGCGACTACTATCGCACCCGATTGACCCATACCATAGAGACAGCTCAGATCGGGCGCATCTTGGCTCGCGCGCTGCTGGCCAACGAGGATCTGGTCGAAGCCATAGCCCTGGCCCATGATCTGGGCCATCCTCCCTTCGGACACGCAGGCGAGGAAGCGCTTCAAGAGCTAATGGTGGGACACGGCGGATTCGACCACAACCTGCAAAGCCTCCGCATCGTGGAGATCCTGGAACAACGCTATCCCCACTTTCCTGGGTTGAACCTCAGCTGGGAGGTGCGCGAGGGGATCGCAAAACATACCACCGAGCACGACCATCCCCGCTCGAAGAGCTATGAGCCGGAGCTGTTGCCATCCCTTGAGGCCCAGATCGTCAGCGCAGCGGATGAGATCGCCTTCCTCGCCCACGATCTCGACGACGGTCTGAGTTCGGGAATGCTTCGATTCGAATCCGTGATGGAGCTGCCCATAATGACGGAACTGGGCCTTGAACCAAGAGATCCGGGCTCGGCCATGGCCAGACATCTCCTCGTTCGCCGCCTCATCGACCTGGAATCAACTGACGTGATCCTGGAGACTCAGAGAAGGCTCACAGAAACATCGGTAGATTGCCCGGAGGACGTGCGCAATGCCTCCTGCCCTCTGGTAGCTTTTTCCAGGGAAACTGAGGAGAAGAACCAGGAACTGAAGGGGCTCCTGTGGGAACAGCTATACCACCACTATCGAGTCGTCCGGATGGCGGAGAAAGCAAAGCGAACCATTCGATCCCTATTCACGGCCTACATGGAGCAGCCGAGCCAACTTCCCTGCTCAACATGGACCCAGTCGGACTCAAAGGACCCAGCCCGCGTGACCTGCGACTACATCGCCGGCATGACCGACCGCCTGGCGCTGGAAGAGCACAGAAAGCTCTTCGATCCCAGCGTCCGCGCCTAGCCGGTGCTGGCTACTTGCCCGAAACAGTGAACTCCACCGTCAAGCTGTTGAAGTGGCTCATGGGAGGGGTGCCCGCAGCGTAGGAGAAGTTGATCACCTGCATGTCAACTCGAAGCTTAGCCGTCTCCAGAACCAAGACCTTGCCCTTGTCCGCCGTGACGATCTCCCCGCGCGCTGATAGCTTCTCCTGCAGCGCTGAGTCCTGAGAAGCGTACTGACTGACCAGCATCTTGGATACCGTCCTGACATCACTCTTGTCGAACAGCCAAACCTCGAAGGCCGTCACCTTCTGAGGCTCATCGTCGCCAAGCACCTCCGAAACACCTATACCACACTGCCCCAGGAATTCCCCCACCCGTGTTTCCACATCGAAGGAACTATCAAAATCATCATCGCCCAGGTTGTAGGTTGTGCTGAAACGACCCAGGGGCTGAAGCTCTCCCTCCTCGGCCTCCGCCGAGACCTCAGGAGTAGTATCATGAGGTGTAAGGAGCTCCACCTCATCCGCTTCATCCTCACCAAGAGGATAGGAAGATTCTCCCTCCTCCTCGGCCAGGTATCGCTCCCGGCGAGCCCGACGCAGCCGCCTCCTCCCTCCATCGCTGCGCGTGAAGAAAAGAAAGGCCAAGTATCCACCTGCTCCGAGCAGCAACAGGAAGACCAGGATGCCGCATACCGAGGACAACCGCCCCCAGAAAGATGGGGCCTCCGATTCCGCTGGAGCGGGCGAGGTGGTCGTTGGCCCCGGGGTCAGACTCTCGCCGCCAGTCACAGCCTCAGCCAGCTGACTCGCCCGTGCCGCCTCCTCCGATTTTCCCGCGCTCCGAAGGCCTAAGGCGACCTCGCCGATGGTCTGACCGATTTCGGGGTCCTCCAAGAGATCCAATCTCGCCCGGGCCGCCGCCGCATCCTGATTCAGGGCGTATGAGTCAGCCACCAGGGCGATGTAGGTCTTCTTGTGGGTCAGCTTCAGATCCGATGGATCGGTGTCATAATACACTACCGGCCACACGTTCCACCCCAACACCACGAGTCCCAAGAAGAGCCCGACAATGAACGCCCCCACTACTCCCACCAAAAATCTCTGCTCCCTGAGACCAGCTATGAGCTTGTCCATCTGATCCACCTCGTTTCTTGATGTCGGGACCGAGCTGCCGGAAGCACTGTCCCTTCTACACCAGCGATCAGCGAAGCCTAATTGAAATTGTAGCACATGTGATCAAGAAGTCAACAGCGAACACCTAGTCCTGAGGGGAGAGATCAGTCTCATTATCCCCCAGCGACCGGCATCTTTTCCGACCTGGTCAAGATCTCCGCAGATTTCTCTCCAACCACCACCAGATCCTCGATTCTAACCCCACCCCATCCCGGCAAGTAGATGCCCGGCTCAACCGTCACTACCATTCCAGACTCGAGGGTGTCGTGGGACCGGCTGGATAGAGTTGGCCCCTCGTGCACTGCCAGCCCTACCCCATGGCCAAGCCCATGTCCAAACCGCTCTCCATAGCCTTTGGACCGGATGAAATCCCGAGCCAGCCCGTCGATGTCGGCAGCCCCGGCGCCCGCTCGAAGACTCTCCTCCGCCAGCTGCTGCGCCTCCACCACGATACCATAGATCTCCAGAAACTTCTCATCCCCATCGCCGATGCAAACGGTCCGCGTCATGTCCGAACAGTAACCGCCCACCTCTGCACCGATGTCCACGACCACAGGATCGCCCAACTCTATCTCCCTGTCGGTCGTGACCGCGTGAGGCTTCGCACCGTTGGGCCCGGAAGCGACGATGAGATCGAAAGACACCTTGTCGGCGCCGTGGGTCCGCATAAAACTCTCTAATTCCCAGGCGACCTGTCGCTCCGTCATCCCCGTCTCTATTATGTCAAGAATATGGCTCATGGCAGCATCGGCCACCCGAACCGCCTTCCGGATGGTGGTGAGCTCTTCCTCGTCCTTCACCATTCTCAACCTCTCCACCAACCCTTGTACGGGCATCCACTCCACCTGGCCGGCGCCCTCCCGCCACCTCTGGTAGGTGGCATAGGGTACGTGTTGCGCTTCGAACCCGACTCGCTTCACCCCTGTCTCGCGCAAGTTCTGAGCTACCAGGCTGGCCATACTTTCGCGAACCTGAACGACGGTGAAATGGGAAGTTTGCTCACCAGCTTGTTCGAGGTATCGGGAATCCGTCAGAAGCAGATTTTGCTCAAGGGACAACAGGAGCAACCCAGAGGAGCCGGTGAAGCCGCTCAGATAGCGGCGGTTCTCGGGCTGGCCCACCAGCATCGCATCCAGCCCCTTATCTGCCAGGAGGGCCCGCAAAGCTAGAAGCCTTTTCTCGTGAGCCCGGCTGGACAGCGAGATCACACGCCCATCCTCAAGGCATTATCCGTCCGAAGTTGATCGTCCATGCGAGCTTCAGCGCGAACGGGCACTCCGGAAGCGCCCCTGTGTACCGCACTCACGGATTCCTCGACCCACATAGAGCAGCTCCAAGATAGCTCAGCCCTGGCCTCGGGCTGGGCGGCACCGCCGACATCCGGGACGACAGGCGACCCGTTTACTTCATCCAGGCTCGGAAGATCCGGAAGTCTCTCGCCCAACCCGGGAATGAACCATCTCCCGTTGGCATTGTGTGCACTTCGCTAGCCCTTCCCTGGTCCTGGTCATCAGTCCTCCACACGACGGGCAGGGCTCGGTCAGAGGCAGCTCCCATGTGCTGAAGTCGCAATCCGGGTAGCTGATGCAGCCGTAAAATCGCCGCTTCCGCTTGGTCCTTCGCTCCACCAGGTCGCCTCCGCATTGCGGGCACGCCACGCCGATCTTGGTAAGCAGAGGTTTGGTGTTACGGCAATCGGGGAAGTTGCTACAGGCGATGAACTTCCCGTAGCGCCCCCACTTGACAACCATCGGGCTGCCACATTTTTCGCAGAGCTCATCCGTGTATTCCTCGGGCAACTCCACCTTCTCCATCCGAGCTTCCGCTTCCTCGAGGCTCTTGGCAAAAGGTCGGTAGAACTCCTCAAGGACGGGGACCCACTCGCGTTCACCCGAGGCGATTCGATCCAGGTTGGCTTCCATCCGAGCGGTGAAGCTCGTGTCCACGATCTCAGGGAAATGCTTGACCAGCATATCGTTGACCAGGAAGCCCAATTCCGTAGGATGCAAGCTCCTCTGGATCCTCTCCACATATCCTCGGCTCTGGATGGTGGACAAGATAGGCGCATACGTGCTGGGCCGTCCGATGCCGTTCTCCTCCAGCGTGCGAACCAGGGAAGCCTCAGTGTACCTGGGTGGCGGCTGTGTGAAGTGCTGCTCGGGGAACAGCCCCAGCAGATCCAGGATCTCTCCCGCCTGAAGAGCGGGCATGGGCTTGCCCTCTCTGGGCTTGCTCTTCCTGGATTTGCCCTTCCCGGACCTGCTCTCGCCCTCTTCCTCTTCCCCGCTTTCCTCATAGAGAACTTGAAAGCCGGGAAATTTGACCCGGGAGCCGGCGGCTCGGAAGAGATATGGCATTTGGCCGGGGATCCTCCCCGCCAGGATGTCCACGGATGTGGAATCCAGAACGGCGGGAGCCATCTGACTGGCCACGAACCGCTTCCATATCAGCTCGTAGAGCCGATGCTGGTCTCGGTTAAGGACGCCCTTGAGTTGTTCCGGCTCCCGAAGCACGGATGTTGGCCTTATGGCCTCATGAGCCTCCTGAGCTCTTTTGGCCCGAGTCTTGTAGGAAGGAGGCTTGCCAGGTACATACCGGGACCCGAATCGGTCAGCGATATAGGCGCGCGCTTCGCGCCGAGCCTCATCCGCCACGTTGACCGAGTCGGTTCGCATATACGTGATGAGGCCCACGGGCTCCCCGTCGCCCCAGTTGACGCCCTCGTACAACTGCTGTGCCAGGCTCATCGTCCTCCTGGCGGTGAACCTGAGGCGACGCGAGGCCTCTTGCTGGAGGGTGCTAGTGATGAAAGGCGCTGCCGGCTTTCGTCGCACCTCTTTCTCGTTCACCTTCGAGACCTTGTAGATCGCATCCCTCAGATCCTTGACCAAGGCCTCCGCCGACTCCTGAGTCCCAATGGCGACTTCCTCCCCTTCCACCCGAACCAGCTTCGCTCGGAAGCCGCTCCGCTTTTCCACTCGTTTGGCCAGCTCCGCCTCGATGGACCAGTACTCCTGAGAGACGAACGCCTCGATCTCCCGTTCCCTCTCCACGACCAAGCGAAGAGCCACCGACTGCACCCTTCCCGCAGACAGACGGCTCCTCACGTTGCGCCACAAGAGGGGGCTGATCTGATACCCAACTAACCGATCCAGGATGCGCCGCGCCTGCTGCGCGTCCACCAGTCGCATATCGATAGGGCGAGGGTTAGCAAAAGCTAGCTGCACGGCGTCCGAAGTGATCTCGTGGAAGACCACCCGATGCACGCCCTTGTCTTCGCCGATCTTGGCCGCCTCCAGCACATGCCAGGCGATAGCTTCTCCTTCCCTATCCGGGTCGGTCGCCAGATAGATGTCCCCCGCCCCTTTCACTGCCGCTTGAAGCTCCTTCACCACCTTCCGCTTTTCCCTCGGAACTCGATAGGTAGGAGTGAAGCCATTCTCCACATCCACGCTGAGTCGAGAACGGAGGAGATCTCGAACGTGCCCCACCGACGCTTTCACCTCATATCCTCGACCCAACATCCGACCGATAGTCCTGGCCTTGGCAGGGGACTCCACGATAACCAAGGCGTGGCCATCCCCCTTTTTGCCCTTGTTCTTCTTGCTACGACGACTACCTGGCATATCCCCTCCCGCAGCGCCAAACAGAACCGTCGACGCCGCGAACTATCTAGTGTCTAAAATGTCTCACCCTGGTGAGGACCATGGCAGCCCCGTACTTGTCAGCCGCGGCGATGGCTTCCGAATCCCTCTTCGACCCGCCGGGCTGGATGATCGCCGTCGCGCCCGCCTCGCAGACCACTTCCACCGCATCGGGGAAGGGGAAGAAAGCGTCCGACGCCACCACTGTGCCCTTCGACCGGTCGCCCGCCTTGAATACAGCGATGCGAGCGGCATCCACCCGGCTCATCTGTCCCGCACCCACGCCCACTGTCCGGGTTCCCCTAGCCAAAACGATCGAATTCGATTTCACGTGCTTGCCCACCTCCCAAACGAATCGAAGGCTTCGTGCCTCATCCTCGGTGGGCGAACGCTTGGTGACGACCTCCCATTGCTCCCCAGATGGCCCCTCATCGAAATCCTGTAAAACCATGCCACCTTTGATACGCCGCATGTCCCATCCCGAGGACCCATCCTCGGGCATCGGCAGCTGAAGGAGTCGCCGATCCGCCTTCCGTTTGAGCAAATTCAGAGCCTCGTCGGCATACCCAGGAGCTATGATCGCCTCCACGAAGAAGCCGCCGATGGTCTCCGCCGTCGCCACGTCCACCTCACGATTGAAAGCCACGACGCTTCCGAAGGCTGACACCGGATCCGACTCATGGGCCCACTGGTAGGCCTGAACCAGGGTGTCCGCCGTCGCCAGGCCGCAAGGGTTGCTATGCTTGATGACCACCGCGGCGGGCTGGTCGAAATCCAACGCCGCCGACCAAGCAGCCTGCAAGTCCAGATAATTGTTGAAAGAGAGGGCCTTGCCGTGAAGCACCTCAGCGTCAGGCAATCCCGACTCCCCCGCCACCCTGTAAAGCGCCGCAGACTGATGAGGGTTCTCGCCATAGCGCAAGTCCCCCACCTTTCTCAGGTTCAAGTGAATCGCACTAGGAAACTGGGGCTCATCCTCCTCACGCAGAGCGCTCTCCATATAGGCGCTGATGGCCGCATCATAGCCCGCCGTATGATCGAAAGCCTTGCGAGCCAGCCGCCTCCTCGTAGCCAGGCTTACCTCCCCGCCGCCCCTGAGTTCCTCCAGAACAGGCTCATAGTCAGCCGGGTCAACTACCACGCTTACGGCAGCGAAGTTCTTGGCCGCCGCTCGGATCAGGGTAACGCCCCCGATGTCTATCTCCTCCACAGCCCCCCCGACCGTAACCCCTTCCTTGGCCACGGTAGCTTCAAACGGATAGAGGTTCACCACCACCAGATCGATGGGAGAGATGTTGTGAGAATCCAGCTCGTCGAGATGCGCTTTCTCCCTGCGAGCGAGGATTCCGCCATGGATGGCGGGATGTAGCGTCTTCACGCGCCCCCCCAGGATCTCAGGAAACCCGGTTACGCTCTCCACCGACACCACCGGAACGCCCTCCTCCCGCAGCGCGCGGGCTGTGCCGCCCGTGGAGAGGATCTCGATGCCCAGGTCTGCCAGCCCCTTACCCAACTCCACTATTCCGCCCTTGTTCGATACGCTGATCAATGCTTTTCTCACTGGACTCCTCCTGCTGCGTCTTAGCCGTTCATAACTACGCGCCGCTATTGTACCCTCTAAAACCATCCCGTAACAACCAACTATGTCACGGGATACCACGGAACACTCAAGGTCAGGGCATCCCCTATGTGCGTGCCCTGACCTTAACTACCCATCCGCCACCAACGCTGCAAAACGCGAGTCGGACAGCCCCTTCCACCCCCAAAGGGACTTACGCCAGGCACCGCAAATGCTGGTTGAGCTGTTCCCGTGAGACACGCTCCAATGTCGTCTCAAAGACCTCTGAGAACCGTCGAGCAAGAATCGAGCACACCTCCGTCACTGCAACGGGTCGCCTCAGCTCCTCAGCCATGGAGGTCACCTCCGTGTCCCTCAGGCCACAGGGAACGATCAACCCGAAATGGTCCATGTCAGGGTCCACATTGAGCGCAAAACCATGATAGGAGACCCAGTCCCGGATTCGGGCGCCGATGGCTGCCACCTTGGCATTTCCGATCCATACGCCCGTCATGTCGCCCGTCCTGGACTTCGCATCCAGGCCGAAATCCGCCAGGGTTCGGATGAGCACCTCCTCCAGACTGCGAACGTACCAGCCCACATCGCGCCGAAAACCGGTCAGATCGAGTATGGGATACCCTACCAGTTGACCCGGGCCGTGGTAGGTCACACCACCCCCTCGTTCCACTCGATGAACCTGAAAGCCTTTGGCGCGCAGCTCCTCCCAGGGGATCAGTACGTGCTCGTCTCGAGCTTTCCGCCCCAGGGTGATGGTGGGCTCGTGTTCCAGCAGGATTAGAACATCGCCCACGCCCCCCTCGCGTCGCCTGCTCCGCACCAGCCGACGCTGCAGATCCAGGATGACATCATAAGGCTCAACGCCCAAGTCCAGGAGTCTCATCCTCACAAGGCAATGGGATACCGACCATGGCGCAAGGCAGTTTCGCGCATGGCCATGTAGTTCTCGAACGGCACATACTCCGGGACCGAGTTGCTGGCTCCCAGGCAATAGCCGCCACCGGGGGCCAGTTCTCGGATCCTCTCCTTTACCTCCGCCACGACCTCGTCCGGAACCCCCAAGGTGAGCGTGTAGCCCAAATCGATGTTGCCCATCAAGCAGAGCCTATCGCCATATTCCCGCTTCAGAAACCCGATATCCATCGCCTTGGGTTCTATAGGGTGCAACGCATGAAAGCCGCATTCCAGGATATCGTCCAGCACCTCATATAGGCGACCGTCCGAATGGTAGACGAACGGAAGATCTCGCTTCCGACACTCCTCTCCCATCACCCGATACCACGGAAAAACGTAGCGGCGAAGGTATTCGGGCGCCATCATGGTCGCCTCGGTGTATGCGATGTCATCGCTCATCAGGAAGGCGCCCACCGTCCCATGATCCAACAGTGCCTCGAAAACCCCATACTGAATCTCGCCCACCCTCTGAAAAACGGCGCTCACCAGAGGCTCGTTCTCCAGCAGCGATGTGCAGAACTCCTGGAAACCCATCAACATCCAAGTGGAGGAGAAGATGTAGCCGATGCTGGCGATAGCCCGCATGCCGGAGGGCATGATGGACCCCGCTAGATCGAAGATGGAAAGATCGAAGTCATCCGCCCGCGGCCAGGGGAACCGATCCAGCTCCTCCCATGAGGTTATCAGGCCCTGGCCCTCCTCCGCCCAAAGCCGTTCGGTCTCCTCCTCGCGGGAACGGTTATATCGGGCGCGGAGCGCCTTCAGTACCGGCCTCTCCAGAGCCCTGCCCTGCTTCAGGGGTTCACCTCCCACGTTGTACATCGGCCGGAAGAATTGGCGGAGCCCGACGCTTATGGGATAGTAGTCATAGCCGGCTTCGACCCAGAAAGCCACATCCGTGGCCAGGTCGAGCACCTCCTTTCCCATAAAGGCCTCTTTGATCTCGCCGTGAACCGACCCATCGTAGAGGGGCACACGATCTGGCTCTCCCTCATTGACAAGAGCGGTCCGCAATCGCCCGAAATCGGGTTGTCCCTGTTCCAATTCTCCTACCTCCCTCGCAAAGGCACGCGAACGCGGCCACAACCGCGATCCTATCCCAACACGCTCCCCACTATCCGTCTATGCCCCCGCAGGAACTCCTCAGCCGACACGGCCCGCTTGCCAGCCAGCTGAACCTCTTTCAAAACGAGCCCTCCATCGCCGGTTGCGACGGCCAGGCCCTCCGATGAGACGAGCACTTGACCCGGCATGGCATCCTCGGACACCGCAGCCTCAACCAAGGGGCTGACCCCGATCACCTTGAGCAATTTCCCCTCCCAATAGGTGTGCGCGCCGGGCCAGGGATGGTAGGCTCGCACCCTACGCCACAATTCCACGGTACCCAGCCGCCAATCCATCAGCCCATCCGACTTGGACAAGGGCTTGGAATAAGTGGCCATAGATTCATCTTGCCTCTGCGAAGTCAGCCTTCCTTCCGTCCATTCCGGCACGACATCCAGCAGCAGCGCCGCGCCCGGCGGAGCCAGCTTCTTACCCAACGAGAGGGTTGTATCCTCCGGGGAGATGGGAAGAGCACGCTGAGCCAGCAGAGGCCCCGTGTCCATCCCCTCATCCATGACCATGATCGTCACTCCCGTCTCGGCATCGCCCGACAAGATCGCGGCAGCGATGGGCGAGGCGCCCCGATGCCTGGGGAGGAGAGAGGCGTGAACGTTGATACAGCCCTTCGGAGGCAGCGACAGAACGGCGGATGGCAGCATTTGTCCGAAAGCGGCCACAACGATGACCTCCGGGGAACAGGCCTCCAGCCACTCCACCACCTCCCGTTGCCGAAGCGTTGAGGGCTGGATCACCTTTATCCCCCTCTCCTGAGCCAGCTCCTTGACCGCAGAAACGGCCAGCTTGCGGCCTCTTCCGCGAACCCGATCAGGCTGAGTCACCACCCCGACCACCCTATGGTGGTCGGCCAGCGCTTTGAGCGACGGCACCGCGAAATCGGGCGTCCCCATGAACAGGACTCGACTCATCCCCAACCCCTGTTATGCTTCACAGCAATTTGCCCACTTCGGACTCGGGATTCTATCATATCTGCTGCCAGCTCACAATGCACTCCTGCTGTATCGCCCATCCCCCATGGCGAGGCGTGACCTCGGTCGCCGGTGAAGTTGTGGTTAAAAAAGGGCGCTGGTCTAAGCCAGCACCTCTCTTCATTCACGCACATAACGTCCACATACGCTGATAGCAAACACCTACCACGTCTGGGGGTCGGTCTCTCTACTCCGGTCTCTTCCTGCCGACCCGCCACCGGAGCCCGACGTACCCCACGAAACCTGCAAGGCCGCTGCCCAGTAACAACAATGTGCTGGCCTCAGGTATGGGCACGGGCGCCTGGACGCTAGGCTTAACTGAGACTCCTCGGACGATGTGGTCGCTGATGTCCGTCCCGTCGCCAAGCCTGCTGACCCCCCCCCCCGCGTACAGGCTGCTACCGTCCAGCGTTAGGGCCACAACGGTCCCGTTATAACCGGGGCGGAACATTCCCAAGCCTGGCATCGGATGCCATGTGCCAGTGGAGGCATCATATCGGGCGATGTTACGACTGATGTCGGTGCCGTCGCCAAGCCTGCTGAACCCCCCTCCCGCGTACAGGTCGCTGCCGTCTAACGTCAACGCAATGACGCCCCCACCGAGCCCCTGGTTGGGCAGCGAATGCCATATGCCCGTGGAAGTGTCGTAGCGAACGATGAAGTGGCTTATGTCCGTCCCGTCGCCCAGGCTGACGAACATCCCTCCCACGTAAAGGTCGACGCCGTCCAGCAGCAGAGCGTCGACCCACCCGGAAAATACGCCCCCGCCCACCCCCCCGCCGGGTAGCGAATGCCACACACCTGTAGAGGTGTCATAGCGAGCGATGTTATGGCTGATGTCCGTCCAGTCGCCAAGGTATAGAAAGCTCCCTCCCACGTAGAGATCACTGCCGTCCATAGCTAGGGCGAGAACCCCATCAATGAGTCCCTGGTTGGGCAGCGAATACCACGTGCTCGTGGCGATGTCGTAGCGGGCAATGTTATCGCTGATGTCCGTCCCGTCGCCAAGGTATAGAAAGCTCCCTCCCACGTAGAGATCACTGCCGTCCAGCGCCAGTGCTGCAACATCCCCAATGAGCCCCTGGTTGGGTAGAGAGTACCACGTACTCGAGGAGATGTCGTACCGGGCGATGTTTTCGCTGATGTCCGTCCCGTCGCCTAGGGTGCGGAAATCCCCTCCCACGTAGAGATCCCCGCCATCCAGCGCCAGGGCAACGACATGCCCGCCACCCCCCAGGTTGCTTAGCCCCTGGTTGGGCAGCGAATGCCATGTGCCCGATGACGTATCGTAGCGGGCAATGTTATCGCTGATGTCCGTCCCGTCGCCCAGGGTTTCGAACCACCCTCCCACGTACAGATCGCTGCCGTCCAGCAACAGGGCGCTGACCGAGTCATTCAACCCCTGATTGGGCAGCGACTGCCACGCTGTGATCTGGGCTGCCACGGCAGGCGCCGCAACTGTCAAACCGGCCATCCCGGCCAGCAGCACGGCGATGAAGAAGAGGCGAAGAGATCCAGAGACGAGGGTCCGTCCGGTGCGAGAAGATCTGGCCAGGCTAGCAGACATCGGTGAGAGACGCTTGTTCATTCCCCACCCCCTGGACTGTCTGTGACAAAGCCAACTTCCTACGTAGTACAACCGCAGTATACCACAGAATGAGCCGCCAGTAGAGAAGATCTAGGATGACATCAGTGCTTGTCCCTGTTGGCGTCGAAGGAACCAAAAAGGAGCGGTCTGCGCCGCTTGCAGAGATCCGTCGAGTCTGGGGGTCGATCTCTCTACTCCGGTCTCTTCCTGCCGACCCGCCACCGGAGCCCGACATACCCCCCTAGCGCGGTAAGGCCGCTGCCCAGCAGCAGGAGGGTGCTGGCCTCGGGTATTGGCGCTGGTGCCTGGATGCTTGGCCTGACTGAGACGCCGCGGGCGATGTTGTTGCTGATGTCCGTCCCGTCGCGAAGGTCGGTGAATTTCCCTCCCACGTACAGATCGCTGTCGCCCAGCGCCAGGGCAAAGACGCCAAAGTTCAACCCCCCGTTGGGCAGCGAGTGCCATGTGCCAGTCGAGGTATCGAAGCGGGCTATGCAGTCGCTGATGTCCATCCCGTCACCCAGGGTTGTATGATGCCCTCCCACGTACAAGTCTCTGCCATCCAGCGTCAGTGCGGAGACCCCAAAAGTAAGCCCCTGGTTGGGCAGCGAATGCCATGTGCTCGTGGAGGTGTCGAAGCGCGCTATACAGTTGCTGATGTCCGTCCCGTCTCCCAGGGTGTAGGAAGTCCCTCCTACGTACAGGTCGCTGCTATCCACCGCTAGAGCGCTTACTTGGACATTCAGCCCCTGGTTGGGCAGCGAATGCCATGTGCTCGTGGAAGTGTCGTAGCGAGCGATGTGATCGCTTATGTCCGTCCCGTCTCCTAGGGTTTCGAAAGACCCGCCTACGTACAGGTCGTTGCCATCCAACGCCAGAGCACGGACGTGCCCCCCCAAGGGGGATCGCAACAGCCCTCCATTAGGCAGTGCGTACCACGTTCCGGCAGAGATGTCGTAGCGTGCGATGTTGTCGCCGACGTCCGTCCCGTCGCCCAGGGTTTCGAACCCCCCTCCCACGTACAGGTCGTTGCCATCCAGTGCCAGAGTATGAACCAACCCCTTCAGCCCCTGGTTGGGCAGCGAGTGCCACGTGCTCGTGGCGATGTCGTAGCGGGCGATGAAGTCGCTGATGTCCGTCCCGTCGCCCAGAGCGGTGAAAGCCCCTCCCACGTACAGGTCACTGCCGTCCAGCGCCAGTGCGTAAACCTCCCCTTGTTTCAGCCCCTGGTTGGGCAGCGAGTGCCAGGTGTCCGTGGTTGTATCGTAGCGGGCGATGTTATCGCTGATGTCCGCCCCGTCGCCCAGGGCTGTAAAATACCCTCCCAGGTACAGGTCGCTGCCGTCTATAGCCAGGGCGAGAACGTAATGATTCAGCCCTTTATTCGGAAGCGACTGCCACGCTGTGATCTGGGCTGCCACGGCAGGCGCAGCAATTGTCAAACCGGCCATCCCAGCCAGCAGCACGGCGATGAAGAGGAGTCGAAGAGATCCAGAGACGAGGGTCCGTCCGGTGCGAGAAGATCTGGCCAGGCTAGCAGACGTCGGTGAGAGACGCTTGTTCATTCCCCACCTCCCGGACTGCCTGTGACAAAGCCAACTTCCTACGTACTACAACCGTAGTATACCATAGAATGAGCCGCCAGTCGGGAAGATTTTGGAGAACAGCACATCCTCGTCAGTCTCACATTTCAAAGGGAGCGCCCTGCTATGCCCTATGAGCGGGGAAGGAGGTAAAGAGCCGGGGAGGCGCGTGGCAGCTCCACAGCACGAAATGCAGCGGTCGCAGCGTGGGAGTCGCATCCGCTCACGACCGCTCGTCCGGAAACGGCGATTTCCGCCTCGATGAGGCACAGGCCCTCGACGCCCGCCAATCGTATGGCCGAAAAAACCCCCTCAGTGAGGCCTTTCGGAGAATATCTCCATCTCGGCGACTGGAATGGCGAGCAGACGGAGCCGCACCGGCTTGGCTACAGCTTTCGCTAATTCCACCTTCAAACGCGTGGTGGCATCTGCGGAAATGGGTTCCGGTGCGTACGCGATGATCGTCACCTCCAACTCATCGCCGTGATCCTGAAACTCGAACGTCACCAGCCTGGCCTCGGACATCTGTTCCAACTGGCGCGTTACGACGCGGTCAATCGCGCTTCTAGTTTGCGATACGGCGGCTGACCGAACGAATACGGTGGCTAAGGGGGAGGTGACAAGGGCCAGCAGGATCGCCGTCGTTATCAGCCCCACCCGCAGGCGTATCTCCCCCTCCGTGCCATGCCCGGGACGGAACCCCAGCAGAAGGAAACCCAGCGAGCCAGCCAGGATGATGGCCAACGCCGCCCATGGCCTGGCCAGATCCAAGGTGCGCCCGGCCAACAGAAAGGAAAGCCCCAGAAGAACGGTCAGCCCACCAGCGACGATATGACTCTTGCTGGGAAACTTGGGACCGAAGCGAAGCTCGCCCAGAAACTGGTCGGGGGGCTCACCCGCCTGGTCGTGTCGTTTAGCGGCTGCTTGATTCACTTGCCCTCGCCCTGAACCATCCGACGCCCGAGTCCTCAGCGGTTGACGGTGGTTCGCGGAGAATGATATAATCCGCCAAACAGAAGGGGGAGAGAAGAAGTGTGGACTACTGGGAAACCTTACGATTGCCCTGGCAAATCCTGGGGACTCGCAGGTCTCCCCTGGCCATAGGAATGGGCGTGGCGATCACCATGCAGTCGCTTACGCTGGCCATCTTGTCGCTCATCGCGGGCAATGATGCCGATTCCACCTGGCTGCTGCGTCTCCTTTCCGCCCTTCTCGAGCCACAGAGCATCCTCGCCCCGGCAGGCTTGGTCGCCGGGCTCGCGTTGGCGGTATCCCTGGCCCTGCTCGCACTCGATGCACTCCTCATAGATAGCATGGATCCGCGCGGACCGCGAGGCGCGAGGATCATCTGGCGTCGGATCCCACCGATATGGGGCATCGGCTTGCTGCTCTGGACCGGGTGGGGATTATCGCTGGCGCTCCTGGCCGCCCCTGCCGTCTACGTCCTGCGGCTGGAAGATGCGGGGGTCGGCTGGATGCTGGGAGCGATCGTGTACGCCCTGGCCCTCGCAGGCTTGGGATTGATCGCCGGCCTCTCCCTGCGAGCCTTCCAGCGCCTTTGCAATAGAGCGATCGTCCTGGAGAATAAGAGGGTCAGAGAAGCCTTCAGACAAGGAGCGCTGTTCATTGCTCACCACCCCATACAAGTCCTGACCACATGGATTCTCACCCAGTTGTTGAAGGCTGTCGCCACTATTCTGGGCTGTATGCTGGCGGCCGGAGCGGCCCTCGCGGTGGCCGCAGCCGCCATATTGGGCCATCGGGTTGCTCCCTGGCTGGGGATGACAGCCAGCGCCCTGATAGCACTGGTGGGACTCGCCATCGTGATCGCCTGGGATGGCCTGGTAACAGCTTATGCCAGCGGTGCCTGGACAGCACTATACAGGTCTGTACTTGATGAAGAGAGGGAATCCTTGTGAATGGGGCACCTCCTTACTACAGGAGGCACAGTGTGACAAATCGAACACGACTGGAATTGAGCATTCCCCAACTTGGGGAGCTTCAGATAGTATCAGACCTGCAACACAATGAGAGTTGATCAAGGTTATGTTGGCTTTATTCGTCGGTGCTGGATTTGCTAAGTGGTCGGCTAGTTTGCCTGTAGCCAGCCAACTATTCGATTTTGATGTTGAGCCATGGGGGCCACGAGAGTATAGCAGGCTTGAAATTGTGAAGTCGCTCAAACAGGAGTGGGACATTGCTCACCCGCATGGGCTTGCCGAACAGTTCATAGCAAATACGCTGAGTCTCCAACAGAAGAGCAGCGAGGCGATTCTTTGGTATATTGTTCGCAGGCTTTCGGAACCATTCATCTGGAAAGAGTATCATGCGGGGAGATGGCGCAGACACGTTCTGATGATTGATGAGAACCGCAAATTCAATGTTCCTGGAGTAATGGAAGCACGGAATTTCCTACATCGGTTTCCCGCCGCATCGCTAGCAGGAGTCATTACGACGAATTATGATATGGTCGTAGAGTATGCGCTAGGTACAAAGGGCTTTAACTACGGGGTTCCCAATCAAATACTGACAGGTCGAGGGCCATATCCGATTTCCCAGTGGAAAAATCCCGTCACGCTCAAAGGGAAGATCCCCTTGGCTAAAATTCATGGCAGCACTTCATGGGACGAAAACGGTTGCTATACAAATGGTCGGCGTGGATTGACAGGTCATGCACTAATTGTCGCTCCAACACCCCAGAAGAAGCGCCCCAAATCTTTGAGATCTGTTTGGGAACTAGCGGAATACATTCTCACAAGTGCGACGCGACTGGTGATCTTTGGTTTCGCATTCAATCCGTACGATCAAGCAGTCTTGGATCTCTTACTGTCCGTTAGACAAAACATGGAGTCCGTTCTTCTTATCGATATCGAACCGAAAATGGAGCACGCGCACAACCTATGGCCGAATGCTGCCATCACATCCTGCAAGCCACCGCCAGAAGGGGATACTGAAATACAAAGTTGGCAAAGCACATGGCTGACAAGAATATGAAGCGAATCCCCCCGCGGAAGCTAGAAAACTATCAGGGACCTGGCTCAGGACATTGGTTCGTGAGGATCGACCTTTGTCAAGGGAGGTCAGGCTGCGGATTAATATGTAGCTAAACCTAGGGAGGTAAAGAGCTTATGAAACTGCTGACATTCGTCAAGGACGACCAGATCCGCCTGGGGGCCCGAGTGGGCGACCTCATAGTGGACCTGAACACCAGCTACGCGCATCTCCTGGCCCAGAAGGGAAGCAAGAACGCTCAGGAAGAGGCTGAAACTGCCCTTCCAGCCGATATGCGCTCCTTCCTGGAAGGCGGTGAGGAGGCTCTGAAGTCGGCCTGGGAAGTCGAGGAATGGGTCCTGGAAAAGGGCGGAGAGGGAGCGGCCACCTTTGCGCCCGATGAGGTGCGCCTGAAGGCGCCCATCCTCAATCCTCACAAGATCATCTGCATCGGCCTCAACTACCGGGACCACTGCGACGAATACAACATACCACTCCCCACCGACATGCATTGCTTCGCCAAGTTCAACACCTGCATCGTAGGGCCGGAGGAGCCCATCGTGCGCCCCAAAGTGGTACGCCAGTTGGACTGGGAAGGAGAGTTGGCACTGGTCATAGGGCGGAAGGGCATGAACATCGCACAGGAATCGGTGTTCGACCATATCTCGGGCTACATGTGCTTCAATGACATCAGCGCCAGGGAGTTCCCCAGCCAAGGCCAGCTCCTCCTCCACAAAGCTCTGGACTCCTCCGCCCCCATGGGCCCCTACCTGGTGACCAGCGACGAGGTGGGCGACCCCCATGATCTCAACATCCGTCTTGAGGTGAACGGGAAGGCCTACCAGGACTCGAACACGAGCAACATGTTCTTCAAGATCCCATACATCGTTTCATTCATCTCGCAGGTCATCACACTGGAGCCAGGTGACGTGATCTCCACCGGGACGCCCGCAGGCGTGGGGAAATCCTGTGAACCACCGGTTTTCCTGAAGGAGGGGGATCGGGTCACCCTGGAGATAGAGGGTCTGGGACGACTCTCCAACCCTGTGGTGGATCAGCCTTAGGGAAGCTGTCGGAGTCTGTCGTCACATGGTTGAAACGTCTGACCGGATTTCCAGGGAGCGCAGGCGGATGTGGGTCATCATCGGGCTGGCGGTTGCCTTACTATGTATAGGCATCCTGGTTGCCTTTCGAGTGGCGGTGGTTAAGCCGCGCCCCCCTCGATCCTTCCTCCAAAGGACTCGGCCTCTGGCCTTCGCCCATCAGGGCGGCGCCGAGCTGGCGCCCTCGAACACTCTGCCCGCGTTCCAGAAGGCTCGCGACTTGGGCTGCGACATCCTGGAACTGGACATCCACGGCACCGCCGATGGAGAGATCGTGGTCATCCACGATGAAACAGTGGACCGCACCACCAGCGGCGCCGGTCGTGTGAAAGACCAAACCCTGGCGGAGCTCAAGGCTCTGGATGCCGGCTATCGGTTCAGTCCCGATGGCACCTCTCATCCCTACCGGGGGACGGGCGTCACCATACCCACCTTGCGCGAGGTCCTCGAAACCTTTCCCACGGCGCGGGTGAACATCGAGATCAAGCAGGAAGAACCGCCCATCGAGGCAGCCCTCGTCAGCCTCATTCGGGAGATGAACGCGACCGACCGGGTGTTGGTCGCGTCCGTCGATGATGAAGTCATCCAGCGCTTTCGCCGGCTTGCGCCCGACGTGGCCACCAGCACCTCCGAAAAGGAGGTCTACCTGTTCGTCATAGGAGCGTGGCTGCACCTCACGGCTCTCCTCGACCCGGCCTTCGACGCCCTGCAGGTACCCCCGAACTCCGGCACTATACCGGTCGTGACCCACGATGTGGTGGAAGCCGCTCACAGCAAGAATATCCAAGTGCACGTGTGGACCATCGACGAAGAGGAAGAGATGCGCCGATTGCTGGCCCTGGGAGTGGACGGCATCATATCGGATCGGCCCGACCTTCTGATGAAGGTTATCAAGGAAGCGTGGCCTACATCGGAGGCAGAAGATGCCAGATGAGAAAAAGTGGATCGGCGAGCAGAGCGTGATGTGCAGGTGCTCCCACATCTTCGACGCCACTTGCGAGATTCGAGAGACAGAATCCCCCGCCGAGCGAACGGCCTCGGGCACCTCCTCCAGAGGCGCGACCATGCGCTTTGGCCAGAAACTGCCGAATTCGGCCGCCTGCCCCAAGTGCGGCAGGTTCAACAGGGTACCGCCCGAGAACTGGAAGTTCAGGCCACTGGCGCCGGGAGAATACACCTATCGTATGTACCTGAGACAGGTCATAGGCTTCATAGGGACTCTGATCATCCTGTTCGCCGCAGCCTACGCCTGCTCGATCATCCAAGGCAGGTGACATGATCGACTCGCCGAGTGAGATCATAGACCGTTGACACGGCCGATGATCTGTGATAGTTTGCCTGCATTGGGACTAAATCCATTGGCTGAAAGGAGCGGAGAATGGACAAGGTGAGATTCGGGGTGATAGGGGCAGGCCTCATGGGCCGCATGCACGCGGAGGTGGGATTTCACTACCCTCTGGCGGAATTCGTGGCAGCAGCAGATCCCGATGAGGAGCGAGCCAACCAGGTGGCTCGGATGTTCAACGGCAAGGCCTACGCCGATTACGTGGAGATGATGGACAAAGAGAAGCTGGACGCGATCATCATCGCCACACCCGAGACCCTGCACGTGGATCCGGTCGAGCAGGCGGCGAACCGCGGCCTACACATCCTGCTGGAGAAACCCATGGCCCGAAACCTAGAGGAGGCAGATGCGATCCTCAAGGCCCGCGACGACAACAAAATCAAGCTCATGATCGCCTACCTGCTGAGATTCGAGACCACATACGCCAAGATGAAAGAGGCCGTTGATTCGGGCACCTTCGGGCGCTTCCTATCGGCCTACGGGCGGAGGAACGGCAACAAGCCGGAGGCCCGAAGGCTGGCTGGGAGGACAACGGTGGTGAACTACATAGCCGTGCACGATATAGATCAGATCCTGTGGTATCACCCCCAGAAGGTGGTGAAGGTCTTTTCCAAGTGCATCAAGGCCGACGTCCAGGAGGAGCTGGGCACCCCGGATTTCTACTGGACCATGTTCGAGTTCGAGGATGGGGCGTTGGGGATCACCGAGACCGGTTGGGGATACCCAGACGAATGGACGGGGTGGAAGTCACCGGCCAGCTGGGGCGGCTTCGGGGACGCCTACATGAACGTGATCGGCACCAAAGGGGTGGGGAACCTCAACCTGGTGCCCATGGGCCTGTATGCCTGCGACGGAGAGGGCTGGAAGATGCCGGATACGCGTCACTGGCCGTCCATTCACGGTCGCATCCAGGGAGCCCTGCGTCTGGAGGGCGAACATTTCTACGAGAGCCTCTTGAAGGACGAGGAGCCCATGATAACCGGGGAAGATGGCCGGCGGTCGCTGGAAGTGGCCTGTGCGGCCGAGAAATCCATCGAGGAAGGCCGCGAAATCACGCTGCCGCTCTGACACCCGGACGGCGGACGCACGGAGGGTGCGGAGCGAGACCCGACCGCTTCGCTAGCGTACTCGATCCAGCCTTCCGTGCATGAGGGAGGACACCGATGAATCAGATGACATCCCGAGAGCGAGTTCTCACGGCGCTGAGCCATGAGGAGCCCGATCGAGTGCCTCTGGACATAAGCGGGATCGCCGCCAGCCTGGTCAATGCGCCACCCTACGGCTACCAGGGACTGTGCGACTATCTGGGCATCACCGATTACCAGGAGCCGGAGATCATCTGGCTATGCAATACGGTGTGGAACGTGGATGAGCGCATCCTGCAGCGGTTCCACGGGGACTTCAGGCACACCATCTCCGGAGGCCCGCCGGTGGAGTTCCTGCCCGACGATATGATCCGCCAGGATTACGGGGTGCTCCTCAAGAAGCAAGGCCCCTACTTCTACAGCATCCCCCACTTTCAGGAGCCCCTTCGAAACGCCGAGACCATCGCCGATGTGGAGGCCTATCCCCGCTGGCCGGATCCCACAAACCCCGTCTACTGGGAGGGCACCGCCGAGGAACCCAAGCACTTGCGGGAGACGACGGACTACTTCATCGTGGCTTCGCCCCCTGCCGCCCTGTGCCACGTATACGCCTGGCTGCGAGGCTTCGACACCTGGCTCAAAGATATGAAGCGCAACCCCAAACTCTACCATCACATCATGGGTAAGCTGACGGATATCGGGTCCGCCATCGCCGGACGCTATATCCAGGAGGTGAGTCCCCACATCGACGGAATCTTCTGGGGCGACGACATCGGGATGCAGACCAATCCTTTCATCTCTCCCCATGATTATCGCACCTTCGTGAAACCTTACTTCCAGAAGTGGTCGGACACAGTGAAGCTTTTCGGAAAGCACCGACACTGGGCGGCCGCGGCAAACCTCGTGGCATCCCTGGACGTGGCCTCTCTCAACCTTTCCGATGCCGCGTACGAGAGCCTTCGCGAAATCCTTCCCGGCGAACATCCTGAACACAAAACGATTGGCGAGGCGTACGAGTATTTCTCCCGGCTCGTCGCAAGTGGCGAATGGACCTCAAACCTGTAGTATCCCCTTTGCCAGGCGGGAATCGAGCTTGTTTTATAGATCGTTGTCCGTAATGATATTGGCAGGCGGGTTCACGAGTGAATCGTGAGCCGTCAGTCACTTGCGAAATCCCGGCTGAAACGGAGCTTGGGCTACGAGCGCCGGGTTCATGAAAGCTGTGCTGTAGGAGGCCGACTGTTGAAATGTTTCAAAGCGACTCTGGGGGGGCTGGCGGGGCTGACGGGGCTGGCGTTACTGATTGCGGCTGTGGGGTGCGGAGGCACGGCTCCGGTCACGGCCAGCGACGACTCAGTCATGCGGGGCAACCATCCATCCATGCTGAAGAACAACCGAGATGTCGATGAAAGTGCAGTCACAGAGACGACGCTCGCCGAACAGTTCAAACGGTGGGCGGCCCTGGACAGCTATATAAAGGCCAATTCCTGGATTCGATGGAACGACTAATTGTACTGATTATAGCGGTAATGGGAACAGTGGAACGGGAACGGGAACAACAGTTGCAGACCATGTTCCTCTTGGGCCGATATTTGGATTTGATTCGGCAGAAACTGATATTGATGTGGATATGGATGTTGACACTGATACGGACACAGATAGTGGTGGAGGACTTAGATTGTTTTCAATCTTGGGAATTACATCATTTTTATTTATGT
>SDBU01002818.1_pt1 | contig 22606 bp, 18 predicted proteins | sample 2277071 | NCBI WGS metagenome assembly SDBU01 (sample SAMN10397929, study PRJNA504765) | marine sediment metagenome | isolation source: marine sediment core GS08_GC12, 126 cmbsf | place: Arctic Ocean: Gakkel Ridge, Loki's castle | collected 2008 | reverse complement strand
CCGGCAGGGCTTTTAATATTCCTCCTCTCCATCAGCAGGTCTATTTTCTCTTCAATCTTTCTTGGGGGATAGTCTTTTAGTAATTGCTCGATAAATTTCTCCTCAATATCTAAATCCCTTAACTGTTCTCTAACTGCTTGCATTCTTTCTTCTCCTTCCTCTTTTAATTTTTTAAAATCAACAGCAACAACAGCATCTTTTTCGCTATTTGTTGTTGTTGGATTGGTAATGTTAAGATTGTTATTGTTAGGGTAGCGTTTTGATACCATCACAGGTATCGTTTCGCTACCAATATAGGTATCATTTTGATACCCACCAGGTTTCATTTTGCTACCAATAGAGGTATCATTTTGATACCTTATATCCAGATGGTCTGGGAGCTTTTCAAGAGGAATAATCTGGTAGACATTATTTTTGTAATGACCGCTAGTAGAGTTACCCCTGCTGATATTTTTAACCAGACTAAATCTGGCCAGGGTATTCTGATATCTGAGCAAGGTAGTTTTAGCTATCCCCATCCGTTGACACAGGGAATTTATGGTAGGCCAGGCGATATACTTTCCTTTATGACAGTAAGTAAGCAGTTCCTGATAGAGTACGACAGGACCTACCCCTAATATACTGACCCATTCTTTTAAGAAATAGTGGGAGACAATGATGTAGCCCTCTTTTCTTTCTTCGCCTGCTTTATTCCGCTCATTTTGTCTTTCTCTTTGCATGCTTCTCCTCCTTTTTTCTCTGCTTTTCCTAACTCGATACTCGATACTGTTTTCCCCATCTTTAATTGGTCAATCGGTCAATTATTTAATTTTGTATTCCCCATCTTTTAAACGATAAACCGGGTAACCGGCTAACTCTTTCTTTATTACTCATTACTTATCACTCATCACTGTATCTAATTCCGTATTTGTAGCCCACGCCTATACGCTATACGCTACCCGCTACCCGCTAATCCGGTTTGCCACCACTCTATAATTACATAAATAAAAGTTCTTGTATCGAGTTTTTTCATTGTTTTTTCTATGTTTTTTCTTTGCTTCGTTTAAGAGTTTGAGGAATAAAAAAAATCCAGATAACACAACGGTTACCTGGATTTTAATTTGGAAAATAATTTTTATTTTTTTAAAAATTCGAGTAAAATTTACTTTAAATGAGTAAAAAAAGTGAAAAAAATCAATTTATTTTTAATTTATCTTCTTCTAAATTCAACATTATCCCCCTTCGGGGAACTACTTTAAAGATATTTTTTACCTTTTCTTTATTTTTTTTGCTTTTTCCGATAGTTTTTAAAATAGTGCTTCTGATTTTAGAAAAATGATAGCTTACCCGAGTATAGATAGCATCTTTTTCATCTCCCCAGAGCCCATTTGCAAGTTCATCATAACTCATTACTTGCTCATTGTGCTGGGCCAAGAGATAAATTAAAGAAAATTCTGTAGCGGTTACCTCAATCTTTTTCCCTTCAAAAATTATTCTATCCGGACGGTGCTGGTCGATTTGTAAAACAGCTACAGATTGTAAGTTACGGTTTTCAGTTTTCGGTGGAGAACTTGCAGATGTCACGGATTGTAAGTTACGAGATATAGAAGCAGTACTTGTGGTTTTCAATGGAGAGGGGAGAATTGCCGGCTCAGGCTTACAGTTTTCAGCTTCAACTATCAATTTTTGTTTTTTAACTTCCTGAATGACTCTTTCCTCTTTTATTCTCTCCTGAATTCTCTTGACTAACCTCCCGGGCAATACTTTAGCCAGCTCTTCCTCACGCACTTCCCTCAAGCACTTCACATCCCCATACCCCGCCCCCACCAATCTCCTGATATAGTCCCGGCTTAACCCGGGGATGTACATTCTCGCTAAACTCAACCATTCTTCTTCTATGCCTTCTATCAATCTTTCTGATAATAATATTATCTTCTCAAGGTCTTCCTTCCTCTTTTTCTTCCAGCATCCACTTTCCGCTATAGCAGCTAAGCTATCAGCCAGCCAGCAAAATCCTTCCGCTAAACGCAGCACATCTCCCTCATAAAGGATGTATTCCTGTTCGAGGCTCTTCATCTCTTTATTTCCTTTTATCCAATCAAATAATAAAAGGATTTTTTTACAAGACAGATGATCCTCTAAAGTGGATGTTTCCTCTTCCCCCTCTTTCAGTATAAACTTATCCCGATAGATTTCTTTATCTCCTTCACGCTGGGCAAAGATTAGACCTAAAATTTTATGCCAGCAAATTTCTTCCCGATCCCACTCATGATTACATTCTCCTTTTTTATCATCATTCCTGTAAGACCTGGAAAAGGGGATGGGAAGGTCTTTACCATTTCTGCTTAAAGATAAGACTATAAGTAATTCTAAATTGCTGATTTCCCCCTTCTTACTATTTTTCATCCAGTGCTTAAAATAAAGATAGGTTTCTACCTTGATTCCTTTAGCTATAACCAAAATACCATTAGCAGTGGGAGATAAAATGCCACCTTTATCTTCTATGATTAATTTGTTTTTAACTAATATATCCAGACAATAATCTATTTCTTTCTCAATATTATTTTTATCAAAATCGAACTTCCAGTAACCTGAAAAATTATTTTCCTCCTCCGGCTTGCTCTGATGGCCAGCAGAAGCAGCCCTGATTTCCCTGAGGTATTGCTTTATTTTATTTAAACTGTATTCCTCTTCATGATTCACTAATAATCTTAAGAGAAAAGTAAGCAGGTCTTTTTCCTTCTTCACAAAATAGTTAATGTCCGGTATAGTACTAATACTGTTATTTAAGTTGGTCAGAGGATTGCCTGTACAGGGAGTAATTGAATATCTATCAGATGTCTCTGCTGCTCGAAAGGTTTTTTGTACTGAGGAGAGATTCTTATCCGGTTTATGATGATTATTATTTTGAAGATAGTTAAAGTAAAGCTTCTGATAGATAGTCTCAAAGAAAAGGGAATGGGCTAAGAAGATTACCCTACCAAACTCCTGCCCATTCCGGACATAATTCCCCTCTTTTCCGATATTTAATATTCCGGCTCTTCCAGCCATATTTTCTATATCAGCAAAGGTAAGACCGGTTCGATAAATATAGCGGTCATCTTCTTCACCATTATGAATTTTATCCAAAGAGATGATGACATTCTTAAAAGGCAAACTGATACCCATGGCCAGGATGTTAGTCGCACAGATAACTTTTATCTCTCCCTTTTTAAGGTAAGTTTCTACTAAATTTCTTTCTTCCCGGGAAAGGTCTTGATTATGGTAGGCAATCCCTTTTGGTAACAATTCTAATAATTCATCTTTAGATAAAGTATCTTTCATTTCACTAAGTTCGCCTATAGCGGAAGAGGCAGCAGAAGACTCTAATCGCAAAGCCAGCCATTTAGCCCATTTTCGAGTTTCAGCCCTGGTGGAGAAGAAAATAAAAGTAGATTCATTTTGCTTAATAAAATATCTGACTGTCTCTAATAGATAATCCCCGAAAGAATTATTGCGAACTGCATCAGGTTTAAAAAATATTTCTCTCCGATAAGTCTTATTCTTTTTGGAGGTAATATATTTAAAAATACCTTCTCTTACCATTCCTTTACGCAGCTTTATCGGACGTTGATAGGAAAGAAGGGATTGAGCAGGAAACCATTTTACGAGTTTTTCTTGATTTTCTATTAAAGCAGATAGGGCGATGATTCTGAGATTTCCATTTTTTCTCTGCAGGTGGTCTATCAGGTTTTCTATTAGAGGACCCCATTTCGGATTATTGATTAACTGCATTTCATCTATTACTACTAAGGAAACATCTATTAAAAAATCGGGGTGTTTCAGAAGAAAATAGTAGAATTTTTCATAGACCATCACCGCTATTTTATAATTTCCCTGGATTATGCGCTGGTCGTCTTCTCTATGGTTACGGGTAGAGACTACCGTCTCTATTCCGTAACTACTGTAAAGGTTTTTAAAGTGCCTATATTTTTCTTCAGCTAAACACCTTAAGGGGACTAAATAGATAACCTTTTTCTGATGGATTACCTGGGTTATAGCAGCCATCTCTCCGATAAAAGTCTTTCCCGAGGAAGTAGGAGCAATAACTAATAAATTATTTTTGTCATTTCCGCCTTCTTTTTTCCCTCGCCCTTGAGGGGAGAGGGCAGGGTGAGGGTGATTGTTATTGCGAGGAGCATCGCGACGCGGCAATCTCGTACTTCCTTCATAATCCAAAACCCCGTATCTTTTCACCGCCTCTTCCTGTATTGGTAGCAAATAAGGAGAATTGTTTTTTTCCCAGATGTTTAAAATAGGAGAGGGGACACCATAATTTTTTAAACTTTTAATCTTCATTAGTTTGGTCATTAGTACGTTCCTTTCTTTTTATCTTTTTTCAAATAAAACTAAAACGAATATTAAAATAACCTCTATTACAAATCTAAAATGAAAAATAAAAATAGAACGATAGAATCATCTCCTTAGATAAATTAATGATGAGTTAAATGAATGGTAATTGAGCAAATGTAACAAGCTGCAGTAAAACACACTTTTTTATTATACTCTTTTAAATCATTATTTCAATATTTCCTCTCTCTCCAGTAGGGGCGTATAGCATACGCCCTTATTATTTCCCTCTCCCCTGGAGGGAGAGGGTTAGGGTGAGGGGGAACGTAGGGGTCGGATTCATCCGACCCGTCTTTTTTTCTAATAACTGAAAATTTTTCTTCTAAAAAAGAAGGATTTTTAAAACTTATGTCGAATATATAAATGAGTACTAAATCCAAAACTTACACCCGATTACTTTTTAGAATCATGGAAGATAAATAGGTGTCTGTCTATTATTCCTATTATTCCTGAGAATATAAGGTTTCTCTGTTTGTAGGGCACTAAAATTAAGATTAATCAAATAAATTTATAAAAGAGCGAGAGAAATGGATAATCCTAAAAACCAAAATACCTTAACCCCTTTTGAATCGGAAATAATAGTGGAATCTCTCAGAAAAGGGGTTGTACCTATGCATCATCTTCAAAGATTTTCTGTAGGACGTAAGTTTTGGCTAGATTCAATAAAATCAGATCTTGATTTTGTTCGTCAAGGTGCATCCAAAGTTCGGTTTCTTTCTGCTCCTTATGGTGGGGGAAAAACTCACTTTTTGTCTCTTGTGAAAGAAAAAGCTTTTAAAAATAACTATGTTGTCTCTTATGTTGAGTTGCACTCTAGAGAAGCTCCGATGGATCGTTTTGAGATTATTTTTCCTAAAATTATGAGAGGTATTATTGCATCTAAGGATAAGAACGGATTAGAGTATATTTTTGAAACATGGATCAACTCATTTCACTTATATTCTCAAGATGAAATACAGAAATATTTAAGGGACGTTGCTCCTTCTTTAGATTTCCGAGCTGCTCTAAGGTCATATTTAGATTTTGCTGGAACGGAATCTCCAGAATGTCAGGAATATATGCGGGCAATTCTAGGGTGGTTAGGCGGTAGCAGACTTCCGAGTCAGCTTATCCTAAAAACTGGAATACGAAATCCAATTAGCATTTCAAATGTATCGGAAATTATGGGTTCCTTTCTCCGGTTTATAAGATCAATTGGTTTTTCAGGACTCGTCTTATTACTCGATGAAGCAGAAGCAATTACTTCACTTACTCAATCACGAAAACGGGCAGAAGCTAATCAAAATATTAGAAAGATATTAGATAATACAGATCACTATCTTGGATTATACACAATATTCGCCACAACTCCTCAGTTTATGAAAGACTCGACTAAGGGCGCAAGGTCTTACCCAGCTCTATGGGAAAGAATAAAAGATGTTATTAATTTAAACCTGCAGCATCTTAGTCAACGCTCCATAATAATTCCTCTACCGCCTTTAAAAGAAGAAGAGCTGAAAAAACTAGGGGAAACAATTATTGAAATTCATGGTAAGGCATATAGCTGGGAAGCGAACAAGCGATTCCCAGAAAAAGTAAAAAATAATTATATTCAATTATTCCAACAACGTAGCAAACAAAAATTAACGCGTCATTTTATCCGAGTTCTTGTTGCTTTATTGGATAATCTAGAACAAATGGGTGATAAAATAGATTTAGATAAAGAAATACAAAATATGACTTTTAAAGAGCAATAATCAGTTTTTTGGAGAGACTAGGAAAATAAAAATTCCTTCTTTAAAGTATAAGTCTATATGGAGATAAAATTGGTTAAAAGATCTCTTAAATCAAGACCGTTAAAGGTTACTGTAAAAAATGGAAAGGTAATCTGGAGAAAAAAAGATAAAAGAAATATATGCAGAAAAATAAAAGCAGATAAACAAGAAAATTTTTTTAAGAGTATATTTTCAAGTCCACGGAATCGGGCGCTCTTAGTAAAAATGAAAGAGAGAGTGAAATTACTATCTGCTACTCCTGAAGAAAAACAACTTGCTGAACAGATAATATTTTCTCTTAGACAAGGCGTCGCTCCTATGGAAGGTGTTTTGCGATTTTCTGTCGGAAGGGAGTCAATTTTAAAGCTTATTCAACAGGATTTGAATTTTGTTCGTAATGGAAATTCCAGACTTAGGCTAGTAAATGGGATATATGGTAGTGGCAAAACTCACATACTTAAAATTATTCAAGAATATGCATATATAAAAAATTTTGCTACTAGTTTTATTACACTTACTGCAAGAGAATGTCCTATGTATAATTTAGGCGTAGTATATGAGCATATTGTAAAAGGTATACGAGTATCAAAATTTCGACAAGTTCCAGCATTGCAATACATTTTGGAGGAATGGTTTCTACGCATAAAAAGCATAGGAGTAGCTGAAGAAGAAAAGATACTTCAAGAACTTAAGAAACTTAACATTGATTTTAAGATTGCCTTAACCAAATATCGTGATGAAGCGAATAGGAATAATTGGCGAGAAGTAGAATTGGTTCTCAGATGGTTACAAGGAGATATTAAAACAAAAAGAGAGGCAAGATATTTGGGAGTTAAAAATTACGCCTCTGAAGGCACTGCTCTAGAGATGTTAGGAAATATAACTCTGATGCTATGTTTCTTGGGTTATAATGGATTAGTAATTTTATTAGACGAAATGGAGGCAATTCCTTCTTTATCCAGAATTGTTCAACGCAAGCAAGCATATGAAAATCTAGAGAAAATCTTGAATTGTTCTTCGAGAACCCCAAATTCATATTTTATATATGCAACTACACCATATTTTTTCAATGAAGCAGAGAATAAAATTGTGATTAAGAAGGATAGTAAAAAAGTCATTGAATTATATCCTTTGCCAGAAACTGATTTGAATAAGCTTGCTATAGAAATTCGTAACCTTTATTGGCAAGCTTATTCTTGGGAAAACATTAGCCGGGTTGATAATGAGAATCTTGCTAAATTCGTTAGCAATTTTATTAGTCAGCAGAATTCGGAAATTACAGCCCGTAAATTTGTTAGAACATTAGTCTCGACTCTTGATATTTGCCAAGAATATCCCCAAACATCACTTTCTAAAATATTAAAGGAAGAATAAAAATGGAAGAAAATGAATTTTCAACAACCTGGGAGGAAAAGTTTGCAGAAATTATCTGCGATGGTGGGCACACAGTTTTTTTTGAACGCTTTCTCTTGGCGACAGATATCAAAAGTTTGGTCATTATATCTCCTTGGATTTCTACTTTGCCGAACGAAAACATTAGATTAGAAGATATCATCTTTACAATCAAAAAACATAATATTCCTACGACAGTCATTATGAGAGGCCCCGAAAAGGAACGATTGAATATAGAGGCAACCAAATTGTTTAGACAATGTCACCATAATATAGATTTATATTTTAACAATGAACTTCATGCTAAAGTTTATGTATGTAAATGTGCGCCATTTGGGTTTGCACTGCTTGGTTCTGCTAATCTCTCCGGTAGAGCTACCAGGGCACATGAGATAGGGGTCTTGATTGAAGGTAAAGGCTATGGCAAAGAAATTGTCGAAGAATTAGACCTTTTAGGTAAAGAAGATCTTCTTAACCGTGCCGGAACCTATCGAGATCCAGAATCTAAAAGAATAGGATTTTTATAAGAAAAAGAGGTGTATTTAAATGCAAGTCAAAGAAATGGATTTAAAAGATTATTGTTGTCTTAATCGGGCTCGGCTAAGGATTGATCCAGAAGCCGATGCGAGTTGGTTCTTTGGTAACAAGAGTGTTGAAGGTAATCTGTTATCTAGAATTCATAATGATTTCAACATTCGTGGTGTTCCAAAATGTGGAATTGTCGGTAGATTTGGATATGGAAAAACTCATTCGTTATACCATATAAAACATATTTTTGAAAGCAATCTTGATGAATTTCCGGCAGTACCTTTTATCTTACGTGTTGCACCTTATGATGAAGGAACTCCCGGCCTCAGCGGATGGGAGTATATTCATGGTAAGATGTTAAATGCTATGGGAGAAAATTTCCTTAGAACCATTGTAAGAGAGTTTAATAAACTTCCAGAGACAGGTACAGGCGGTTTAGCAGATGAAATGGTGAAAGTCTTCAAGTTTGGGGATGAAAACCTTAAGACTTCATTTGCAAATATTTTATCAGGATATTTTTTACGTGAAGTTCGTTCTACCCTGGTTGCTTGGAAATGGCTTAGAGGAGTAAAACCTGGAAAAGGTGAAAGTTTTCAAGATGTAGGGATTACAAAAACTTTAGATACTGCTGAAGATATGGTTGATATCCTTTGTAATTTTGGAAACCTTGTACGAAAGGTTCGGAATGAAGGCATTCTATTTTTAATAGACGAAGCTCAAGCCCTTGATGAGATTAAAAAACGTATTGTAGAGATTCAAAATGCTTTTCTGCGGTTGGTTGATAACCAAAACGAAGATGTAGGCTTTATTATAGCATACTTTGGTACCGCTCGAGCCGCCGTCCCAATAGTCTTTCAGCGTGAAGACATTCTTTCAAGGTTAGGAGTTAGTACAAGAAATACCGAAGATGCTTTTATCGATCTTAAAAGGGTAATTAATAATGAAAACGATATTCGAGATTTCATTTTAAGTATACTTGATGGGATTATTGATGAAAAAAAAGCACAAAAGTTAATTGCTGAATTTGACCTTACAGATAAAGTTCAACTTAAGAAATTTCCATTTACAGAAGAATCAATTGAACTAATCGTTAAAGTTCTTTATCAACAAGAGCCTACTCGTAATGCGAGAATGATTATTGAAACTTTAGCAAGACTTACAGCAATTGCTTACCAGCAAGGCAAGAATACCAATAAATATATTCTTCTAGATGAAGAATTTGTTAAACCATTAATAAAAAATATATAGATTGGAGAATTTAAATGAAGAGATATGGATTATACCCAGAGCTTCATACTGAAGGCGATTGGTTTGTTTTCGGTACAGAATCTAGCAAACCAGAGGAGTGGTTATTTACTGGAAGACTCACGGAATATGGACAGAGGTATAATGTTAAGTTCGATGTTAGCAAAGAAAAGGTTATTGCTATTTTTGGTAAAAGAGGACAAGGAAAGTCATATTCCCTTGGTTCTCTTATCGAGGGAATGGTAACAGAAAACAGTCCTTCATCTATTTCTAATGTTAAGAGAGAGCGGGCAGTCCTACTTTTTGATACTTTAAATATATTTCAATGGATGAATATTCCCTTGAACTCACAGGATAAGAAATATAAGGAAGTACAAAAACAGGCAGAGGTAATGGCCGATTGGGATATTTCTTCTGAATCACTTGAAGTTGATATATGGGTTCCTGCAGGATATCGGTATCGATTAACTTCTTCCAAGTTTTATGATTTGTTTCTCAATATTGCTGATTTTACTATCGAGGATTGGAGCGCACTCTTAGGTCTTGATATGATTCGTGATATAAAGGGGCAATACCTTACAGAAATTTATCAAAAAGTTGTTACATTGGGCTGGACCGATGATTCTCCATGTTTTCACCAACCGAATCCGAACTATGAAATCCAGAATTTGATAGAATGTATCGAAAATGATGAAGAGAGAGAAACAGGAATATACCGGCCTGATACAAGAAGAGCGATTTTACAACAGTTAAAAGCTTACCAGCGACATCCAATATTTTCTGGAAACGGCACACCTCTGAAGGATATTCTAAAACCCGGGCGTATTGCTGTAATTCTTTTAAATAGGCTTCCAGAAGATATGCGTAGTGTGCTTGTTGCTATTTTAGTGCGAAGAATTATACAGGAAAGAGCTGAAGCTTCTGAAAATATAAAGGATTTAATGGTAAATCTTTATTTAGATGAGGGTGTCCGGCGACAAAAGGAAGAATTAGTTAGATGTGCAATTCCAAAGACTTACATTGTAATTGATGAGGCTCAAAATGTTATTCCATTTGCAAGAAAAACTTCTGCAACTGAGAGTTTAATTAAATTAGTGAAAGAAGGACGTAATTTTGGACTCTCATTTGTAGTAACAACTCAACAACCCAGAGCTCTTGATATAAATGTTCTTTCTCAGGTGGAAACATTCATAATCCATAAATTAGTATCTCAGGCTGATATCGATTTCGTTCTTAATAATATAAAATGCCCATTCCCTTTAGAGATTAAAGAGCATGATAATATTTTATCTCCAAGAGAGTTAATTAGAGATATAAGTGTAGGTCAAGCAGTAGTATCTGACACGAACACTTCTCGTTGCTTTGTAATGGAAATTCGACCTAGAATAAGCGTACACGGAGGTTTTGAAGCATAAAATGACTTTTAAGTGGTTAAGTGGAACAAGACGCTCAATGCAGAGATTGGGGTACTGTAAGGCTGTGCTTATATTTTCAGATAGAGCGCGGACTTCAGCCGGAATGATAGATATAATGCGTACTGAATTGACGAAAAAATATCCTCTCACATCCTTTAAACAAAAATATTGTAAGTGGAGGAAGACCCTACCAAATGGAGGCAATAGAACTCAACAAGATAGTGAGCCGATTTGGGATCAAATGCAGTATATATATATCTTTCAATATTCTTCTCAATCTGGTTGGCTATCCCGGTTAGGTTTCAATGAATATGTCGAGTATCTACCTAAAAAATTACAGCTTATTGATAGTATATATGATCCAACCAATATGGGAGAAGTACTATCAAAAGCATTGATGGACAATATGGAAAAGAAATCTTTTGAAATGATTTCAGATAAAATAAACCCCCTTTCTCTTACTATCCAACAACAAATATATTTTTTATATAATATTTTAGTAGCTGATGGTGATTTTTTTATTCCTTTTGCTTCATCTTTGCTCTCAAATTTTGGAGAAAATAGTTTTTCATATCTTGATGTGGGAGAAAAACTTCCTAAATTGATTGAAATAATTGGATTAATTTTTTCGGGAGCTATTTATATTTCTGATGATAGAAAACAAATGGATTCTCTAATCAGGCTGAAAGAAACTGTAGAAAAACAGATAAACTTACCTTTTGATGAGAAAATAGAACGAATAGGTTCTGGTTCAAGACGTGAGCAAACTAATGTTCCTCGCCTGGAATGGATGCTAGATATGGGATTATTAAAAAAAGTTAAGAATAATAAGTTGGAATCCAGTTTAACATATAATCTAACAAAGATCGGGAAAATTTTTATAAAGGAACTATCTCAATTATATGAGAAAACATTAAAGTTTAGTTATCCAGAAGAATCACTTCAGAATGTTCTGGATAATTCATTTTTTTCTATTATAAATATGAGTTACTTTGCTGGTAAAGCAAAGCCTTTTTCAGGAAATAATGTTCTTTCTTTTTTACAAGATGGTTATAAAATTATGAAAAATGCGTACGGATATTGCCTCTTTAGGCCACTGCTTTTATTATCAAATATATTAGCACTTAGTAAGCCAAATCCTTTATTTTTAGAATATAGTCATGCAGTGAAACTTATTGAGTCTGCTTATCAAAAAAATCCTTCCCAATTTCATTATACTATTGACCGTTTTAGCACTGATTACCAAGTTAAGATTGAGCAAGAGTAAAATATAGTTTTTAGGACTAACATAATGAAAAAAGCAAAAAGAATATTACTTATAGAACCAGATTACAAAAACAAATATCCGCCTCTGGGATTAATGAAGATATCTACCTATCATAAAGATAAAGGTGATAATGTATTTTTTTATAAAGGATGTTCTAGAGAATTAAAAGAAAAAATTTGGGATAGAATTTATATTTCTACATTATTTACTTTTTATTGGAATAAAACTATTAAAACCATCAAATATTATAGTAAAAGCGTAAATTCGCTTTCTGATATTTTTGTTGGTGGTGTCATGGCTACTTTAATGGAGAGCGAAATAAAAAAAGAAATTAATGTAAATGTAGTAAAAGGCTTACTTAATGTAAAAGGTAAATTAGGCTACAGAGATGATGATAAAATAGATTATCTCACACCTGATTATTTGATTGTAAATCCAAAAACTAACTCTATTTTAGATTATTCTTATCCAACAGACAATTCATATATTGCATATGCTACAAGAGGGTGTATTAGAAATTGTGAATTTTGTGCAGTACCTATTATTGAACCCGAATTTACGAATAATTTATCAATTGCTAAACAGGTGGAAGATATTAGAAAAAAATATGGAGAAAAAAGACATTTGCTTTTGTTGGATAATAATGTTTTAGCTTCGAAAAGATTTCCAGAAATAATTGAGGAAATAAAAAATACTGGTTTTAAAAAAGGAGCGAAGTATACTTCTAATAAAAATGGTAAAAAAAGAAAAATAACCCGCTATGTAGATTTTAATCAAGGGATAGATGCAAGATTGCTTACAAAAGAAAAAATGAAACTACTAAGCGAAATTGCTATTAACCCTGTTCGCATTGCATTTGATGATATTAAATTTAAGCATATCTATATAAAAAAGGTGAGATTAGCAGCTGAGTTTGGAATTAGAAATTTGTCTAATTATTTATTATTTAATTTTAAAGATTCACCGGACGATCTATACGAAAGGATGAAAATTAACATTGAATTAAATGAAGAGTTTGAAAGAAATGGATATAAAAGCAAAATATGGTCTTTCCCTATGAAATATGCTCCCATTAAAGGCGAATATTGTAAAAATCGAAAATATGTAGGCGAAAAGTGGAATAAAAAATATTTAAGGGGCATGCAATGTATATTACTAGCTACACATGGAGTAATAGGGCCAAAAAGAGTATTTTTTGAAAAAGCTTTTGGAAAGGATTTTTATGAATTTAAAAAAATTCTTTCTTTACCTGAGCCCTATATTATTTATAGAAATGAGCATGAAAAAAATGGTGATGTAAAGAATCTTGAAAAAATGATCAATTCATTAAATAAGAAACAAACTATGTTATTAAGAAAAATAATTTTAGATAATTGTTTTAGAAATTTAGATAACTTAACTAGTGATAAAAATATTTTAGATATATTAAAAAATTATACAAGTAAAGATAAATTTTAAGAATAAATAAGGACACATCCCATTTTCTTAGAAAAATAATTTTTAACTTTTGAATTAGAAAATAGGGAAAATGTACCAAGTCAATAATCCGGTAACTTTTAGCGAAAGAGCGCCAAGAAGCTCTATATTTCTTACAGGGTGAAAGTCCCTGTTGTGTAAGGTCTAGCCAACCACCCATACTGAGTGTTGCATCGAAATGGGTAACCATTAGATGAAGCGTACACAGGGAATCAGATAGGCCATAGGGAAGACCGTACTTCCTAAAAGTGAATTATACAGCCTCGTAAATAAAGATTAATGCAGATGGCGACGTCGTTTTCGCAACGGAAGCCTATACAAGAGAATCGCATATGGCGAGATTCTAAGAGGGTCTGTCGGGGTCTTGGCACATGGCATGTTTGTAGAGAGATATAAAGAACTTGGGAGACCCTATAAGCTCCTTATCAAAAGGTAAGTCTACCCGATGAAAAGAGAGGATGACTGATGGCTTATAGGGAGTCGGATCAGCTCATACTACTCTATACAAATAGAGGAAGGGGCTGACAGAATACGTAGCCTGCAAAGGAAACATTTGCCGGGCAAGTAGGACTGGATAACAAATGCAAACCTCCCTGCAGGGAATAGCAAAGAAGGCAATACTAATTTGTCTTTTACGGAAGCGAGTATTTCTGAAGAGCCCAGTGCGGTAGTTCCGCACGCTGGGATCTGTACGGGGGCAGTCAGGTAACTGGCTGTCCTACCGTGACAACCTATATGATCTGAGGAGTTTCTTAACTAGATGATTGAAACTTTAGGTATTACTATAATAGATAGACGTCCTAAAGGAAAACCTTGTAAAAGGGAAAATTAAACCATAGAAAAAATTGGATGTGTCCCTATTTAAATTCTGTCCCTATTTAAATTCAAAATATTCTACAGAAATTGAAATTATCATACAATTTATTAATCATTTTATCAGATTATATGTCAAATAATGGAGTCTTTATTCTTATTCTTGACAGTTAATTAAATTATTTGTCAATAATAAAGATTTGACCCTCAGATACACTCTATCTTACCAAACTTTGTTAGGTAAATTTTCCACAGTTACAGGCACAGTCTGGAGATTTCCCAAGCTGGCAAACTTGATAGTGAGAAATATTTAAGGCATCTATATTGAGGATGTTATCCAAACAAAAATCTTTGAAATTCTCTACCTTTTCTTTTATAATTTCCGCGGCAAGGAGTACTCCACTAAATGCTGAGATAAAAGAAACTGTAGGTATAAATTGGGAGGATTCCATAGTTTTGGGATAAAGACAACCGAGACATGCTTTTTCCGAAATATTATCATGCCTTGAAATTTGAATCTTTGACACTTCAGTACCTCCGCAAAGAAGAACTTTTGGCAAATCTTTCTGGATTTCCCAGCGACTTTCGTTATTATCTACACCAACCACAGTTAAATCCATTCCAAACGCCTTTCTAGGATTTTTTAACTCTTGATATTTTACAGAGAAAGCAGATTCTACTCCCAAATAATTATCTGCAAACTTCCTTGCTACCTCTATCTTAGATTTTTGAAGAATGGCATCTTCTGCCATAGTAAGAAGATAGCGATTAAGGTTTGATATTTCAAGCTTTTGGGGTTCTACTAATATAAGATTTCCTTTGAGTCCAGGAATAGCACATAATGTGTATAAAGTAGCTGAATTTATAGCCCCAAGACTTATTAAATCTAGTGTATCTATAAAAATAGAAGTAGGTAATTGAGGGTTTATCATAGGGTTATTTTTAAAACCATAATCAAAAGTGGAAAAGACGATCGAACCTCCTGCAATTGTGTTGTATGGATTGCTCCCCTTAAATGTACTAAATATAGCTTTGAAAGCTTCTGCCGTACCAATACATGCTGCTGTCTGGGCTCCGATAGGATTAGGATTATTGCTTACCCAGCCGAGAGGATTCCCTTGAGTATTAACATAAGCAATCCATCCATCGGAGTTAATAAAAATTGTTCTACCTAAATCTGTTTCGCAAGAGCCAATAGCGATGACTATGTCATATCTTTTTTGTTTATTTCCCTTTTCCAGACTAAGGCAAGGATTTATCTTTTTACAGAGACTTTCTAAGCAAACTGACAGATAGTCTTTTTTAGCAAAAGGGAACTTTATAGTAGTTTTAATGTCAGACGGAAGGACAAGGTCAATTAATAGGCAAAATCGTGATAGTAAATTTGCAACCATAAAAAGCATATGTTGACCATTGAATGTTTGGAGTATTTCCTTAGATCCGGTAATAGCTACTTCTATAGATTTAAGTCTCGTAAAATATTCCAAGTCCTTTTCTGAACCTACAGAATATTTTGAAAATAAAAGAGTTCTACTATAAAACTCTTCAACAAAGTTATGGGGTAACTTAATACTCATTAGACGTCCTCCTTTTAATAATAATAAACCTTTCTTTTATTTCATTAAATTTAAGCTCTTTCCACTTTCCAAGGCCAATATGTTCCCATGTACTACACTGTAAGAGATTCCTTAATCCACCTTTACAGAAGTCTGGTACAACTATAGAAAAAAGACCTATAATGAAGGTAACAGGAAAATTATCATCTGTGTGAGAATGAAAAGCATCACCAGGATGAGTGTGTACTTGAGAGATAATAACCTCTTTCCTCTGCTCAAGAAGAATATTTATTCTTTGTGATTCATATAGAGGAACATCAAAGCTTACTGGTGTGGAGTATTGTTGTGGATGTATACAATTTTTTATTATAGCTGTATGTTTCTCAAGTCTTATTCCAGACCACAATACCATTCCTTCGTGCCCTCGTAATCCATGTTTCCGAAGGTACTCTTCCGTCTCACGAAGAATATATTGTGGAATAAACACCTTATTTAGCTTAAACTTTCTATATAGATTTTGATTATTTTTTTCCATAGGAAACCTCTTGGAAAAACGTGGGGCGGGCTCTAACAGCCCACCCCCTTCATAAACTCATCCACCCCGATGCTGGAACAGTAGGTCCAGTACAGCCTTATCAGGAATCTCATAGTCCTTTAAAGATTTTTCGAGATCGGTTAGATCCAGGGTCCCATATCGGAGATAAGGCAAGTCATTTGCGGGTGGTTGGAGTCCGTATCTTTCCTTAAACTCCCTAAGAGTTTCATCCAACACCTTTTTTATCTTTTGATGAATGTTGAACTCTAACCCTACAGATTGCCCGCCGTGCCTTACTGTAAGGGAAATTCTATTTTTCTCCTTACCAGGATAGTTTTTCTCTACATCTTCTTTTGGCATTACTAATCACCTCCCTTTTCTGAGTTTTTATTATTAACATTAACATAACATATTCTGCTTGGATTGTCAAGCAAGATATGCTCTTGCAAGCAAATATTTTGCTTGATTTTTAAAGCAGCACTGTATATAATAAATGTGTGAGTTGGGAGAAAGGAGGTATATTATGGGACAAACATTGGCAGAGCTGTTAAGAAAGTGCAGAAACACAAAGGGTTTAACCTTAAGAGAAGTAGAGGAAGGAACAGATATATCTAATGGATATTTAAATCAACTTGAGAAGAACAATGTAAAGTCACCATCGCCACATAAATTATATATATTAGCTAATTTTTACGAGGTCCCTTACGGGGATTTATTGACAGCAGCGGGATACATTATTCCTAAAAAAGAAAGTACGAAGGGAGAAACGGGGGGCATTGCTTTTAGTTTATTGAAGGATAAAAAAATAACACGAGAAGAAGCAGAGGAGTTAGTTAAATATCTAAGATTTCTTCGCAGCGAAAAAAGGAAATAATAAATGAGAATTTCAACCAAAAGTTCTCTTACAACTGAAAGTACCTCTGAAATAAAAAAACAAGTTAAGCTTCTATTAAAAGCTGCTGGCGTGGGCGATAAACTACCTGTTCCAAAGGAAGATATTGTTACTTGTAGTAAGTTAGTAGAAATTGGACAGTTAGATTTATCTAAATATGAAGAAGATTGGCTGGGGAAAGGATTAAATATCTTAAAAAATGCTCTTTCAAAAATCAGAGGACTTATAGATTTTAAACAAAAAGTAATATATGTGGATCCAAATATTCACCCGGCACAAAAGACATTTGTTACTTACCACGAAGTATCTCACCGCATTTTACCATGGCACGAAGGAATTTATAATCCACATGTGGATACTGATTATTCGATAGATCCAAGAGTATCTACTGGGCTTGAAAGCGAAGCTAATCTTGGCGCTTCTCTAATTCAGTTTCAAATTGATAGATTTGCTAAAGAACTAAAAGATCTTCCTCTTGGATTGGGAAGCGCAATTTACTTAGCACAAAGATATGAAACGTCTTTACATTCAACCTTCCGGAAATATGCTGAGGATAATCACAAGTCATGTGCCCTACTAGTACTTGAAGTATTGGTTGATGGGACTTCTGATAATCAAAGGATGCTTCAATTATGGTACTCTTTGCAATCATACAAATTTACACTAAGATTTGGCAAGATAGATTGGGAGAAATTATATTTCTCTGGTCATCCTATCTATGATACTGTCCTTTCAGATTCTTTAGAAAATATTAAGACAGGTGAGATAGTTTTAAAAGATTTATTGGGATTTAAGAAAAAATGTAGAATTGAAGCTTTCTATAATACATTTAATCACTTTGTGTTAATATATCCCATTCCTCACTTACCTTCAAGGAAGAAAATAATAATCGTAGATAGTTGAGAATACTTCCCCAGGCTTTTTCGACTATTAGTAATAAATATAAATAGGGACACACATCCCATTTCTTAGATAATTAATTTTTTACTTTTAAATTAGACAAGGGAAGATGCGCCAGGGCAATAATTAGGTAACTTTCAACGGAAAACCTATAGGATTTCAGGAGTTTTATCATCAGATAGTTGCGGCTTTAGGTATTATTATAATAGATAGACGTCCTAAAGGAAGACCTCTTAAAATGGAAAGCTAAATTATAGAAAAAATAGGATGTATCCTTATTTAAATTTAATTGTTAAATTTAATTTGACAAATCATTTTTTAGCCATTATACTATATTTAGTATATAGTTGTGTTTAATCTGTTGTATATAGTGTGAAAAAATAATACATAAAAAAAAGAGGGAGGTATTCCCTCTTTTTTTTATGTATTAAAAAAAATATCCCGTCTTGTTTTCTAGCAAAAACAAGACGGGAAAGAAACAGGCTAGGATATAAATTATAGCAAACGACAAATCCTGAACCTTGAATGTTTTATTATATTAGTATAATTTGATAAAAATGTAAAGAATATTTTCAAATTTTATAAAATAAAACATCAAGGCTTTGGATTTGTATAAATAATCCAAAGCCTTTTTATATTACATAAGCGAAATAACTAATTTAATAATAATGAATTCGAATTGACCTATATTAAAATTTAAAAAGAGGAGGTGACAAAATTTGAACGCAGAAGAATTAAAAATAATTAAGGAAATAGAAGATTATATTAGTAGATGCGGAGGTTCTTTTTCTTCTTGGTATATAGGAATTGCTGAAGATCCCAAAGACCGTCTTTTTAATGAACATAATGTGAGTGAAAAAAATGGTAGTTGGATATATCGACCTACATCAAGTTCTGCAACCGCACGAAACATAGAAAAATATTTCTTAGACTTAGGAATGTATGGTGGCAGTGGTGGAGGAGATTATTTATCAAAAGCAGTTTATTGTTACAAAAAAACTTATTCAACCGATCCATAAGTTTTAAGCGAAATAGGAAATGTTTAATTAATATTTAAGGAGGATTCTTATCTATGGATAGAAAATCAAATGTTCCTAAATCAGAAAATACTATCACACTAAAAGTAGTTATAGATACTATTGAAAAGCAATTTACAACTTTATGGAAAACAAGCGATAATCTTGATGCAAAGGCAATTAGTATTATGGGAATTAATGGAATAATAATATCAATTGTTTTTTCAAATTATATGAATATGGTACTAAATCAACTTTTATTTATTATAGGAATAGTTTTCTTATCATCTACTTTATTGCCGTTAATTTATTCTGAAAAAAGCTATAAATTTAGATATGATCCTAATCCTAGAGGATTGTATAAAGTTTACAAAGATAATGAAAAGGGAAAATGTAATAAGGATTTAGGAGATATTATTCCAAATCTTTTAGAATCTCATGAAAATAATTTAGAAATAATTAAGAAAAAAACGAAAATGATAAATTGGGGTTTATGCCTTACATATGTAGGTTTAATATTTTTTGTTTTGAGTTTTTTTGCAAAGGAGGTGAGTTGATGTTTACAGATAAAGAAACTATATTACAATGCAAAGAAGATGATTTTATGCAGATTCAAAATCAAGAAGAAGAAGAAGATGATGAAGTTATGCCAGAGTTAATTCAAGAAGTAGAAAAAGGTGAGGAAGAAAATGAAAAAAAATAAAAAACAAGATAATTATTTTTTATATAATTTATATAAAAAGGAAGGAGCATAAATTGATAAAAAGAAACGTAAGTAAAACGAAAGTGAAAAAAGAGAGAAGTCCAACAAAGATTAAGAAAGTTTTAGAAAAGAAAGGCTATAAGGAAGGTAAAGTACCTAAAGGAAAAGAGCTACATCATGCTAAACCGGTAGCAAAGGGTGGTAAAACAACCTCTAAAAATACTCGGGTTATTTCAAAAACAAAACATAAAAATATTCATAAAAATAGAAGAAAAAAGGGTAAAATTTAAACAAAGTATAAGATATAGCGAGATCAAAAATAGGAAAAGTAAATAGTTTTAAATAAATAACATATGTCCCTATTTTCTACTAAACCGGGAGGATTAATGATATGTGTAGTCATAAAATACAATTTTGGGTGCCTCTAATTAATTTTGAGACAAACAAAGATAAAATAAAGATAGGAGATAAATTTGTTATTGAGAAGCCTACTTCTTTTGAAAAGGAAGTGGTTTTTGAACAATTAACAAAAAGATTTAAGATTATTATTTCTTCTGAATATCTTTTGAGGACTTATATAAAGGTAAATAAATCTGCAGAGAAAATATATGAATTTTTTGATAAAGCAATTATTGAGTTTGAAAAAGCAATGATTCTATTTCGATTATTTAACAAAAGATTTATTGGATTTAATTTTATTGTTGAAAAACATTTAGCTAATACATTAGTATATGGTTATTCTGCAGTAAATCTTTCTTATTTGATTATAGATAGAAAGACAGAAAAGGAAAAATATGTTATAGACAATAACGAAATTGAATTATTAAATAAATTTTTTAAAGAATATGATATATTTTCTACTTCAAAATTTGACTTAGCTGTTAGATATTTTAACAGAAGTTATAGTCAGTATTTTTTAACTAATATATTTTTAGACACTATGTTTGTTTTAGAAAATATATTTTTAAGAAATACAAATCAAGAACTAAAATATAAATTAAGCATGAGGATGGCATATATATTAGGAGGTAATGATAAGGAAAAAAGAGAAAATATATTTAACTCTATTAAGGAGTCATATGATATTAGAAGCAAAATAGTACATGGGGGTGAAATTCAAGGTTTAGACGAGCAAAGAGTATTCAAACTCAGAGAATTAACAAAAGATTCGTTAAAAATATTCTTTAAGGAAAGAGATTTATGTTTAGGAAAAAAGATGGATGAAATAATTCTAAAAGGAAAACTATAATTTCTTTAGTTGAATGAATAGGGAAGGTGTGCCAAGTCAATAATTCGGTAACTTTTAGCGGACAACTTATAGGATCTGAGGAGTTTTTTAACCAGATGGTTGAGGTATGGGTATTATTATAGATAGTCGTCCTAAAGGAAGACCTCATAAAATGGGAAGCTAAACCATAGAAAAAATAGGATATGTTACTATTTAAATTAAAATATAATGAAGATAATTCATTGATTGTTTGTATTTCAGAGTAACTTTAATTTTTGATTACTAGTTTTTTAATAAGATAGAATGTATAAATAAAAAGTACTGGATTTTAAAATAACGATTTTCCTTGAATTGACAATTAAGTATTTTAATAAGAGGAAAAGAAGGATTAAGACAAAATTTGTGTAATATATAATTGCAAAGAGTTTGATTCATAATGGACAATTCACTGAATAAGAAGATAAAAAAGTTTGTAAAAATTATCAAGTCCACTAAAAAAGATATTTTAATAGATAAAATATATTAAAATGGGGAATTGTTCTCTGTTTCATACATTTTAATTAAATATAACTATAACCTCAAAGATATAAAAGAGAAAATTGGACAGTCCATATTTTTAATATGTTATTCATTAAGATTTCAATAGAATAATAGAGTTGGGTCTCAACAATTAATATAAAATAAATAATATCAAAATTATGATAGGAGGAAGAATATGAAAATTTTAAAATTAATGGCATTGTCTGATTTACATTTAGGAGAGCCCGAAGGTGTCTTGTTTAATAGCGAAGATAGTTTTAACCTTATCGATATCACGATTAACAAAATTATAGAACTTTCCAGGGGAGACAAGGACTTTAATAGCGGTATAGAACAACTGATACTTATTGGCGATATAATCGAGCTTTCGGAAGCGACTGATGAAGAAGCTTATACAAATACCAAATTTTTTCTTACTTTATTGTTAAAAAAAGTAAAAATTGACAAGATAATATATGTTCCGGGAAATCATGATCACCATCTTTGGGTTGAGTTGCTAAAGAAAGAACGTGGAAAGGATAATTACCGAGATTGCATTCCCAAAACACAGGTTAATTCATCTATTTCAAATAAGGAAATCTTTATTAAAAATTGTCTACCGAGTACATATCTTTCTGAAGGAGTTGATATAAGATATCCTAATTATAGATTTGAGACGGATAGCGCTTATTATTTTTTCGATCATGGGCACCTATTTTCCAAAGTACTAGATATGTCTAATATGTTTAAGTTTACTGACGCTGAAAATGTTAAAAGTCTTGAGGATTTGGAAGAACAAATTTATAAATTTGCAGATGAAAATGTTAAAAGTCTTGAGGATTTGGAAGAACACACTTATATATTTATGGAAAAGATATGGTATGAAACTAAAGGTAGAGTAAGAGAAACAGTCTTTGAATGGTTTCGCAAATTGAATTTAGAGATTTTTCACTCGGCAAGAGGAACAACCTTCAGGGAAGATTGTAACTCATTACTCGA
>SDBU01002817.1_pt1 | contig 22606 bp, 47 predicted proteins | sample 2277071 | NCBI WGS metagenome assembly SDBU01 (sample SAMN10397929, study PRJNA504765) | marine sediment metagenome | isolation source: marine sediment core GS08_GC12, 126 cmbsf | place: Arctic Ocean: Gakkel Ridge, Loki's castle | collected 2008 | reverse complement strand
GTTTTCAGGTTGGCTGCTTTTTACCCGTTATGCATGTTAATACAAATGATAGATTTTCCTTTTTGGCTCAAGACTCGGCAACTGAGTTGAAAAATTTGCGTGATGGTGAATTGAATCAGCTTGATCGAATTAGAAGGTCTACTCACAAGAGTTTAAATTTGCAGGGTGGAGATTGGATAAAAACAGGTTTTGGTGATATTGATCTACATTTGCGTTGGAATCATAATTGGGATCATAAATTAATGATGCGTAGTATCGACCTCAATCTGCAAACAGGAGTAACAGTTCCAACAGGAGTTAAGTCTGATACAAATTATCCTTCGGCACTTTCTTTCATGGGAAATGGACACTTGGGTTGGTATTTCGATGTGGTTCCGGAATTTGAATTGAAACAGGATTGGAAGTTTGGTTGCATGTTTGGTGCTGCATATCAATTTAAAAACACGCGTAGATTGCGCATTCCTGTTTACAAAGAGCCCGCAATTTTTAGTGCGCTAATTGGAGATGTGCAAGTTGACCCTGGAATAACTTTTAAAGCTTCTCCTTATATTATTGCAGAAAATTTAACAGACGGGATTAACTTCCAATTCCGTTATACCTATTTGCGACATAATCAAGATGATTGGCGAGATAAACGTTCGGATACCACGGTTAAGAGTTATTTGAATAAAACACCAATTGCAGATATAACAGCAGATGATATTTCAAATAATATTGCCGAGAAAAGAAATATGTCGGCATGGCGTGCGCATTATCTTACTTTGCAACTTTCTTATGATTCAAAAGAGGCGGCAAATGAATGGGTTTTAGATCCGATTATTTATTTGACTTTTGATTATCAGTTAAATGGAAACGGATCATGTAAGACTCATCAGTTGGCGCTTGGAGCACAATTGCATTTTTAAAGTTTTTCTTTTAGTAAGGAATTTTTATGAAATTTTGGCCGGCTACGAAGTTATTTAGTTTCTTTTCCAATGATTTAGCGATTGATCTAGGAACCGCCAATACAGTTATTTATGTGAAAGGTCAGGGAATTATTTTGGATCAACCCTCTGTGGTTGCGGTTAAAAATTCTACAAATGAGGTATTGGCTGCCGGAGATAAAGCTAAACGCATGTTAGGAAAAACGCCGGAAAGTATAATTGCATGCCGTCCTATGCGGGATGGGGTTATTGCCAATTTTGAGTTGACCGAAAGCATGCTGCGTTACTTTATTCGTGAAGTTCATAATAACCGCAAAACCTCTCATTGCACCAGTAACCCTTCTTCCCAAAGGCGTCTACGGCTCTTGGTGGAGCAATACCCGACTCCATCTGAAGCACTACCTTGGTTGCCATATCGACCCACCAATCAATATCAACCTGTAGGCGGTATGCCTTGACAACCTGTATCCTGGGTGTCCTTGACTTGATGGCTACGTGGTTATAGAAGACGATAGGTCTACCTAAGGCAAACGCTTCCGCAGTCGCTTGAATGTCGTAGTCCACATCGTCTTGGGTATAGGCCTTAGAAGAGGTCTTGTGGTCAATTACTGCTTTTTGTGTGTTTACCATATCAACTCTGCAGACAAATTTAACTCCAGCTACCACACTGTAGCAGAGTCTCTCTACCTCGGTAGGCTGAACAGATGGAGCGGTAGATATCATGTATTCCTCAACAAGACCCACACCCTGATCTTTGTACTCACCTGGTTGAAGATCGTCCCAGATAATTTCTTCCTCGAGGAGTCTGTTTTCCCAAGCATCTGAGAATAGGTCCAAGCAGTCGCCGAGAGGCAAATCTCTCATAGAGCTGATTTTCTGTCTGAAATTACCCTCTAAGGCTGAGTGGTAGGCCGAACCAACGATAAGAGCCCCAGATGGAGGAGACTTGAGCCCACCAACATACCGATATTCCCACTGCTTCGGACAGCGGAGCCACATGTTGATTTGGGAATGGGATACATGATCTAACATCACATTACCTCCAGTGCTCTAGCACATATACAATCAGCAAAGTGGAGAACCGCATCCGAGCTCATGTGGGGGATGAATTGGGGGCTCCCCCATCTACCCATGTGGTTCCCTATTATCCTCATTATTAAATCATAGTGGTCACAAGAGAAGCCATGCTTCTCAGCTAGTCTACGGACAAGCCGTGGGTGGTCCTTATGGGAATGCTCGGACCCACCATCAAGACCATGACGGCACAAGTCGTGTAGTATAGCACTGGCTATCAGTACGTCCTTTTCAATTCCAGCAGTGGTACTTATGTCAGTCATTACTAGAACCATCTTAACTACTCGTATTGTATGGAGTATGTTGCCACTTTCTCCTCTTTCATCGAGAGGATGATGACGAGTGGAGGCTGGTCGCTCAAAGAACCCTTCAGGGGCACAACTGAGCATGTTTAGAACAAAATCACGTATTGTAGGGTTGAAGATAAGGTGGACCTGACGATACAGGCAAACCTTCAAACTAGTAGTTGTCATATCTTCCACGCCCTCTTATCCAGCTCATTATCCAAATCAAGAATGATCGTAGTGAGCCAACGCCTCTGATTGGGACCAAGGGAAGAAGGCGCACGGCCGGTAATTGAACGTATGAAGCCGTGCGCCTTCTTCCAATAGTTGCTATCTTCAGCTAATTCAGCAAGCATATTCATTTTGTCCTCTGTCATACCAAGGTCTTCAAATGGAACCTGACCAATCCAGACCATGTCAGTCCAGGATGTCTCCAACTGATCTTAGGCTCAGATGCTGGCGGTTGCGCTCTCCTTGTGTTCCGTACGCTACGGGGGCTACTGCCATCCTCTGCAACCAACCCTTGATCTCCTTTGCCAAGTCCTTCTCGCAACAGCGTGCGTACATTATCATAGCAGCGAAAGCTGCAGGGTCTTTCCGTGGCATTAGAACAAAGGGTGAGTTGACGTTGTCTGGGTCAGTTGACTTCATACCTTCGCCGAACATTTGACCGTCAACACCTATCTTCGCCACCATGTATTTTGGCCGTAACTTCTTGTCACTCATTTCTCCTCCAATAGTTATCCGTGCCAGCTAGTAGCGTGTACTGCTCGTCGTGACCTTTTGGTTCACCCGTCTGCTACCACACTTTAACTCGCCCCTTCGGGTAGCTGGCACGCTTGCTGGGTACTTCGGTTTCTCATTCCGATAACCGTCTGCTACGCCTTTCGTTTCCTACTAGTACCGCTTTTTCGGCTTTCACCAGCAAGCTTCTTCGATTGTTAATCTACTGATGCGTAGCCCAGAAACCACCAGTTCCCTCATCAAGAACACTGGCCATCAGGTTGTCGTTGGCAACAACGGCCGCTACCTTCATTGCGGCAAGTTGGAAGGCTTTCACGTCATTGCTTTGTGCCAGTTCTTTGAGCTGGAGATCGAGCTCCGCAGTGATGCCAACGACTGCGGCTGCTGGTGCGGCTGCTGGTGCAGCGCCGGCTTTCTTCTCAGCTAGAACCAACACTGGCACGAGGCTCGTCCTCTTATCACCACTAACTGTGTCATGCTCCTCTTGCATCCAGTGGAAGCCAAGTCCATCCCAGCACTTTGCCTCGGTTGGTAACCCCCGTTCTTCCATCTTTATACCAAGGTCCTTCCTGACCCTGTTCTGGAGCTGGCCGTACATGGTATTGGTGACGACGTTCCTCCTCTTCGGGTGAGAAATGGATCTACCGTCCTCGGAGACTATCCAGCCGGTGCCGATCGAGAAGCCCTGGGAACCAACTAATTCGCCAGCGGCATCAATCAGGTCAACCAGAAACATGAGGCCCTCACCGCCTGAGGCCTGAACTACTTGAGCATACTCGTCCTTAAGTCCAAACCTCGCATTGGCTATCCAGGCATCGATGTCATTAGGTAATCCGGTTTCCGTGTCCCAGGATCCTTGTTCTTTAGGTGTAGTCATGTGTATTCCTCCTTTTATTTTGACTACTTCTTCTGTGCTGTCTCTTTGCTCACTTCATTCTCCACCTCCCATATAGACTTATTCCAATCGTAGCTCTTACACTTCGGGCAAACCTTTGGCAGTTTTGCCGACCTAGGCATCCACCTATGCCCACAACGCGGGCGTAAGCAGACCAACTCAGATACAGCGGTAGACTCAGCCATGCCTCAACTCCCTTTTCCATTTACCTATAATTATTATAGTGCAGTTGGGTAAAAAAGTAAACCATCAACCAGTGCATGTCAGAAAAACTATTTTCCAGATTTTTGCTTGGCTTGGTTAACCTGCTGGCTTATCTCAATGTCTCCAAATATAGTTGGCAGTAAGCGAGTAAAGTCAGCGAGAAGTGGAATCATGAGTTCTCTCATCTGGGGATGGGCAGATTCAGACGTTCGGAGTTTCATGATATGTCTCCATTCACGTAAGTTAGCCGTGACAACGATTTCGGTCTTAAGGGAGTTAGGTAGTACTGATCTGGCTTCTTGTGGGGTAGCACCATTCCTTATGAGATAGTTATAAGCTGATTCTGCCTCTCCCATCAAGGTAAGCCAACAGTCATAGAGGTGACGTTCCTCATTCCAAAAGAACGGCCGTATGAACGTAACACTTTTCTTGGCGTAGTTGCAATACCGCGTACTCTCCTGTGTGTAGGCACACAACCGGTGTCTCACTATCTCGTGAGTTACACCCCTATCGCAGATGAACCTGACTGAAATACTGACATGTTCGATGACACTCTCATGCCCTCGCTTCAATATAGCAGCAATGAACTTCTCTGCAGAACCAGCCGTTATCTTGTCCTCTGATTTGTATGCAGTTCGACCACAGCGTTCGAGCTTGAGAAGTATCTGCTCCCCATCAATGTCATCCAATATGGTATGGCTAGGTTTCACTATTTCCATCCTACTTACCCCTCCTTTTAAGTCGTCCAGACCCGGGCCCCGGAGCCCGATAGACTACCACTCCACACTTCCGGCATTCAGTTACTTGCATCCTGGCATCGAAACCTCTTTTCCCATACAGCCGCAGCCCCTTAAACTCGTGGTAATAAGAGCCCAACGGTTTCCCTTCGCATTTTGGAGGTTGGTCCACCTCAGCTTTCCTCCTGTATTATGCCTTTTTCCTTAACTCTTTTTAATAAGTCATCGAATAGTTCATCAAAATGCTTACTGCTTATCGTGTCCATGTCTATACCCAACCTGCTGGCTAATACTGACAGCTCCAAAGTCGATACCTCGGCTGGGATCCTCATGATTGCTAACCAGTTATCGTACTTATTCTCCTCGGGTACCTTGCCAATATCCCTTGCTACGGCCTCAGCTATTTCAGCAAGAGCCACTATCTCTATCCGGCAATGCTCTAGGAATCCCTTCATTGCCTCGTTCCACAGCTTCTTATTGAGCCTACCATGTCTATCGTAGTTCCCGTAATGTTTATCAAGGTAACCTGAGTGGTAGTAACTCCAGGCTTTTCTGTGAGCACCACAAAGGGCATATTCATCCTTGCTACCTACTGTGCCTGTAGACTTCTCGCCACATTCTTCCACTATACACTTCATCTCAGCCCTCCTCCTTTATCACCTTTGCTATAGCATCCGGGCAGCTGAGGACCCTTTCCTCTTTGGGAAACATAGTAGGGTTAGGACACTGGATACCTTCGAGCTGCTTAATAATCTCCTCCTTGGGCACTCCACACCTTAGAGATAAGGTTATCATTCTTGTCAAGGCTTCGTTTTGTGCATTAGCGCATCCTCCAGCTCTCCCTAAAGTGGCAAATACTTCAAAGAGTTTATCACCACCTCTGTTCAGGGTAATGTAGAGGTTGCCACATCCGGTCTTCACCTTAACAGACTTGCCTGCTAGTGTCTTAGGTCTTGGTTGCTTTTCCACTACTTTTCTCCTTGTTACCATACACCGCTACAGGCACCGAATTAACAAACTCCTTCCACTGTTCGCGTGCCTTGTCTTCAATGTCCTCGCTCCATTCCTCGTCCCTGGTCCGATCGATCATATTCTGGATCAGGCAAGCCATGAGAGCCTTACTGAAGCTCATGGGGAATACCCTGAACGTAAGGCCTATGAGAACCCAGCCAAGCCACATCCGGAACCGCCACCTCAACTCTTTCACCTTATTCACCCCCTTACATTATCACCGATTCTCTATACCAGGCCGGAAACACCTTAAAGTGCTCGGCATATATCTTACCAAACTGCCCATCAAGCACATACGTGATGGAATAATCATCCACCGATCTACACGCTCTACCAGAAGCCTGAACTATCGTGCTAACTGTCTTGTGTGCATACCAACCATCACCATCTTTGCTACCGTGCACACGCCGATTAACTTGTGGGTCACCAAGATCAGGGTACGGTACCTTAGCAATAACTACAACGCGGCATTCCTCATCAGGTAAATCTACACCTCTTCCCATGCTTGGAGAAAGGAGCACGAGAGGCTTATTTGACCTCTTGAAGTTCTCCAACACCTTGTCTCTATCGGCTGTGCTATGAACAATGAACCTATCAGACTTGACATTCCTCCGCAAATAGTCCCTCACTTTATATGATACAGTATGGACAAGGATGCGGTCATTGGGGTGCTTATCCATTATCTTCTTCAACGCTAGGGCCAATTGTGGTAAGGCAATATCCATCCTCTTCCTTATCACACTTCCACAAGGCTCGTAGTAGACTGGTCTGTGTTCTTTGGGGAACGGCGAGGGCAAGGCAATGTAGTCAAACTTCCTATCACCATACAGTAGTCCAGTGTTAACACACATCTGTCTGGCATCAAGAACAGTGGCACTCATTTCGAGAACTCTCTTCGCATGTTTCCACAGCACACCAGAAGCATACTTGGCTATCCAGACGGGCTTAAATACCCACTTGTCTTGACCCGGATACCAAACCCAGGTCTTGTCGACCTCGGTCGTGAAGAACCTCAACTTCGAGACAAGCCTGGTGAGATTACGCTTCTTTCTGAGAAGTGCAAAGTCAACAGTACCCCAAGAACCACTGTCAACCTCCTTCTCGATTTCTCTGAGTTGGGAAGTAAGGCCATCAAGAGCCCTTCGTGCCCATTCCACCCAGGACTCGAACTTCGTCTTGTAGCGAGGTGGAGATATGTCAAGATTACTAAGCTGCCTTTGGGTTATCACGAACTGGGTAAATGACATGAGTTGGTCTTCAAGTGTGTCACACTCATCTATGACAAGGAGTTCACATCCAGAAAAAGCACCAACGAAGTTTACTTCTGAGAGGAAGTATGCGACATTTAGAACAGCTAATGGTGCTGCTAGCGCTTCCCGCTTGGCTCTCATATACGGACATCTATTGTGGTGTTTGCATTCTCGTTCCTTTGAATGGGTACAGTCTTCAGCTGAAATCCTCGGGAACATCCCCTCATACAACAGACAAGGGTAGTTGTTCCTGCCCTTGAGTGTGCGAGCGTAGGAGAAGTCGTGCAAGAGCTGGTCCTGGAGCTGTTTTGTCGTACAGCAATAGACCATGTTCTTGCCGTGGAGACGCTGTACAGCAGCAGCTATTAAGCTCTTTCCTGATCCGGTAGGCGCATCTAACAAGAAGGCGTACTTAGTGGATGCAGCGATCTTGGCAGCTGTCTGGAGTTGACCAGGTCTCCAAGAAGTGAATTTCTCCGGTAAGCTTAAGTCAGCTGGTGTTAGCACTTTCCTGGCACCTTCTTATCTTATAACTAATCACACATTCGTCCTTAGTAACTATGTCGTATATGTCCCCAACAATGGACTCTTTCCCCATATGGTCTATGGCCATCACCCGTTCGTTCGGGAAATCCCAATAAAGCATCATGTAGTCATCTGGGGAAATCCCCAGTTTTTCGTATGCTCTCATTGTGTTGCTCCTCCTTTCCTCTACTTCCTCCATGCCGCCACCAACACGAATATCCTTCTTTGCCTTGTAGTAGTGATACTTCCTACCTTCATGCATCATTGGGGTGCCTAGAGGAAACCGTTGCGTCTTATCAATGTCATCATGTTTAGCTTCTCTGATAATCCAGAAGAGCCACAAGATACGCCGAACAGTTGTTGGCACATGAGTCTGGAACCAGCATACCCGACCGAAAGCTATTCTGTATCGTCCAATCGTGAGCATCTATTCCTCCTTCTGACTGCTTACATTATCTCCCGTGTCCTGTAGGGTCTGTTGCCTTACAATAACAAGCCTTTTGCCGAATGGAGACATAAAGGTAGTAGTAGGAGAGCCCATTACCGTTTCACCTTTAACGAGAGTTTGTATCTCCCCTTTATCCAGCAAGATTTCTGCTGCCTGCTCAGTTAGTTTAACCCACATGGCCTAACCCCCTTCATTTCTCCTTATAGGCGTAGACTTTACCAGGACGAACGATAAGCTTAAGGTGCTCGCCGTGAACCAAGCCAAGACTCAGTTCCAAGGCCGACTCTGCACCTTCTCTCGTTTCATAAACAAGACACTCACCTGGTTTCAACGCCATCAACTCCCTATTTAACTCTTTGACGTGATCGTCCTTCCTCTTTTCTTCCGCAAGGAGCTTCTCGAGCTCATCCCGTGGTACATGTTTTCCTATCATGTTTTCTCCTCCAGCAAACGCACTATTCTCTTAGCAGTGTCAAGCGGAAAAGGCTGACCGAAACTAATTATACCGTCAACATCGGCCTTCTCATCTTCACCACTAATAATCCCAATGTAAGCTACCCGGGCTTTGGTAATGTCCTCTTCAGCTACCACTATACCAGCCGATCCCTTGAAGCCTGTGAACCATAGGGTCTCAACTATCTTCATGTTGCTGCCTCCTCAACAAGACTGTTTAGTTTACCTATGCCTTCTTGCACCTGTTCGTTGAACCACTCCAGAGTCTTACTCTGGTGCTTGAGGCTGTCCATAACCACCTGCTTCCATCCCTCGTTGGCATACTCCAGGCCACCCACACAAGCAGTGTTACCAACAAGGACATACATAGGGTGCGAGTTGGCCTGGAGGCACTCCTTGCAGTATGCTACTGAAATAGGAACTCCTGGTACAGCAGCTACTCCTATTGCTTTGTTCTTATTGCATGCTTCACAGGTTAGTTCCGGTGGTTGGCTCATTTCTTCCCTCCTAACAACTTCTGGACCTCTTCCTCACACCCTTCACTAATATCTCCGACAACCCTACTTGCCTTCAACATCCGAAACACCCTGTCCTTCAACCAGCCGCTCTCCAGTTCCTTAGCCGCCAACACATAGTCTTCTAGTCTCTGAGCAGCTTGTCCTTCATCCCCCTCAGCATGGAGTTCTTCCAACCCACTAATCAGCTCTTCCACCTGGCTTCTTATCCTCTTACCGGCACCAGTAGCATCTGCAACAGCTGCCATCTTTCTCTCAGTAGCCCAATCTGGCCCCATGCCATACCGCATGTGAAGGATTTGTAATCCTATAGATATACAGTCCCTGTAGACATCCGAGTTCACCTCATAGGGTGAACCAGGCAACTCTTTGAGCTTCACAATTCTCCGGTGTAGCCACAAGGGAACACGAGCTCCAGCTGTCACCGATTCACCACGCTCATCACTTGCTTCCTTGAATGGCTGGGCATTTATCAGTTCTTCAAGAGAAGCAGCGGCATCAAAGGGGGCTTCCAGTTCCCAGTCAGCAGCCTTCTTCTTTTTGCCTGTAGATTTGTCGTTAATCACGATTATAATCCCATTTCTTATTTAGTTACTATACTGGTAGCTTATTATTTAATTACCCCCTGTCTCACAGAAGCAAAAACCCTGTCACCTATTATCTAATACGCTACCATTATAGTATGTTATGAAAGCTAGCACTTTTGCTAACACAAAACCTAGCTTGCACTTTTGCTAACACTCCCTCGTAGTCTTAGATATATGGCCAGCAGTTCCCCAAGCTTCGCAGAGCCCAAGTTGTCTAGGATTTCAACAAGCCTGTGGCACCTTGGGCAGAGCCACAATCCAATGGATGGGTTATCTTCGTCCCAATGATGGTAGTGGAGTCCTTTTTCCTTCGGGAACCCACACATCTCGCACACTCCAGGGTATGGTCTTTTGTTGAGACCGGTGAGCACAACAGAATTCTCTTTTGTAGTTCCGGTACCTAACATTGTTCTTCTGCTGTAGTCCCTAGTTCGCTTGAGCCTCCCTGCGTAGTAGTCTGGATGCAGATTGTCATGAACAGTAAGTCTGCTTACACCCAGAGTTCTGGCAATCTCAGTTGGACGAACTCCCAACTCATTCAACTTCTTTATCGCACCACGCTTTACTTCACTAATCTGTTTTCGACCCATCTCAAGTCACCCCTGATCACTATTGGTACCAAATGCTAACTCACCCCACCACTTTCTTCCTATCACATACTTCCCAGCAGAACTACCAGGTCTTCCCACACCTCTCCTGTGCGTCCTGACTGCTTTTGTTCCCGGTTTCCACTCCAAGTAATCCTTTTTAGCCCAACGGGACAGCCAATTCGCAGCCGACCCTTGCTTGACACCAATATGTTTAGCTAGTTCTTCAGCTGTAATACTGCCTAGCCTTTCAATGAGTTCAAAGGCCTCATAGTTGATGTAAACTCTTGGCATTTAGCACTTAGTCTTTTCATACAATCTTGTGCAGTAAGTGCAATCATCACCACAAATCATGCCTTCACAGCTGCTGCAGTAACGCATAAACCAGTCGAGGGCCTTCTCCTCATCTAACTTCTCACACGAGATGTTCGTGACTTCCCTTGGCTCTGGTGTATCTCCAAGGTGTGCGATTGTTGGCCAGAGGTCACACAGGTTGCCTTTGAAATCCTGACTCATGTAGGCTTCCAGCATCGGAATTGCTACCTCATAAGGATGAGTACGGTACGCAACTTTGAACCAGTCGACTTCGGTATGTGTTTGGTAGGTCTTCATCCACTGGGGTAAGACCATTCTTGACTTTATCCATTCTTCCGGGTGTGCAAGTCTGATCTCATTACACTGCCTGAAGGGATAGAAACCAAAGAGCTCTTCGGACCTCAGGCTGTCATGTGAACTCAAGTTGTAGCATTCTCGCCGCCAAGGACATCTGAACAAACAGGCTTCATTGGCGAGGATTGAGACTGTGATACCTGTTTCAACGATCTCTCTTATCCTTGAGAAATGGCGGTTTATCGACCCGGCTATGTTAACACCGTTGGCACCTAGCTTCATCCATCTTACTACAGCTTGTGCCGTTGCCACCTCCGCGATTGTGCTCACTTCAAGAAAGTCGCTAGGGAACATGTCGTGCATAAGCTGCATCAATAATGGTGAAGTTATTATCCACTCGTGCACCCCCATGTTGTGAAGCTCAATCAAGTCGTCTTTTAACTTCGTATCCCAGCTGTTCCTGAAGTCTTGTATAGAGCCTATGCAAGACTGGTTAAGTGTGTACCGGATGGCGATCTCGTTCTGTTGTGCCTTGTCGATGTACCGGTCTATGAACGCCCAGTCCCTGTAAGGGATACGGTCAGCTGAACGAGCTGTTGGTGTGAGCTTCGAGATTGAGCCAAATAGTGAACCGACTTTTATGTCGGAGTGTTGGCTGTTCAGCTCAATTACCTTGTCGAGATACTCGTCTGTCCAGAGATTACCGGCGTTAAGTTGTATCATGGCTTTTCCTCCTTTCCATATCGTATTTGAGCGCCATTGCTAGAAAGAATGCGATGGCTACAACAAATCCATCTTGAATTCGTTTGTCTACTGTCTCTAATAACCTCTCAATCCAGTCCAGCATTTCCTATACCTCCTTTATGGCAAGTGATTCTTTCAACCAGGCTTGCCTATCTGACATTCCCGCAATGTTGAAGAATGGACAATCCCCTGAGTGAGTTTCTCTCTGCCAATAAAATTCACCGTTGTACCCACAGAATACACACGGAGAGTCTAATGGATTGTTGCTTCTAGCTAATCCCTTCAGTACTCCTGCCTTGAAGGATATTTTATCTTGGGCTTGAGCAACAGCCTTGTACTCGGCTTGCCAATGCTCTGCTGCTCCACTGCCATAAGCAGGTACACCAGCACGACCTTGAATTATGGCTTCTTGCATTTGTCCCTTGTTCATTACTCTGTCTTCAGCTACCATTATTCACCTCCAGTTTAGCCAACAATGCTGCCTTGCAAATAGCTTCCGGAGCCTCTTTAGCACAAGCAAACTCAATCTTTACACCACGAACCACTCGGCATCGCCATCCACCTTTGCCATCCCTATTGTGTTGCTCTCTGAGATAATCAAGAGAACAGAACAAGTTTTGTTCCGCTAACTTCTCCACTACCAGCCAAGCAGCCAGGATGTTTGTGGAGTAATGCTGATTTGGCAATTGCCGACCATTTTCTCTGGAAGCCCTACACTTCGTGCATCTGAGAACAAGTCCCCCATGTATGACAGGCTGCCCTTTCCAGTCATGGTAACAACCATCCTTCCATCCTGCTATGCAGGCATCAAGACCCTCTCCTGCTTCCATTGCCAGGACTTCTTCTTTGGTCATTGTCCACCTCCCTCGTAGTGGTTAATGTCAGCCACCCTCTGGGACTCTATGTTGGCATACCTACTCAACGAGTTGTCTATTACCAGTGGTGGTTTATCCTTGGGGAGTTTGCGGTAGCCATTAAGAATTATTCTGCCAGCCCAAGCGTCATAATCTATCGAATGCTTACCGTTATCCAGCATGTAGAGCTCGTTGGCGAGTGTCTTCTTTTGTGCCTCTGCATCCATTGTCATTTCTCTGCCTCCACTAACAGTAGTATGTACGGATCTAAATCGACAACATCAACTTCCCTACCAGGAAACACGCCTGCAAAATCGTCTGGCTCTATAGGAGTGGCACCATACCTCTTTATCTGCGCACTGTAACTGTTAGCATACTCGATGTCCGTTGGGCAGTATTCCAATATCGCCATTGGCCACTTCGAAAACTGCGACATAACCTCCTTTGGGTTATCTAAACAATGCAAGAGATCTGCCATTACTATGAGGTCACCATCCTTCATAACGGTCAGAATTTCTTCCAACCCTTGATCAGTTTCCAAATCCGCTATAACGTCTATCAGCACCCATGTTCTCTTGTCAACAAACAGACAGGGAATTACCTCAAACCTGGCACTCACACCTCGACCGAACCACCCAAACCCTGCTCCAAGCTCGACGATCCTGAGAGGTGTCCAGTCCGTCTTAAGTATTGCTTCACAGGCCGGCTTGAGCAAGAACCTACTGCCGTAGTATGCAGAAAACCGAATAAGGGCATCGTAGTCACCGCCAGCAAGAAGATGCCTTGACAGGCCATGAAAGATGTTGTTTACCTCACGTTGTGTACGACCAGTCTGGGTGAATTCTTCGGTCGACATGTCCCCGTTTGAGACTACTCGAAGTAGGTGGTAGTATTCATCGATCTGTTGTTTGTTCATCCTTGACCTCCTTTATTCTGTCGCGGTGCCTGGGTTCGTTGACCTCACTAGTCAAGTCCTAAGGTACCGCCAAGTAGTAACCCAGCTCCAGCAACACCTTTTCCATTTCCCGGCATGCCTCTAAAAGAGTTTCCTTCTCCAGGGCCCTTTTAATCTTAGCCAAGTCTGCCTCATTCATCCTACTTCACCTCACTTGTTAGCCAATTCCAACAATATATCGGCGTGGCAAGGTAACGGTGCACACCAACACACCCAGTCCTTTCCGCGATACTTCCTTTGAAACCCCAAAAGTTCATCAGGATGCTCTCGCATGTGTTCCAAAATATCTCGTTTGTGTAGCTCGACGCAGTCTCCTCTAGTAAGTTTTTTACCATCCAGTATTTGCCCAATGCGATACCTATTACCATGGATACCTGGTCTGCCTGCATACACTGCATCAGCTGGTATCTTGTCTGTTCTCTTGTTGAGAACTACTGGCATCATTACCTCCTGCTCAACGAAACACTCCTATGTAACTCGGAAAACGTAGTTTACCATCATCGGTCAATTCAAGGAATTGGACCATAATATCGATTACGGGCTTTATCCAGGTTGCTGGTTCGGGCTCTACACTAAAAGGGCAATTGTCTCGTAGGGTTAACATCCGCTCATGAAACTTGTTGAGTTCATCCACATCAAATCCTGTTCCCACACTACCGACATGAACAAGTACACCATCAACATACTTCCCCAGCAAGAGGGCACCGAAGGTAGAAGTTCTCCAGCCAGTTCCCTGTGTGAAACCACAAACCACGAATTTGCCTGACTGCCAAGTCTTCACCTTAAGCCAGTCTCTCTTTCCTTGGCGGTAGACTCCTGTCTTGAGTTTGCCAACAATGCCTTCCTTAGGGCCCAAGACTTCTCCCGTCAAGTTGTAGATGTCGGCGTTGGCTTGGGCTCTACTGAGAAGAGCGGTAGCATCTGTTGTATAAGGAGCTATCCTCACATTATCAGTGGGTATAAGTTCTGCCTCTAGTATCTTCTTCCGTTCTTCGAGGGGAAAATACTCCAAGTTTTCTCCCCCGATCTCGAGAATGTCGAATACCTCGTAGGTTGCAGGATACAGTTTACTCATGGACACTATATCTTTGACCCGATTGGCTCTACGCTGAACACCCTTGAAAACTATCACCCCTTCTTTGTAGCACACAAGCTCACCATCAAGTATCGCTGGAACTCTTGTTTCCAGATTTAGCTCTGGGAACATTGAGGTCTTATCTTTTCCTGACCGACTCTGAATGGAATAGCTGCCATCCACAAACCTAGTGATGCCTCGTATGCCGTCATACTTGATTTCCCACAGGTAGCGGTCGTTGTTGAAGGGCTCTTTCCTGAGCTCGCATAGCATAGGTTTAATCATTACTCTTACTTCCTAGTAGTACCATCCTCAAAGCCCCAAACCTTGTCACCTTTTGTACATCTTTTCGAGGTACTACGTCAGTTAGATGCCACCTTCTTTTACGGACAATGCGTAATGCCGTATAGAATGAAACCTTTTTGGTAGTTTTGCCTGAAGGAGAAGTTATCCATAACTCCGAAACTTCAACTAGGTTGCGAATGACTGAAACCATGACGACTGTTGCAATAAGTATGCCAACTAGACTACTAAGAATGTTGTCACCTACCCCGCCATCTACATCTTTATGTAACTCCACCCACCTGTGTCTCACCTGTGAAGGCGGTAACCCACACTCTCGCATTCGTGTATAATAATCGAAATCTATTCTAGGAATATCTGCAACTGCCTCATTACTCACTACACTTACCTCCAAGTGTTAATGTCGGTACCATCCCCATTATCTTTCTCCACTGTGCATGGTACCCCGACATGTCGGTCACACCCTTATGATGCAACGACCCAAGATGTGGTATCTCAACATGCGGGATATTCAGCTCCTTGGCAACCTTAATCCCATACTTGGCAACTGCTCCCATAAATACAACCTTCTCTGGCTTCAAGTGTATGAGCTCTATCTTCAGTAAGTTCTGGTCAGCCTCATTTGGTGGGCGGGTATCCCTCCTGAAAGACTTGACCATATTCGTGACAGCGAGCTTACCTAAAGGTGTACCTGTAGATGCAAGCATGTTGGTAAGCATATAGCCTGTTGGCCCAGTCTCAAATGGGAGACTGTTCATATTGTTTGGGCCAATGCGTTCAGCTACCAATAGAACTTTAGGACGAACTGACCCTATAAAGCCATAGCCAGCCTTCCACATTGGAGGCCACCAGGCCACCTGGGCCTTATGTGCTGTTTCCATTGTGAGGAGACTCTTGGCGAATGCGGGAGACCTAGTAAGATAGTCATACTCAATAAACTGAAGAAGATGGGTGCTGAGAAACTCCCTGTACAGTCTCATACACTCGTCCCACTCAGTGTAAGGGAGATATTGGTCAGCGGGGTAGTCGAGCTGTAGTGGCTTATGTGTACAGAGGACGAACAGGGGGTTCTGGGCAAGAGTGAGGAGTATGATGTTGTGCCACTGCTTCATCGTGAAGGCAAAGTCCCGTTTCATTGTGAGTGAATAAGGATACTCACAGATGATGTGGCGGTCAAGAACGGCATCGAAGAGCTTAAGTTCACACAAAGGTTTGAGATAGTCTTCGTAGGTACTGTCTTTTGCGAAGTGGTAGTAAGGCAGACCAAGCTTCTTTGCCAGGATTGTCTTACCTGATGCATCTGGCCCGAGGATTATTATCATTTAGTCACTCCTTCCACGTACAGTCAACTTTCGCACTCTTACCACCACTAACCGATGCGCGGGCTAAATGGGGACACAGCTCCCTACCTTGCGTCATGCTCCCAAGGCAATACCAGACGGGAACTCGCTTGTCGTCCTTCGGGCAGTAGACCGTGGGTGCTGGTAGAACTCCGTTCCTGATTACTGCTCTCGGTGTATCTGTGGGATGATGCTCCCTCTGCTTAAGTGCCTCAAACCAGTCAGTTATATGGCCACAGTGCTTACACCTAACATCGCCTGCCGCAGCAATTACCTCTTCCGGGCTATCTGGGCTGCCGGAGTAATACATATCGGTTGAGCCACATGTTGGGCACTGGATAGCTGGCCCCGGTACTTTGTTGCCCCATACTGGTTCAGGCAGTCCCCTATCCTTGTTGTAGAATTCCTTATAAGTTATTGGTTGTTCTGTCATCTTATTACTCCTATTATCCAACCCACGAGAGCAGCTAATCCTACACATAGTGAGGACTGCCAAACCAGACTAAGGGCAGAAACTAGGTCGCCTGGGTCGTTGCTCCAAGGGTCTCTTGCGTCCTGCAACATACACCAGAGTCCATAGAACGGAATGAAATATCTCACTTTACTGCTCCTTCACAGCTTTCTTCGGTTTGCCGTTCTGCCAATAGTTTGGCCTTGCCCTTACTTCATACATCCCACCACCACGAGGCGCAGCATAGAGGTTATAGGTCTCACCACAGGCAAGAATGCTGCCATCTGTTGCCAGACAAGTTTCTTTCCACTGCCTGAGGGTCATCATTTGGCGAGCAAATTTAGGAGTTGTATAGAACGAATCCTTGAGGTGGTTTTCTGGTTGTATGTCTGCCACTATAGCCTCCTTCACTCATCAGATAAATCCTTCTTCATCATATCTATACCGAAGGGGTTGAAGGCTCGTATCATGAACCTCTCCGCCACCTTAGCAGTCAGGAAGTTAGTTTCCTCACAGCTGCCATCGGAGCCGTCCATGATGATGCGGTCAGCAGCGTTTACTGCCATCTTGATGATTTCCTGGCGTTCGTGTTCCCTCTTTTCCCGTTCATATAGAGATTTCATTAGAACCTCCTGTACGCATTTGGCGAAGCATTCATTCAGACTTTTTCTACACGATAACCGATAACTTTCTTGCCATCATCAGTAATACACATAGAGGCAAAATCGTTTTCTGTTGGGAGCACCAAAGAAGCCATTCTGACCCCAATCCTACTGGCCACCTTCGCATAGAAGACCTGTAGGAAATGGTCGAATGCAGCCTTTTCCCCTTGTGGCAAAGGTACACCTTTGGCCCTAAGTCTATTGGCTTCCTTAGTTGACTCGAGGATGAACTGGGCTCCTTCCTGTTCCTCCTTGGTTAGTTCCCACTCTGTTGTCTTGATTTCGTACATCATTTCCTCCTAACTCTTTAAGCACTCCTCCAATTTTCCCTCCAACATCATCGCCAACACGAATGCATGGCCCATCTTTCTATGTGGGTTATTGATGACCTCAACAAGACTCATACCTAACTTAATATGGTCATAAGCATCGTAGCTCTTCAGGGTTACTTCGCCGTGTTCTTTGTATAACTCCTCAAGTAGTGAGTAGGCAACAGTCCGAGCAACATACTTGGCATAGATAGTTGCGTATATCCTCTTTCTTGCCTCAATATAGCCGAGTTTCTCGCCATCCCAAAGAGAGTATTCTGGCTTTCTACCTTTACCCATAGGATACCTGTGTGCCCACTTGTCTGCCCATCCTTTGTCCCGCCAGCTGTAGTAGTCTCTCGAAGGTTCACCCTCAACGGTGTGTTCTTTGTAGACCTTCGAGAACTGCCACAAGTTCTCAAAGACAATAGAGCAAAACAGCTTACCCTCAGCATTAGTCAGAATGCCTGGTATGGTCAAGATAAACGGGCTCAACTCCCTTACACTAGCTCCACTTTGCGAAACTGTATTGACTTCTGGGCAGTCATAAGGGTTCTTTTCCCACACTGGGAGGACGTGAACTGTCATTACAATTCTCCTTTATCTCTATGATTCCACCCATAATCACCCTTCTCTGCCCTCCTATACCGTTCTAAGTTCTCGGCATGCTTACGGACATACTCCTCTTCTATCTCTTGCCAAGAAAAGCCTCCCAGTATAATCAGCTCAAGGTAGAAGAACAGTATGTCGGTAATCTCTTCGAGCTGAGCGGGACGTGGTAGTGGGTTAGGGCGCCAAGGTTTATGGCCAGTAGAGTTGAGGTACTCGAGGGTTTCCTCAATAATACCAAGACCTGAGACCATACGACGAGCTGTTAGATCACTGACTTCGTGCGGAACTTTCTCCATCAATTGTTGTTGCATCTCAATAAGGTGTTCCATTCGTTAGCCTCCTTTTATTCTCAAAAGAATGCGGTAGTGGGGTTCGAACCGTGACCTTCAGCTTACGGGTTAATGCTCGCTTTTGCACACAACACTCTATTTCCTAGATCTGCTCTTCAGGAGGCCGATGGATTAACTCCCACCTTACCTTGCCAGCCTTGACTAGTTCTTCAATTATTCTCTCTCGAGTAGTAAGTCTCCCGGTCTTGCTAGTTTTAACTTCTATCAGCACGATCTCCCTCGGATTGCCCTCTGCCAGTCCTGGGAAGACTAGTAGGTCAATCGGGGTCCCGATGAAGCGAGCTTCGGTAGGGTCATATTTGAATTCGGGCAGATAGGGAGCCATTTGTTCTGTAAACTTGCCCCCCAAGACGGCCCTGCTTTGCTTAATCGCTTGCTTACGAGCTTCTTTCAGTCTGTCCTCTTCTCCTTTCCTCCACAGCTTGAATTCTTGCCTTGCTCTGAGCAAACGGTATGAAAGCACAATTACAACAATGAGAAGAACTACACCAATAACAATCAGTACTGCATTCATCTAACTCTCCTCTATTTGGATGACTTTCATACTGAGCTGTCTAAGATACATTGGGCCTTCTGGAAAACTATCGTACACTTCAGCATACCCTACTCCAACTATACCAGCAGACTTGAGCAGGTTACAGCATGCTTCACAGGGTGAATATACGCAGTAGATAGCGGCCCCATCAACAGAAATGCCTACCTTTGCTGCTGATGCTATAGCATTAGACTCACCATGGAGTCCCTCCGCGCGACACCGGAACCCTTCTTCCTTGATACAGCGTCTAAGGTCTATACAGTGAGGCTGACCAGGTGGGGCTCCATTATAGCCGGTAGAAAGGATACGGCCATCCTTTACTATAACGGCACCCTGGTCTCGGTGTCGGCATGTAGACCTCGTTGCTACAGTACGAGCAACCTTCATGAAGTATTCGTCTAACGTAGGTCGGTTAGTTTTCATTACAAATGCCCCGCGTGCCCAGATGCTCCAGCTTTGGGTCTCTCATTCCAGTCTCTCCTCTTGCAATTTGGGCACATCTTAGGGGTTCTTGGTATCCTTGGGGCCCACTTGTACCCACACTTGAAGCATTTGACTTCCACTCCAGGGGTTCTGAGCTTACTGAGATTTCTATGTAGCTTCTCCACGATTGAGTCAGTGGCTGGGTCGTACAACCAGATTTCAGTTATATTGTCGGGAACAGGTATAGTTAGAGCTAGGCTTCTGTAGGTGTAACCAAATCTGGATAACCTGCCATCCTTGGTCGGAAAAGTGAGGGCTTCAATGGCGAGTTTGTCCTCATGGTACAGGTCAGGTATCCTACGGGGCTTGTTCTTGAATGGTAACTTCCTCAAGCTATCGCCGTCGTTTAACTGGATAGGCGTGACACGCCTGGAAGCTTCGACCATTTTGTCGTGCAATTCGCTCGGCACTCACCTACCCTCCATTTATATTTATCTCTACTATTATAAGCTGTTAGTAGTAAAAAGTAAACCCTCAGCCCAGCTTCACCAGCAAAACTATTTTCTGGAGTTTGGCTTGGCCAAACTACCATGTAGACCTGTCTCAAGTGGAAACTGTGCACCACAGGAGATACATCTAGCCCAAGCTCTGTTCTCCTGGTCAGTCGACTTGATGAGTGCCCCTCTGCAGCTTGGGCATGTACCGATACGGTTCCTCACAAGTGAATTAGCCATGTTTTTTCCTCTTTCTGTATTGCCTATATTTCTGGAACACTAACAACGCTTTAGATGCGGCTTCTCTAGGTATATCTAAGTGTGCAGCTATCTTCGTCGTTGTCCATTCAGTTTCTACCCACAGTTCCTGTATTGCCCCATAGTCATACTTCCTCTTGGGGCCGTATTTGAGGCCAACATATCTCCCGAAGCACCTCTTGCTGCAAAAGAATAAGAATAGTTTCCTCCGGCGCAACCTGATTGTGTATCTTGTCTTGCGCAATTCGAATACCTTGCCACATTGTCCGCACTCCAAAATGACGTAGCGCCTTACTTGATAGCACTCCGCACAATAAGAGCCTGTGAGGTTACTACGCTTGTCTCTTTCTGGTATAAGTTTACCGCAATCAACACACAGTTTCTTGCCAGGTGGCACCAACCCAAAGTGTAACCAAAAGTCATCATCCCTTACCTCGAGTATGGTGCCGAGGAGGCTAACATACCCGCGGTCAGTATCTGTTGTCATCTCCTTATTCCCTTATCGTCGAGGGTAAAGCCTTCTTTCCTGCATACATTTCACTAACCTCTAGGTTGTCTGCACAGTCCATACAAAGTCCAGCGTAATCAAACCTTAGTTTCTTCCCACAGACCAAGCATGGGTCATAGACGGCCGGGAAACCCTGCTTCAGCACAGGCTCCTTTGGCAGTTTGTCTTTTATTCTGTCGTAGAGCTCTTGTAGCCAACACCTTACCTCACCGCCTTCCTTGAGCCGTCCTTTCGCCAAACTCGTCCAATGGTCTATCTCCTTCATCGGTGCTGTAAATGAGCCCCATACGTCGATAAAGATGAAGTCAAACTTCCTACCGGGAACCGCAAGATAGGACTCACCATCATTGAGAAGTAGTGATGTCTTACGCGTCTTTATCTCGTTGTAGACGAGGTTGGCTACGTCTCGGCTCCTTTCGATAAAGGTAATGGAGTTCACCGCCTTGTTACGCATCTTGATGAGGGTTGGCAAGAGGCCAATGCCCAGCCCAATGATTAGAATATCCCCTCTGGCAACAAGGGATGGTATCCGTAAGGCCTCTTGCTCCATTGGGGAGTCTGACATCCAAACAGTTTTCCCTTCTTCGATGAGCTTGACGATAGGGAAGTCCCGGTCTAGTGTGTCGTGATAGAAAGCTCCACCAGGGTAATATGTTCGGATGAGAACACCCCTGTGAAGAACGTCCTTCTTTATCGAGAAGTTACCTATAGACTTCTCCTCAAATCTATTCGATAGAACTGTTGTGTAACGGCTAGCTTGTATCACTCTTCTCCTCCGTCTAGTCTATTATTCCCCTCTTCATACACAGATATACGGCGTGTGCCCTGCCACTTGTATGCAGACGCCTAGCGATAGCGGCCATAACTATCTCTGCGGTGCCCATAGTAATCCCTAGCTCCTTCGCGATCTGTTTGTTCGCATAACCGACTTTGACCAAGTTCATTGCCTCAATCTGCCTTGGAGTTAAGCTATTCTCATCCCCCATTACTCCTCCCTATGAATTCCTTACCCGCTCTACATTCATCACACACACTCGCAAGACCACCCTTCCCATCATCAACCACTCCAAGAACAGCCCCTTCTTTTGCACCCCTCCCACAATACACACACTTAAACCCGTCCCGCTCCAATGTAGCATACCGATCGCCCAAATGTGTCAAGGTCTCTGCATCAAGCTGAGCGAGTTTTCCATCAATCCTCTTCTGCTGAGCTTCAACCCTACATTCCGGCTTGCAGTAGGTTTGCTTCTTCGGCATAGTTGTAGAGAAGGTATCACCACAGTTTGGACATACCTTGTCGACAGACTTGCTGCCAAAGTGCTCCTTGTAGTAAGCAACCCTGCAGTCATCTCTACAATACTGCTGGTTCTTACGCTTAGGCTGAAACTTCGTCCCGCAGTTCTTGCAGTCTTTCTTCAAGAGTAGCCGTGGCATGTATCTCCCTCCATGGATGCCTCTTACGCCTGACATATACTTTACTCAGCTCTTCAGCAAGAGTGGTGCTTCCTTTAGGTATTGGTGTTGGCTGTCTGAAGAGTCTGCAGCCGGAGTTGTCACAGACGAGCACATCAGTGGTTGAATTCCAGTGCATTACAATCATAGGCTTACCACAGTCAGGGTTACTACAGTTTGTAGGCACATTGACCTCCTACTATTTCTTGATTGATGCTCTAAGTTTACTGAGCTTATCCAGGGTTGAGGGACCAGCTGACTCCTTCGGCAAAGATGGCCTCCTTGGAGATTTCTTCACAGGTTGACGAGCTAGTTCCTTTTCCCTTTCCCTGGCAAGTTCGGCAGTCAGGATTGTTGCTTTGTCTTGAAGTGCCTGTAGCGATGTTTCAAGACTTACCCAGAATACCCCATCGCCATACTTGTTCCAGGTACCAAC
>SDBU01002816.1_pt1 | contig 22607 bp, 43 predicted proteins | sample 2277071 | NCBI WGS metagenome assembly SDBU01 (sample SAMN10397929, study PRJNA504765) | marine sediment metagenome | isolation source: marine sediment core GS08_GC12, 126 cmbsf | place: Arctic Ocean: Gakkel Ridge, Loki's castle | collected 2008 | reverse complement strand
CGGCGGCACTGGGGTCGGTTCAATCTGGATAAACGGGGCGGGCTACAGGCCGACCCATGAGATAATGTCAGCTATTGAAGAGGTACAGGGTCAAGACCTCGTTGATACCGAGATTCCAGACTATTTCAGGGTTTTGACGTTCTTCTCTATTATGATAAGGGCTGAATAGACAACAGGGCGCACTGAGAGCCACGACAGAGGGCTTGAACGGTGCGATTCAATACCTTGCCATAGGCGGGCTTAGGCTCGCCTTTTTCTATATCAAATTCTAAGGAGGTGATCCATGGCAGAAAAGAAGGAAAAGGTTGAAATAGAGGCAGGTGATGTGGGGGCGTTGGAAGAAGTGCTTGAGCCGAAGGTCAAAGCTCCAAAGATAGTCCTAACCCCGGAGCAGATTGCTTCACGGCAACTTGCACACGAAATCAAGGTAGCAAAATTTCTTGCAGGAGGTGAATTCTAATGGTAGAAACAATAGCAAACGTACTGACAGGGGTGGCAACGCTAGAGGTTAAGAACCCAGATACCATGAGGGCTGAGTGGTCAGATGAGTATGTGATCGAGGGGTCTTATTCGGTAAAACTATCCAAACCGGCTACCGGCGCTTATGGTAGCACTCATGTCCAGATTACACCATCTGGGAATGCAGCAGTTCAGACTTGTACTGACTGGACAAATCAGGCATTAAGATGGGGTTGGGATTATAGGCGCTCAGTAACTCCGGGGGTAGCTTGGTGGATAGGCATGGAGTGTCGGTTCTCTGATCCGAACAGCAATAGCTGGATAGATATTACTACCACGGCACAGGTTATAGCGGGTGATGGCATCTGGGCGTCAGCGACTTTTGGTGCTGGTGCCTTCCTTACTGCTTATTATGGCGGTTGGTCGGAACTTGACGGCTCCTTCTCTAATTTTGGGCCTCAAGCCTTTGGTGGTCTTGTAGCTGCTTGTCTTGGTGCTGGTCCTCCCGTTGGCTGTTCTGGTCAGCATGCAGTTACCCCTCTAACAACTTGGGTATTAACCCGTGTGAGATTAGAGCTTTGGGAGACGGCTACTGAGCGGCAAGTCTGGGTAGACAATATCTGGATTGATGGAATCGCCTATAATCTGGAGCCTGGTGATACCGGGACTGCTGGAATCAGGCTGTCATCCATGTTCACTGAGGTTGGTTATACCGAAGATGGCGTGACTGTGACCTACACGGCTGATGAAGCCGACATTGAGGTTGAAGAGGAAACCTTCCCCATTGACCGAGTGATAACCAAGGAAACTGCCGAGGTTACTTGCAACATGGCTGAAAGCTCACTTTTCAATCTGGATAAGGCAATGGCGGGGGGTCTACTATCGGGCAGCATTTTGAAACTAGGTGGCGGTGTCAATAAAAAGCTGACGATTCAGATTAGAGCAACTAACCCGGCTAGTCTTATCCGAGCTATCCAGATGCCATCTTGCACTGCCACTGGTGCGGTCGGTATGCCCTATAAGAAGGGTGAGAAGACCGTAGTGCCGGTAACGTTCCAGGCCCTGAAGACTACCGGACACCCGGCCGTCACCATTGTTGACAATGCGGCGTAAATAAAAGGAGGCTAACGTGAAAAAAGGAGACAAGGCAATTCCAGTAACTGTTGACCGGACGGAAGAGGAGAAGCTGACTCAAGCACCTCTTGTGGTGATACTGGGGGGCAAGGAATACGAAATCCGCCCCCTGGTAATCCGTGACTCAAGGGAATGGCGCAAGAAAGTTGGGCCCTGGCAGGCTGCGCTCTCTCGGTATGCTAGTATAAAAAGTGATGAGCCTGAAGCCTTTGAGAAGGCACTTACCGAACTTCTAGTTGATAGGATTGACCAAACCGTAGATTTCTTCTTTGATTATGCCAAGGATTTGAACAAGGAAGAAATCGAGTCTGTGGCTACGGAAGGCGAAATAGTCAAGGCTTTCAATGAGGTGATTAAAATCGCTTTCCCTTTCGAGTAAAGCCCCCTGAAGGGGAAGATGTTCTATCAACAGGCGGAGCCTTTGAAGTCTTGATGGCTGAGTGGCATGTGACACCAGACTACATCGTTAACAACTGGACGGATGAACTGCTCGACTTGATGATGGAAAAGCTGGCTGAAAGGCGGCAACGGGAAAATAAAGCGTTGAAATCTGCCAAAGGGTCAGAATCTCCACAGCAAGCGACTGTCTCTGCGGAAACCCTAGCTGCCCGGTCAAGGGGCATGATAAAAGTGGAAAAGGGTTAGCAAGCATAGAGGGCTAATAGTCCAAGCACACCAACAACAAAAATGGTAAATCCAATTATGTTGACTACTGTTTTAACTTTCAGCCCTTCATCATTGGGAGGGGAGTTTGCCTTGAGTTCTTCCAAACGGCGCTCCGACTCTTTCTTTGAAGCCTCTAGCCTTTCCAAAATACTCATACTTCCACCGCCTTTAACTCAATATGTTATAACATCCGGAGGGATTTTGTCAAGATGGCTATTTCTATAGGCGATGCTGTTCTCAAAATCACAGGTGATACGAAATCTTTAGACCGGTCGCTTAGTAGTGCAGAGAGACAAGTCAAGACAACTGCTGAGCGAATGAAGAAGCATTTGATGCTTGCCGGCGCTGCTTTCACTGCTGTCGGCGTTGCTGGTCTCAAGCTCGTGGATTCTGCTAGGAAGATGAATGCACAGTTAGGGGTGACTGCGCTAAATCTAGGTATCACCACAAAAGAGATGCGGGACTTAGCATTGGCAACTACTAATGTCACCTTTCCTTTAGAAGAAGTACTTGCCAGTTTTGACTTTTTAGCCCGAGCAGGAATTAAAGACACTGAAGTCTTAAAAACTACAGCTACGGCGTTTGATACCTTGGGTGATGCCACAGGCAACTCTGCAAGCCAGGTTACCGAAGTGATGGTACCTGCAATGAAGACATTTAGGTTATCAGCAGAGGAAATCGCCAGTAAGATTGATATGATGACTTTTATGGTAAGGAACAGCACTATATCGCTAGAAGACTTTAATACCATGGTCGGATACACAGACCAGGAGATGGTTGATGCTGGTTTTACAATTGAAGATATGGCCGCTGCTATGATATATATGTCTGACAATGGTGTGGAGCCTGGCAGAGTAATGCTTAGAGAGTGGATGAAGGCAGTTACCCGTTCAAAAGAAGAAGGCATCGCCATGACAGAAGCCTTAGGTATGACCAGTGATGAGTTAGAAATTTATAAAGGCAAGCTAGAAGGCGCCACTGGCATGGCTCAGAGATACGGCGATGAAATGAACAAGCAACTAGGCATCATGGACAAACTCAAGCAAAAGTGGGCTGAATTGACCTTACAATACGGAACATTCCTACAACCACTTGAGCCGATTTTGGCGACAATGACTGCACTAGGGCCAATGATGATGCTATTCTCCACTGTTCTTTTACCTGGACTTACGATTAAAACAGCGGCTCTTAGAATAAAACTGATTGCCCTTGCGATAGCAACTAAGTTGGTTACCGCTGCCCAGTGGTTATGGAACATTGCCATGACAGCTAATCCCATTGGCCTGATAATAGTCGGTGTCGCAGCGTTAATCGCCGCCGGCATAGCTCTCTGGAAGAACTGGGACAAAGTAGGTAAGTTCTTTGAGAAGTTATGGGCGAATATGAAGATTGTCTTCGGACACGCTGTGAAGTTCTTAGTGAAAACAGTCCTTCAGCCTTTCTTGTTATATATAAAGTATTTTCTTGGTGGTATTGTTCGTGCCGTAGGTAAAGTAGTCGGCATCTTCAATAAGGACTGGGGAGCAGCGATAGAAAACATAGCCGATAACATGGCCAACTTGGGAGATACGCTGACGGATTGGGCTGACGGCCTGATTGAGTCAGCAGAGGAAGGCAAGAAGGCATTGGAGGAAGTCGGTGAGACAGCTGAGGAGCAGACGAAAATCAGGAAGGCTGAACTCGAAAAGCAAAGAAAGGATGCCAAGACGGCGCATGATGACGAAATCGCTGAGATACGGCGGACTTATGGTGTGTTGGAAGGCGAAGCCGAAGACCTCGAAAGAACTAGGCTGGAGACGGCTAGAAATGTCTCTAAGGCGCGTCAACAACAACTAAATGACGATATGGACCTTGAGCGGACTGTTCACCGTGAACGTATGTCAATGCTTGCTGACCGATACAGGGATGAAGTAAAGCTCATTGATATAGAAGCCACAATAGAGATTGAGGCTCTTAACCGGCAAATAGACCGTATCGGAGAAGAGCAGGATGCCGAGGATGAAGCTAGGCGGGATGAGGCAGATGCCGAGAAGAAGGCTGACTTGGAGCGCGCAGTAGAGGAGGCACAGACAGCCGAAGAACACGCCAGAGCAGAGAAAGCCTTGGCTGACTTCATATTGGAATTGGACAGGCGGACGAAGCGCGAACAGCGTAGGGCAGAGATTAACGCGCTACGCGACAAAATAGCTGCTGTGCGTAAAGAGGCAGCAGCTGAGAAAGTCCGTAGTCAAGAAAGACGTGAGAGAGCGGAGGAAGAGGCCAAGGAGGTACTTAGGTTTGAGTTGGCCCGTTTGGCAGATGAAAAGATTGCGGAAGATAAGGCTCTGGAAGAGGAGCTTATCAGAATTGAAAAGGAGCGGCTTGCGGCAGAAAAGGCATCCAAAGACAGATTAGAAAATGTGCTTGACAGAATAGAGGAAGAAGAAACGGCGCTCGGAATTCAGCGTGAGGAAGAACTCGCCGCCATTAAACAGCACGTTGAGGACATAAACGAGGAAACGGCTAAACTCCAAGATAGGACGGTGGTAATAACTACGGTGCATCGTACCGTTTCTGGCGGTGTAAGTGGTGGTGGCGGAGGAGGTGGTGGTGGCGGTGGCGGTGAACCTCCTACTGGCCCTGTTGAAGTTTTCAAAGGCGGTATAGCCATGCGCCCCATGCTTGCCCGAATAGCAGAGAGAGCACCCGAGGCCATAATTCCACTAGATAGAGGCACGCTGGAAAGACTGGGAATCGGTGGCTATCGTACGGCAAACATCATCCTCCAGGTAGAGGGCAGGACTATAGTGCGAGCTATTGGTATTCCCTTGGTAGACGAGATTAGAGCAAGAACGGGAGCACGGATGTAGGAGTGAATCATGGCCGATGAATTCAGGCATAAAGACGTAGTTTCAGGTAGGATAACTGAGAATGAGTTTGAAAACGTAAACCAGCATATATTTAACTCTCAAGCAGTTGGCGATTTGCTCTATGCCAGTGGTCTTACTCAATTATCAAGATTAGGTATTGGCGCTGCCGATACGATTCTATCCTCGCAAGGGGGTGTCCCCACTTGGAGAACTCCTGCCCAGATATTAACCGACCTCAGTGGACAGGCTGGAGCAGCTTTTGACTGGGGCGGGCAGAACCTAACTAATCTTGGCTCTCTAGCAGCTCATTCACTAGCTGGTAAATTAACAGGTGGTGCCCAGGAGATTGAGGGTTCTGCTTTTGACATCAATGGCGGTACTATGGCAGGGGTTACTTTGGATGGCACTCTAACTCTTGGTGGCCAAGCCTTTGATGCAGGTGCTGTAGATGCCCAGATAAACACAACTGGGCCTTGGACAGGGCTGCTCGTACAGCTCACAGCAGATGGCCCTGAGGGTGCGCAGATTGGAGGCTATGTAGACTCGGCTAGTCCAGCCAATGATGATGCCCTCCTTGGAATCCTTGGTAAAGGGAAAGACTCCAATGGGGATGCAACCACTTATGCCTCTTACCAACTCCAGATAGAAAATGCTACCCATACAACTGAGTGTGGTAAGCAGCTCTGGAGGAATAAGGTCAACAATGCCTGGAATGATTGTATGAAGCTGAGTAGCCTTGGCGTTCTTGATGTGGATGCCTCATCTGGTCTTGGTGCTGCTACAGTGGGTGAGTTTGATGAGTACGATGATGCCATGATACTCAAACAAGGTATTAGTGACAAAGCCTTGGAGAAACTGGAGGAAATAGGTGTCTTATCCCGCAAAGACTCGGGTTCAGGCTGGATGCTTAATATCCAGGCCATGCTTTATCTGTTAGCTGGCGGTGTCTATCAGAACAGGGCTCGGATAGATGATATAAATAGTAGGATATTAGCTTTACCACAAAGGAGTTAGCATGATTAAATTAGCGCAAGAGGAACTATGGGCTTTTAATATTCTGGAGGCTCAGATACGGAACGTTCAAGAGGAATTACAAAGGGATATAGCTGCCAGGGATAGCTATATCAAGTTATTGGAAGGCAAATACGAAGCAGTTTTCAATCCAGCGAAGGGGCAGCTAGAACCAAAACCGAAGGAGAAATAGATGCCGTTCCCCTATCCATTTCCTATCATATTTGGTGTGTGGCCTGCTGTCGCCGTTGTTATAGGCGCTGAGATACAGGACCTGAAAAAGGGTTCGCTGTCAGTAGAATTGCGAATAGAAGAGCGGAGCATTGCTGAATTTACCTTGGTTGACAGACAGGGTACGGCAACTTACCAGAAAGGTCAACCAGTAGCAATTTACGATAAGACAGATACCCGAATATTCGGTGGCGTAATAGAGACTCCTGAAAAGGTGGCTATGTCTCCCAAGGGCGGGCTATGGCACCCCGTCCGCTGTATTGACTGGCACTACCTGGCCGATAAAAGACTGGTGGCATCTTCCTACCTTAATAAAACTCCCAAATACATCATAACGGACATCATAACGAAGTATTTGGCATCGGAAGGCGTCTCGATAGGTGAAATCGAGGCAAGCACGGATACTGAGAACTGGACTTTACCAACTGGATTTACTGACCCTGACGGGGCATGGACAGACGAGCCAAAGGCTTATGATGACGACCTGGCTACATGGGCTATTTGTCTTGTGGCCGGCAACTCGTGGGGCAGTTTCCTTCAACTTGAAATGCCGGAGAATAGTTGTAACCAAGTGCGGTTTTATGCCACATCGTTCGGGGGCGATATAGATGAGGTCGATATCGACATTTACTATGATAGCGCGTGGCATCATATTTTCCAAGGTGCGTTTGCAACAGGAATGTGGGAGGTTTACTCATGCTCCAGTCAGTTCATTACAGAGGCGAGGATACGCTTCCATAATGACGCAGCACCTGGTGGTTTCGCTTATTTACGTGAACTCCAATTTGACCTCGGCTTAACTATTAAGGAAGTGGTGTTTAACTATGCCCGAGCCTCCGATTGCTTCGACAAGTTAGCTGTGTTGGCCAACAAGATTTGGTTTATTGACGAGTACAAGGCTCTATACTTTCAGGCTAGAGACACTACCGATGCCCTCTGGAGTGCCGATGCCGCTACTAACATAGACAATTGCAGGTGGTCGGGGGGCAATCCCAAGTACCGCAATAGACAATATATCAGGGGTGGAAAAGCTACTACTACTTTAGAACAGACAGAGAACTTCATAGGAGACGCCAAACAAAACGCCTTTACAGTACAATACCCCTTAGCTAAAACACCCTCTGGAGCTACAGGTTCAATAAAAGTGGCTGGTGGTGCAGACCTAACAATGGGGATTAAAGGGCTTGATGCCCCGGGCGATTTTCAGGCTTACTGGAATAAGGGCGATAAAACAATATACATAACTACTACCCCTGGTCTCGCAGATGCCATAGAGGTCAAGTATTACGGTTTGTACGACATTCTGGTTTTAGTAGAAGATGCTGGCGCTATAGCCGCGCAACTTGCGGTCGAGGGAAGCGGGACGGGCTATGTGGAGGAGATTTCTGACGAACCAAAGCTGATTGACCAGGATGCCTCAATAGATGCCGGCAAAGCCAAGTTGGCCAAGTTCGCAGTAGCCGGGCAGCGTTTGCTCTATTCGACAGTAGAGACGGGCTTGAAGCCCGGGCAACTGCAACCAGTAACCTATACTGCATTTGGTCTTACTGCTACCGATATGCTCATTGAGGCCGTTAGTGTCTGGACTGACGGGGAGAACCACGTAGTCTACGAGATTACCGCCATTCAGGGACCGGTAACGGGGAGCTGGACGGACTACTTCAAGGCTCTAGCGGCAATGAAGCATGAGATAATAGAGCGTCTCAACGTGGGATCTGAGCAAATACTGATTATCCTGGCTGAATTTGAAGGCCATGTGGCAGTAAGCGGTGAGTTAACGGATGTTGACATTTTTGTTTGCCATGTAATAGGTACTGCTCGAATAGGGACGGCAACGATATGCTAGAAAAGACTATCAATTTGATAAAAATAATGGGGTATATTCGCATAACTGTCAGGGACTTGGAAGGGAACATTTTAGAGCGAGTCGTACTCAAAAATACGATTACCAACCTGCTCTTCAATCTCTATCGGGATGCCCTGGCTGGAGACCTCGGCAACATTGAAGACCTTAAGATTGAACGCTTTGCCATCGGAGATGATGATGGTACTATCCTGCCATTGGCTATAACTAATACCACCCTCGGTAATGAGATATACCGTATGGATACCCCCACTTCTACTTCTAAGCCCGCAATAGGCCAATATCAGACGGTGTGGTATTTGCCCCCTGCTATACCAGCAGGCGGGGGCTGGATTAGGGAAGTGGGTATATTTTCGGGAACTGCGGCGGCCGTTTGGGGCGGTGGAGCAGGCAAAGATAGCGGGACACTGATGGCAAGAGTGTTCTGGGTGCGGGATAAAACGACATTAGAGTCGGTTCAGTTCGAGAGGCTTGATAAGATAGCAGAAGCGGAGGCTTAAATATGGCTTATGTACCGAAAGTTTGGCTTCTTGGCGAAGTAATAGAAAAAGTCGACATGGACCACCTTGAAGAGCAGTACGACGAGGCGGTTGCTGACCTTGCTACCCACGCAGCCCTAATGACCCTGCACAATACTGTGGTTCCTAAAACAGCCGACGAGATAGTCAACAACTCCATCGCTCTGCAAAATGATGATGACTTGCTTTTCGCTATCGGGACTGCTGGGACCTGGGCCTTCAAGATTGTACTGTTCTTTCACGGAGCTGCCAATGCCAATATTCAATTCGCCATCACTATTCCGGGCGGAGGGGCTACGCTGTGCTGGTCAGATTTTGTCACCTCAGATGATACTCAAGATGCTCTCAGTAGCGTCATAATTACAGCGTCTGGAGGTGCAAGGACTATCTTGACGATAGGTGCTGGGGAAGCAACTGCTCAGATAATGGTTATACATGGGTGGGTGAAATCGGGCGGAACTGCTGGTAATGTTCAATTACAATGGGCACAGGGCGTAGCTCAAGCATCAAACACCATTGTGATGGAAGAATCTTACCTTATAGCTTATAGGCTGGCGTAGGAGGCAATCATGGCTCTGTTTGAATATCCATACACAGGCTTAGTTGAGAGACAAGAGAAAGTCGATGCGGCTGAGGCTTTGTTTCAGGTTATGCTCCACGACAACTTCGACCCCGAGTGGAAGCCAGGGGACGAACCGTTCGGAACTCTTATCTTCACGGATGAACCGCCTGAACCGCCGCCTCCACCACCACTTGTTCCCACCTACAGTTCTCACTTGGGTAAAATCGTCTCGATTGCTCCCGGAACGGCAAAGCCTGTAAAAGCCATAGTTCACCACGACAAGGAAGACCTCGATATAGAGTATGATTGCTTTGTAACGGAAGCCATAAAAGACCAATTTACACAAGGCGACCTCAACCCCGGTGATTATGTTATTGTGCATTTCTTCGAGAACGATGTGCTGAAGCCAGTATGTACTGCCAAGATATATCCTTCCTGGGAATAGGAGGTTACAAGATGTTACCGATAGAGATATTGCAGATTGGTGGCCCTGGGGCTTTCCTGGGACTTATTATCTTTATGATGTATCGGCAGGACCGGAAGGCTTCCGAAAAGAGACTGACTCATCTATTAGAACAAGACCAGGAGACTAGGCAAGAACATACGAAAGCATTGACAGAGCTAACTACCCTCTTGACTCGGGTGAATGGGAGGCTGAAGTAGAATCAAATCTCAAGCCCTGAGAAGCCAAAGAGAGGTCATGAAGTCTTATAAGCATACACACACCCCTTTCCCTAACGGGAGAGGGGGATTTTCTTTGTTTCAGTAGCAAAGAATAAAGTTGTCTATTTGGTGTCTACCCCCTTGACAAACTACCAAAGGTGTGATTTAATTTAGGTGAATAGAGAGCACCTTAACAACTGAATAGAGTGGGTGGGTAGGAAAGGAGTAAAACCGAGATGGCTAAGTTATCCGAACTTGTAAGAGGCTTCAGAGCCAATGTCCGAGAAGGTATCCCAACAGTCCTAGCCTACGATGGAACTTCAATTAAACTAAATTGTTCCCCCAATATAAATGGCTACGTAGGGCTGGCTACCCGCAAAGGCAAATACGAAATTTGCGATTTGGGTATCAACTGCAAAGAATGTGTTAGCTTCAGGAATACCAGCGAAATCCCAAGTTGCAAGCACAATCTTACCAAGAGAGCTAATTTTATCCAATCAGTAATCTAAAATAAAACAACCACCCGCCCATTCTATTGAGTTGCTAAGGTAGTATCAACTGGAGATTAAGACATGGGCTACAAACAACAACTAGAACGATTGAAAGTTAGAGATGCCAGACTATATCAGTATCATCTGGACAATCCACTAATCGGTGTCCGGGACTTGGGGCGTATCTTCAAAATCAGTCATGGCCGTGTCAGCCAGATACTTCGTGCTATAAAGGACAAGATAGCTGAAGATGGTGAGTTGAGATGACAGCAGAAGAGGAGAGGAAAAGGACAATTAAGAGGCTAAAATGGGCCACATTCTTCCTTATTGTATTCTTACTAGAACTCTTGTGGACGTTAAGTTTCTTTTGGAGAGGGAAGGTAGGATGACTAAGCAGGAAGAGCTTTACCGATTGATAGACAGCCTTAAAAGCCTACCAGAAACGCTGAGAGCAACGACAGAGGGGCTTAAAGGATAAATAGGTAGGAGGAGTCGGATGGACTACACAGTTTTATCTACTGAGCCTTGCGGTTGTAAGCTGTTTCGGCATCCTGGTCGAAATATGAACCTAATTATTCTATACTGCCCGAAGCATGAAGCAGCCCCAGAGTTGTATGAGGCACTGAAAGTAGCTTTAGAAGGCAGTGAGGTTGAGAATGGCAGAGTGGTCTCACGGGCTACGCCTACTAGCCTAGCCATACTACAAGGGTTTGAAGCCCTAGCGGAGGCTGACGGCAAATAAGGCGGTGAATCATGGACAACGTAGCACTTGAATACCTGACGCCTTTACAACAATTACAGCTCAAGACCTGCCGACCAGACCTTTTCCACATGATGACCTGCCAGCGCCCTGGTTGTGGTGGTTCGGTCCTATCCAGCTACGGAGAACGTAACTGCATAAACTGTGGAGCAGAGCACGACTCCCGGGGCAACTGGCTTGAGGGGAAGGTGGCCTCGAGCGTTAGCCGTGTCTTGCCCGGTGGTTTCAGGAGGTAAAAGGGTAAAATCTATCGCTAAGGGAGGAGGCTAAGTAAATGGAAGAATCAGAGTTTGGCAAAGGATTAGTTATCTGCTTGGTCAAGTTTTCTGAACATAGATGGCAGTGGCAGGAGCAGAAAAAGCTTTATGAGGAAATGAGGCAGAATCACCCTGTCCATTTTCCAGAGGCAAAAGCCATAGAGATGCACTTCAATGGAGCTTCAGACCACCTTTATGAGATTGAAGTACCCCCCAAGTGGCGAAGGAAGAACCTCGGGAAGAAAGTCAAGGAGCTCCAAGACTTCGGGCTTTCAATGGGGCATGGTTTCAGTGGGAAAGAGTGGACAGAGACGGATGTCGAAAAAGCCTACGATTTGTGTCAAGAGATTGCTCTATTGATAGATAAGGAACTAGGATTAAAACCTCAAATAGGACAGTGGTAAGGAAGGGAAAAACAATGCCAGAGATAGAACACTACATAGCACTTACCGAGGAGCAGAGACAGGTCATTGAGCAGAGTCTGGGCGATCCCTGGCTTGTGGGCGAGATGCCGATGATAGAGAAGATTATCGCGGGCAAGGCAAGCCCTTTGGAGATAGTCCTGCTAATCAAGAGGTGCTTCCGTGTCGGCTACCTGAAGGGAGTGGATGCAGTGGTAGAACAGCACAACCGCCTTGCCAGTGAGAATTATAAAGGAAAGGAGATAATATGAAAATCTGTCCAATACTAAAAGCAGGAACTATGGTAAAGAACATTAGCGCTTCTAAGGGGGTAAAACCAGGCATTATCTCTACGCATAGTGACGAACTCCGCCATGAATCTCCTGAGTGCATGGGTAACAAATGTGAGTGGTATGGTGCTGGATGTCCTGCTCATTCTAAAATATACTGGTTATGGGGGACATACTCCCCCAGGAAAGGAGTAAACAATGTCTGAAGAAGAAGTAACTGATGCACAAATACTCGTAGAGCGAATCAACGCTGTGGTGGAGGCAAGGGCAAAGGCAATAGAGGCGACTGACCGGAGAATGGAGGCTTATGGCTTCTGGTTAAAAGAACATGAGCAACTATTACTCAATGAGAAAGCTGCCAGAGTTGACTGTGCCGAAGCCGAAGATGAACTGAGGGCGCTGGCTATCAAGACATACGAAGAGACAGGAGATAAAGCGATAGCCCCAGGCATCGGCATACGGGTAAGGACAGTGCTTGGCTACCTTGCTTCAGAGGCTATGGAATGGGCGATGGAACATAAGCTGGCACTCAAGCTCGACTCATCTGCCTTTGAGAAGATAGCCAAGACGAGCCACTTGCCGTTCGTTACCATCTCTGAAGAGCCACAAGCCACTATCGCCACCGAACTTAACAGGATAGACTGATGCCAATCTATGAAGACGAAAACAAAAAGGGAGGTTCTTTATGAGTCCCATAAAGGGATTGACTGATGTTCCAAGACGTATGCCGAGAATCGGCAAGATTCACTTGGGCATTAAAGTCAAGAACAAGCAAGGCGTTGAGCATCCAAAGGCCACAGATTACTTCGTTTTCCCAGAGTCCGGAAGTCCCGGCGGCGAATTACTGGAACAGTTGGTTGCCGAGTACGGGGAGAAGCCCAAGGAACTATCTGTAATCTTCCCCCTTGAGGATGAAGAATCTATTGCCAGCCAATATTATAGGTGCTACTCCAGGAGCAGGGGACTTATCTGCCGCGGTGATGGTGAAACCTGTCTACGCATGGTGGATACTGGAACCGGAGATTTACCTAGTAAGGAAACAAAGGACACCGAGCTCAGGGAAATGACCTGTACCGGGCAGGAATGCCCGAACTACAAAGAGGGTCAATGCCGGGAGATAATGAACCTTCAATTCATGCTACCGAAGATAAGTGGTATCGGCGTGTGGCAGATCGATACAAGCAGCATCAACTCCATCAGGAACATCAATAGCTGCCTTGAAATGATTAAGGCTGTATATGGCCGTGTCTGCATGATTCCCTTGACACTCGCCCTTGAAGCAATCTCTGTCACACCACCAGGGGGCACTAAGAAGACGGTCAATGTCCTGAACTTTCGAAGTATGGATAATATGATTGAGGCTGCCATCAAGGCAAGAAAGCCGCCAATGGAGCTGCTTATAGGTCCACCGAACATTGAACAGGCTGAGAAGGATGTCGCAGAACTATGGCCTCCTGCCGAACAGGACAGGAAGCTCTCTCCGGATGAAGCGGCGGAAAGAAAGACTCCACAGGAGATAGAAGTTGCCATAGATACATCGGAACCAGAGCCAGAGCAACCGCCACCCGATGAACTGGTGGGCTATGTCAACAGGGCATGGCTGGTGGAATCACTTGAGAAATTGAAAGCCTCAAAGCCTGAAACGTGGGGCGATGAGAACATACTGGCATTTATGCTAACCAGTTACAAGGTGAGTGAGGGCAATGTGCTAAAGAACGTGGCTAAGATGGACAAGAACGCTGCAATCCACTTTACCAAGATGATTGAGAAGGCTCTGGGATAGCAACTTAAAAACTGAATAGCTTGCTGGTGTCCTGTATATCGGGGAAACTATCATGCTGCACGGCAATGAGTGTCTTGACAGGTAAGTTAAATCCGAGCCAGCAAAGCCAGCCACCCGAAAGGGCAGGGCAAAGAGCGTTAGTGGTTCAAATCCTGGTGAACCTACTGGCTACTGGCTGGCAAAGCCGAAACTAGGGGTGCAGTAGCAAAGCTAAGTGGTGTTGTGCTCAGTACACCAGCCTCTAGTCCCAGGGCGATTCCCTGGCTGAGGAGGCAACATGATTGAGGAGATAAAGAAAATACTGAGATATTGGGATGGCTATGATATAGATGGTCAAACAAAAGAGGAAAAATATGACTATATGACAGACAAAATCCGTGAAGCCCTCACTCCCAAGGGGGATGATGAGGGGTTGCTGACACCAGAGGAAATTGATGTAATTGAAAAGGAATGGAACAATGCCCACAGCAAGGGTGACTGTTCATTATCTTTGAATGATAGATTACTCAAAGCCCAACGTGACCTCACCAGACAGGAGAGGCTAGATAGGGAGAAACTGAGGGAGAAGCTAATACCAATGGTCTGCTCCGTGTTGTGTGTAGAGTGCCAGGGAAGTAAATGCAAATGGATACAGGGGGATTGGGCTTTTGGTGAAGCTAACAAAATCCTGGTAGCCCTATTTGACGAGAAGGGGGAGTGAGTTGATTAGCCTACTAAAACACAAGTTCCATAAGCACGAATGGACTGACTATTATCAAATTACTGCTGGCTGGGATACTCGCCTGAATTTACCTAAATATCTAAGGGTGCAGAGAAACTGCAAAATCCCATCTTGTGGAAAGATTGAAGTGCTACGGGATGCACTTTATTGTTTAGATTAGTTAATCCACCAAGGGAGGTAGTAATGAACATTATGGCTAAAGAAGCAACTTGCCCCAAAGGACACACGTATCTGAGAAACCGTCAAATTCCTAGCCCTATTGAAGGAGGAGAAAGATGTCTAATAAGAGAGATTTAAGAACATTTCTGATAGATTGGATTACAGCATATAAAGATGGTGCTGAACGAAATGCGTTAGCTGAAACACCCAAAGAAAGCGCCGACTATCTTATAAGTCAATTACCAGCCCTCATAGAGATAGAGGGGGCACTCAGGGAGGACGTAGACGAAGCTAGAATTGAGATTGCCGAACTAAGTAAAAAGTTAGACGATAGGGAAATTGACCTTCTAGAAGCAGTTAAACAGGAGAGGGAGAGGCTGGCCTTGTGGGGAATAGAACCATGCTTCGAGCATAGTAGTGAGGGTATTTTCACAAGAAGAGAATGTCCAAGGTGCTGGCAGGCCTTAAAGGGAGGGTAGTAATGAACAAAGATAGGTTGCTGGATGAACTCTATAATAAAACGGTGTCTGAAATAAATGAAAGGTGGCCTCATTCCCAACCACTGAGTAAATTACAGATAAGCTACATACAATCTCTTCTTGCAGGAACAATAACCAAGACCGCCTCTATCGTAGCAGGGGAGGTCGCTGGTGCTTATGAAGGCTTGTTGGATAGTATGGGTTTAGGCATAGATAACTTCAAGAAGAGCGATTGGGATTATGTTCAGGAGATTAAATCTAGGTATGGAGTTGAATGATGAACAGAACAACACTTAAAGAACTAAGGCAAAAACTATGTACCCGTTGCGCTAACTTCCCAAGGCAAATGAGGACCATCCCTGCTGGTATAGACACTGAAGGTCATATTGTCTATAAGCGGTGGGCCAGGAAGTGCCACCTTAAACCTGTTACAAAAGACGGTAAGGAATGTCCATATTTTAAGGAGATGCCCCAATGAACATCCTCTTATGGCTCACCTCGAAGCAGTACCGCGCACACTGGTGGGCTTCGCGGCACCTTGAGTTGTGCCGGCTACTTCGCAAGATAGGCTGTGAGGGTAAGGCGATGCGGAATTTCTTTCTAAGGAGAGAGGGATGAGAATACTGGGATTTAGTAAGAAGTGGTATAAGTTGAACACGGAGATAATATTCACCACCTTTCGCTTTCCGAGAAAAGATAGAGATTGGGAAGTCGAGGAATTAGTACAGATAGTATACAAACCACGCTCAAAGGAGAGGGAGATTCTGGGCATAGCCAGGATAATTCGCAAGCAAGAAAAAGACCTGAGGAAGAATTGGAGTTACTTTCCTTCGGCGAGATGCCCGAATACTCCTGATATGATTACACCTGAAGATGCAGAAGAAGATGGCTTCACTGGGATGCACGGCGGTGGTGACATTTTGAAAATGATGAAGTTTTTTTATGAAACCTACGGCTATGTGCGTGATAAGAAAATGAATAAACTCACATTATACTGGGTGGCAAAATAAGCCATAGCAGGGGTTGACAAAGTGTAAAGAGTTGTGTAAACTATGGATATGGGTGAACTGACAATAAACACTCCAGACTTGCTTACGCTCTCAGAGGCAGCAGAGATATTAAAAGTCTCAAGGCCAACGGTTTATAACCTCATTGAGAAGCATCAACTCCATCCTGTTCTTATCGGACGGAACCGCTATTTACTCAGGACTGAAGTAGAGGCGCTGAATAGTGCCAAGAGGTAGATTTTTGAGCAAATCTATCAGCCTGGATGAGGGAGTCAATAGCCTTCCCAATGATACTGCACGCCTTCTTTTCACTTGGTTAATACCTCATTTAGATTGTGAAGGAAGGCTACATGGAGATGCCACAACAGTCAAAAGCATTATCTTCCCCAGGCGGTCTATTTCTACCAGAAAAGTTGACCAATACTTAAACGCCATTGAGAAATCCGGACTAATCGTGCGCTATTCTGTCAACGGAAATGCATATTTATTCGCACCGCACTTCGAGAAACATCAAATGGGATTACAAAAAGACAGGGAAGCTCAGTCTCAAATACCGCCTTTTACTCCAGACCTAATCCAGATTAGCTCCAAAAAAACTCTAACCCAAGTTAAAGGTAAAGTAGAAGTTAAAGTTAAAGGTAAAGATATACTTGCGCAAAAACAGGACGCATCAAACGACTTTGAAATATTCTGGAGGGCATATCCAAAGAGAAAATCTAAGGGTGATGCTGAGAAAGCGTTTGCTAAAGTCAGGCCCGATGAAACTCTGTTTGCGACTATACTGGCCAAGATAGAGGAATCTAAGACATCGGATGACTGGCTAAAGGATGATGGTAAATATATTCCTTACCCGGCCACTTGGCTCAATGCAAAAGGATGGGAGGACGAGGTTAAGAGGGGAGGCCAAGATGGAAAAGCTAGGCAATCTTCTAGGACATTACCCAAACACTACCGAACTCCAGAAGAAATCTTTGGAAAACCTGAAAGTGATGCCTGACCAAGAGCTAATCAAGCAGGCTGAGGAGATGAAGGCTAGTCGTGGTTACTCGTTTAACCCATCCTGCCCGGTGTGTCGCGGTACAGCTTACGTCCACCCACTGTTGCCCGGCGGTAAGGTGGACTATTCCCGGGTTATATCTTGTGAGGCGGTAGGGTGTATCGTGGACCAGCGGAGGCAATATCAGGTCACCGAGCCTTACATCAAGGAAAAGGGCGTGACAAAGTTCAATACCTTTGACAACTTCAAACCTGTCCTCGGAGTCGAGACTACCCTGGATGCCTTCAAGGACATTGCCTTCAACCCCGATGCCCCGCCTCTCCTGCTGGTATACGGGAATCCCGGCAATGGTAAGACGCACCTCTGTGAAGCTACAGCCACTGAATTGTTGAAGCGGGGCGTTGACTGCAGGCTGTGGGTTGTGACCGACCTGATTAGCAAGCTGAAGGAATCTATACCTGAGAACACCACCGAGTTATTGATGAGCAGGTTGAAAAGTCTACCGGCGCTGATACTCGATGAGTGGGGTCAGAACTACGGCTCAGACTGGGAAGTGCAAAAGCTGGAAGAGATAGTCATAGCCCGGGAGAGACAAGGACTGATAACCATAATCACGACAAACCTGGAACTAGACAAGTTCCCGGCAAGAATCATATCAAGGTTTCGTGATGCTACACAAGCCCGATTGCTGTTAAACCAAGCACCTGACTACCGGCCCAGGAGAAAGTGAGGATAGTTGAATGGAAAACGTAAAAATACCAAGGGGCAGAGTGGTTCATGCCCAAAAAATACCTGTAGGGTTCGCAGGAGAAAGACAAGATTGGCCGAAGTGGGCAGTTTGTGGTGCTGCTGGAAGTCGTCGATTAAAGGAAACTAAAGAATCAATAAATTGTAAACTGTGTTTGAGATACATTGAAAGGTCATTGAGAGGGAGGGAAATGGACAGAATAGAAAAGGAAAAGAAAAGGGAAAAGTGCAGTTGCCAAAGGTGGCCTAGATGTTGGCTCTGGAAACAATCTTGGTACTGGTGGCTAAAAGGTGCTAGATATTCTTTAGATATTGATAAAAACTGACTACCGGCCAAAGAAAAAGGCAAGGTAGATTCAGTTTAAGGAGGTAACGTGATGGAGAGCTTTTGGACAGGCTTTTGGGTAGGCGCTATGGTGGTGGCCATTAGTATATTATTGGGATTGTTTATTTGGGGTTAGAATGAAAAAAGTAAGCAACAAAAAGGCTAAGGACTACAGGCTTCAAGCTAAGATAAGGAAGGAGCTGATAGAGGAAACATCTGTCTGTATGACTTGTGGCAGAAAGAACGATACAATATAGGAGATTGAATATGAGAGTTTTCCCTTACTATGGCACACAAATAGGAATTGGGTTTGCGATTTGGGAAACAGGGGCAGAGATATTTCTACCCTATTTAATGCTACGCTTTATGTATAATAGTAATAAATTCCTTAGGATAATATTAAGACCCCTGCTTTGGTTTAAGAGGGGCTGAGTTATGCGAAATCAGGTTGGGGGAGTTTGCCGAATAACGCATGAATAAGGCAATCACAAGGGCAATTAGACCTGAAGTATAAAGGCTCCTCTGCAACCTGACTCAGCCCTAAGGGGCAGAAAGAAAGGTATGGGATAAAGAGATGAAAGCATTAAGTTTTAAGCAACCTTGGGCATGGGCTGTCTTCAATGGCAAGGATATTGATAACCGTAATTGGAGAACTAAACTTAGGGGAAGGATTTATGTTCACGCCTCACTATCCTTTGATATGGATGGATGGGAATGGATAGCCAAAAACGAGAATAGGCTTGCAGCTCAAATACCTCACTTTGTTGACACTGAGTTCTTTCCCAAAGGTGTAATATTGGGGGAAGTAGATGTAGTTGATTGTGTAGATAATCACGGTAGTAGGTGGTTCTTTGGCAAATATGGTTTCGTACTTGAAAACCCAGTTCGCTACGATATACCAATACCTTACAAGGGAATGCTTAAGTTCTTTGAAACTAACGTAGTGGTTGGAAACAGAAATACGGTATAAGGGGGGGGTGAGATGGAAACTATACAAAGACCATTTTATAAGCAGTTTGCATGGGAGGCTATCTGTAAGTGGGGCGAACTAGCGCAACTGGAGATGGCTGAAGAGGAGCTATTAGAATTAATACTGGCGATAAAGGACTACAAAAGAGGCAGGCAGGGCGATAGGCGTAGCGCAGTAATTGAGGAGATGGCTGATGTTTATCTTATGCTTGACCAGTTACGAGAGATATTTTTAATAAAGGGCACAGAACTTGAAGGGGTGCGAAAACAGAAACTTATTAGGCTTGGGGTTCTCATGGACACGGACACTAAGCAGCAACAATGAAACTATTGGGGGAGGGGAGATGAAGATTCTAGCGATTGACCCCGGGACACACTGCGGTTACGCCCTCAGCCCCTTTGAGTCGGGCGTTTGGAACTTATCAGTGGGCCGGCATGAGGGCGGCGGGATGAGGTTCGTTAAACTAAGGTCCTACCTGGCGAAGGCTTGTGAGGGCGTGGCCCTGGTAGTTTATGAGGAAGTCCGAGGCCACAAGGGGACGGATGCAGCCCAAGTTTATGGCGGGATAGTAGCTATCATCCAGGAGCAATGCGAGCAAGTGGGAATTCCGTATCAAGGCGTTCCAGTCGGGACAATTAAAAAAGCAGCTACGGGAAAGGGGAATTCCAATAAAGAGGTCATGCTGGCCGCTGCCCGGGTACGGTGGCCGGAGGTCACTATAGTGGACGACAATCAAGGTGATGCCCTGTTCTTGTTGGCATGGGCATGTAAGGAATATGGTAATGGGTAGCCTTGAGGTGCTGAGGTGAGTAGACGTTTGGTGAGTATAAAAAAAGGTGACCGCAAATTCATAAAAGCATGGGCGTGGCCATCCGAAGTTGAGGACTTTTTAAGGGAACATTCCGTAGGTTACACTGTCCATATCTGCAATGGCTCATCTCGCTTGGGGGATTTGACCATAGATAAGTATATGCCAGCTGACATTATAGGCGATATGTACTCTCTTCCGATTAAAACGGGCATGGCCGATACTGTTATTTGTGACCCACCTTGGGGTATACCTCGGCATCTTCGCCATAAGCTACTATTTGAACTACGGAGAATCCTGAAATTAGGTGGCAGCCTCTTGTTTAATGCTCCTTGGATGCCTCGGGTCCCCGGACTTAAATTGGATGAAGTATGGGTAAGTGAATCTGTTTTTCCAAATAATGACTGCGGAGTTATATCTGTGAGCCAGAAAATCAGAGAGAGTATGTTCAGTGATAGATAAAAAGTGGTATTTCTACAGGTCAAAGGACAGGAAGGTTAGGGGTTACTGCCCGGCCTAGGATGAGCAGCAAGTGGCCAGGCTGGTCGGCTATCCTCTTGACGTGCTGGTGATTGAGCAGGTGAAGTGGAACGGCAAGGAGTTCGTGAAGTGTCTGGAAAAGAAATGAACGTACAAAGAATACATGAACCGCCCCCAATTCATGGAGTAATTGAGGTGTTGGAGGATAAAGGTGTTGCAGTCTCATATTGCGGTCAGTGGCTAAATTGGGATAATTTCAAGGTAGTGACGGAAGAAGTTACGTGTAAAAGGTGTTTGGAAAGAATGCCATGCCAAACAAAGACGTAGTAATCTGGCCTCTTATCTTCTGCGTAGAGCCTGCTGTGACCGCCCGGCTCATTATGTATCAGTGGGAGCTTTACGGCCAGAAGCTGGATATAATGACCGAGCCACCGCCTGTTGCCGAACACTCCTTTGAGCTGGAGAGTTTGGAGGAGATCGACCATCTTTTGCGCGAGAAGAGGCCGGCGCCGAGGAAAGCCAGATGAGTTTGAAGTTTTACTGCAATCAATGCCCGGCCAGCTTCAAGCAACTGAGGTCGCTGATTGAGCACTATGAGACTAAGCATAATCCCGAGAAAGTTCAATATCAGAAACTCGGAGAGTCAATTTCTTACTGTAAAGCTGATTCTGGTTGCAAGGTTGCTACTGAACATCTGGGGAGTCAATCATTATGCTTGGAATGCCCCTTCCCTGAGTGTATCTACGATGACCCATTAAAAGGTAGTGCTAGAGCCAAGAAGCAGAATAGGAATGTGGCGATTGTGGAGAGGTATAAGGCAGGTATCGCCACCGAAGATATTGCCAGTGAGTTCGGAGTCAGCATAAGGACAATCCAAAGAGTTCTGAGGTCGCTATGAAAAAATATCAGATAATATATGCTGACCCGCCTTGGCAATATCCTAATTGGTCAACTCTTAAAAGTGATAAGTTATCAGTGAAGGCGGGGAGACCATTATACCCGACAATGAAACTAGAGGATATCTGCTCGTTGCCCATAAAAGACATTGCTGATAAGGATTGCGTTTTGTTCTTGTGGGCAACAATGCCGAACCTCGAATGGGCATTAAGGGTAATAAAAGAGTGGGGATTTACTTACAAAACAGTTGCCTTTACTTGGGTAAAATCTAATCCTACAGGATGGGGCTACCATACGGGTATGGGGAATTGGACACTATCTAATCCTGAGTTGTGCTTACTTGCTACACATAAAACTTTCCCGAAGCGTAAAAACCCTGTCCATCAGTTACTTGTAGCACCTGTTAGCAGGCACAGCGAAAAACCACCAGAGATAAGAGACAGGATATCCAAACTGATGGGTGATTTACCACGCATAGAATTATTCTCAAGGCGGAAAGCACTTGGCTGGGACTGTTGGGGCAACGAAGTGAAATCGGATATAGAACTCACATGATAACGAGGTCGCTATAGTGCTAGTTCAGGACTGTAGAACTTGCAAATCGCATAAAGACTGTGCTGGCAAAGAATTCTACACATATTCTGAAATCCGTTGGTGTCGCTGGCAGGTCCTTTGGATTCTGACTAACTCCGAGGCATTAGGAGCTGGTATCTGGCCGCCCAGTCCTGACGGATCCAGCTATATAGACCCTAAAATCAGGACAGGATACCCGAGTGAGGCAAATTACGTTAAACCTGTAGTAGCCCTGGCCGAAGTGGAACGCCGGTTAAAGAGAACGGGTCTGGCGGGAAAACTCTTGAAGTCAGAGGTAAAAGCGGGTGAGACGATAGAAACTATGGAACCAGAGGCCAGAGATGCCTTGAGATATGTCTCCGGATGGGGGAAAAAGGACATGAGTTTTAGCGCCTGGAAAAAACAAAGGAGGTACAGGAGAAATGACTAAGCAGGAAGAGATACGGGAAGGGATAGGGGAAATAGTATATAGGCAAACTATGGTTCTTTTAGGGGCAGACTTTCC
>SDBU01002815.1_pt1 | contig 22614 bp, 51 predicted proteins | sample 2277071 | NCBI WGS metagenome assembly SDBU01 (sample SAMN10397929, study PRJNA504765) | marine sediment metagenome | isolation source: marine sediment core GS08_GC12, 126 cmbsf | place: Arctic Ocean: Gakkel Ridge, Loki's castle | collected 2008 | reverse complement strand
TCTCGAAAGCCGACAATGGAAACCTTGGACCGTCGGGATGTTCTTTGGGGGCTTTCAGTAACGCTCTTGCGTCCTTCGTAAACTCCCCCGGCTTGGCCCGCTGCTTACCGAAGCCAATGACTATATCTGCCTCGCCGGGTTCGAGTAAATCTTTGAGCTTGTCCAGCATTTCTTCTCGCGTGTTACCAGCGGCGTAGACTTCGTAAGGTTTTGGCTCTACTGCCTGCTGCTCAAGGGCGGCGATGGCTTGGGTCCCCAGATTTTTTATTCTCGGGAAGCCGTGGCCATGGTCAGGCTCATCATTATTAGCTATTGCAATTATCTCTTTCAACAACTCCAACGGTGTCGCTGTCTTCATTTTGGTTCTCCTAACAATCAAATAAATGTGAAATAGCTTTGAAAATATCCCTGTCCGCATTCCAGATTATCCGGCCAAGCGGCTCAAGATGATTCTCAAGGGCTAAGGCCCTGCGCAACTGGTCAGTGCACGGGGCCTTGGCGAATACCAGGACAATGGGGTTGTCGTACTGCTGAGCAGCCAGCTTGAGTTTCATGGCATCCTTTGGCGGGAACCAGCCCTTGCACTCGTGGAACTCGTACTCGTTGTCGGCCATCTGCACTGTGAAGTCCGGCAAATAGTTCACCTTGTTGCCAGTCTTGGGCTGGACAAGCTCCAACTTCTCATCCTCGTACCACCAGTTGTCAATGTAATTCTGCTCTTTCTGCAACTGCAAATAGACCGAATATCTATATTCCAATTTACTCCTGAACGTGCAGCACTTGCCGCCAACTTCACGGGTTAGCTTGTGGACGTGGCCCCAATTACTCTTCGCCATCCTTGACCTCCTCGATTTCGGCGGGCTTTGCCGAACTAATATGCCAGTCACAGTCCCCGTCAGCGGGACAGTCCTCCGGGCCGGGGCAGGGCACTTTCCAGCCAGCTTGACAATCGTGGTAATATTCGGAACATGGCATAAGGTCGTTCAATTGACAGCCACAGCCCTCGTTGTATAGGCCGTCATAGCCGTTCTCTTCAAGCCACTCCTTAGCCATTTCTTTGATAGTCTTCTTACTCATCGTCGTTCTCCTTCAGGGCTTGCAAAAATGTTCCTATGGCCGTAATTAGCCCGTTCTGAAAATGATTTACGCATTCGATTTCAGGCAATGCTTCCGTTAGGAATTTTATGGCCTGCTCATTTTCCTTCTCCAGCCTCAAGCACTTCTCCTCCCACAGCTTGTTTGCTGCGATAAGATTGATGTTGTCCTTGCTGTTTTTTATGCAACATTCTGCTCGGCTTGCCGCAGAGGCCAGACGAGCCTCGCATATCATTCTTGGGGCAAAGTCGCCTTCATCGCCACATGATTCACATATTACTTCACTCATACTCTCTATCCTTTCACAATCTTCTGGCATTTAGCTTTATCACAATACCAACAGGCCCCGAACCACCCTATAGCATCGCCACCACAGAAGGCACACTTAGGCTTGCGAGACGGCCCCGCCTTCGACTTATCTAAGTCATAGTCCTCATACTTCTTATCCCGCAGCCACCGCCACGCATCGGGTATGTAACGGGCATCGACAGTCCGCTTGAAGACGGGCAGGACGGCCATAGCGTGCTGCTGGTTAGTCTTTCGCATGAACCGCCATCGTTCCCACGCTTTAGCCTTGCCTATCTTGACATGGCGGTCAGAGTCCTTAATCCACCGCTCAGGGTAGAGTAGCCAGAAGGCTTCAAAATTGTCGTCGTATTCAGTCATGGTTTTTACCGTCAAATAATGGCATTGCCTCGTCTGGCCAATCCAAGTTTAATTGTCTGCGTATTTCTGAACACCATACTTTGTACGGCCACATTTTACGTTCGCCATAAGGATACGCCTTGCGTAAGGCTTTGCGTAGCTTCTTCATATCGTTCTTGCCTATGTCAGCGATAACCTCGGCTATAATCGGCCTGCAATGGTCACGCCACGTCTTCATTCCTTCTCCTGCTCTGCCATCCACCGCTTAGCAACGCGGGCAAGGCCGTTGGCAAAGTCGTTAATGCTACCATTTTGCCTTGCAGTATAAAGATAGTCACTGTAACTGGCCCATCTATGGGCAAGGTTTGACCTCTCCAAATAATGCCGCAACGCCGCCTGTAGTGTTTTAGGTTTTTTCATGGGGTGGCTCCTTTGGTGCTATTGCATTTAGGGCAAGTCATTGTCGAGTCTCGATGGAATATCCATCCATCTTTTTTTGCCGTGCTTCGGGCTTTTGTGCCAAGTTCGGAAGTGTAAGTTTTAGGGAATTCCTTATATGCGTGGGCCGGATTGTCTTGGTCACAATACAAATCTAATGAGTAACAACCTACATACATATTCATTCCCCTTTCTGGCCATCCCACGGCCTCCTGTCGTATTCCTTAAAGCATACTATACATATATGCCGCTTCTTGCCAGCCATATACTCTGACCCAAGGCACCGCCGCTTTACGACGTTCTCACGCTTATCGCAGCAGTCAACTTTCGGCTTTGCCTGTATCCGTGCCCTGGCCTCCGCTACACGCTGGGCCATCTTGGCATTGCCCTCGTTACTGAGTCGTTTCACGCAGGCTTTGCAGTAGAAGCCCTTGTTGCCACGGGCCTTCTGTTTGGGGTCGTCGTAGAAGTCGTCGCGCGGTAGCATCTTGCCGCAGCCTTTGCCGGTGCATTTTAGTTTCATGTGGCCTCCTTGTTGATGCTTTGTGTTCTGTTTTTCAAGGCATCGTAAGTCAGCAGGAGCAACTGTTTTTCAATTTCAGCAAGGGAGTCTTGTATAATTTTGTTATCTTCCTTAGAGCCACCAATAGAGGCGTTTCCTTCTGGGTCAAGTAAGACAGCCTTTAGGTTGTTTATCGCAGACATGGTTTACCCTTCCAGTAGGCCAAGTTCGGCCTGTTTGTTCGCAATTTCATCTTTTAGCCTTTTGATTTGGGCCTGCCGTTTTTCCTTAGCCTCCCGCAGTTCACGCTCCTGTCTTTGGATTTCGGTTTCATTGGGAACGGCCGTGAAGAATCTCTGTCCCTTATTTCCGGGCTTAACGGTCGTAGAATCAAATCCCATTTTCTCTCCAAGCCTTGCCCATGCCTGATTTGCATTTTCTTGAGGACTTGATGGCACATGGCTGCCTACCATTATGCAAGGAACCGACTGGCAGGCGTCTAATAGCTCTCTTAGGTCATCTTCTGTCATTTCGTAGTTTGTTATTGGGTACATAATTTTCCTTCCTTACCTTCAAAAATGCTGTCATATCCTTCTGGCTACCGCTTTTTGTCACGGCCTCCAGCTTCTTTTCGTATTCTACACACCGTGTGCAGGTGCCAGCCTCAAAGTCCCAGTCTTCGACGTGCCAATCGAGGTCGATAGTGCGGCCGCAGGGGCATTGCATGATTGCCATTCTACTATCTCCTTTGTAATAGTTGCCCAATCTGGATTAGGATCAGGGATTACCAATTGCAACTCCGTAGCTGCAAAGTCCCTGATATTCTCAAACACCTTTGCCATGCGGGCTGTAGTCATTTCGGGGCTGCTCATGCGAATACTCTTGCCGTGATCGCCTACGCCCATACATGCCTTAGTTAGTATCTCATGCACCATATCTTTCGACGGTGGGCAGTTGAAGACACCATAGCCAAGCTCAATCATACGCTCTCGCACCATCGTCACGCAGAGGCCGAAATGTGCCTTGACTTGCTGGTGGCTTTTTTCCGGCCTCTTTATCCGCATGTCTACCACGAGAACTGTGCCTTCCTTCAAAGTACGCAGCCACTGCCTTCTGGATTGTGCCGTGTGGATGGGCAGCACAGGCACGCCATCCTTTATTGTCGGATAGTAGGTTCTCATGCTTGGCCTCTAAAAAGGGATATCTTCGTCGCCCTGTTGTGGCTTGCTATAATCTGTTGTGTCCTGCGGTGGCTGCTGGCCTAACGCCGTGTCTATCTCGTCCATAGGCACATTAGGCCACTTGCCGTGGATAAACCACTCGCTCATAGGTATGGCAAGGGCTGCAAACAAGGCAAGCGTGACCTCTTCGGTATCGCCAGACATATCCATTCCTCCCAATATCCGTGCCGCCGCCTTGCCTGCACACTGGCGGCAGATAGACTCAACCTTTGCCTTTTCTTTGGCTTCGTACTCTCTCTTGCCCTTCTGGGTCTCTGTTTCGCGTTGCCCTGCTGGCTGGGCCGGTTGCGGCACGTTCGGCTGCTGTGGGGCCGGAGCGGGGGCCTGTGCTGGTGCTGGCTGGTTGAGGCCCGTCGCAACCGCTTGGCTCTCAGAGTTCCAGAAGCCAGAGTAGTAATACTTGCCCTTGTATTCGCGGGCCTTGACGTTGAAGTTTAGAACTTGTCCGCTTTGGCCGTCTGGCGGTAGCTGGCCGTTGCCTTGAAAGACTTTCACCTTCATCTGGAACTGGCCGTCATTAAGCACCATGTACTTGTACTGCTTGCCGTTCTCGTTAAACTTTGTAGCTTCCTCAGACACAACCTTCAGGCTCATGGCTACGAGGGTATCTGGGCTATTCAGTGCTTGTTGAAACATTGTTCATACTCCTTAATAAGTGATTGTTAAATGTGGTATGTCTTTGTTTTTGATGGCAATAAGAATTGCCGCAGCCATGAACTCGTCCTGCGTTATCTCAAACAACCCATCTTCGATTTCGGTTTCAATTTTCTTGCGATGTTCTTCATTTGCTACTCGCTTAGCCTCAATCTCAACCAGCCGTTGTTCCTCAGCCTCAGCCGCCAGCCGAGCATCTTCCCATGCTTTGACTTTAGCAGTAGCCTCAGCCTTCTCTTTGGCAGCAGCGTCTATTATGGCCTGCTTCTCAGCCTCAGCCTGAGCTTCTGCATAGAAGCGGGCTTGCTCTGCGGCTTCGGCTGCAATGCGTTTCTCGCGTTCAACACGCTCAACCTCAAGCCGTGCCGCATTCTGCTCAGCCCGGAACGCATCTTCCTTGGCTTTGAGTTCGGCAGCAGCCTTAGCAAGGTCGCCCTCCCTTGCCTCAATCTCTTTCTGCCTGCGTTCTTCCTCGGCCCGCTTAGCCTCGGCTTCTTCAGCGGCCTTAGCCTGTCGCTCCTGCTCTTCCCGCGTTTCGATTTGCTTAATAGGGACAGCATGAACGTCAATCATCCCTTGCAGGAGGCTGGTATACTCGTTTTTCTTAGCATCAAGAGCCTTGCAATACGCCAACGGTTCAGCCTTAGCCGCTTTGTGGATGGTGGCTATTTGAGCCTTAATCTTTCGCATACCGTACATGTGGCTGCGGGCGTCCTTGTTGTCCTGCGGGTCTTCGTAGTCGAAGATAATCTCCTCGTTCATCTTTTCGTACTTGGCTATCTCCGCCTTGACAGGGTCAAAGACTACCAATTCATTCGTCTCCATGTTCATTCTCCTTAAATTCGTGTTCCATTTCTTGTTCTGCTCTATAGGCACGTTGCCTGCTCGCCCGCTCGGCCCGCTTTACAGAGCCGATGGCGAATTCGTTGAATTGCTGTTGTTCACGTCGGGATAGGCAGTCGGGGTAGGTCATTTGGCCCTTTCTTGCCGCAGGACATCAGCCTGTTTAATTTGCTGCCTTTGTAACATTCTACGAAAAAAATCTGGATGATATTTTCGGTATATCATAAGACGGCTATGGGCTATGCTTCCAGCTAACTCCATCCTTTGCTTAACAAGCGACTCCGTTTTCATTTCTTATCTCCAAACTTATGCGGGAACCACGTCGGCCACTTGCCTTTTGTGACAGTGCAATACTGGCCAATACTGGTCTCTATTTTGCCTTCCCGTTGCAGCGCCTCGACAGCTATGCGTACATCCTCAAAGTCCATCTTCAAGTCTCTCGCAATCTCGTAGGCCGTCTGGCCGTAGTGGCCCAGCACCTTCTTTTTGCCTATCTTATAGCCCGCTATGTATTCGTAGACTTTTTCAACTGTCATAACAGTATCCCCATACGTCGTGCGTCAGGGTCTTTTTTCGGCCCCTGGTAAGCAACAGCCACATGGTACGGCACAAATGGCCTATCACTGGTAAACTGGTCAAGGTACTCCCGCTGGCCGTCATTCCTGCGCCTCGTTTCCTGCCTGATAGCATCGCCCTCGGCTGAGTTGTTGTCGCTCATGTCTTCTCCAGCTTCTCCGGCGTGGTGCGGATGTTGCCGATTTTTTGCCAACCATTCGAATATGCTTCTGCTAATCCACAAAACTCGCTGCTTCTTCCGGCGACATGATTATCTACATTGCCGACAATAACCCATGTTGCTAATCGTTCGCTATAAAAGACAATACCTATTGGAGCGTTAGGATGGTCAGAGCCTTTACGGAGTAAATCCCCTTCCCACCAATCCAACTCCACGCCGTTCTTGTCGAGCAGGCCGGTGCTTTGGCCAACTGTTTCGGGGATGACGAAATGCGAACTGCCTCGGTCCTCCCCTATGTACAGCAATTCTGTAGATGGCGACTCGCAGTGTGTATGTTTTACAGCAGACAGATAACCATACACCCACTCGCCGTTATCTTTCCGCAAGCCTCTGTATGGCCTCATAGCCCCACCTCGCACACAAGCCTCTGCCTACCCCAATTTAACGCCGCCTGATGAGACGGAAATAGCAAATCCAGTTTATTGCCCTTAATAGCCCCGCCCCTGTCCAGCACAGGCACCGGCAGGCCGTCGTTGTAGCCCGGTATGGCGATCATCGTGCCGTAGGGGATGTTGGGTGGGGCGGCTACCAAGAACCCCACGGCGGGCGAGCCAGAGGCTGTGATGCCGTCGGCCCATTTGCCGCAGCATTTCGAGCAGGGGCAGTAGGCGCTTACGTTGTATTCGATGGCCTGCTCAGCCTGTCCGGAAGGCAGTAGTTCCAAGATGTTTTCTGCCCCTTCGTTGGTCCAGGCTTGTAGATACGAGCCTATGGCCAAGACGAGGGCGGCGGCTACGAGTATGGCGAGTATGGTTTTCATTTAAGCACTCCTTCCTGCGTTAGCTTCATGCGGCGGATAAGGATACTAAACTCTTGTAAGTTCTCAGGAGAAATTCGCCAAGTGTAACCAGCCAACTTCGGTTGTATTTTTAGTGAGCCGTCTTCTTCGAGAAAAAAATCCTTGTCGTTCATTGCAAACTTCTCCAGCGGCCCCTTCTCAAGCTCGGCGATGTCGTCGAAGGTGTTGCCGTAGAGGTGGGTTATTCTGTTAGCACAATTTTGCGTAAAAACCTGCATTTTATTAGCCACTTTGCCGCCAGGCAGAATAATTCTTGGATGAATAGCGGCTCCAGAAATACCGTAGTCGCCAACTCTTTCTTCTGGTTCTTCCGGCTTCTTCTCAGCCTCAATAACCTTTTCGAGCCGGGCAATCTCGGCATTGGCCGTGTCGTAGGTCAATTGCCTGTCACGTTTTGCTTGTTCGAGTTGTTGTTCGTTTTCAGTCATTGGTCTATCCTTTCTATAATATTATTGCAGTTGCAGGGCCGGGCGCGGAGAGGAGGAAGGCGAGAAATTTCCCGACCCTGCTGTGTGATGATGGCGTTCGGGGCGTGGCAGTTCATTTTCGCCTTTTGGCGAGTGGCCAATTTCCCGATTTAACGGGCCTTGCCTTGCGGCCCTGCCAACCCTGGCTCGTTACGGCTATTGCCGCACGCCCCGAATGTCGAGAGCCACCGGTTTTCATATGAGCTTTTAACTCCAGCCGCCCTCAATTTCAATAACCAGCAGGCGGGCAGGATTGGCCATACCTGCATGGTCGAACGCTGATCGTCGCTTGTTTCAAGTCTGATGCAGGCTACACACCAGGCCAACGTAATCGACCGCCAAGCTTAACGTCTCGTCAATCGCGGAGCCGCCGCCTGCTGGTTGTATTCGTATAATATGTAAAAGAGCAAGGGGCAGGCAAGGAATCGAACCCTGCATTTCGTTCGTCCGTATTGATAGCAAATCCTGGCCACTACCAATCATAGACCACACCTGCCAAGCCAGGAACGAATCAGTTGACAACGTCTACCATTGCGCCACTGCCCCAGTTTAGTCCATGCCAACGTAGCTTTTTAGCTCGGCCAATACTTCTACATCTTTCCCTTCAATGATGGTGCGGGCGAGAATGGCCTTGTTTTTACTTTCTGCTACAATCAACCGCGTTCTCTGTTGTGCCGGGAGTTTTGCAAGCTCGCCATCCTCGTCCCGTTCTACTATTACCGTTGAATAGATTTTCTTCTTTCCTGCCATGTCTGTCTCCTTTTCTGATGTTTCAAAATCGTTTAGGTTGGTTATTTCGTAGCCCTTGATTTGGGCGTATCCTTTCATGCAGGCAGGCGAGCAACTATAGTAAGCCGTACACGTAGTAGTATAGACTATATTCCCGCCCTTTAACCGCTTCCCACACATTTGGCATTTATAGTCTTCAATGGGTCTGTATATGTACATTTCGCATTTATTCATAATCGTCATTCCTTACAAAAGCCGAGTCGGGCGTCCCTGCCCCGTATTGCCCTGTCCGTAGGCTCGGCCTATTTACTGATGTAGTCCGGGCATATTATCCGGTTAGTTACGATGACAACAGGTCTGTGATCGCCAAGATGTTGCGTCCCGATAAATCGCACCCACCGCTTTTTGATTTTGACGGGTACTGTACGGTAAACCTCGACGTTTTTCCGCCATCGGAGGGCTGGTGCTCTTTTGAAGAATGAGTGATAACCAAGTGCATACGACGGGTAAAGATTCCTCTTGGTTCGGGTAATATTCAAACCTGCCTTGAATATGGTGGAAAAGACTACAGCGACATAGTCACGAACTCCCCGCTTATTCATTAACTTCCAAACAATAAACTCGTTCGGCAACTTAGCCAGAAACGCCTTCTTTTCTTTATCACTATACAGCCTATCTAAACACATAATCTCATTCTCCTATTTCTTCTTCTTTGCCAGTAGCACCAGCAGCCACACAATGATTGCCGCCTCGATCAAGGCCCAGAAGGCCCAGCTTTGGCTAAAGCCGTTAAGACTGATGCTGAAGTGTTGGTTGAGGAATTCAAGCATTATTTGGGCCTCCATATCTTCCAGAGTTTGCGTTGATAGTTTCCTCTTTTCCACTCACAGCGACGAACCAAAGTTGCGTATTGATAGTCAATGTCAAAGGCGGGATTGTAGCATCTGGCGAACATCAACACCATGTGTCGCCAGTTCCACCGCCTGCCGTGCCACCATTTACAATCTTTACACCGTTTCTTCATTTCCCCACCATCGGCAACTGAAAATCCTTGCGGGTTGTCAGAATCGGCGTAGCCTCGACTATGTTTGCCAGGTCAGGATGCTTCGGGTCGTGGATAGACCCGCCAGCCGATACGCTAATGCCGCCAGAGCAGCCACCTACGGCCATAACTGCTATCAAGGCCATCAATATGCCTATCTCGGCCTTACGCACCTTGCGCCTCACCCACTCCGTAGCACGGGCCATGCGGTGCAGGTGTTCTCTGGCTTGCTTTGTGGCGTTGCGGCCATCGACGAGACGGCCCTTCAGTTTAATCAGTGGTTCATTCATAATACGTTCTCCTAAATAGGGTTAGTATTACCCCTCCGAACATCCAATTCTTATGCGTTCGTCGATTATAGCGTTAAGTGCTTGTTCAAACTCATCTTGAGCATTTTCGACATCTTTGATAAAATCATGTCCTGCATAATCCCACGAATAGCCTCCGTATTCGTCGCGAGCTTTGTTGCAAGCATCTTCTGCACGCAGATAGCGGGCAATTGCCCCTATTAGCCTTTTCATATCTTCGCTCCCTTCTGTATCTTGACCAGTTCGCCGGGGCCAAGGTGTCGTTGTGAGAGACAATAGGCCCGCAACCTTTCATAGTCGCGGGTTCGTGGTTCAGAGGGCGTTATCGAGCAGACCAAGGCCGCTTCCGGGGATTCGGCGGCGGCGGCATTGATTTCGGCGTGGGTTAGCCATATTGTAGGTTGTCTCTTAGCCATTGGTGGAGTCCTTTGCCGTGAAGCCGTCACAATTTATGAGCCAGACAGGGTCGAAGTTGGCAGGCCACATAAACCAGCCCTTGCGAACACCTATTTCATGCCCCTTGATGTTTAACTCTTGGGCTGCGGCTGAATGATGACATGAACTATGACAGCTTCCGGCAACCTCTCCTTGGAACTCGCATTTGTAACAATCAGGCTTATCTTTCATTTTACTCTCCAATCAAAAAAGAAACCCCGCTTACTTCATCAGGTTCGACAGGTATTCCAAGAGGAATATTCTGGGTGCAATCAACGGCTTAACCCAGCCGAAATGACAGAAAAACACAGCAATAGGAGCAATGAACACGAGAGCAGGGAGTCCAAACCCAAGAGCCTGAACATCTCCATCGTCAGCCAGACAACCTTTGGGGTCATTCCCACTCTTTTGAGCAAAGGGGTATATCCACTTTCTGATAAGCTGGAGAATAGTTATAAAAACTACTATGCTTCCAACTTGCCACAAAATATTATACCAAATATGCCAACGCAAAAGCCCGCCCACGACCAAGGGGGCCTCTCGCTGCACAATCTCCACCATTTCAGCCATGCCACCTTTAACAGTGTTCGGGTCCGGCAGGTACTGCAATAGTTTGTCAGTCATTGTCCAATCTCCTTAATTAGTGTTAAAAGAAGCCCCGCCACCAACCAGACGTGAGAGCGTTGGCAACGAATCAGAGGAGCGAGCCAGCGGCGGGGTTAATTGCGAGTTATTTCGATTCATTGCTCTTGCTCCTTTAATATTCAGTTACCAACAAGGGTATTATCGCCTTTTCGACCAACTCTGTCTACACAATTCCTTATCAAGACAACATCTTTTTTATGACAAGTGTATAAAGCATGTGCAGGGCGTGGGTTAGAGAAATGTTTAAACAAGCCTTTTTTTTGGTTGACTTGAAAATAGTATATGATAGACTTATGGGTGTATCGTGTTTGTAATTTTTGGATGCGAATATGACAGATAAACAACAGAAAAAGGTTCAGGGTTTGGCTTACACTTTTTGCTGAGTATAAGCTGAGCCCTGTTTTTTATGCTATTATACGAGAGCCCATATTGTGCGAGTATTTACCGCAAGAAGCGGCGGCATCGGTTGTCGGCGCATGACTTCATGGTGAAGGCTGTTAAAAAGATGCGGCGTAATCCCACACTGGCCGAATCTGCAATGATAAGTAAGCTGGAAGAATTAGAGGTAAAATACGTTTTTCAGGCTCGCTGGACGTATAACACAAAGCCCATCAGGAACAAAAAAGGCGTTATCCAGAAGGAATCACAGGGTTTTAAGGGGATTTGTGATTTTTGGCTCCCTGAACAGAATGTTTTTGTAGAAGTTGACGGCGGTTATCATAACACGGAAGCCCAAAAGCAAAAAGATGCGATCAGGGATTGGGTTTTAGCAGAGAAATTGGGCAGATCAATAGTCCATTTCACCAACAAACAGGTTTTAGAGTTACCGGCAGAGCATTTGCTGGCGAAGATAAAAGAATATGGTGGTAACAGCAAAAAGTGTATTGACTGCTCCAGCGGCGACGAATGCGCAAACGGCACGGGAGATTGGATAACAGGCTCCCCGCGCAGCACAATGGACAATGCAGGACGAGCAAACCAACTGGCTCCGGCCCTGGTATGCAGTCAAGAACCTATAGCCTTATGATAGAAAAACCTTTGTGGCGCTGTTATAAACTGTGGTATATATTTGTCCATAGTTGGTGCCGGTTTAACTAAAACAAGAGCCGATGTTATTTTAGGCAGATATGATAAGTGAAAAGAACCAAAAGGCCCTCGATTACCTGGACTGGCTATTCAAACAGCCGGTAACTGAAGAGGACGTAAGGATATGGGACGAGGTGGTCGAAAATATCGAAAAGGACAGGTTCGAGATATAATGACTGAAAAATCATCCCCACAATCCACCAGGATCGCCGAAGTCAAGCCGGCTGATACAATTACACCCCCTGAACCACAACTAAGTCAATTAATGACAGAGGCAGACGAAGAATGGGTAAAAGAACAGTTGCGAAGAGGTTCGTGTATGGAATGTTTCCACGGGAAGAACGGCCCTTGCTCGGCTCGAAGTCCTCGAACATTGTGCAATTGGTGGAAGCCTCTACAAAAGAATAACAGGATTAGCAATACTGTGTCTCGGAGCCGCCAATCCCCTGAACCACAGTATAAGACAATCCGGCGTGACGGGATAACAGTGGCAGAAGGCTGGCAATGTCCTAAGTGTGGCGTAATAACGGCCCGGAAATACCATTGTACCGAACCACAACTGGCTCAGCTAATGACAGATCAGGCCGAGAGAGATAACACAGTGTCAAGTCCGGAGCTGAACCGGTAAAAATAGAAAAAGCCCGCCATGCGCGGGCCGTTGCTCTGTATAAAAGTAAATAGTCTGTATGCACCCCCGCTTGCTTTGGGCGAGTAGGCGGGGTTAGTTGTTGTAATCTTTAGTCGCCTTGATGTCTGATACTTTTACGCTGTTGATTGATACGGCTTTTATAGTGCCATGTGAGCAAAAATAGCCTTGCGCCGGTTCACACCAGCGACACACTTTCCTGCCGCAATGCTCGCACTTATGTCGGTATCCGTTTTGGTGTCCACACGCTTCACACGCAGCCATAACTTCAATCCTCACTTTCTGCCGCAGCTAGGGCGGCTTCTAAGTTTCTCAAGTTAGTGTCATTGAGGAAATCATCCGATTCATCTTGCGCGTAAATAGCTTTACAAACCTCCAGCAGCCCGTCAAAGTTATTGACACACTTGACGATATGGCGGGCATTGGCTTCGGTTTCTTCATGTGCGCCACAGTAAGCCACGAGTATTCCGCTTGGATAAGTACCATGAACGCTGATATGCTTAAACTTGGGCGGCTCCATCCCCAGCTTTTTGCACTCTTCTTTGGATATAGCCTCTTGCAGCGGGTCTTCTTCATACCACCACTTCAATCCTGTATATTCCATAATATCCTCACTTTCGCCCTTCACAATATAAAGCACCCGCCCGGCCAAAGGGCATTAAACCGAGCGGGGCCTGTGTGGTGGTTAGTTCACTGCTTTGTTATAAAAATCAATAAGGTGTTGTTTGTTTCTTCGATCGATCCCACCAGGGAGCCATGGGTTAATTTCCCCGCCACCATAGCCAAAATGAGCGAAAGATTTGTCGTGCTTTATGGCGGCCTCATTGACTAATCTATATGATTCCATTACTTGATTAGCAAAATCTTCTGCGTTGCCCCATGTAGAAACGGCTTTTGCTTGCTCCGCCAAAGGTTCAAGCACGGCAATTCGTTCACTCATAATCCTGCCCTTTTCAATAAGGAACATCTATTCCAAAAGCCAACACACGGCCCGACTGCTAATCAGGCCGAGTTTGGGCTTTTAGCTTGCTTCAATGCTCTTGAGCGTTCTTTTTCTAACTGCCTCCGCAAGTTGTTTGGTTTTACTATCGTATCGGTGTTCGACTTGCCGCATAGTATACCACTTCTTGCAAGTCTGGCATCGTATCTTGTCCATAATAAAGCCCCTTAAGATTAAATGAGTAGTTCGTTGCCAAACGGTTTAAGCATTATAGCTGATTGCACATTCTTCGTCGCAGAACAACTGCCAGCGTTCATCTGGCTTAAACTCACTGCCACACCACTGGCATTCTCTTACTTCGGTTTGGTAGGCATCAGGACAGCCATGTTCGTGACAATAGACGCCGTTGATCGTTAATGCTTCGCATGAGTTACACATAATAGCTCCTTTGATAATAGTGTTAATGTTCGTTGCCAAACAGGTTTAGACGATAATCTCGTATTTACCGATGCAATGGCGATACAGATACGCCTCAGCATTTTTCAAGGATTGCGCCCAGGCGACAGTGATATTGTTGACGACAATCCAGAAAAAGCCATTTTCTCTTTCGATGCGGTTCTTATACATAGTCAAGCTCCTAAAGATAGTATTAATATTCGTTGCCACAACTGCTATTATTGTATCGGCATAACAGTCGAAAGGCTACAGTAAAAAGAAAATACTTGCAAAATGACCGCATGCAGGCTATAATGGCAGATAATAAGATAAGATTTATCGAACAAAATAGCCGTCATGAAGATAGTTAAAGACAAGTTCAGTTTAAGCAGTACTGGAGAACCCGTAGATGATAAAAGGTCCGTCATACGCTGAAATGGTAGCTCATGGCTTAAATCAGGCTATAGATGATAGATCGTGGCTGCTGACAAGGGTGAATGGACAATTGATGGTGAAGTGCATGGAATGCGAACAAGTGTTTGAAAGTACAAGGAAATGGGGTTTGCATAGATGCCAAGCATAAAAGACCAGTCAACCGTCGATTTGATTGCAAGGCTGTTTTGTAGTAATGGCCGAGTAAAGTCGGCTGCCTTGAGTGAAGCAGGCTATGCGGATAGCTACGCTATAGAAGGTGGAAGGGGTTGCGGCGTAGTGTTCCGCAATGTCCACGTGATTGCGGCTATAAAGGGCATAGACGGCAAACAAGCGAAAAAACAAGGCATGACAGTCAAGCGCATGCACCTTCAATACGACGAAGACAGGCACTTCGCCCAACAGTGCAACAGCCCAGGCGCCGCAGTCTCGGCCAGCCTGAATACGGCCAGGTTGTACGGCATGGACAAGGACAACGATCAACACGCCGAAGAGCAGGCCAGCCTCGACGACAGTCGGATAGCCGAGGCCAAGCGTATAGCAGGCATTAGGCTCATAGACATGGGAGGCAAGGCAGCAGGATGAGTGGTAGGCTCTGGCACACACAACAGCCGATGACTGTAGTTATGGACAAAGCAGGCCGCGGGTGGTGCGGCACGTGCAAGCCGTCAGCCATAGCCATACAGGGCCAACACGGTACCGCCAGTGGCCAAACGGCAGGCAGGGCAGACATAGTGCCAGTCAATGGCTTAAGGGCAAGGGCGGGCCTTACAGAAGGCGAAGACCCCCCATAGGGGCCGGGGGTGCGATATAATAGGGCATAGCAAACTATATATGGATTTTAGGAAAAGTGGACATGGGTTGTCTTGATAAAGAGATAAAGGCTGAGAAGAAAAGGATTTACAAGAAGTCGGTCCGTGGCATTGTTCGTCTTTATCTCCAAGACTAAGGTTGGTAGACAATGCACCTAACCCAATACATACTAAGGAGTTACGAGAATGAGTGATAAGGAAGATGCTACGCGGGACGAGTTGGCTAACTTGAGAGGGATTATTTCTGGTTTACAGGAGGACTCTGCGGCTAAAACCAGCGAGAACGTGGAGTTACGGCAGAGAAATATTGAGCTGGTACGCAAGCCGGCTTTGATGGTTTGCCCACACGCTGCTCCTCCTAACCCCAGCCCTCCGCGTAAGATAGAGCCAGACGAAACTGGCCCTTGCCCCGAATGTGAATCTTGGAGTAACTGCAGCCACAGCTTCCGCTCTGTTGAATCCTTCCTTGCCTCTAACAATGTTTGCAGCTCTTTTAAGCCTCGCAAGCAGGAGCTATCTCCTGACTGTTGTTTCGTATGCAAATGGTATGTGGAGGATAAGAACGGCAAATTTGATAAGTGTTCTGGCAGCGGTTATAACCATATAAGCAAGGATTTCTGCTGTTCGATGTTCTCGTTGCATCCTACCCTTGAGCCTCGCAAGAAGCCGATAGAGCTGGTTGATTTTAGTGTTTGGCCAAAATCACTTGCATTGCAGGTGAGTTCTCTGGCTCTCAAGCTCAACGAGCTAATAGCGGTGGTGAACGATGGCTAAGCACTGCGAACAATGCGGAAAGCCTTACGACCCATGCCGTGCCACGAGTCGGTTCTGCGGCCCCAATTGCAGGAAGGCTTACAGCCGAGTTAGCGTGACAAGGCCGGATTACGAATCTCCAAATGTCACGCTAAGCGACCACGACTTACTTGAACTGTGGGCAAACGGCCCAGACCCTCGGCAGCGACAGTTGGGCATCCTGAACAAACAGTACGGCGTAATCAAGCACGGCCGTCCCAAGAGCGAACTGGTTGGCTATGTGGTAAATGCGAAGGATGTGGCATGAGTGATTTAGAATTGACTTCGACAGACGAATTGATTGAAGAGCTTGCCGGCCGCCATAAGGAGATTATCGTAATCCGTGAGCGTAAGCGTGGCAACCACGAGGACAATGTATACGTAAAGACAGCCTTCGGTAAGAAGGGCCGTCCTGATAAGGGCTTCGACCTCGTAGAGGCTACTGAGATGCTCGCAGCGGCTCACTGGCAGTTGGTGTATGACTATCTGGATGATACAAAATGATAGGCTACGAAAAGAAAACAGAAACGGTTAATATTGTAGTATCGAAGACCTGTGACGTCTGCGGCACGACCCACACGGACGTTCTCGATATGCAGGAATATAAGCATATCCGGGGCCGTGGTGGATATAATTCCGCTATTGGCGACGATGTAGACTACGAATGCGACTTATGCTCGAAGTGTATTTTGGCCGTTTTAGGAAAATACCTGCGGACTCTGGGCATATGGGCCGAAGGCGAGAATACGAGTACGAATGTTGATTGTGTGGATAACTTATGAGACTGTGGCGATGGATACTAACGATGTGGTGGAGGTGGCGTAATAGCTGACTTCACTCCTGACCAATTAGCGATAGCAGCGCCCGGCTACTGGGCGGCATGGCGCAAGATAAAGCTCCAGGCTGGTCCGTACTCAGTCGAGGGCTTTGAGTACCAGATGGAACCAATGGATTCTGCAAGCAGGCGTCTGTGCTACATGAAGGCCCGGCAGAGCTTTGGTGCTACTATTATGGAGGTCCTGAAAGACCTTCACGGTATGATAATGCGTAAGTATCTATTGGGTGTAGCCCACATATTCCCTACCACCGATGAGGTTAGTGAGTTCAGTAAGTCAATTTTCAAGCCCCTGATAGCTGCTAACAAGTTAGCTATCGGTAAATACGTTAAGAACGTCTCCGGTGGCACGGACACTACGTCCCTTAAAAGGGTTCAGGACGCCATGTTATTCCTGCGTGGCGCCCGGCTCGGCCAGAAGGTAGGCGAGTCTACTGAGAATACATCTTCAAAGACATCTGCTTTTTCGTGTGATAAAGAGGTTTTCGACGAAGTTGACTTCATGGACCCGGAGGCGATAGTCAAATATCTCGAAGCGATGAATATGTCGCCACACAAACACGAGGTTTATCTTGGCAACCCATCCCACGAGGACTTCGGCATAGACCTTATCTTCAAGCAATCCGACCAGCGGTTCTGGTTCAGGAAATGCAGTTGCGCCCGAACACCACCGCAAGGCGCAGACTACGCGTGGTACATAGATACTTCTAACGGCTGGACGTGTGCCGAGAAGAGTTTCCCACAGTGTGTAAAGGTTCCCCAAAGCGGCCGTGGTTATGTGGGCTGTGACAAATGTGGCAAAGAGGTTAAGGTCTGGGCAGGCGAAGGTACTGCTGCGTGGATTCCGGAGTTCCCCGATAAGTCTAATTACATGCACGGCTACATGGCAAGTCAGTTGATGACGCCCTTTAACGACCCGTCTGATATATTAGAAGCCTATGTAAATCCACCGTTCGGCGACCTGGCAAATGTTTATCGTCTCAAGCTTGGCAGAGCATATTCGGATAGGTCCGAGAAACTCCGCAGGAGCGACGTGCTTGCAAACTGCGGCAATGAAGGCCTTATTATGAACCACACCGGCCCATGCGCAATGGGTGTTGACGTGGGCAAGGTGAAGCACGTTGTGATAGGCACGAAGGTTGATACCAAAAGGTTTGAGATACTTCGGGCGGTTAAGATACCGCAAGGCCCGGAGGGCTGGAACCAGATTAGCGACCTTGCCAGAAAGTACAATGTCAAAAGTACGGTCATTGATATACGTCCTTACGAGGATGAGGCGCGGGCTTATCAGAGATCGCACGGCGGGAATACTATTAACCCGGCTGTATATCTTTGCGAGTACAGCGATACGCAGATAACCGAGTCCGCTTTTAATAACAACACTGGTGTAGTAAAGGCACATCGTACCGGGATTTTCGATCAGACGCACAGGCTTATATCTGAACGCCAGGTAATCCTGCCCCGGCAATGCCCTGAGATAGAGGAGTTCGCAAGGCAGTGTTGCAACTGTGCAAGGTTCGAGGAGAAGGACAAGCGCAAGGGAACCTTAGTTCACAGATACAGACCTACCGGCGATCGGCAGGAGCATTTCAGAAACGCTTTGAACTATTTTATTCTTGCTGCGAGTGGGCATCGGGTAGGCACTGCACCGTCTCTGTACTCGAAACCGAAACAGAGGGATGTAGATAATGATTATGATAGGACGTAGATGATACCTGGCCAAACAAAAGAAGCCCTGAACAAAGAAGGTAAAAGATTAAGTTTGCTTTTCCCTGACTTCTATGGCAAGATTATATTTAACTTTCAGAATAAATACGTTAGTTCTACTGTAGAGCAAAGCGTAAGAATTACAGAACCCTTATCAAAAGGAGCAAGAAAATGAAGGCTGAAATAAGAGTAAAAGAGCGTATTACGGTTAAGATGTCAAAAGAGTTTTTGGATGCAAGGAGAGAGAATCAGAGGTCGCTTTCAGAAAGGCACGTTGCGGAATTAGCGGATGCTATATTGTTTGATAGATGGATACATAACGGAGAATCCATCAAGTTTGATATTGAAGGTAGAATGATAGATGGCCAACATCGATGTACTGCGGGAATTAAGGCAGGAAAATCATTTGTGTCAGATATTGTATATGGATTACCGGTAGAATCCTATTATACAATAAACCAAAAGAGCAAGAGTCGTTCTTCTGGCGATGTGTTAAAGATGAATGGTGAGGTAAACACGGTTACACTTGCTTCGGCGTTGGCGTATAATATAGCTTGTGACAGAAAATGTATTGTTAAGACAGGCAAACAATGGACAATATCTCCTGATGCACAACAAATATGCACCGAACTCGACCATAATCCTGATATGCGAGAAAGCGTGCAGGCTGCCAGGAGATGTTACTCTGTAATGTCTCCAGGCCCATTATCTTTTTTGCATTATAGATTTGCAAAAAAAGACCCTGTTTTGGCGGATACATTTTTTCACAAATTAGGCACAGGCGAAGATTTGACAAACAGAAGTCCTATTTTATATCTTAGGAAAATGTTACTTGAAGATAAGATTCAAAACAAAGCTAAATTGCCTATAGGTGAAAAAATGGCTTGTATTATCAAGGCATGGAATTTGATAAGGAATGGCAAAACGGCAAGTTCACAAGTTAGTATAAAATGGTCGTCAAGAGGGAAAAACACAGAGGATTTTCCAATAATTAAATAAAAACTAAATAGTATTGGGAACTCGTATCAAACGAAGCCCTATGACCGTAATGGTTGTGGGGCTTTTTTTATTAGGAAAAAGTAATGACACCAGAAGAAGTAATAAATCTTCGCGATATAGAACTTGCCGCACAGGATAATATAAGGACTCTGTGGCAGGATACGTCGAACTTTGTTTATCCGTATGTGGATATTACTGCACAGCGAGCGGTCGGTCATCCGAGGACGAAGGCGATATACGACCTTACCGCAATGCTGGACTCCGAGGATATGGTATCGAGCCTGAAGCAGGTATTATTCCCGGCAGGACAGGTATTCTTTGCAATCAAAGTCGGCAACACAAGCACCGACCTGCCCGATAGCATACAGCGTTATATCTCAATGCTGACCGAAAAGGCGCACGATGCTATATTCAATTCAAACTTCATAACCGAGGTTGACGAATCCTTGAGATCACTGATTAACTTCGGCCCCGCCAGTATGTTTTCCGAATGGACTACTAAGACTGGCTTGAACTACCGCAATACTGTAATAGGCACATATCAGTTCATCGAGAACAGTAAGAAACTGGTAGACGGAATTATAATCACAGTAAACTATCTTCCGCATCAGGCTATCGAGGAGTTTGGCGAAGACAAGGTGGGCAGGGATGTAGTCGAAGCATCTAAAGATTCAAAGAAGAGGAATAACAAATTCGAGTTCATCTACGTGATTCAGCCACGAAAGGTTATCAATCCAAATGTATCGCAAAAGATAAACAGTAATATGCCGTGGGAAGAAACAGTCGTAAACGTCAAAGAGAAGATAACTGTCTTAGAGGCAGGTTACCCCCAGTTCCCATATCATTCGGCAAGGTGGAAGCGCCCGGCTGACGAGAAGCACGGCAGAGGGATAGGGACGGAAATGCTGCCTCAGATCAAAGTCCTGGACAGAATGAACCGCGACTTTAACGAGGTGGGTAACAAGTGGGCTAATCCACCGAGAGAGGTACTTGACTCGGTAGATGGTGACGTAAGAGTCGCCCCCGGTGCCAATAATATAGTTAAAGTAATACCATCTATTCGGGCACTCGATGGCGGTCTTAACGGTAACTTTAATATTACCGAGAAGTCCCTCGAACGACAGACGGGTATTATCGACAGGGCGTTCTTTAAGAATGCGTTCAGCCCGCTGGAAGACTTAACCGGCGATAGACGAACTACGCTTGAGATACGCGAGCGAATAAGGCAGACGTGGCACAAGATCGGCCCGCCTATAGCCCGTATATGGTATGAGCAAATAGCCGGGTTGGTAGAGAGGTCTATCTTACTGCTCATCAGGCATGGGGAAGTAGAGGCTCCGCCTGCTGAACTGGAAGGTGCAAAGTTCAGTCTTGAATTTGTAAGTCCGTTCGCACTCGAACTCCGCAGCCAGCAGTCAAGGGCGTTTCAGGAGTGGGCAGTTGTTGTTGGTGAACTGGAAGCGTTCTTTCCCGGTGCAACTGATAACGTTGATTCCGACGATGCGATTATGCGTATGGGCCGGACTCTGGGTGTCAACGCCGAGGATATGGCATCCGAAGAGCAGAGAACTGAGAAACGTGAGGCAAGGGCATTGAAGGCCCGGCAGGAATTAGAACTCGCCACAATACAGGCAGGCGGGCAGGCGTATGGCCAGACTACCGGAGCGCCCGAAGGGGGTAGCCCGGCAGAGGCGGCAATGGAGGCAGTATCGTGAACCCATACAAAGAACAAGCGTTAAGAGATTGGTATGGGAAGTACCCTGAAATCTTCGATAGGAGAAAAATAGGTAGTTATACGCAACACTTTCTTCAAGGTCGGATTGACCAGGGCGACGAAAGCAAGCATTGGTGGTGTGGTTGCGATGAATTTCACGCGGCTCTTATGAGTCTTCCTAATGGAACACTGTCAAGTATAGCAAATGAAAAACCGTTACGATGTGAACATATAGATAAGATACAAGGAGTGTAACAATGCCAATCCATACCAAAGCAGAAAAAAGGAAGAACACGGCTGCTCGCACACAACTTAAAAAGTCAAAAGCGTTCAAGAAAAGCAAGAAGAAATGACAAGAAATGAAATAGTCATACAGCGCAACAGCGATTTTCTTAACGCCCTTGCGGGGCCGCACGGAAAGAGAGTGTTGACGCACCTGTCTAAGTTCTGTCTTGAGCATCGTAGTACGTTTGTAGAAGGCGACGGCAGGAAGTCAGATTTTAACGAAGGTGCAAGATCAGTGATATTAGAAATCAGGCGTTGGCTTGATTATGACATATCTAAATTAGAACCAGATGAAGAGGAAGGGGATTGAGAATATGTTTCAAGACGAAAAAGAAATGAAATTATTAGAAGAAGGCGATGTAATAGAACTAAAAGAAGGGACTACTTATGCTTATGTTCCAAAGCATTTTCTATATGATAATTATAGTGGTGTGTTTGATGAATTTGACCATGGCGCAGTAAGTATTAAAGATATGAAATATTTACAGGGGAAATATATAGTTCATCACACCGCTATGGATGGTGGTGGAAGTAGTGTTAGAGATGGCGATGTGGCAGATGGTCATCATGTTTGGTGTGACAAGATTGTCGAAGAAAGACCTTCTTACGGGCATTCCCCTCAAAATATAAGAATAGATTTCTACCAAACTGGTAATTTTACGGCAATGATATTTGATATAACTCCAATAAACAAGATACCAGAAAAAGTATTAAATTAGAAAAGGAACCAGAAGATGAGTGAAAAAGGATTAGCAGGAACCACCGACAAGGTGACTACTCCCGCCCCGACAATGTACAAGGAAGTCGAGCAGGACGAGAACGTAGCAAGAGGCCATGTGGAGATTATAGAGCTTATTCCCTATAAGGCCACCAAAGAACCAAGACGGTATCCGCCTGAGAAGGATGGTATCATAGGCGAGAAAATCAAGGACAAGGAAGGGAATGTACTGTTCGTAGAAACCAGTACAGGACCGTATTTTTGCCAAGACCCTGAAGACATCTTGGTATTCGAGGAAAACAATCCCGATGTACGGATCGAGAATTTCACAGTCCAGGTAAGAAAGTCTACGGCTATGAAGTACCTGAACGCGGCCGAGAACATGAAGCAGTTCGTGAGAAAGGGGGTTGATAATGGTTGAACCTGTTGCTGCACCAGTAGTTGAACCTTCGGCAAGCCCCCCGGTTACGCCACCTGTCGCCCCAGTGGCCGCTCCTGCTGTTCCGCCAACCGATCCGCCTATTTACTTCGGCACCGACGGCGTACTTAACGAGGGCTGGCAGGGGACGCTTGA
>SDBU01002814.1_pt1 | contig 22621 bp, 20 predicted proteins | sample 2277071 | NCBI WGS metagenome assembly SDBU01 (sample SAMN10397929, study PRJNA504765) | marine sediment metagenome | isolation source: marine sediment core GS08_GC12, 126 cmbsf | place: Arctic Ocean: Gakkel Ridge, Loki's castle | collected 2008 | reverse complement strand
AGCCGACTTGAATCCGGATAGGTGAGTTCCTCCTTCCTCAGTATTGATATCGTTAACAAAGGCAAATATGTCCTGGATGAAGCTTTGATTATATTGAATAGCTACCTCCAGACTTACTGGGCCCCGCTCTCCCTCAAGGTAAATGGGTTCATCAAAGAGAACTTCCCTGTTCTGGTTGAGATGCTTTACAAAAGCTCTGATTCCTCCCTCATATTTGAAGACTTTCTTCTTATCTGTGCGCAGGTCCTCCACCTCTATCCTGAGCCCCTGATTGAGGAAGGCCAGTTCGCGCAGACGCCGGGTGACTTTTCCCCAATCAAACTCAATTGACTCAAAGATTTTTCTGTCAGGTTTGAAAGTAATCTCTGTCCCCTGCTCATCCGCGGGGCTCTGGCCAATACATTCCACGGGACTAATCGGCTTGCCTTTTCGGTAGCACTGGCGCCACACTTTGCCTTCTCTTCTCACCTTGGCTTCCAGGTGCTCGGAGAGGGCGTTAACCACAGAAATCCCTACCCCATGGAGTCCTCCGGCCACTCTGTAAATCTTATTATCAAATTTCCCTCCTGCATGGAGACTGGTCATAACCAGCTCCAGCGCTGATTTTTTATAAACAGGGTGATGGTCTACAGGAATGCCTCTTCCATCATCAATGACCGAGATGCTATTATCAGGATGAATAACTACTTTAACATTCTGGCAATAGCCGGCCAGGACTTCGTCAATAGAGTTATCTACTACTTCACTGACCAGATGGTGTAGGCCACGGGAACTGGTGCTGCCCACATACATACTTGGTCTACGGCGTACCGCTTCTATATCTTTGAGCAGCTTGATGTCCTTAGCATCGTATTTTTCTTCCATTTCTTACCCCTTCTTGAACTTTCCTATTCTCCTATACTTTTCATACCTCATCTTTGTCAGCTCTTCGGAGGGTATATCTTTGAGTTCATCCAGGTTTTTTATGATGGCCTCTTTTATATTGGCGGCTGTCTTCTCAGGATCTCGATGCGCTCCTCCTCCGGGTTCAGGGATTATCCCATCTATTAGATCCGCCTCCAGGAGATCTCGAGCTGTCAGTTTCAGGGTTTGAGCCGCCTCTTCGACTCTGTCTTGATTCCTCCACAGGATAGCAGCGCATCCTTCCGGAGAAATTACTGAATAAATAGCATTCTCTAACAGGAGAATTCTGTCTCCCAGGCCAATGCCCAGAGCTCCACCACTTCCTCCCTCTCCCACAATAATCACCAGAATAGGCACCCTAAGCTCGGACATAGTTTCTAGATTAGCGGCGATGGCCTGGGCTTGCCCTCTTTCTTCAGCTTCAATTCCTGGATAGGCTCCGGGGGTATCTATCAAACTAAGAACAGGTTTATGGAACTTCTCTGCTAGCTTCATTAACCTGTGGGCTTTTCTGTATCCTTCCGGATGAGCCATGCCAAAGTTGCGGAAAAGGTTTTCCTTCACCGACTCTCCCTTCTGGTGTCCCACAAATACTATTTTTCTTTCTCCAACTCTAGCCAGGCCTCCTACAATCGCCTGATCATCAGAATAAAGCCTATCGCCATGGAGAAGAAGGAATTCCTCGAACATTAATTTAGCTAAAGTTAAACACTTTGGTCGGTTGGGATGGCGGGCCAGCTGGACTCTTTGCCAGGGGGTAAGATGAGCGAAGATATTATCCTGAAGTTTGGTAAGTCGGGATTGAAGACGTCGAATCTCTTCTTCAAAATCAATTCCTTCTTTACGGGCTAATCCCTCCAATTCCTCAATTTTTCGTTCCAGTTCTCTAATAGGTTTTTCAAAATCTAAGCTGTATCTTTCCATCTTAGAATTTTCCAAAATAGTTTATTCGAAAAACCCTGTTTGGAGAGGGGGCGAATCTTCGAGTTACATCTCTAATGTCAAACTCCAGACTGACCGATGGACTGAAATACCAAGAGATCCCCAGGTTGAGTTCCCCTCCACCTTTCCGGAAGACTTTGTCCTCTTCACAGCCTTCTAGAAAGTCCTGGTATTGAATCTCTTCATGAAAGATATTGTTGTATTCCAGCTTTCCCACTAGCCTGGTGGTAAACTGTTCTTCTACTCCCAAAAAGAAGGATACGGGCTTCTTTAGAGGAGCAGCATTCAGGGAGTGATTGATACCTCCCAGGACATAGATTCCCCGTGGAATTTCCTTCCCTATGACCAGGAAAAATCCTTTGGAATTTGTTCGATAAAACTCATATTCGTCTCTCACTAGATAGAGGTCGGAGTTTACTTGAACCTCATCTCCCTTCTGGTAGTATAATCCATATCCTTGACCTTCATAGCCCAGAGCGAGGGAAAAAGGTAGATCCTCACTCTCCTCCCGGATGCGGTATCTCAGAGAAAGACCAGGTCGGGGATTCCAGCTTATTTCTCCATCTCCTACCACTCCTACTCCTCCATAAGAAGCTCCTATGGTGAACCTATCTGTCAAGCCTACCTTTCCTTTTAGTAGAAGTCCTTCCTGCCGGTAAAATCGGAAGGTTGTCTGAATCTGGTATTTCTCCAGAATTCTGGTTGTGGAAATATCAATGAGATCAAGGTTTATTTCGCCTCGGGCTAAGGAGGCAAACAGCAAAAGGTACAGTACTATCCCTATTCCTGCTTCCTTTTTCTTCATGTTTTGCTCCTTTTCTCCTACTCTACTAGCTCTGAAACAAGGACCAGCTCGATCTTTCTTTTCTCTAGCTGGGAAACTATCTCCTTTATGGCACGGGCAGTAGTAAGGGTAGCGTGACAAACTGCCACTGAGTCCCTTCCATTCTTAACAGATTCTAAGTGGCTGTAGAACCTCTCTTTAATATATTCTATTTCTTTCTGGTTGTCCAGAAAGCAATCATTCCGAGCGGATCTTACTCCCATCCTCCTGGCCAAAGAGAAGGCTATAGAATTATGAGAACTTCTACTGTCCACAAAATACAGATTTTCCCTCTTAATCACTTCCAGAACAGCTCGCATTGGTTCTTCTTGAGTGGTAATCAAAGAACCCATATGGTTGTTGAGACCTCTGGCATGAGGGACATCTTCAATAGCTTCCCTCACCAGCTTCTTTATCTTACTCTCTGGCATCCCCTCCAATACTATCCACCGATAGCTCCCTTTGAATTCTTGCTGGGGCTGCATGGGAAGATGGACCATGATTTCTTTTTTTTGTTTGTAAGCCTTCTCCGCTACCAGATTTGCGTAGGGGGTGCCGGGAATAATGGCTACGGTCAAGGGGATATCAAGCTCATTCAAGAAAGCTTCCACCACCGGACCATTGGAGTAACCAAAGTCATCAACCAGTAGAGCCACCTTTTTCTTTTTGAGAATGAATCTTAAGATATGGGTAATTTTCTTTTCCCATCCCAGCTTTACCAGAACCTCATATCTATCCTTAAGGTTCGCCGTGTTGATCTTATGAATCTTAACCCCCTGGCGAGAAAACATTTGCCTGAGCTTCTGGGGGAGTTTATCCAGAGGGGTATCAAACGGTATCTCTAGAAGCTTTTCTCCTTGCAGTGCAGAGAAGAGAAAACCCACCTTTTTGGTGTCCTCCTGTAGAACGGGAAAAATCGACTCGCTCACTTCCCTTTCTATTTTTGCATCTATCTCCTTCCATCTTTCTTCATAATCTCCCCTTTGGTACTGAACCCACAGGCCCACTCCTATGCCCAGCAAGGCAAAAAGCAGCAGTAAATAAAAAACAAGACGAGACTTTCTCATTATCTTTCCTTCAGCGCTTCCCAGGCTCGAAGAAGCTGAAGGTCGTTAAGAATGTCATTTTCTTTATCTTTGTCCTCTTCCCGCAGGAATCTTTTCACCAGCTCCTCATCTGCGTCAATCCCCTCTTGATATAGTTTTTGTATAAGATGACTTAAGTTTTCTTTCTCCCAGTGAGGGTAATCTCTCAGGAAATTCTTGATGATATTGGACTCTTGGAGATGGGATAGAACTTCCTTTTCCTTTTCCGTAGGCTCAAAAGCTTCAACGGTGATGTCTGGCACAATCCCTGTCTTTTCTATTGTTTTTCCTGAAGGAAGATGGTACCTGGCTATGGTTAAGACGATAGCTCCTCCGTTGGGCAAGGGGAATATGTCCAGTACTGATTCCTTACCAAAGCTACTAGTTCCCACCAGAACCCCCCTTCCGTGATCCTTAATTGCTCCAGCTACAATCTCCGAGGCACTGGCACTTTCTTTATTGATGAGTACAGCTAAAGGTATATCGGGCAGCGTCTCGCCAGGTTGGGCATAATATACCTGGGAGACAGCAGGATCCCTTCCTTCAGTGGAAACTATTTTCCCGGACTTCAAAAACTCATCAGCTACTTCTACAGCTTGTGCGAGAAGCCCACCCCTGTTGTCCCTTAAATCAAGAATAAGAGCGGCGATCTCCTCCTGTTTGAATTCGTAAAGAGCCTTCCTCAGATTCCGGGCCGTATTTCCGCTCTGAAAGTCTACAATATGAAGATAACCAACCTCCCCATCCAATTTTCTCTTTTGGACATTGAATTCCCTGATCATAGCCCGGGTGAGAGTAAATTCCAAAAACTTTTCTTTTCTTTGAATGGTAAGCATCACCTCAGTTCCTACCTGACCCCTGAGTCTTCCGGACAGCTCGCGCAGACTATTTTCTCTAGTGGAGCTGCCATCTACAGCGCTAATCTGGTCTTCTGCTTTAAGACCGACTTCCTCAGCCGGAGTCCCCTCCAGGACATCCAGGATAGTAGGGAAACCATCTTTAATGCCAATGCTAATTCCCAGTCCTCCCAGTCTTCCTTCTTGTTTCATCTGTCGCATTTCATAATTAGCAGGGCTCATCCAGAAGGAATAAGGGTCATCCAGGGATTCGAGCATTCCTTCCACTGCTCCTTCAATGAGCTTAGAAGGGTCTACTTTTTCTATATACCGCCTCTGGATAATCTCATAGATTTCTAATAAAGGATCGAGGGGCCCAAAGAGCTCTTCCGGCATCTCAGCTCTCACCAGGAGAAAGCCTCCCATAATCAAGCCAAAAGCTGCTAGTAATGCCAACCATCTCTTTTTTTTCAAAATTATTCCCTCCTTAAATCAAATACCTTATTTTTTTCTCTGGATTTGCCATTTTTTAAATTTATGTCAGCAGTCCCTTAAAGCAGGTTCTGCTAAAGAGCTTTTTCTTTCTGGAGGGAGTGTGCCATTAGCTGTTTTTCGAATAGAGCTTTTTGATTAATTCTTGAGAGTTTTTTATAATTTTGCTTGCTTTCAGGGCGGGGAGCCCCGCGCCTAGAAGGATTTCTCGTGCTTGCTCTAGCGTGATGAGATCTTGGGCTGCATGAGCGTCGGTATTCAAAATGAGCTCCGTCCCAAGACTGGTAGCGAGCCTCGCTACGTGACCATTGGTCAGGCAGTGTCCGGACCGAGCGGATATCTCCAGAAATAATCCCCGTTCCCTGGCTATCCTTACCTCTTCTTCTGAGATAATACCGGGATGAGCCAGAATGTCGATATCGGCACCCAGAGCCGCTCTATTGGTACCCCGGGGAACAGGCTCAATTATGGTTTCCCCATGTACCAAAACCAGAATAGCCCCTTTTTCTCTGGCTCTTGAGGCAAATTCAGGAATAAGGGAAGGAGGAAGATGGGTAAGCTCAGCTCCGGGAATGACCTGAATTCCTTTTTCTACACGGTTAATTTTCTCACAAAACTCAGCTATCTGAGGAACAACCAAATCTAAATTAGATAGATCCACATGGTCGGTGATCCCTAAAACCGTGTATCCTTTAAACTTTGCTCTCTGCACTAATTCTGCCGGGCACAGTTCTCCATCACTGAGTAGAGTATGGGTATGTAGGTCGATCAAATCTATCTATCTCCCTATATATTTAGAGTTATACTAGCATGTTTTATCCTTCCTGTAAAGTTATCTCATCGAGATTTCCACAGGCGTAAGTGACTACGTGGAGGCTATTCCCTAGTTAGATATTTCTATGATCCACTGCCTTAGCGTATCAGCGGAGATATCTCTTTAACCCTTTGGCTATAGTTATTAACAGAGTTATCCACATTATCCACAGAGAAGAGGAGACTAAAAACCGAGATTAGGCTGGACATCCAGGGAAGGAGGAGAAGTTAGCCCCTCTCTCATCTTGGGGTAGGCACAGGCAGCTATCATAGCGGCATTATCCGTACACAGAGAGGGGGGAGGAAAGAAAATCTTGAGGTCTTTAGGTTTTTCCTCTTGTATGAAGGAGCGGAGAAAAAGGTTACAGCTTACACCTCCACCTAATACTATCCTCTTCACTTTTTTTAGCGAAGCTGCTCTGAAAATTCTCTCTGCTATAATTTCGGCTACTTTTGCCTGGAAACTTGCGGCAAGATCAGCCGTGGGAATAGGACCCTCTTTTTTTTCTAAATCCATGACATAGTAAAGAACAGCTGTCTTTATGCCGCTGAAGCTAAAATCAAAGGTATCCTCTTTGAAACGGATGGAAGGGAGAGGGATGGAGCGGGGCCTGCCTTCTCTGGCCACTCTCTCAATAATGGGGCCTCCCGGGTATCCTAAATTGAGGATTCTGGCCACTTTATCGAAAGCTTCCCCCGCAGCGTCATCTCTGGTGGCACCCAATACCTGGTAATTTCCCTTACCAGAAAGAAAAATGAGCTCGGTGTGTCCTCCGGAAATGACCAGCCCCACAAAAGGAGGATGAAGATGAGGGTGACTAAGAAAATTAGCATAGAGATGAGCCTCGAGATGATTAATTCCTACCAGGGGAACTCTCAAACCATAGGACATTCCTTTGGCCACTGTGAGTCCCACCAGGAGAGAACCTAAGAGTCCTGGTCCGAAAGTTACAGCAATACCATCCAGGTCTTCTAACTCCATCTTTGCTTCTATTAAAGCCTGTTTTATAACGGGGACGATTTTTTCTACATGGCTTCTGGAGGCTACTTCGGGTACAATACCACCAAATTTCCGATGCAATTCAATCTGGGAGCTGACTACGTTGGAGAGGATTTTCTTCCCATCCACCACCACCGCAGCAGCCGTCTCATCGCAGGATGTCTCTATACCCAGAATTACCAATTAACTCTTTCTTTCCTCACGGGTTTGTCTATTTGGGCGAAGTTATGTTTTTCGCCCCTCTGTATCTTACTCTGACTCTCTCTGGATTCTCCTAAAGAAGCCCCAGTTACTGTTACCCTTCTCTTTCCCCGCTTTTTCCCTTTTAATGGTGCTATGCCTCGGTTCATCTTTTTCCTAATGCTTGTTTTTCCCAAACAATAGCGGTTTTACCCAGGTTGTCAATTTCCTCAGGATCACCTTCAAAAGGACTCTCGAAGTGATAGGATGAGAAAAGGTGGGCATTTGCTTTATTTTTGTAAGATTGACTTGCTTAGGGGAAAAAACTATAATTAACCAAATAAATTGGGTGGCAGGATGAAAAGAAACTGGATTTTACCCTCAGGAGTGGAGAAGGAGAAATACCACCTTCTTTCCAAAAAATTAAACCTTTCTCCCTTGCTTATCCAGACACTACATAACCGGGGAATAAAGGAGGAAAATATCCAGGAATTTCTCAATCCCCGACTGGAGAATTTGTGTGATCCTTTCCTGATGAAGGGGATGGATCTGGCCACGGAAAGGATTCTTCGGGCCATATCCAATAGAGAAAAGATTTTAATCTACGGTGACTATGATGTGGATGGGATCAGTGCCACAAGCATTCTTTTGCTATTCCTGCGCCAGGCAAAAGTTGCTGCCTATTTTTATATTCCCCACAGGGAAAAAGAAGGCTATGGGCTAAACCGAAATGCTGTCAAGAAAGCTCATGATAAAGGCATAGATCTTATTATCACCTGTGACTGCGGGAGCTCTTCCTTTGAGGAGATTGAGTATGCCAAAGATTTGGGAGTTGATGTAATAGTAACCGATCATCATCAGATAAGGGGCTCTCTTTTTCCTTCCTGCATTACCCTTAATCCAAATCAACCTGATTGTTCCTATCCTTTCAAGGAACTAGCCGGAGTGGGGGTGGTATTTAAGCTTGTTCAGGCTCTGGCCAAGAAAAAACCCGGCATGAGAGAGATAGATCCTTATCAATACCTGGATCTGGTGGCCATGGGGACAATTGCCGATGTTGTTCCCCTGCGAGGTGAGAATAGGATTTTAGTCAAACACGGCCTGGCCTCTCTTAAGCGCACCTCTAACTGTGGTCTCAGGGCTCTGCTAAGTGTAGGCGGTCTTTCTGGGGAGGGGATTGACGAGACTCGGGTGGGATTCGTCCTTGCCCCTCGGCTTAATGCTTGCGGCCGTCTTTCCCTGGCTCAGAAAGGAGTTAAACTTCTCTTATCTACTTCTTCGAGGGAGGCCTTTGGACTGGCTAGAGATTTAGACAGGGAGAATAGTAAAAGGCAGAGGATGGCGGAGAAAATGCGCCGGGAGGCAGAAGAACTTCTTCCTTCTCATAAAGGTCGGGTGATTGTTCTTTCAAAGAGAGGATGGCACCCAGGAGTGATCGGGCTGGTAGCTTCCTATATCAGGAAGAAATACTTCCGTCCCGTGGTTATTCTCTCCCTGGATGGCGATACTGCCAGAGGATCGGCCAGAAGTATCCCCAAATTTTCCATATTTGAAGGCCTCGAGAGCTGCCAGGATCTTCTTCTTAGCTTTGGGGGGCACCGCATGGCCGCCGGAATGAGACTATCCGTGGAAAATATTCCAGAGTTAGAAAGGAGACTCAACCATTTGGCCAGCCAGACTTTATCTTCTGAAGATCTTACTCCTTCTTACTCTGTTGATGCCAGGGTAGACCTTGAGGAGTTGGATGAAAGGTTATTTGAGAATCTGGAGCTTCTCTCTCCTTATGGGTCAGAGAACCCTGCCCCTCTCTTTCTGGCTGAGGATGTTTATTTTTCTTCGCCCCTGCGCAAATTATCCCGGGGATGCCTTAGAACATCTCTTAGTTCAAAGAAAGGGGGAGAATTTGAAGCTGTTGCCTTTAGTTTGGAGAACCAGGAGAAAATTTTGGAACATCACCCAATCATGGTAATTTTCACTCCCCGCATCAACCGATTCAGGAACAAAAGATCTCATCAGTTAGAAATTATGGGCTGGAAGGAGGGAGGAGAAGATGAAGGATCTATCCAAAAGAATCAGGAATATACCGGATTTTCCTAAAAAAGGAATCCTCTTCAAGGACATCACACCTCTCCTGCAGGATTCAGAGTCTTTTCGAGAAGCTGTGGATATTTTGAGTGATAAGTATAGAAATGAGGAGATTGATCTGGTAATCAGCGCTGAGGCCAGAGGTTTTATTCTGGGAGCTTGTCTGGCTTATAAGTTAGGAGTGGGATTTGTGCCTGTTCGTAAACCCGGTAAACTTCCCTATGAGGTAGAGAAGGCAGCCTATGAGCTGGAGTACGGGGAAGATGTCCTGGAGATGCATCGGGATGCGGTGAGAGAAGGAGATAGAGTTTTGGTCTTTGATGATCTTCTGGCCACCGGGGGAACAGCCAGAGCTATTTGCCAGTTAGTGGAGAAACCGGGAGGGAAGGTATCCGGAATCTGCTTTCTTATCGAACTTACCTCCCTAAAGGGGAGGGAAAAAATAAAAGATTACCCGGTTTTCTCTTTGATTAAATATTAAAAGGGAGATATTTGGTGAGAAGAGGAGATGAGGCCTCGCCTCTTTTTCTAAAAAAGCTGGCAGTGGGAGAGCTTCAGGCTAACTGCTATATATTGGCTGACCGAGACAAGGGGGAGGCTATGGTTATAGATCCCGGAGCGGAGGGAGAAAGAATACTGAAGGTTATTGAGAAGGACTCTCTTGGCATCATTTCCATTGTCCTCACCCATGGTCATCCAGATCACACAGGAGCAGTTCGGGCACTAGTCAATGAAAGCGGTGGGTCTTTACTCATTCATTCTGAGGATGCCTTCTTTCTAGGACATTCATCTCTGGCCATGTCTTGTACAAAGGAAGGGGAGAATGCCAGTCCCCCACAGGTGAAGATGCTTGAGGATAAAGACAAGCTGTGGGTGGGTAAGTTCTCTTTTCTCATCCTGCACACTCCAGGGCATAGTCCGGGAAGTATTTCTATCTATGGGGAGGGCCGAGTTTTTACGGGAGATACCCTTTTTGCAGGTGGAGTGGGCAGGTGTGATCTACCGGGGGGAGACTGGCAAAGATTAGAGGAATCTATTCAGGACAAACTCTTAAAACTCCCTCCAGAGACAGTAGTTCATCCAGGCCACGGTCCTGATACCACATTAGAGAAAGAACTGAGGAGCAACCCCTTTATCCATGAGTTCCATACTTAAAGATAAAAGCATTCTGTTGGGGATAACGGGCAGCATCGCTGCCTATAAAGCAGCGGAGATTGTTCGGCTTCTAAAAAGGCGGGGAGCCAGTGTATACCCTGTAATGACGCAGGCAGCCACCCATTTTATTCATCCCCTGACCCTTACCTCCCTGGCAGCCCAGGAGGCTAGCCTGGATTTATTTGAGAGGAAGCTAGGGCGAATGAAACATCTCTCTTTAGCTCAGCTTGCCGATCTTGTCTTAATCGCTCCTGTTACAGCTAATGTCATAGGAAAGATAGCCCATGGGATCGCTGATGATCTTTTAACCACTACGGTTATGGCTACCAAAGCCCCTATTATCCTGGCCCCGGCCATGGATGAAGGAATGTACGAGAATGCTGTAGTTCAGGCAAATATAAGGGAGCTCAAGTCCCGGGGAATGCACCTTATCGGGCCGGAGGAAGGGGAGCTGGCCTCGGGAGAGGTGGGAAAGGGAAGAATGAGCGAACCTCCAAAAATTGTGGATTATGCGGAAAGAATACTTCAGTCAAGAGGGGATTTTGCTGGAAAGCTCTTTATGGTTACGGCTGGACCAACCAGGGAAGCCCTGGACAAGGTGCGCTTTATTTCCAGTTATTCCAGTGGAAAGATGGGCTATGCTCTGGCTGAGGAAGGAATAGACAGGGGAGCCAGGATCATTCTTATCAGCGGGCCCAGTCCTCTTATTCCTCCTCCCCAGGCTGAATTTTATTCGGTAGAAACAGCTCTTGAGATGAGGAAGAGGGTGATGGAAAAATTCTCCGGAGTGGACGGAGTCTTGATGGCAGCCGCTGTATCTGATTTCAGACCCAAACTTGTCCATAAGGGCAAGATAAAGAAGAATGCATGCACCTCCCTCAAGCTGGATTTGGTGCAGAATCCCGATATTCTAAAGGAACTGGGACCGATTAAAAAGGATAAGCTCCTGGTGGGTTTCTGTGCTGAAACCTCCAGTTTAAAGGAAAAAGCCGAAGAGAAGCTTAAGAAGAAGAATCTGGATTTGATAGTGGCTAACGATATTACTCTGGAAGGGGCCGGTTTCGGCGTGGATACAAATATCGTTCTCTTGATGGATAGAGGTGGAGAAATGACATCACTGGACAGGAGAAGCAAGAGGGAGGTAGCAGGGAAGGTTTGGGACAAGGTGAAGGAACTTATGCCGGCCTAACCTTTCAGTAGCTTTGAGATATTCTTGAAAAAGGTGACTTAATGCCTGGAAAGAAGATAATTTCTGTGGTATTTATATGCTTCCTGCTTTACCTCAGCTCTTCTTCCTATGCAGAGCCGGCGAGTTTAGTAGAAGTTCTCACTCTGGAGGGAACTATTAATCCTGTAGCCGTAGAGCGTCTGGATAAGGCCATAGAATTGGCAGTCAAAAATAAAGCTCAGTGTCTCATCATTCAGTTGGATACTCCCGGAGGGCTGGATAAGTCTATGCGGGAAATGGTCAAGCTGATGATGAATAGTGAAATTCCTATTGTGGTTTATGTAGGTCCCAGAGGTAGTAGAGCAGCCTCAGCAGGTGTTTTTATAACCCTGGCCGCCCACATTGCCGCTATGGCTCCAGGTACCAATATAGGAGCTGCTCATCCTGTGGCTCTAGGAGTGGGGGGAGCCGTAGATAAGGAAATGATGGAAAAGGTAGTTAATGATGCAGCTGCCTATGTCAAGTCCATTGCCGAGAAGAGGAATAGGAATGTAGAGTGGGCAGAAAAGGCGGTGAGGGAGAGTGTTTCTATAACTGCTGAGGAGGCTTTGGAGCTTAATGTGGTGGATCTTATGGCTGAGGATATGAACGATCTTTTAGAGAAATTGGATGGGGCAGAAGTGGAGGTAATGCACGAGACTCTAACCTTGATGACAGAGGGGGCCAGCCTTCATTTTATGGAAATGTCCTTTCGAGAAAAGGTTCTTCAGACCATCGCTGATCCCAACCTTGCCTATATATTGCTCATGATAGGGATATGGGGAATTGTTCTGGAGTTTTTCCATCCCGGATCCCTTTTGCCGGGTATTGTGGGGGGTATCTCTCTCGTACTGGCTTTCTTTGCCCTGCAGATTCTTTCCTTTAATATGGCCGGTCTTGTCCTCATTCTTTTGGCTATTGTCCTTTTTGTTCTGGACATTACAGTTCCCTCCTACGGTGCCCTCACCATAGGAGGGATTGTTTCCCTGAGTTTAGGCTCTCTCATGCTGATAGATCCCTCGGCCCTCTACATCTCCATCTCTCTCAAATACATTGTTATTATGGTAGCATTTACCAGTGCCCTTTTTATTTTTATTGTGGGCTTCGCCATAAAGGCTCAGTTCAAAAAACCCACTACAGGCTCAGAGGGAATGGTGGGCTCGAGGGGAATAGCCAGGGGTAATCTAAAGACCAAAGGGAAGATCCAGATCCATGGAGAGATCTGGAATGCTATTCTCCAGTCCGGTGAGGAGGTGATTAGAAAGGGAGAGGAAGTAGAAGTGGTGAGAGTAGATGGTATGAGATTAGTAGTGAAAAAAAAGGGAGGTTAGATATGACAGCGATCTTTTTTGTGGTCATTATAGGAGTCATTCTCCTGATGACATCCATCAAGGTAGTGACAGAATATGAGAGGGGAGTGATCTTTAGGTTGGGTAGGTTAGTGGGAGCCAAAGGACCGGGGCTCTTTTTTCTTATCCCCATTGTGGATAGGATGACGAAAGTTAGCCTGAGGACAGTGAATTTTGATGTTAAGCCCCAGGAGGTAATCACCAAGGATAATGTTCCGGTCAAGGTCAACGCCGTGGTCTATTTTAGAATTATAGACCCTTGCAAAGCGATCGTTGAAGTAGAGAATTTCCGTTTTGCCACCCTGCAGATAGCCCAGACCACCCTAAGGGGAGTAGTGGGAGAAGTTGAACTCGACGAGCTCCTCTCTCAGCGGGAACAGCTCAATGAAAGACTTCAGAGCATTGTTGATGAACAAACTGATCCCTGGGGAATCAAAGTGAGTGTGGTAGAAATCAAGGAAGTTGAGATACCCGATACCATGAAGCGGGCTATGGCAAGACAGGCAGAGGTGGAAAGGGAGAGGAGGGCCAAGATTATCAACGCCCAAGGAGAGTTTCAGGCCGCCGAAAAACTCACTCAGGCTGCCGGTATCATCAGGAAGTATCCTCAGGCTCTTCAGTTAAGGTATCTACAAACCCTATCCGATATAGCCACCGAACAGAATTCCACCATTGTCTTCCCCTTACCCATTAATATTCTGGAGGCTTTTTCGGCTCTGGCAGGAAAAGATAGTTCTAAATAGTACTTTTGCTCTGGATGAAAAAAACCTAAAGCAATGGAAAGGAGCGAAGAGGAGAAATGAAAGGATTACTTGTTGCTGTTTCTTTGCTTTTCCTTTTTCTGGCAGGATGCACTTATGAGGTGGAAACTCCTCTTTCTCCAGGAGTTTCCCGCATCGCTATCCCCCCTTTTTTCAATCAAACTTTTGAGTGGGGAGTGGAAGATACTCTTACTCGTCTAGTTATTGAGGAGTTTCAGCTTCGTACCCGCCTGAGTCTGGAAGAAAAAGATAAAGCTGACCTTCTTCTAGAAGGAGAGATTACCCACTATTTGAATGAGCTCTCCACCGAGACGGCGGCAGAGCTGGAAGAATATCGGTTGACTATGGAGGTAGCGGTGAGGCTGATTTCCCTCCCCGAGGGGGAGATTCTATGGAGCCGGAAAATAATGGAGGCCACTGTGTATTCTATCTTTTCCGAGAGTCGAGAGGTAGGCATCCAGACAGAAGAAGAAGCACTTACAGAAACTTCGAGAAAGATAGCTCAGCACCTGGTCAATCTAACTCTGGAAGGATGGGAAAGCTAACGCAGATAAAGTTTGCTCGGCCCAGGTCTATGAAAGATCAGATCACTCACTATTGCTCGGGATGTGGTCATGGTATCATACATCGGCTTATCTGTGAGCTGGTAGATGAGCTTGGGATTCGGGAAGAGTTAATTGGAGTTTGCCCGGTAGGCTGTTCTGTCATTGCCTATGATTATTTTGATTTTGATATGGTTGAGGCAGCTCATGGCCGGGCACCTGCTGTGGCTACCGGTATTAAAAGAGTTCATCCCGACAGGCTTGTTTTTACCTACCAGGGCGATGGGGATTTGGCTTCTATTGGGATGGCCGAGATTATTCATGCTGCCGCCCGAGGAGAAGCCTTTAATGTGGTCTTCGTTAATAATGCCATCTACGGAATGACTGGAGGTCAGATGGCTCCTACTACCCTGCTTGACCAGAAGACTACTACCACCCCCTTTGGAAGAAATGCTCAAAACGAAGGCTTTCCTTTGAGGGTCCCTGAGCTCTTAGCTTCTCTTTCTGGAGCAAGTTATCTTGAGCGAGAAGCCGTGAACAGTCCCGTCAATATAAGGAAAACCAAGAGAGCTCTGAAGAAATCCTTTCTTCTTCAGAAGGAGAAGAGGAGATTTTCACTGGTAGAGATTCTCTCTCCCTGCCCTGCTGCCTGGAGGCTCTCACCCCTTGAGTCTCTTGATTGGCTGGAGAAAGAAATGATCCCCAATTTCCCTCTAGGGGTGATTAAAGATGAAGGGTAGCCGATTCTTCCCGAAGGTAAGCGAAGAAATTACACCTAAATCAGTTATATACAAAATTCGCTTTTTGTCCAAATTTGGAAGGATATACGAATTTCGTACGGACTCATTAACCTGGGGGAGGAGCTTTAGCCGGATAGTCTTTCGAGTGAAATTAAGGTCAGGGAAAGCGGCGCGCGGTGCAATGCTTTTCATTATGCCTAATTCAAGCATTTAGGTACTTGCCAAGCAAGCCAGGCGAAGTGAAATGAAGCCGTAAGTGCTTTTTTAGATGAAGTTGCAACACTCAATGCATCAGTCTTTTTTTGCTTTTATCACAGCACATAAGGAAAGCTCATGTCCGGTTCGAGCATTACGACCAATCCAAAGAACTTTTGGATTTCTTAACCCTGCATCCTCGAGAGCTTTGAGAAAGTCATTTATAGGTAGTGCGCCACCTATGCAGCGAAACCAATCATTGATATTCTTGCGTATCTCTTCCGGCAATGGAGCCTTAAGAACAACTTCAGCGAAGATTGTGCGCCCACCAGAGCGCAGAACGCGAACAACCTCACGTATGACGGTACTCTTATCCGGGCAAAGATTGTATATCCCGTTGGCAGTAACGATATCAACAGACTTATCTGGTAGCGGTATATTATCCGCGGATGCCGAAAGAAATTCAACATTTTCTACATTGAGTATTCTCATATTGTGCTTCGCCTTAGCGACCATTTCCTCTGATATGTCGAGGCCGTAAACCCTAGTATCAGGGCCGGCTGCTTGAGCATATAAGTAAAGATCAAGACCAGCGCCACAACCAAGATCGAGAACAGTTTCACCAGAGGTAATATCAACATAAGGTTGCGGATTACCAGCACCCGTAAAGGACTCCCACAACGATGTTGGAATTCTGTCCAACAGTTCCGCTGAATATCCAACGCTTTCAGCAAATTTACGACCCACGGGAAAGTTGAACTTGCCATTAATATTTGTCGCTACTTCTCCATATCGCATTGCTACAACGGTTTTTATTTCCCTGTCAGTCATTTGAGCAAGCGGTTTTTCCATTGAAATTTTCCTCTTTTTAAATCACATCTTCATCTGGCTTGTTATAGACGTACTTGTAGTGACGAAGCCAATGAACATAAGAGTTATTCCTGCTAGTTCAGCCGGGTAGAAATAATGGGTCTGGCCGAATCTGGCAAAGCTCCCTGCACCAGCAATGACTAGAGCTCCCATAGCGATAAAAATATTGGCCCAAACTCGATGGGCAAACTTCCTCTTTTTCCAGAAAAAAAGGATAGAGTAGATGGCTCCTCCCAAGAGAAGAGTGGTTCCGGGGATGGTGAGAAAGGGAGGAAAGAGTCGGACCTCTCTGGGCATAGCTCTACCAGCTATCCTGTCTCTAGAAAGATAAGAAAAGCTTCTTGAGGAATGTTGACTTCACCAAATTTTTTCATCCTCTTTTTCCCTTTCTTTTGCCGCTCTAGAAGCTTTCTTTTCCGGGTAATATCTCCACCGTATAAAGGTGCGGTGACGTCTTTGCGCAAAGCCGGTATAGTCTCCCGGGCGATAATTCTCCTGCCCACCATGGCCTGAAGGGGAATGGGGAAGAGTTGTGGGGGAATAACCGTCTTAAGGCGGCTAATCAGATTCTTACCCTTAAGGTAAGCTCCCTCCCGATAGACTACAGAGGAGAGCGAAGGTAGACTCTTCCCATTCACTAGAATTTCTAGTTTGGTGAGATCTGCTTTCTGGTATCCTGAATGGTCGTAGTCGAAAGAAGCATAACCCTGGGATACAGATTTTAGCTGGTCATGAAAACCCATAGCCACTTCTCCCAGAGGGATATGGTACGAAAGACGGACTCTTATATTATCCAGCCAGTTAATATCAAGGAATTTACCTCTTCTTTTCTCCAGCAGTTTAAAAATGGGTCCAAGGTACTCCTGGGGAGTGATGATAGTGGCTCTAATGTGAGGCTCCTCGATTGTTTTTATCTTCTCCTGGGAAGGGAAGTCAGCGGGACTGTCTATCTCCAGGGTTTTCCCTGTTTTCATAACTAGCCGATAGCGGACATTGGGAGCAGTGGTAATCAGATTCAGATTAAATTCTCTTTCCAGTCTTTCCTGGACAATTTCCTTGTGCAGGAGTCCCAGGAATCCACATCGAAATCCGGTTCCCAGAGCCGGTGAAGACTCTCCTCGAAAGTTGAGGGAGGAGTCGTTAAGTTTTAACTTACTTAGAGCCTTTTCCAGATTCTCGAACTTTTCTTCATCAGCCGGGTAAAGACCGCAGAGAACCATAGGCTTAGGTTCTCTAAAACCCAGACAGGAACTGGCGGTGGGTCGCCTAGCCTCGGTCATGGTATCCCCGATTTTCAGATCCTTTGGCCTTTTCATGTTGGTGATGATGTAACCAACCTCTCCTGATGTCAGCTCGGGGGTGGGGATCCTTTTTAGCTTTATTATCCCTACCTCCTCCACTTTGAACTCCCTGCCGCTGGACATAACCTTGATGCTCATCCCGGGTCCTACCTTTCCCTCAAAAATGCGAATGTATGCCACCGGTCCACGATGAGGATCAAAAAAAGAATCGAAAATAAGAGCTTTCAGAGGAGCCTGAGGCAGGAGGGGTGGTGGGGGAATTCTTTGAATAATGGCCTCTAGTATCTCCTTGACTCCTCTCCCATCTTTAGCGCTGGCAAGGATAGCTTCCTCGGGGTCAATACCTTCTAGTTTCCTTAACTGATCCATCACCCGGGGAGGGCTCGCCACAGGTAGGTCCACTTTGTTGATTACAGGAATTATCCTCAGCTTTCTCTGGCGGGCCAGGTACAAATTAGCCAGGGTTTGGGCTTCCACTCCTTGGGCTGCATCAATGAGGAGAAGTGTTCCCTCGCAGGCGCTAAGCGATCGGGATACCTCATAGCTAAAATCTACATGACCAGGGGTATCGATGAGATTGAGGATGTATTCTTTGCTCTCCCGAGGCCGGTATAAGAGAGAGATAGTATGGGCTTTAATGCTTATCCCTCTTTCGCGCTCCAGATCCATGGTATCCAGGGTCTGCTCCCGAAGTTGGCGAGATGGTATGGTATGGGTATACTCTAGGAGGCGATCGGCCAGAGTAGATTTACCGTGGTCGATATGAGCAATGATGGAAAAATTGCGAATCTCCTTTTCCATAAGTTAGCACCTTGAGCTTTCCCCAGTTTTCCTTTTGACAAAGATTGAAAGGTTTGATAGCCTTTTATTTGGTGAGTTTTTTCATAAGCTTTGATTTCTCACGGGCCGCTTTATTCTTATGCCAGATTCCTTTAGCAGCCACCTGGTCTATCATAGCTATGACTTCGGGGAGTTTTTTCTTTGCTTCTTCCGTCTTTTTTTCATGGATAAGCTCGGATAGTTTCCCACTGATAGTTTTAGTTCGTCTCTGGATGGCTCTATTTCGTTCTCTTCGTTTTTGATTCTGTCTCATTCTTTTTTTAGCTGATTTGATGATAGGCATTTTCTTCTCCTTTTCTTCTTGAGTATCCTAGCATATAAAATTTTTGCAGTAATGGCAAGGGATGATAGGGGGGGGGTAGAGGAGTTTGAGGAAAGAAGGGATAGTAAGAGCGGCTGGAGTTGTGGGACTGGGAACTTTTCTCTCTCGTATCTTTGGATTAGTAAGACTCCAGGTGATCGCCTACACCTTTGGCTATTCAGCGGCTACTGATGCTTTCTGGATCGCCTTCACTATACCCAACCTGCTGAGGTCCCTTCTGGCGGAGGGGGCATTGAGTACTGCCTTTATCCCAGTCCTTTCCGAATGGCTCACCAAGAAGGGAAAAGATCTGGCATACCATCTGGTAAACAATGTTCTTAATATCCTACTTCTTCTCCTTGCGGGGCTGGTGGTATTGGGAGTTTTCCTCGCTCCGAGGTATGTTCCCTATATTGCTTTTGGTTTCCCGGGCGATTCTCCCCAGCTTGTTCTGGCGGTGGGATTGACCCAGGCCATGTTCCCCTTTTTGATCTTCATTAGCCTGGCCGCTCTGGTTATGGCCACTCTCAACTGCAGGGGTCATTTTGCTACCCCCGCTTTTGCTCCTGTTCTATTCAATATCACCGTAATTTCTTCTGTTATTCTTCTGCATCGTACATACGGTATTTACAGTCTGGCTATAGGGGTAGTAGCGGGAGGAGGAGCACAACTTCTATTTCAGATTCCTTCCTTGATCAGGAGAGGTTTCTTCTATCGTTTCGCCTTGTCTTTTAACCATCCTGGTGTGCGTAAGATAGCTAGGCTCATAGGTCCGGCGACTCTAGGGGGTATCACTTTACAGGTCAACATCGTCATCAATCGGATCTTTGCCTCAACTCTACCCATAGGCAGTATCTCTGCTCTTCAATATGCCATGAGGTTGATTCAGTTTCCTTTGGGGATCTTTGCCATTGCCGTATCTACGGCTATTTTTCCTGCTCTATCTTCTTTGGCCGCCGAGAAGAACATAGGGGAGATGAGGAAGGTCATTTCTCTCGGTCTTCGAATGGTTCTTCTTGTCTTGATTCCCTCCACCCTGGGCCTGATAATAATCAGGAAAACTTTGATTTCTCTTCTCTTTGAGCATGGGGCCTTTCTGGCTCAGGATAGTCTTATGACATCTCAGGCTCTGTTTTATTATGCTCTGGGTCTTTTGGCTATGGGCGAAGTTATGGTTTTAAACAGAGCCTTCTATTCTCTTCAGGAGATCCTCGTTCCCCTCAAAGTATCCCTTTTTGTATTGTTTCTTAATGTTTCCTTAAATTTTCTCCTCATCTCTTCCCTAAAACACAGTGGACTTGCCCTGGCTACCTCTATTTCTATGATCTGTAATATGATTATCCTCCTTGTCCTTTTGAGAAGAAGGATCAAGGGACTGGAAGGGAAGATAATCCTGGCTTCTTTTTGGAAAATTTGTCTTATTAGCATTCCTATGGCGGCGGCGGGTTATTTCATATTAGAAGGAATTCCTCCTCTAGTGGGGATATCGGCCACCCTTTCCGAGATTATTCGGCTCTCTGCAGCCGTAGGAACAGGAGCGCTTATATTTTTTCTGCTGGCCTATCTTTTGAAGATAGAGGAATTTAAGATAGTTTTGAGGGTTTTTGGAAAAAAAGTGAACCTCAAATCTCCTCAGATGGAGATTGACAAATGTGGGAATTTTCATTAAGGTAAGTTTCAAAGATGGATGGAAGGCTACCCTCAAGTGTTGAGAGTAAGGAGGGGAACGATGAAAGATGTGTGTGCGGTGGTGTTGGCGGCAGGAAAAGGAACCCGCATGAGGTCAGGGCTGATTAAGCTTGCCCATCCCTTGAATTCTGAGCCCCTGGTGAAATTTGCGGTTAATGCCTGTGTGGATAGTGGGGTAGGAAGGATAATTGTTGTAGTGGGCTATCAGGCCGATAAGATAAAATCTATTCTAGGGGAGAAATTCGAATATATCTACCAGGAAAGACGTCTGGGTACGGGAGATGCTGTTAGAAGAGCGACTTCTCTTCTAGGAGATTTTCAGGGAGAGCTCATTGTTCTTCCGGGAGATGCCCCTTTTATTAAGCCCTCCACTCTGGTGGAGCTTGTCCATCGCCAGCGGGAAACAAAATCAGCGGCTACAGTTTTGACTGCCCTTCTTCCCCGTCCCAGTCACTACGGAAGAATCATTAGAGACGGTTACGATCAGATCAAGAGAATTGTGGAAAGCCGAAATGCCGGATCTCAGGAACTGAAAATTAGAGAGGTAAATAGCGGGGTTTACTGCTTTGATACTCAGAAACTTCTCCCTCTTCTTCCCATCTTGATGCGTGACACCAAAGCGGGTGAGTATTATCTCACCGATGTTATAGCGCTATTGCATGAGCACGGATTCCGTGTAGAAGCTATGAAGGTCTCGGATCCAACCGCAATTTTAGGAGTTAATACTCCTGGGGAGTTGAAGAGAGCCTGGAAGGTTCTGGAAAAAAGGGAAAAACAAAAAATCAGGAAATAGTTTTAAGATGAGGAAGGTTATATCTTCGGATGTGATTATAGTCGGAGCAGGGATAGTGGGGGCTGCCATAGCCAGAGAACTGTCCCGGTATCGGCTGAAGGTGGCTTTGCTGGAGAAAGAATCTGATGTTGGCTTTGGCTCCAGTAAGGCTAATAGCGCTATAATTCATGCTGGATTCCATCCAGCTGCCCGAACCCTTAAGGCAAAGCTAGCTCCTTCCGGGAATCGCCTATATGAGAAACTAGCCCGAGAACTCTCTGTTCCCTTTGAAAGAGTTGGTTCTCTTACTGTGGCCTTTTCCTCACAGGATATAGGGTTTCTAGAAAAACTTCAAAAGCAGGGTAAGGAAAATGGGGTCCCCAGGCTTCGTATTATTTCCCGAGAGGATCTTTTGAGAAAGGAACCCCGAATCAACCCTAAGGCAAAGGCGGCTCTCTATGCCCCCACCACCGGAATTATTTCCCCTTACGAGATGACCATTGCTCTGGTGGAAAATGCCGTGCGCAATGGAGTAAGTCTTTATTTGAATAGACGGGTTCTGGATATCCAGGTGGAGTCCGATGCTACAAAGAGCATCCGGACCAACAGAGGAGCCTTCGAGGCAAGATGGCTAATCAACTCTGCCGGACTCTACAGTGATGAAATAGCAAATATGGTGGGGACCACAAAATTTGAAATTCTTCCTCGCAAAGGAGAAGAATACATCCTCGATAGGTGCAAAGGAAATCTGGTCAGTCATGTTATCTATCCTGTTCCTAGTTTGATTTCTAAAGGGGTTCTCATCATTCCCACCGTATATGGCAATCTCATGCTGGGACCCACTGCGGAGGAGGCCACTGATAAATCAGATTTTTCCACTACTCATCAGGGATTTAGCCAGGTAATGAGCCATGCCAGGAGACTTTTGCCTTGTCTTTCCTCAGAGGATATCATTGGGTCCTTTGCGGGACTCAGGGGATCACTACCCCAGGGTGACTTTGTTGTTTATTCTTCCCCCCAGATTCCAGGATTCATTAGCCTTATAGGTGTCGATTCGCCAGGCTTAACTGCAGCTCCTGCCTTGGCCAGGATGGTAGTAAAGATGCTAGATGAGGGGGGGCTCAAACTTAATCCTAAGAAGAGGGATTTTTATCCCAGAAGAGAAGCGGGGATAAAATTCCGCCAGCTTTCTCCTCAAAAAAAAGCAGAGGCGGTAGCGAGTAATCCTCTCTATGGGAAAATTGTATGTGCCTGTGAGACGGTATCAGAGGGGGAGATAATCGATGCTATTAAACAGGGGGCCAGGACTCTGGATGGTCTAAAGTTCAGAACCCGCCTGGGCATGGGTTGCTGTCAGGGAAGTTTCTGTCACCTCGAGGCAGCTGAAATTCTTTCCCGAGAGTTGGGGATATCCTTTTCCCAGCTGACTAAAAGGGGAGGGAAATCCAGGCTTTTGGCTGATGAGGGTGGCCCAGCGAAGAGAAAAAGAATTTCCTGTAAGAAAAGAGGTAGGGAAGCTATAGCACGACCTCTCGCCAAGAATCTGCGAAAGACAGAGAGGGATCTGATTGTGGTAGGAGGAGGTGCTGCTGGCTTAGCCGCCGCTGTTGCAGCGAGGAGGGCTGGAGCTAGAGACATTTCAGTGTTGGATCGAAACGAAAAGGTGGGTGGAGTTCTTCTTCAATGTAAACATGAGGGATTTGGTTTAAAGAAATTCGGTCAGAGTCTTACCGGACAAGA
>SDBU01002813.1_pt1 | contig 22630 bp, 22 predicted proteins | sample 2277071 | NCBI WGS metagenome assembly SDBU01 (sample SAMN10397929, study PRJNA504765) | marine sediment metagenome | isolation source: marine sediment core GS08_GC12, 126 cmbsf | place: Arctic Ocean: Gakkel Ridge, Loki's castle | collected 2008 | reverse complement strand
AAGGCTGCCAGCAGGATAAATGAAACAGCCGGCAGCCTTTCCTCGTCGGATGGCTTAAACCGCAGCAAGATGGGTAGAGCAAGCAGCGGTAGGATAGCGACGAAAAGTTGATAGTTAATGGGTAGGGATAGGATATTCAATCCCTTGAGCAAGACCAAGATGAGAAAAATCACTGCCAGTTGGAGGTAACTTAGTTCAACTACGCTGGCTATTTTGTCCCTCATTCTTCTCCCCTTCGTCTCCTCGCCAGATAAGCATGGACAAAAGCACTATGAGCCCACCGCTCAGCGCCGAAATAACATAGGACAACCAGCCTATCTCTTGGGTCTTATACCATATAATAGCCGCCCCACCAATGCCGGCGCAGATTATCATGAAGATGCTCTTGGCGGTAAGACGCTCCCCTTTTGCGCTTTCCACTTTATTGGTCGCGGTCAGCACAGCAGCGATACCAACAACAATGAGAATTATGAGGAGGTAATTCAGGTTAATGTAATAACTAACGCTACCCTTGAAGATAGTGTCTACCAGTATCAATAATAAGAAGGTGATGAGCAACATGGGAAATAACACTTGTACCAGCTCCAGGCCCCATCCAAGGAACCTGTTTCTTTCTTTTAATGGGGGCTTATCGCTGGCGGAAGTCAATCTACCCATCGCAGCCTCTCCCAAATTGGCAGCGCTTTCACTGTTATCTCAATCCAGTCTATAGGGATGGTTTTCTCCTGGCCCTCCGTCTGGCTGAGATGGGGCACGCTAAAGCAAAAGCTGAGCTTATTATCCTCGATGAAGAGGTCTTCTATCTTCCAACTTGCTTGTGCCACTAACCAGCCGTCATCCTCCACTGGCGCCACATAATCTTTGTAATCGATAATCATATAGTCAACGTTCTCCCTGGCCCATGAGAGGTCGTATTCCAAACCCACCACCCCGCACCTCTTAGGGAGGAAGAAGGAATCGGGGGTGAAGGATAGATAGCCATCAAATTTGATTATTATATCTTGCCTTGGAGCAATCAAGTGGTAAGACCCAGGCTCCATGCTGCTGCCAAACCAGGTATCTACCGTGTTCACATCGACCTCAGTATAAAAGCCATCCCCCCTGATAGCCATCTGCTGGAAGCCGTAGTTGTGCGAAGTGAAAAATTCGAGTTCGCTTCCCCTAAAATTCTTCCTATAAAGGCTGACTGGGTCAAATGGCAAGCCACCCTCGAAATAGCCTGTGTTTATTCCCACCAAATATACTCGCCCCTCCACCACAAGTTTCTCTTGATTTATCTCTATCCCCCTTATCAGCAGATCGCTACCGCCCTTAAGCTCTATTCTATAAGCTCCCGGCTCCAGGTCTTGCATCCCTAAGGACTCGGATTGCAGCGGCCCAAGCTGACCACTTTGACCATCGTCCGGGATAATGGTGCTCCCCTCGGGTGCACCGTCGAGGGAGTAGACCTCAATTTTTAGTTCATCCGCTCCCTCATACGCATTCAAATCCTGCTTTGTTACTTCAAGCTCCAGGGCCCCATTGGTCACGTAGGTCCAGAAGGTATGCCCTCCCCTTAAAGCGGTGGTAACAAGGAGATTGCCATTCTCCTCACGATTCGAACTGGAGGTGGTTAAGAAGAGAGAATCCTCGGTGAAGGCAAAATAGCCCATTGGCGCCTCAATGATAACATCACCCTTCTCCGCTGTAATCTGATAGAGACCAGGTTTTAGTAATCCTGTACTGAACCTTGTCTTTACGGCTTCTATAGCAAGAGCCTGGTTATAGCCTTCTCCAGATACGGTAACAGTCTGCAGCGCTGAGTCGTGGACAGTGCGGAACTTAATCTCACTCTCACTGAAGAGGTAGCACCATATCATCATAGGCTGTGGCTCTTCACCAAGATAGAGGTTGCCCGCCAGAAATACTCTTCCCGGCACCACCAGCTTTGCTTGATTAAGTCGCAGGTGCGTTAACACGAAATCGTTCCCAACAGATATCGGCTTTAGCACCAGCCGGTAAGTGCCTCTTTCGAGATCATCTACCTTTAGCGTTAAATACTGCGGGGCTCCCAGGTTTCGGCTCTTAGTAGAATCCCCATCATCGGGAATTGTTGCGCTGGCCTTCAGTGTCTCATCCAGCGAGTAAATCAGAACATTGAGAATATCCTCACCCTCATACGAGTTTAAGTCACGTTTGGTGACTTTCAACTCCAGGGTGTCACCCACAGTAAAGAAGTAGAAGGCATGCGCTTCCCTCAAGCTGGTGCCGGTCTCGAACCAGCCATTTTGGTCTACATCTGCGGTAAGTTGGACTGGAAATGCGCCACCGCCGGCAAACTCGGCTGTATCTATTCCTCCCCACTCCTCTGGGCTCACACTCTGGTTTATGCTTAAGCCCTTAGTATTCCGTGCTATCACTGAGTCGAGAGGCGGATTTTGCTGAAACTCGTCTACACTCCCGAATCTGGCGGTGCTCTCCTCACCTGTAGCGTAAACCTTAATTCTTCCAGACTCCGCCACCAGTAGCAAATCTGCCAGTTGCTCATAGAAGGGAACGTAGATGTCCTTCCAGTAATAGCTCGGCCCCTCCCCATTGCTGGCCCCCACAATGAACTTTCCCTCCCGGGGAAAATTATCGATAAATCTCAGCCTAACAGTAATATCCTCGGCGTAGCTTAGTATACGATCATCCAGCTCAAAATACACTAAGTTGCCCTTAAGCTCTCTAAGGGTGGTGTCACTTATCACCATCTTATGCGAGATATCGTCAAAAGACCCCGTGATTCTGGCTTGCCCACTGGTGTCGTCTGCACCGACATCGATAAGGTAGGTCACGGTGTGCCCAAAGGGGAGTAAATTCATCCAGCCGACATATCCCAGAACCAGGATAGGAATCAACCACAGGAGCTTAAGATATCTGCTCTTTCTACTAGTATGCTCGCTCATCTTTTTGATTTATGATACAGGCCTTGAGTGATTTTACCTACTTCTCCTTACCTTGGCAGACCAGCCTTTTTAGTAAACTCTTGCTTTCATTTCTGTGCATATACTATACTATGATGTCTCTTTAAGAGCAATCCTTGTGATATCATAGCTAAACTGCATCTGAATGAAGGCGATGAAGAAGATAAAAGGGCTGATTCTAGCAGGTGGGAAGGGCACACGGTTAAAGCCCTTTACTAATACCATGACCAAGCAGCTTTTGCCAGTTGCCAATAAACCGATCCTTTTCTATGTTATAGAACAGATTAGAGAAGCAATGATAACTGACATCGGCATCATCATTTCCCCTGAGACAGGTGAGCAGATAAAGGAGGCTGTGGGAGATGGTTCAAAATGGGGAGCAAGTATTGTTTACATTGTGCAGGCCGAGCCTTTGGGACTTGCCCACGCTGTGAAGACAGCACAGGATTTCTTAGGCCACTCGCCCTTCCTCATGTTCCTGGGCGATAATTTGATCAAGGGCGGGGTTAAGAAGTTCGTTGACCAATTCTCGCATTATGGTCCCGATGCCTTAGTCTTACTAAAAGAGGTGGCTGATCCTCGCCTTTTTGGCGTTGCTGAGTTAGATAGCAAAGGGCGACTGCTTCACCTGGTGGAGAAGCCCGAGAAGCCGTCGAGCAATCTGGCTCTTGTCGGCGTTTATCTCTTTTCTCCTGTAATTCATGAGGCTATAGCGCAAATCAAGCCCTCGTGGCAAGGAGAACTGGAGATAACCGATGCCATCCAGAGACTCCTAGATATGGGGAAGAATGTCCGTACCCATCTCCTTGAAGACTGGTGGCTTGATACGGGAAAGAAAGACGATCTTTTGGAGGCCAATCGTGTTGTTCTTGATGAGTTTCTCGTTCGAGATATAAAAGGGCAGGTTGATGCCCAAAGTAATATTGAGGGAAGGGTGGAGATAAGGGCAGGGACAGTAATAGCGGATAGCGAGGTTCGAGGGCCAGTGTCTATTGCCGAGAACTGCCAAATCAAGAAGTCCTTTATAGGTCCATTTACCAGCATAGGTGCTGGCACAATAATAGAAGATTCATCTGTAGAGCACTCGGTGATTTTGGAGAGCAATCACATTTACCGTATTGAGCGCCTTGAGGATAGTCTCATCGGCAAGGGAGTTGAACTTAAGAAGGCAGACGAAAGATTCAGAGCGGTAAGACTCTTTGTCGGTGATGATGCCAGATTAGAATTATAGGGGGTTAAGAAGGAATGGAGTATATATCGGGGGTCAAAGTGCAAAAGCTTCGCCTCATCCCTGACGACCGGGGATGGCTTATGGAACTGCTACGGACGGACTGGGAGGTGTTCGAGAAATTTGGACAGGCATATGTAACCACCTGTTACCTAGGCGCAGTCAAAGCCTGGCACTACCACAAGCTTCAGACCGACCACTTCACCTGCGTGTACGGTGTGGCTAAGCTCGCTCTCTATGACCCGCGCGAGGACTCGCAGACAAAGGGCGTGATAAATGAGTTTTACGCCGGAACCTTAAATCCTATCCTGGTAAAGATTCCGCCTCTCGTTTATCATGGCTTTACCGCTGTAGGCAATGAGATGGCCATGATCGTTAACTTCCCAACCGAACTCTATGACTACGAAGAGCCCGATGAATTTCGCGTGCCCTACGATGATCCTTCCATCCCCTACAAATGGGAGGTGAAGAAGGGGTGAGGGTGCTGGTGACAGGTGCCGGGGGTATGCTGGCAAAAGACCTTATTGCCTGCCTTTCGACAAGGGGACATGAAGTTCTCACCCTACGCCATGATGGGCTCGATATCACCGATTTAGGAGCCATTAGAGCCGCTGTGGATAACTTCGGGCCTGAGCTTATGATTAACTGTGCGGCCTATACCAAAGTGGATGAAGCAGAGAAGGAGGAATCTCAGGCCCTTATGGTGAACGGCTTTGGTGTTCAGAACCTCTGCCTTGTATGCCAGGAGAAGGATACCCCTTTAGTCCATTTTAGCACCGACTATGTCTTCGACGGCACGAAGGAAAGCCCCTACAGCATTTATGATGATCCCAATCCCATAAACGCCTATGGGCGCTCCAAACTGCGCGGGGAGAAGTATGTCCTGCGGCTTCTCAGCAAGTTTTATCTTATACGCACTAGCTGGCTGTTTGGGCTTTTCGGCAAAAATTTTATCGAGACCATGTTGGAGGTTAGGCGAAGACAGAAGCAGATATCCGTAGTAAACGACCAGAGAGGATGCCCCACTTGGACCTGTCACCTTGCTCAGGCAGTTGTTGATCTGATTGAAACGGAGCGCTATGGAGTTTACCACATAACTAACTCCGAACCTACCACCTGGTTTGAGTTCGCCAGGGAGATCCTCCGCCTCTCCAATGCGGATATGGAAGTATTTCCCATAAGCTCAGATAAGTTTCCCCGACCGGCGAAAAGACCTCAGAATAGCGTCCTCGATCCCTTTCCCACCCCAGATGTCTTAGGCAGAGAGATGCCGTCCTGGAGAGAGGCACTCAGTGCGTACTTATCTCAAAGAAAGGAAATGGTAAAATCATGAAACTACTTGTAACTGGAGGCGCAGGCTTCATCGGCTCTAACTCCGTTCAGTATATCCTTGAGAAGCATCCCGACTACGAGATAATCAACTTCGATGCCCTCACCTATGCAGGAAGCCTGGAGAACCTGAAAGAGGTAGTGGATAACCCCAGACACAAATTCTTTCGTGGGAGGATTGAGGATGGGACGCTGGTAGACGAATTGATGGCAGGCATCGATGTGGTCATAAACTTTGCTGCCGAATCCCATGTTGATAGAAGTATCGTTGAGCCTCAGATCTTCATTAAGACTAATGTTTTGGGTACTCAGGTTTTGCTTGATGCGGCGATGCGACAAAAGGTCAAGCTTTTCTACCAGATTTCGACAGATGAAGTTTATGGTGCTCTTGAGCTTAACTCAAAGGAGAAATTCATTGAAGCATCTCCTCTGCGTCCCAATTCGCCCTATGCCGCCAGCAAAGCCGCTGCCGACCTCCTTGTCCAGGCATACCACCGCACTTATGGACTGCCTGTAGTGATCTCCCGTTGCTCTAACAACTATGGGCCAAGGCAGCATCCAGAGAAGTTCATCCCCACAGTTATCCTTAATGCCTTGCAGGACAAGCCGATACCTATCTACGGCGATGGCCTCTATGTCCGTGACTGGATTCATGCCCTTGACCACTGTCGAGCGATAGACCTTATCATGCATAAAGGTAAAGTCGGCGAGGTATATAACATAGGTGCCAATAATGAGTGGGCAAACATTGACCTTGTACAAAAAATCCTACAAATTATGGGTAAGTCTGAGGACTTACTGCAATTTGTCGAGGACCGCCCTGGCCATGACCGGCGCTATGCCATAGGCTGTGATAAGCTGAAGCTTGAATTGGATTGGAAACTCTTGACTCCCTTCGACCATGGCCTGACCGCAACCGTTCGCTGGTACTCTAAGACTGGCAGGTAACACCATGAGCACTGTCCAAAGAATTGCCAAAAATGCCACTATTCTACTTATAGCTCAGGCTTCAAGCTATGTCCTGGCTTTCTTTTACATGATGTATGTTGCCCGCTATCTGGGTGCAGCGGGCTTCGGCATCCTCTCCTTTGCCCTTGCCTTTGCCGGAATTTTTGGTGTTTTTGGTGACCTGGGCCTACAGCCTCTAACTACGAGGGAGGTTGCTAGAGACAAGTCTTTAGCTCCAAAATACCTCGCCAATATCAGTGTGATGAAGATAATCTTGGTCGCTATCACCTTCGGACTGATCGCGCTAACCATAAACCTTATGGGCTATCCCCAACAGACCATCATGGTCGTTTACTTTATCGGCTTATCGGTTATCTTTATGGCTTTCACTCAAATGTTTTATTCTTTCTTTCAGGCATTTGAGAAGATGGAATATCGAGCAATAGGGCAGATATTAAATGCAGCCTTATTGCTTACCGGGGTCATCTTTGCCATAAAATATGACTTCAGTATAATTGGCTTCGCCTCTTTATATGCCATAGCTAGCATTGTCACTTTGGTGTATAGCTTTATTGTAATGAGGCTAAAATTTTCTAACCCAGCACCAGCCTCAGCCACCAGAGTCATGGAAATGGACTGGAGCTTTTGGAAGCCAACGATAAGAGAGGCATTGCCTTTTGGTCTAACCATGATCTTCATTAGCATCTTCTACTGGATAGACACAGTAATGCTTTCCTATATGAAAGGAGATGCAGTGGTAGGTTGGTATAATGCTAGCTATCGATTAATTGTAGCTTTTCTATTTATTCCCGCAGCCCTTAATTTTGCTATTTTCCCTGTTATGTCCAGGTTTTATGTCACGTCTCAAAATTCCTTGCGACTATCTGCTGAGAAGTATTTTAAATATATGACTATAGTCGGCATTCCGCTTGGAGTGGGAACAACACTTTTAGCCCATAGGATTATTCCTCTAATATTTGGAGCAGAATATACGCCTTCAATAATTGCTCTTCAAATTTTGGTTTGGTCTTCAGTATTTATTTTCATGGGCGGCGCTTTCGGGCGTTTATTTGAGTCGTCAAACAAACAAATAATAGTGACGAAGATAGTAGGGATTTGTGCTGTGTTGAATGTGATTTTAAACTTGATCTTTATTCCGAAATATAGCTATATCGCAGCCAGCGCTACGACTGTGGCAACCGAGTTCATAGCTTTAGCACTTTGCTTTATCTGGAGCCGTAAAATCGGCTATAATATTACCGGCAGAAAACTTAGCCTTTTTTCAAAGGTCTTGGGTGCAAGTGCAGTTATGGGGGTCTTCATTACGTATTTCCATAATTTGACCTTGTTAGCGCTGATACCATTAGCAGCATTATTATACTTTGTAATATTATACATAATTAGAGGGATAGATAAAGAGGACATAACCCTACTTCAGGGAGCTGTTCGGGGAAGCCAAAGGTAATGGGCTATTATTAAAAATTGGAGGCATTAACCTGAAAGTTTTGTTAATAAACCCCAAAATAGCAGGTGGCAATCCGTGGATTCCGTATGGCATGGCATACTTAGCCGCATATTTACGAAAACATAACATCAACGTCAAAATAATTGACGCTAACCTTGGGCAAACAAGTGAAAGGGAATTATCTCTTCTAATAAACGACTATAAACCAGATATAGTTGGAACAGGTGGTATGACCGTTCAGCGTAATGACGCTTTAAGAATAGGGGAATTGGTGAAAAGCATTAGGAAGGATATAAAACTTGTATATGGTGGAGTCCATTTTACATTTATACCTGAGGATGGGTTAAAGTATGGTGATGTTTGCGTTCTAGGTGAAGGAGAAGAGACATTTTTAGAAATTTGTAGGGGGTCTGACCCTCGTAAAATTAGAGGCATCGCATTTAAAGAAAATGGTGAAACCATCCTAACCGGAGAAAGACCTTTTATTCATGATCCTGATGTAATTCCATTTCCCGCTTACGATTTATTAGAATTAAATAAGTATAATGATAGGCTCATAACCGGCGAGAAGGCAATAAGTATGATGACTGGTAGAGGATGCCCATACAGCTGTAAATTTTGCGCTTCGCCTCAGTTTTGGAAAAGAAAGGTTAGATTCCATTCAATGGACTATATAATGCAGCATATCGATTTTTTAATAAGAAAGTATTACCTGAAAAATTTACGCATCATGGATGATACTTTTACCCTGAGCAAAAAATGGGTTCTGGAATTTTGCGATGAGATTGAGGAAAAAGGATTTAATCTTAATATGACTTGTCTAACAAATGTGAAAAATGCCGACTCTGAAATGTTTAAGAGGATGAGAAAAGTAGGATTTTCTATTATAGCTTTCGGAGTAGAATCTGGTAACGAGGAGATATTAAGGATGATTAACAAAGGAATTACAAAGGATGACGTAAGAAGCGCTGTTGCCCAAGCCAAAAAAGTAGGTCTCAACACTGAGTTATTGTTTATGATAGGTAATATTGGCGAAAATAAAAATACGATTGTTGATTCCATCAATTTCGCAAAACAACTAAATCCACCTGGCTCCAACTTCAGTAACATTAATGTAATCTATAACTACTTTCAATTTGCTACTCCTTTCCCCGGGTCCGTATTCTACAATATTGCAAAACAATATGGTCGCGTTATAACAGAAGACTGGGATAAGTATCACCACCAAGACCCAGTGTTTGTGCCTAAAGATCTAGATAAAAAGACCATGATTAAATTAAGAGGCTCAGCATTGTTTAAAACAAACTTCCAAAGGTTTCGATGGGTTCCGCAAGTGATTAGGCGTAACAACTTCATTCGTAAACTATATAAGTTTTTCACTTCTTTAAAGAATTCCCTAGGTAGACCTGGGTAAACATTTCAGCAGAAAATACAATTACAATAGGAAGTTAGCTAAAATGAAAATAATAATCATCGGTACCAGCCCCACCGGGGTTGCAGCCTCCCCACTCCAAGAGTTAGTTTATTTCAATTGGATATATGACAAAAGCTCTTATGCTGGTGACCTGGCAGCAAGTTTTAGGAGTGATAACGGCTTTACCTGGAATATCATGGGGCATGTGCCCCGCTATAATCATATGGGCAAACTAGGGATAGAACATGAAATTTAATTATGTTATCGTTGGAGCGGGCTTGGCAGGAGCAACAATTGCTGAGAGAATAGCCTCTCAGCTGGGCGAGGGAGTCCTTGTTATTGAAAAGAGGGAGCACATTGCTGGGAATTGCTACGATATTTATGATGATGCTGGTATTCTGGTGCATAAATATGGTCCACATATATTTCACACCAAGATAAAGGCAGTATGGGATTACCTTTCAAATTTTACAGATTGGCATCTATACCAGCACAAGGTGCTCTCTTATGTGGATGGCAAGTTGGTTCCAATTCCAATAAATCTGGATACCGTCAACGAATTATTCGGAACAGAGCTCACTCCGGAGGAGCTACCAAAATTCTTAGAAGGGATAAGAGAGCCAATCAATGAAATAAAGACCTCAGCGGATGTAGTGCTCTCGAAAGTTGGGAGGTATCTCTATGATAAGATGTATAAGAACTACACCAAAAAACAATGGGGGGTAACACCAGATAAATTAGACCCTCAAGTAATTTCCCGGATACCAATCCACATAAGTAGGGATGATAAATATTTTGACGACCCATATCAAGGGCTACCTAAGCAGGGTTATACTCGCATGGTTGAAAAAATGCTGTCCCACCCTAAAATAAAGCTTATGCTCGGCGTTGACCATAAGGAGATTATCGGTCAAATAGATTATAAAAAGCTTATTTACACCGGTCCGCTTGACTATTATTTCGATTACCAATATGGCAAACTTCCGTACATAACGCTGGAGATGAAGTTTGAAACTCGTGCCCGGAAGTATTACCAACCAGTTGCGGTTGTAAATTACCCCAATGATTATGATTTCACACGAATAACAGAGTTCAAGCACATGACAGGGCAAAAATCCGATAAGACGACTATCCTGAAAGAGTTCCCCAGAGGAACTATAGCTGAGGATGAACCGTATTACCCAGTATTTAATGAACAAGCTAATAGATTGGCTGAGAGATATAGAGAGGAAGCCAGAAGGGAGCCAAACACTCTTTTTGTGGGACGCCTTGCTGAATATAGATATTATAATATGGACACCGTTGTCTCAAGAGCTTTGGACGTATTTAATAATGAGATCTTGAGGAGGAATGAGTGAAGATTAATTATACAATGATGGGGGCTGGTAAGACAGGAGGACCAATAGTCTTGTATAACATAATGAACGGACTGGCCAAGAGAGGACATCAGGTAACCATTACTTTACCCAGAGGCACGGTGGATTGGCTTTCTCCAGAAGTCAAACAAATTACCCCTCCAGATCTTCAGACCAGAGTTAGCCTCCTTACAGCATATGCTGCTAATATATGTCTAAAAAGAATCACGAAAGAAGACTTCCACTTGAACATTTATAGAACTTTAGATGTACTAGAGAAAATTACGCCCGAGTGTGACATCAACGTGGCAACTTATTGTTTCACGGCTTTTCCTGTTTTCAGGTCTGGAAAAGGAATCCCATTTTATCATATGCAGCATTACGAAGAGTTATTTTTTACAGACCCCCACCAGAAGGCCTTGGTCAGAGAAACTTATTACTTGCCCTTAAATAAAATAGCCAATTCCATCTGGCTTAAAAGTCAGATAAAGGAGAGATTTGGAGAGGATGTACCTGTTGTGAATCCTGCAATAGACCATAATGTCTTTTATCCGAGAGGGGCTAAGAAAAATGCTAGCAAAGTGCGTATTTTATGTTACGGTAGCAATGTAACATGGAAAGGATTTAAAGACGCAATACAAGCGATGAAAATCGTATTCAAAGAGCGAAAGGATATAGAATGGGTCGTATTTGGATTATTTCCTCTTAAAGAGCATAGTATTGAAGCCCCATATATCTTTAGGAGGGGTATTTTTGACAAAAAGCTTGCTGAACTATATTCCTCTGCCGATGTGGTGTTTTGCCCCTCCTGGTACGAGAGTTTTCCATTGCCTCCCATTGAAGCGATGGCATGCGGTGCACCTTTAGTGACAACAAGATACGGGACAGAGGATTATTGTTTTCACCAAGAAAACTCCCTTGTAGTTCCTCCAAGGGAGCCTAAACTTATGGCAGAAGCGATCTTAAGGCTTTTGGAGGACAAGAACCTGGCTGATAATCTGAGAGAGCATGGGTTGCTAACTGCTCAGGAATTTACTTGGGATAAAACTGTGGATAAAGTTGAGAGTTTATTTAAGCAAAAGCTATAAGGTTCTGGTTAAGGCAGAGAGGGGGCTTTATTAGATGCACGTACTGGTTACCGGTGCCGCAGGCTATGTAGGTAGCATTGTCACTGAAGAGCTAGTCAAGCAAGGATACTCAGTTATTGCCCTAGATAATTTGCAACAAGGGCATAGAAAGGCAGTTGCTCCTGAAGCAGTATTCATTCAAGCCGATTTGGGCAACTTAGAAGAATTGGATAGTGCCTTTCGCAGGCATCAAATAGAAGCTGTCATGCATTTAGCAGCAGAAAGTATTGTAGAATATTCCACGACTGATCCAAAGAGATTCTTTCAAAATAATGTGATTTATGGCGCAAACCTCTTAGATACCATGTTAAAGTATGGCGTTGACAAACTTGTCTTCTCTTCAAGTGCTGCGGTCTATGGTGAACCTCGGAAAGTGCCTATTGAGGAAAGCGCTCCCACTAGGCCAGTGAACGCTTACGGCGAATCAAAGTTAATGTTTGAAAGGATTTTATACTGGTACGGAAATGCTTATGGACTTAAGTTTATTTCCTTACGATACTTTAATGCTGCCGGAGCTAGCGAGCGCTTCGGTGAGAACCATGATCCTGAAACTCATCTTGTTGCTAATGTGCTCAAAGTCGCCCTAGGACAGAAGGATTACGTCCCTATATTTGGCACAGATTACCCTACTAAAGACGGCAGTTGTATTCGAGATTATGTTCATGTATTAGATATTGCCAAAGCGCATGTTCTTGTACTGAGGCAACTTGAAGGAAATATAGTTAATAAAGCGTATAATTTAGGGAATGGTGAAGGATACTCGGTTCTGGAAGTAGTGGAGACAGCAAGGAAAGTCACCGGCACCCAAATCAAGGCAGTTATCCATCCTAGAAGAGCGGGAGATCCAGCACTTTTAGTAGCAAGCTCAAAGCTGGCTAAATCGGAGTTAGGCTGGCAGCCCGAACATCCTGATGTTGAGAGCATGGTTGAAAGTGCTTGGCAATGGCAAAGAAGGCATCCCTATGGATACAAGAGGTAAGGCTCACCCTAAAGTCTCCATCATCATCCTCAACTGGAATGATTTAAGGGAGAAAACCTATGAAAATAAATGAGTCTGAAATTTACAGCTTCTTACGAGAAGTCATTCAAAGTGACATTAGGGATGGTCTATTGGAAAGACTAACGAAAAAGCCATATATATATACAATGTGTTCGAACATCATCGAGCACGATGAGACTTATCTAGCGCAGCATTCAGGCAGGTTTACAGATATACTTAGACTCATCCCGCCCAAGAACGATCTGAAATTTCTTGATGTCGGAGCCGGCGTTGAGTTCTTAAGTATATTGTTAAAGACAAAATTTGGCTTTAACGTGGAGGCGGTGGACCTAGAGGAAAGCGTATCTTTTTGGGCGGAACGATTTGAAAAATATGGGGTGCCTTTAAAATCTTGCGACATAAGCAGAAGCTCCTTGCCATTCCAAGATAATATCTTTGATGTAGTGATATTTTCCGAGGTGATCGAGCATCTAACGGTGCCTCCAATGAAGGTATTGGGGAAGATTAGAACGGTCCTAAAGGAGGGGGGATTTTTGATACTTACGACTCCAAATTTCGCTAGAGCTAGCAATATTGTCAAGCTAATTTTGGGAAAGTCAATTCTTCTCCAATTAAGGGAATCCGGCTTGATATCCAGCCCCAGTACGCCCCATGTGAGAGAATATACCGTAGGGGAACTACAAGACTTGATGAAAATGGGGGGATTTAAAACGGACAAGGTGCGCATGAGTCGATGCTGGGACAAGAAGTCCACGGCCATACTGAGATTCTTCAATAATATGGTGACACTCGTTCTACCCAGATTTAGATCGTGCATCATGATTCGTGCTCAAAGGTTGGACTAATGACAGTTCTTGCGCTTTGTCTTGGGCAAACAACAAGCTAAGAGGGCAAAACCATTGAATCACCAAAAAGTCTGTATCATCATCCTCAATTGGAATGGGCTTGAGGATACTATAGAGTGTCTGGAGTCTCTAAAGAAGATAACCTATCCCAATTATGAGGTCATCCTGGTTGATAACGGCTCTGAGGGGAAGGATGCTGAGGTCTTAAGGGAGAGGTTCAGCGATTATATTCACCTGATTGAAAATGACAAAAATTATGGCTTTGCCGAGGGAAATAATATTGCTATGAGATATGCCCTTCAGAATCTCAGCCCGGATTATATTTTACTTCTCAATAATGATACCACTGTCGAGCCGAACTTTTTGACGGAATTAGTAAAGGTTGCTGAGAGCGATCCAAGGATTGGAATTGTCGGGCCAAAGACTTATTATTATGATTATGATGGCAGGAAGGATGTGATATGGTTTGCCGGAGGGAAATTTAGTGGAAGGTTTGGGAAGACTAACCATCTTGGTGCCCGTAGAATAGACAAAGGACAATTTGAGAGTATAAGAAAAGTTGATTATATTACTGGTTGTGCTTTTTTAGTGAAGAATGAAACTTTGGATAAGATTGGATTATTGAGTGAAGACTATTTCCTTTACCTTGAGGATTTAGATCTTTGTATTCGGGCGCAAAAAGAACAGTATTATTGTTTTTACGTACCGAAGGCAAAAATATGGCATAAGGTATCCCAGTCTAGTGGTGGTCGCATTGGACGTATTTCGTTATATTACAACACACGAAACAGGGCATTATTCATGAAGAAGAATGCCCTCCTTTTTGACAGAATTTGTTTTTCCCCATTTTATTTAATACGCTTTGTTTTGATACCATCCGTCTACTGCGTACTCAAATTAAGAATGTGGGAGTGTCTAGCGGTTCTACAGGGATTCTTCGATTTCTTAAATCATGGATCGGGTAAGGCAAAGTATTTTTGAGACTCACAAACCGGAATTTGGTAATTTAGCACCTGAAAAGGTTTCAAACGCACTTCAAATAAAAGAATACTGCTTAAAACTCACATACCAAACGAAGAGACACCAGTTTCCCAATCGCCCCTATTTGTTAGTGCAGTCTTAGGGATTCGTCAGAGTAGCGCTAGGCTGTTCAGAGAAAGGAAGCGGTCTAGCACTAGCTCAATGGCTCCGTGCCTCAAGGCCTCCCTGCATGCTTCGGCCAACACATCATGCCTATGTTCCAGTCGGTACAATGAAATGATGGCGGCTAGAGATCTAATACCCCCCCCTGTTAAACCTCCATTAGAGATATACCAGTGCAAGAAGCACCACTGCGCACCATTTATCCCCTGTTCTAATCGCTACCTTCTAGTTCGAATAAATAATAAACGTACGTCCAATCAGATATGTCGGAGGGTGGTAGTTGTCTAATCTCCTCGCGAAAAGGTGCATATCCATGCTCCAAATGTATTGGCGGCATTAGCCAATTCTGGGCATACCTGTTCGCAATTCGTAGATATCCTAGCCGCTGGGTATGAAGCACCTCGTGCTTTACCAGTTTGAGCTCCCGGTTATTGAGAACAGCGAATTCCAAGCCTCTCAGGTCGTGGCTGCTTAGTATGTAAACCCTAGAATAATTATCTATAAGAGAGGGGTCTTTCAAGGTTTCTAGACTATTACGCCTATCAAACGGCTCCCATGGGATATTGGACATCATTCTTAAGGATGTAGCGTAGTTGTGATTGTACTCTTTTGTGGACAAGAGTAAAGTTTCGCCTGTATCACCCTTTACTAGAGGCTCCGATAAGGATGACAGAGTGTCGTATGAGCCGTTGTATTCGGAAAAAAACATAATCGGTGCGCTTTTAATGACGAGTATGATTAGTGATACGGCCACAAAACAAGCTAATACACTTTTTGGGAAATAAGGCAACCGGAAAACGCCACTCATAAATACTACTACCATAGCGGAGACTGGAACCAAGAAGTGCCTTAAGAACCATGGTTGAGTAAAACTTGTTGATGGTTCTATGACAAAAGCAACAAAATATATCGAAGCCATAGCAAAGGAAACTATTAATGGATTGTAAAGAATTTCTTTCCTGTACCTCAATGATTGAAACAGGACGTGGATAGACACGATACCGGCCCCAGCTACGAAAATTAACAACCCGTAGGCATGGAGGGTATCAACGACGTACCTGAATAGATAACTCCGATAGGTTGGTGACGAGACATCGTAAAGGACTTCAGATAACTCATAAGACTGGCTTACAAAGGTGTTTTTGAAGGCTTTTGCGAACGGACCTATCGTGTATTCATACCACCCCTGTGGAAATAAAAGCCAGTAGTAACTAAAAAAATTTAAGGCGGTGAAACCAAGCACAAGAGAAAAGACGAGTATTTGTCTCCGGTGATTTCCTAAGCTTCCTATTTTGAACTTCTGCTTTCCTATATATATGAGTGATGCAAACAGAAGTACGGCGACTAGGACAATGGCCTCCAAGCGCGAGACTAAGGCTAAAGAAGCAGTGAGAAGGGACAACAATAGAAAGGAATAATTCCTTGTTCTAAGGTATGTTGTTAGAAAATACAGACTCATAAAGAAGAGGAGAAACCACAGGTCTGTGGCTAGCGTTTCACGGAAGAACCATAGGACTGGGTACGATATGCCAATAATTAGAACAGATAGTAATCCCGCAATTCTGCGCTTCGAAATTTCCAAGCTCAAGAAGTAAATAAACGATAGGGAAAGAAATAGCAGAATAGGATTTATCCAAAAATAATTCAACCCGTGCCATAAGAGGGATGGGAGGGCCAACAAGACAGAATAAGCACCGAAAGCATGCGGCTCGAAACTATACAGCTCGAAATCATGAATGTTTGACAACCCTATTGCTTTTAAAGCATAGCGGCCCGCATCGTAATCACCCATTAAGAGCTCGTGGTGGAAATAAAAGTTCGCAACAGCGAGCACCCCGATTACCAGCAGGGCAAAGATATCAACTCTGTTGACCAGGAGGCGTTTACGGCCCCGCAAAAACTGGATAAACTCGTATAGGTAAAAAAACAAAACAATTAAGGTTGAGCCCCTCACTAGAAAGGGCACCGCCTCGTTCAGCCCGAGGTTCAACAGGAACAACGACGAACTTGTTAAAAGAACAACAAAGAGTCCGAATATGATTATAGCTTTCTTATAAACCGTGATGAATTCAATCTTCGTCGACAACTATTCTACCTCGTGCTGACCCAGCGTATCACGAAAAATCTGGATATGTAATTTGGAGACATTATGCCAGGAGAATTTCTGTTTAACTTTTGTCTCATTATCTTGGTAGGCTTTAAGCTTAGGCCCAGCTTTTATTAAATCCAGTATAGCCTCGGTTAACGGCTCAACATCGTTTGGGGGTACTACCAGCCCGATATTATGTCGCTCCACAGCCTTGCCTAAGTCTCCGATATCGGTTACTATCACCGGCTTGGTATAAGGGATAACCTCCCGATATAGCACTCCGCTCTGAGTAATCTCGGTGTATGGCATCACCATTATCTTTGAGATACTTAGCACCGCCGGTATATCTTCTTCCTCGACGAAGCCGGTAAATCTAACGCTATCTTCTATTCCCAAATTGTTGACTAGATCTTTAAGCCTCTGGAAGTATTCTGTCCAAACTGTTGGGGCTGAACCAGCGATTAATAAAACTATATCTTTCTCCTTTTTAATTGCTCCAGAAAAACTCAAAATTAGATATTCAATACCCTTAGTAGGCCGGATAATACCAAAGAATGTTATAACTTGCTTGTCTCTCAGACAGTACTTATCCTGTATTTCTTGAAGTTGAGTGGGGGTTACCCTCTGGCTCTTATCTATGCCATGGGGGATGACTTCGATTCCTTCATCTCTCAAGTGATATTTATCAATTAATTCCTGTTTGTGTTCCAAGGTATGGACTAGGATTCTATCTGAGTGGCTATAGATGAATTTCTCATAAAGAAGAAAGAGCTGCCCCATAATTCTATTAAAGTGCCTCAGATATACGGCTGGTTTTTCGTGTGCGGTAAGAATTATCTTTGCCTTAAAACTAATAACTCTCAGCAAGAAGAGGAAAGCAGGCATAATCGGCCCACAAATAGTAGGCGTGTATTGGATGTGGATAATGTCTGGTTTAATCTTTAGAACCTTGTAGAAGATTTTAAGCCAAAAAATGTTCTTTAACTTTTCCTGATAAAAGAAGATTCTGTAGGAAAAGATTTCAATTTGATTATCCTTCAGTTCACCTGTAAGTTGTCCAGTGTATTTTGAGACGCCACAACCTATGGTGGGATAACTGCTTATGACGACTATTTTCACTTCGATCCTTTTGCAAACTCTTTTAGATATATCTCTGTAATCCTCTCCCAGCCATAGTTCTCCAGCGTGAATTGCCTGGCTTTGGCTCCGAATTCCTCCCTTAGCTCATTATTTTCTAATAGCTCTCCAACCGCGCTGGCAAATCCCTGGACAGAGCCGGGCTCGACCAGGATGCCATTCTTGCCTTCCTGAATGGCGTCCTTTATCCCCTCCAGATTTGAGGCGACCACCGGCAACCCACAAGAAGAAGCCTCCAAAGCAACAATGCCAAATCCCTCCATGTCGCCTTTTACCGGAACATTCGGCATTACGAATATATCAGACGCATTGTATAAGGCCTTTAATGTTTCATCATCTACTCTACCGAGCATGCGTGCGAAATCTTTCAAATCATGCTGCCCTATTGCCTTTTGAACTTGTGGAGAGAAATTCCCATCACCGACAATTAGATGTATACAGCCCTCCTCCTTCTCGATGATCTTGGGCATAACCTCTTCCACAAACCAGTGAATTCCTTTTCTCTCTACTAGCCTCCCCACAGATAGTAGGATTTTTTTATTGGTTAGATCGATTTTGAGTGCTTTAGATAATTTCTCTCTTAAATTCTGCTTGCCTTCATTCATATAAAACCCATCCGAGATACCGTCTGGAATTACTGTCATTTTCTCTTCCAGTATGCCCTTCCCCAAACACACTTCCTTTGTAGCGTCGCTAATACAAATAACCTTATCTAATTTTCTAACACATTTTGGAACTATGAATTGGTAGAACCTATTTTCATAGGTGATATCCAGACCGTGGATAGTGATGACTACAGGCTTCTTGGTGAGCATCTTGAAGGCGAGGCCTAAGGGAGCGAGAAGGCCATCTTCTACGTAGATCACACGTACCCTACTCGAGATTAATACCCAGAGGGATTTTAGGAAGAAGTAAGGTAAAACCAGAGATAGCCACTTGTTTGAGCCGCCCCATTTGATTAATCTCACATCAGCAATCTTTGACAATTGTTGGGAAAGCTGATAAGCTACTCTTTCCATCCCTCCTTTGGAAGGCGGAAATTTGCGAGTGATAAAGAGAACGACCACTTCTCTTTCATTCACCCTTCTTCAGCCGATACAAGATTTCCTCACTCAGTCGCCTCTGGCTGTTGAGCATGTGCAAAAAGATGCCTAGAGCGATTGTGCCTAAACTAATCATTATTAGCAAGGATGCCAGAATGGCTGAAGGTAGGTAAGGAGATACCGTGCCAGTCTGGGCGAAGTGAACTACGACTCTGGCACCGATGACCAGGCCGATTACAGCAAGAACTCCACCAATACTGCAGAAGAATCTCAGGGGACGATAGTCACAGTAGGTTCTTAAGATTATTACCCCGGCTCTAGTGGCATAGGAAAGTAGGCTAGAGATTAGCCTTGATTTTCCTTCTCTACGTCTAAATTCTACCGGTACCTGCTCAATTTGTAGGCCTTTGTAGCCGGCTTGAATTAAGGTCTCCTGAACATAAGTATATTTGCCGCTCAAATTCATTCTCAAGGCAGCTTCTCTGGAGAAAGCTCGAAAGCCGGTCTGGGCGTCTTTTATAGGTAGGCCTGAAAGTCTCCTGATGAGCCAAGTGGCGAGCTTATTACCTAGCTTCTTGCCCCTGGGCATAAAGTCCAGGTTATCAATATCCCGCCAGCCGAGGACTATGTCAGCTTTTCTGTCTAGGATTGGCTTTATCAGGTTGGGAATTTGCATGCCATTATATTGCCCGTCAGCATCTATGTTAACTATGATGTTGGCACCCTTTTCCAAGGCCAAGTCCAGGCCAACCTTGAAGGCTACTCCTAGCCCCTTGTTTACCTTATGGATAACATATTTGTCTGCTCCAGCCTTTTTGGCAGTGGCGGTGGTATTATCAGTGGAGCCATCGTCTATGACTATGACCTCTACGGAATCTATCTCCTCTATGTGGCGGGGGATTTCCTTTATTACGCTGGCTATAGTCTTTTCTTCGTTGTACGCTGGAATAGTAATAACAAGTTTCACCAGCAGACTCCTTCATAATATTGGCATAGGTGCCTGGCTTTTTCTGGGTTGAGGGTTCTCCTGCCATCTATGACGAGCTTTCCGGCATACAGGTTTTCGTCTTTGAACTCATCCCAGTCGGTAGTGATTATAACACAATCCGAACCAGCAATGGCATCTGGTGAGCTGTCACAGAATTCTATGGTGTCAGAGAAGATTTGCTTTGCATTTGGTATTGCTTTAGGGTCATATACCTTTACTGTAGCTCCCTCCGCTAGTAATTGGGCTATAATCCTAAGAGCAGGTGCCTGTCTAATATCGTCAGTGTTTGGTTTGAAGGCTAAACCTAGGATGGTTATCACTTTATTCCCCAGGCTACCCAGGTTTTTCCTGGCGATTTCTATAAGCCTAAGTGGTTGCTCTATATTGACTCTTGAAACAGATTGCAGTAGCTCAGCTTCATAGCTCAGCTCTCCTGCCCTGAAGATTAATGCCTCCAGGTCTTTAGGTAGGCATGAGCCACCGAAGCCAATGCCAGCATCCAGAAATTTGTTGCCTATTCGGGGATCATAGCCTATCCCTTTGGCTACCTCATAGACATCTATACCGAGCTTTTTGCATATGTTCCCAATCTCATTGATGAAGGAAATCTTGGTAGCAAGGAAGGCGTTGCTGGCATACTTTATCATCTCGGCTGTTCTTACATTGGTTCTTAGAATAGGGGCGGGAAAATCATGGTAGACTTCCTGTAGTATATCCCCGGCTCTACGGTCATGTTCGCCAATGATGATTCTATCGGGATTGAGGAAGCAGTGTATACTCCTTCCTTCCTGAAGAAACTCGGGATTCACAACTACGCCAAAATTCCTGCCGACTTTTTTTGATGAGTATTTCTCCAGGGTAGGGATGATAATTTCGTCAGTGGTTCCAGGAACTACTGTGCTTTTTACTACGATGACATGGTAGTTACTGACTTTAGCTAATACCCGTCCGATTTCTGTGGCTGAATCTATGATGTAGCTCTGGTCGAAGCTCCCATCTGAATTGGAGGGAGTACCAACACAAATGAAAGTTATGTCCGAGTTTAAGATTTCATTGTAGTCTGAACTGGCTTTAAGATTACCTTTCCCATTCACGCAGCTTGATAGCAGGCTCTCCAGGTTAACTTCGAATATTGGAGACTCCCACCGATTTATCTGCCTTACCTTGCTTTCGTCGTTATCGATGCAAATTACCTTGTGACCTTTCCCAGCAAAGCCAACAGCAGCGATGAGACCAACGTATCCACTACCAAAGATTGATATATTCATTGCTGGCCAAGTTTACCCTAAGCCCTCCGAATGGCGCCATATATATATATAACGTATCTTATTTGTTTGTCAATGGGCATGGACTCGTTCATATGATTAGTGATAGATGGCCGCCTCTCTTTCATGATCTTCCCAACGTTCCAAGAATTCCCCAGGAGTGAGGTATAGCAGAGACTGATGAGGTCTGATGGTATCATAAGGCATACTAGATATAGCCGCCAGCCCCCGTAATGTCAGCGATATCATAACCCTTCGCTGCTTGAGTATTCTGCCTAGATAATTGCCGTTATTGTTGTTAATCATTTCTACTACCTCCTCTTTACCTCCTTGCTCTTTGGGTTAGTGCCAGTACTATTTCTCCTCTGCCAATCAGGGTATATCTGGCATTCGTGGCAGTAGCCCTCCTGACAAAGAATTGGTTTGAATGGGCACCATAACCCCTTCTTACTACTTTGTTTACTGAATATCCTCTTTGGCTTCATCTCGCTTCCAGAGTATCCTAGTTTCCGGGGATAACAAATAGCCCATTAGTAGCATTAGGTATGGGTTACTAGTCCCGTCCATTCAAGTTCTCCATATTCACTCTTTCATTTTAGGGCAGCAAAATTAATAGCTCATAAGAAGCCACTTTCACCATATTCACCCCTGCTTAAAAGTGCATAGAAATATTAGTTCCGCACCAGATTCATTAAAAACACGATGGGAACTATTGGTAGGAATAATGATGAAAACACCAGTCCGGAAGTCTTGTGTCTCATCTTGAATTTGTATTCTTCCACACCCCCGAATTATATAATATGCCTCCTCCCAGGCATGGGAATGACCGAGGGTGGATTTACCTGGCTCTAAGCATGTCACTGACAGAGTAAAATCCTCAAGCGACAAATCATAAATTTCATATCTCTCATTCTTTATACGAAGTTTTGGCTCTGCCCCCAAAATATTCACTTTAACCCTCTTCCTTCGCAGTTCCTTTCCTTTTCATTCAGGGGTTCCATTTTAACCATCAGAACTTAATAAAGCAAGCCTTTGCCTTACATAGTATAGTATTGATTCAACTTGTAGTAGTCAAACCATTTCAGCCCTTGCCTGGCCTTTTTCGATAGCTCAACCTCAAGTCTTGCCAGGCGCGAAACTCCAGAAACTACTCCACTTGTTATTCTCATAGTAACACTATTATAGTGTCACCCATCTATTTGAACTAGATAGTATTTGTGAACCAACATGGATCATTTTCTTATCAAATCGGCAAAATGGTTGGAGCATCAGAGGACTTGTCCATTTGTCGACGATACAATGCATGATG
>SDBU01002812.1_pt1 | contig 22636 bp, 20 predicted proteins | sample 2277071 | NCBI WGS metagenome assembly SDBU01 (sample SAMN10397929, study PRJNA504765) | marine sediment metagenome | isolation source: marine sediment core GS08_GC12, 126 cmbsf | place: Arctic Ocean: Gakkel Ridge, Loki's castle | collected 2008 | reverse complement strand
GAGCTACTCCCACGAAGAGCATGAGAATGCCTGCTACCAGATGTAACTTGGTGATATGGCGGTTTTTCCATTCCTCAACATCCTTCACTCCTTTCAGGCCCAGGTAGACTATTCCAACTATGACCAGCATGGGAACAACGAATATCAGGTTATAGAGCAACAGGATCGGGATATTGGCCAGCATGTCGAATACAGAGAGGATGCCCGCGGCTATGACGTAGGGGCCGATGGTGCAGGGAAGCAGGAAAAGGGTGACGAACAAGCCTGTTAAAAAGGCTCCTCTGGGTGACGTTACCCTGGCAATCAGGGCCTGCATCTTGGGCCTCAGCATCAAAGGCATCTCGGTTCCAATTCCACCTGGCTTGTATTTGATGGAGTCCCTGATGTTGAGTATACCGAAGATAATAGCTACTACTGCCAGTACCCTGAAAAGGTATATCTTGACCGTGCCCAAGGCCTGAATCAGTTGGAAAAACTTGATGAATATCAGCCCGTAGATGAAATACATGGCGAAGATCGCGGCGATGAACATTAGCCCTGCCAGCAGCACGCTCCGCCTGTTGCCAGGGTTGTACGTCAGTATGGCAGTGAGCAGCAGTATTAATACTGCGAAGGCAGAGGGGTTAACTGCATCTACCAGTGCCAGGGAAATAATCTTGGCCAGGGTTACATTGTGCCTGATTACCTCTGGAGCTGAAGTTTCTATATCTGGAAGAGCAACCCCTGCTACCGGTGGGCCGATTCCCATACGGTCACCGTTCCACTGGAAGACCCAATCGCCAACCAGGATAGCGTTATCGAACTCGACGTCTTTACCCGAAAGCCACACAACCTCTGGCTCTATAGGGGTATAATCCTTCCCGTTCAAAGTATCCGGTAGGTCTTCTTCAAGGATTAAGTTTTTTAGAAGGTCTGTATCTCCTTCATGTCCCATTTTCATGGCTATTTTATTCTGATGCCATATCTTCGGATAGCCGGGCAGGGAGAGCAGGTCTAATTGCTGGAAGTCAATGGAGCTACCGTCGATAAGTGCTACCGGGTTATAGTCCATATTGTCCAGGTTGTCCCTCAGGTTTTTCAATATCGAGATGTCATTGCTGAGATACTGCTCCTTGTTGAAGATTATCTGGGGAACATCGTATCCAGAATCGTATGTACGTGAATATTCCTCGAATAACGGGGCATTCTGCTCCAGGTCGTAGATTTCATATTCCAGGATAATCAAGTTAGGATATTCGCCTGGCAGTTCCTCTAATACCATGGGGTCTGTCCTGGCGCAGTGCCGGCAGCCGATGCCAGTGAAATAGACTCCAGATATGTAATCCTCCTGGGCGTCCTGGGCGAAAGACTGGGAGGGCAGGCTAAAAACGATAGCGAGGAGGCAGATAACTAAAATCAGCCCTGCACATAGGGGCAGCTTCCTTGTCATTTCTTCAATTCCTCCTCTGGAATTTTGTCGGTATCTATTGTATACGATTGTATACGAGGGGAACTATTTTGTATAGGATTTTGTATAGCGCTAGCCATTAACCAGGTTCAGTAATTCTCGCATAAATTAGTTCCATATCTGTATATGCACATTGACGCATATATTATAGCCTAATTATTCCCTCTGTCAACATAACGAGTCCAGCTAAATATAAGCAAACATATAGAAGATATTTGAAATTTATTGACAATTTCTTCACTGTCGGTCTATTATGGCGGGAATATGGTAATAGAAATAGATACAGAAGGTGGCTTAGTATGATTCCTCAGGAGTTTGGTATGGAAGGCAAGGTAGCAATTGTAACCGGGGCAGGCAGAGGTATTGGAAAGGCGATTATCCAGAAGAATGCCCCGATGGCGAAGGTATCATTGGTACTGATAAATATAACATGCGCCTAGCCTTAGCTGGAGAGTCATTTGACTTGTCCTGGCCTCCTAATGCAGGAGAAATCCCTCCAACATTAGTCGTGTTGAATTTCTTGGAATTCTGCCATCGGCATGTGTCCACGCCCATCTAATTATCGTATCATAGTTTCTATCGGCACAACCATCTTGGTTTTGATATATTTTAATACAGGATTTGACAGAATTTAGGAGATTTATATAGAATTGGGGTTGCCCTTGAAGAAGCATAATTGTAGCAGCCTTCTTAATGTAATCCAACCGCTATGAGGAGAATGGCTTTGGAACAGGACTATTTAATTAGTATTAGTGAAGCCAGCAAGATTCTGGGGGTCAGTGAGGCCGCCCTTCGCCAGTGGACTGACGGAGGCAAGATAAAAGCCTTCATCACGCCCGGGGGACACCGCCGCTATTCTGAGACTGAACTCAAGCGATTCGTCATCGCGCACCAGAAAACCCTCGGTATTAAAGACCTCGTAGCGGAGATTGAAGGTACCGCCGAACTGTACCGGGAGATATTCCGGGCGTCGGCGGCAGCGACATCGCGATACGAATTAACCAATGAATCGCGGGAACGGCTGGCCCACCTGGGGCGGCATTTGCTTAACACGATTGTCCTCTACATCACCGAGCCCGGGAAGCGGAAGGAGACCCTGAACATAGCCCGGGAGAGCGGGCAGAGCTTCGGTGAGGTTCTGGCGAGGCTCGGGTTTACCCTTACCGATTCAGTGGAAGCCTTTATCCTTCACCGCGACCCCATCATCAGAGCTACCACCCATCTTCTCAGTAAGCGGGAGGCGCTCAGTGGGAAGGTTGTCGAGCTGCTGCCCGCCGTGTTGCACGTAATGGACGAGGCTCTGGTTTCTCTGGTCAATGCACACCAGAAGTGCAACGCTCATGGACTGGCTGGCGGGATGCAGAAATGATATCCATCTCGCGCCTTCTTTGCGACGAGATCACCCCCGGCGACAGCCTGCGCTACAGCGGTTCTGCAGGCCAGCGTCCGGTTATCGTCTGGAACTGTACCCGGCAGTGCAACCTGCGCTGCCTGCATTGCTACGCCAACGCCAACAGCTCGCGAAACCATGACGAGATGGACACCGAGGCCGGGAAAGCTCTTATTCAAGACTTGGCCGACTTCGGGGTGCCTGTAATCTTGTTTTCCGGGGGCGAGCCGCTGCTACGAAAAGACCTGTTCGAGCTGGCTGCCTTGGCGCGCACGCGCGGAATCAGAGTGGGCTTATCCACTAATGGCACGCTGATTGACCAGGATACCGCCCGCATGATAAAGGAATTCGTCTTTGCCGAAGCCGGAATTAGCCTGGACGGCATGGGAGAGAATAACGACTTCTTTAGAGGGCACAAGGGTGCTTTCGACGCGGCTCTACAAGGAATCAGAAACTGTATTGCCGAGGGAGTGAGGGTTTCCCTGCGCCTGACCATAACCTCTTTCAACTACCAGGAAATACCGGCCATATTCCGCTTAATTGAGAGTGAAGGCATCGACCGTGTCTGCTTCTACCACCTGGCTTACGCCGGGCGCGGCGATAATTTGCGGCAGAATGACATTACCCATGCTCAAACCCGGATGGTAGTCGACCAGATTTGTCAGCAGACCCTGGACTTCTATCGCCGCGGGTTGAAGAAGGAAATCCTGACGGTGGGCAACCACGCTGATGACGTTTATGTTTACCTGCGGACAAAGAACCAGGACCCGGCGCGGGCCAACCAGATTTTAGACCTACTGGGTCGCAATGGCGGCAATAACTCGGGAATCAAGATTGGCGCCGTGGACGACCTAGGCAACGTTCATCCGGACCAGTTCTGGTGGCACTATACGCTGGGCAACGTCCGCCAGAGGAAGTTCGGGGAAATCTGGATGGACACCTCGAAACCTTTGCTCCGCGGGCTTAAGGAACGGAAAGGACTGCTTAAGGGCCGTTGCGCAAGGTGCTGCTATCTTGACCTGTGCAATGGCAACCTGCGGGTGCGCGCTGAAGCGGTATATGGTGATGTCTGGGCATCCGACCCCGCCTGTTACCTGACTGATGAGGAGATAGGACTGGATTGACGGAAACGAACAGGTCGAGCCAAATTGACCTCATCCCACCCCGGCTGCAACTGGTTGCCTGGGAGGTAACGCGTCGCTGTAACCTCTTTTGTGCTCACTGCCGCGCCTCAGCAACGGACGCCTGCTATGAGCATGAGCTATCGATTCAGGAATGCTATCGCGTTATCGACCAGATAGTGGAAACAGGCAAGCCAATTCTCATTCTGACCGGCGGCGAACCCCTGATGCGCCCCGGTATCTATGACATCGGCAAATATGCCGTCGGCAAAGGTCTCAAGGTGGTGATGGGCAGTAACGGCACGCTTATTGATAAAGAGACTGCCACCCTGTTGAAGGAAGTCCCGATCAGTAGAATTGGGGTGAGCCTGGACTTCCCCTCTCCCGAGTTGCAGGATAACTTCAGGGGCAAGCCGGGCGCCTTCGATGCCGCAATAAACGGAATCAGGAACGCCCGTACCGCCGGCATTGAAATTCAAATCAACAGCACGGTTACTCGAATGAACGTGGATTATCTCAGCGACCTGCTTGCCCTTGCCCTCGAGGTAGGCGCTGTGGCTTTCCACCCGTTCCTGCTGGTGCCCACCGGACGGGGCAAAGGACTGGAGTCAATGGCGCTCTCGCCCCAGCAGTATGAAGATACCCTGAATTGGATATACGATCGGCAGGTAGAGCTGGGTGACAGGATGTTCTTCAAACCCACGGATGCCCCCCACTACCTCCGGATTATGAAGCAGAGGCAAAAGGGCGAACCAAACGCGCTGAGTGTCAGCCGCCACCCCTCTCCCCACGCCATTACCCGCGGATGTCTGGCGGGGACCGGATTTTGCTTTATTTCCCACCAGGGAAGGGTGCAGGGATGCGGTTATCTTGACGTCGAAGCGGGCAATGTCCGTGAGCAATCGTTCTCACAAATCTGGCACGAATCGCCGCTGTTCCGGGACCTGAGGGATATTGCCGGTATCAAGGGCAAGTGCGGTTCCTGCGAGTACAAGAGAATCTGCGGCGGCTGCCGGGCGCGCGCCTATGAGGCCACCGGCGATTATCTTGAGGCTGAGCCGTACTGCATCTATCAGCCGGCCGGTAGAAAGGAGAGTAACCTTGCCGATTGAAGTCGCCACTGCCGAAAAGAAATTACTCAGCCTTCTGCAGAGGGAGTTCCCGGTCGTGCGACGGCCCTACCTCGGACTGGCGCAACAGCTGGGGGTCAGCGAGGGCGAAATCATATCGCAGGTCAAAGCGCTGAAGTCAAAGGGGATTGTACGACTAATTGGACCGGTAATGGATGCCCGCCGCCTTGGCTACCAATCGACCCTCATCGCGATGAAGATAGCCTCACCAAGGCTGGAGCAAGCGAAAAAGGTCGTGGTCGAACATCCCGGCGTCAGCCACGGCTACGAACGAGAGCACGATTTTAACGTCTGGTTTACCCTGGCATTGCCCCGCACTATCGGCTTAGCCGGAGAACTGGAGAGACTGACACTGGCAAGTGGTGCCGAGACCGCCATATCCCTGCTCGCCTGCAAGCTCTTCAAAATTGGCGCTTATTTTGATGCGGGAGCCGAAACTCCAGAGGCGGCGCTAACTGGCACCGGACTCCCAGAGGAAGCCGAACTCAGCGCCGGAGACCGCAGAGTCATCAATGCCCTGCCGATGGACCTGCCGTTGACTCTGGCCCCATTTGACGCTACTGCCGGGGAAGCTGGAATGGACGTGGATGAGTTGCTGGCGCGGTGCCAGTCTCTGGTGGAGCGCGGGATAGTCCGCCGCTTCAGCGCCTCGGTCAACCATCGACGGGTGGGCTTCCAGGCCAATGCGATGACCTGCTGGGAAGTGCCATCGGAGAAAGTCGACCTGGTGGGTCGAGAACTGGCTTCACTCAAGGCCGTCAGCCACTGCTACGAGAGACAGGTTAGCCCCTCCTGGAAGTATAACCTTTTCGCGATGATTCATTGTCAGACCCGTGACGCCTGCGGCCAGATGGTGGGTGAAGTAAGTCGCAAACTGGGGCTTCAGGAATACGTGATGCTTTTCAGTACCCGGGAATTCAAAAAGACGAGGGTTAAGTACCTGGTATGAAGAAAACCTTATACTATCCGGTCATGCTCAATCTTCAGGACAAGAAGTGCATTGTCTTTGGTGGTGGGGAGGTGTCCCTGCGCAAGGTGAAGACGCTCCGCGACTTCGGGGCGGAGGTCACCGTCATCAGTCCCGCGCTCTGTCCCGGACTTGCCGAGCTTGCTGACCGTAAGGCGATAAAGGCGCTCCGCCGTGACTACCAGGCGGGCGACCTGAAAGGCGTTTTTACTACTATCGCGGCCACTGACAATAATACCATCAATACCACGATCGCCAGTGAAGCGCGTGAACTGGGCGTCCTGGTCAACGTCGTCGACGTGCCTGAGCTGTGCGATTTCATCCTTCCCGCGTATGTCAGACGGGGCGATATCACCATCACCGTTTCTACGGCGGGCAAAAGCCCGGCGCTGGCACGCAAAATCCGCACTCGACTGGAGCAGGAATTTGGCGAAGAGTACGTGGCCCTTACTCAACTTGTTGGCGGGGTGCGTAATGAACTTAAGGAGTTGAATACTGAAGCTGACGGCGAGACCTGGCAGGAAGCGCTGGACCTGGATTTACTAATCGCATTACTAAAAAAAGGGGAGGCCAGTAAAGCCAGAACTATCCTCCTTAATAGTCTGAAAATGACCGGTGTGGTGGGTAGATAGATGCATATTAACGTCATCGGCATCAACTACAGGACAGCACCGGTTGCCATTCGTGAGAAGGTGGCCATCCGCTCGGGGAAGCTGGAAGACGCCCTTTCCCTGCTCCGCTCTTATTTCGCGTACGGTATTCTGGTGTCGACGTGCAATCGCACGGAAATCTACGCCACTGAGCCTGATGCCCGCAATAAGAGCCTGATTTTTTTGAACGCCTACCTGGGCGTTCCGGAAGACGTTCTATCCGAGCATGTTTACTCCTACGAAGATAAGGCCGCTATTAAGCACCTCTTCCGGATTACCGCCGGGCTCGATTCGATGGTGCTGGGAGAGTACGAGGTCTTGGGGCAGATTGGTACGGCACTGGAGACTGCCGAGAAAACGGGTATGGTCAGCTTGCCGTTGCGCCAGCTTTTTCGGAGTGCCGTGCGGACGGGCAGGCTCGTCCGGGAGAAAACCGGCATCAGCCGTAACGCCCTTTCCGTCAGCTCGGTGGGCGTGAAACTGGCCAGCCAGGCCGTTGGCTCTCTTGAGGCCTGCAAACTGGTGGTCATCGGCGCGGGTGAAGCGGGCAGTCTGGTGGCTAGGGCCGCCCGGGAAAGAGGCGCGCGCCGTATCTCGGTGACCAGTCGTACTATCGATAGAGCGGCGTCTCTGGCCAAAAGCCTGGGCGGGACGCCTTTCAGCCTGGAAAACCTAACGGATGAGCTCCGTACGGCGAGCGTCGCCATCGCCTGCGCCGATGCTCCGCACTACATCCTGAATCGGGAGCAAGTAGCGGCGGCGATGAGCGGCCGCCCCCACCTCCCCCTGGTGGTAATCGATATTGCCGTACCGCGCAATGTTGACCCGTCTGTCAAAGAGATTACCGGCGTCTTTCTCTATAACATCGACGACCTGGCACAGATTTCCGAGCGGAACCGGAAGTTACGAGAATCAGAGATACTTAGAGCCAGCGAGATTATTGAGGACGAGGCAGCCGCCTTCATTTCTTGGTGGCACACGCTGGAAAGCCGGCCCATTGTCACGGCGCTCATGAACAAAGCGGAAGCCATTAGGCTGGCCCATTTGAACAAGACGATAAAGAAGCTGCGTCCCCTTTTGGATGAAGAGCGGGAAAGCCTCGATGTAATGACCAAAGCCATCGTCACCAAGCTGCTTTGCGACCCGATTGAACACCTCAAGACGAAAGGCAACGGCGGTGGCGACTACGCGGCGCTGGTGAGCGAGCTATTTCGGCTCGGCGAGGTAACCCGGGAATGAGAATAAGGGTGGGGACGCGGGGCAGCAAGCTCGCCCTTGTCCAAACCGGACTGGTAGTTGCCAGACTAAAAGAGCTCGCCCCGGGGGCAGAAATCACTACTGTGAGAGTAGAAACGCAGGGCGATAGAAATCCGCACGTCAAACTCGCCCACATGGAGAATATGGGTGTCTTTGTCAAGGAGCTGGAAGAAGCCCTCCTTGACCGCCGGATTGACCTCGCGGTGCACAGCCTTAAGGACGTGCCCACGGAAATACCGCCGGGACTGATCCTGGTGGCGGTCATGGAAAGGATTGACCCGCGCGATGTGCTGGTGACCCGCGGCGAGCGACTGAGTGAGCTTCTGCCGGGCTCCCGCATCGGCACCGGAAGCCTAAGGCGCTCCGTCCAGTTGGCGTGTCTGAGGCCGGATATACTGGTCCAGAGTATTCGCGGCAATATCGATACCAGGCTGCACAAAGTAGCATCGAGTGAGTTTGACGGGGTGATACTCGCCGCGGCAGCGCTGGAGCGGCTGGGCTGGCAGGACAAAGTCACCGAGTACCTGCCCCTTGACGCTTTCCTCCCCGCCGTGGGCCAGGCAGTTCTGGTCATCGAAATGAGGCAGGATGATAGCCTAAGGGAACTTGTCTCTCAAATGAATCATGTGCCCACCTGGCAGAGCGTCACCGCCGAGCGCTCTTTTCTTTATGCTCTGGGTGGTGGCTGCCGGGCGCCCATCGCCGCGCTGGGCATGGTTAGTGGCGAATCGCTCAAACTGGACGGAATGGTAGCCAGCGTCAGGCAGAATAAGATACTGGCCGCCGTTATCGAAGGTAGCGTGGTCGAGGCCAATGGATTAGGCAAGCGTTTGGCCGACAGGCTGCTTGAGATGGGAGCAGCGGATTTCATTGCTGAGGCGGAGCGGATATGAAGGGAAAAGTCTACCTGGTGGGCGCTGGGCCGGGCGACCCGGGCCTGATTACAGTCAAAGGCGTGGAATACCTCAAGAAAGCTGATGTGGTGGTCTATGACCATTTGCTTGATGACCAGCTTCTGGGGCTCGCGCCAGCGGAGGCTGAGAAGATATACGTTGGCAAGACCGGCAGCGAACATAGCCGGGAGCAGGACGAAATAAACCGCTTGCTCGTCTCCCGGGCTAAAGAAGGTAAGACTGTGGTGCGGCTGAAAGGCGGCGACCCCTTCGTCCTGGGACGGGGTGGCGAGGAGGCTGAGGTGCTGGCCCGAAACGGCGTACCTTTCGAGGTTGTGCCCGGCATTACTTCCGCCGTGGCCGTTCCCGCCTATGCCGGCATCCCGGTCACTCACCGGGGCCTGGCGTCATCTTTCGCCGTGATTACTGGGCATGAGGACCCGGCCAAGGAAGCCTCCAGCATCAACTGGGAGAGACTGTCCCAGGGAGTTGATACCTTGGTCTTTCTTATGGGTATGAAGAACCTGTCCATGATCGTGTCCAGGCTCATTGAAAACGGCAGACCGCTCAGTACTCCAGTCGCCGTAATCAAAGATGGCACCCAGCCGGAGCAGAAAACTGTGGTTGCCACGCTGGAAAACATCGTTGCCCGAGTAGAAGAGTGTAACCTCCGCGCCCCGTCGATCATTGTGGTGGGAGAGGTGGTCAGGCTCCGCGAGAGACTGCGCTGGTTCGATAATCGCCCGCTCTTCGCCAAAAGGGTACTCGTAACGAGGGCGCGGCACCAAGCGAGCGTTCTCAGCAGGCTGCTCTCCGAGCGCGGCGCTATCCCCTTTGAACTACCGGTAATCAGCATCCAGTCCGCCGATACGTCGGAATTGGACCGTGCCATCTCGCGCCTGAGACAGTTCGACTGGTTACTGTTTACCTCGGTCAATGGGGTGGAAGCCTTCTTCAGTCGTTTGACCGGTGTGAGGTTGGATGGTCGCGCCCTGAACGGCCTCAAGGTCGGGGCAATCGGCCCGGCTACGGCGGAGGCCATGAAAGCGCAAAGTATCATTGCTGACTACGTCCCAGCAGTCTATACCAGCGAGGGCATTATAAAAGGACTCAAGGAATTTGATGTCGCTGGGAAGAAATTTCTGCTACCGCGTGCTGACATTGCTGATAAGGAACTGGTAAAGGGGTTGGAGGGGCTGGGGGCGGAGGTATCCGAGATTGCCGTGTACCGGACCGTCCCGGCAACCGACGCCATCGCTCGGGCCAGGGACCTTTTCCGTTCCGGCGTAATCGACGTTGTCACCTTCACCAGCTCATCAACCGTGTCCAATCTGGTTAGCATTCTCGGCGAGGAGAAGTCCAGGATGGACGGTATTAAGACCGCTTGCATCGGGCCCAAAACGGCGGACACGGTATCGCGGCTCGGTTTGAAGGTGGACATTCTCGCCGGGGAAAGCACCATTCCGGGCCTGGTATCGGCTATCGAAGAATACTTTCGAGAAGGAGGAATATATGAACTTTCCCAGATTGCGTTTACGGCGCCTGCGTCATTCTGAGTCGTTGCGGGCGCTCGTCCGCGAGACGCACATCGACGCCGGTGATTTGATTTATCCTCTCTTTGTCGTGGAAGGCAAAGGCATACGCCAGGAAATCACCTCGATGCCGGGAGTCTTCCAGCTTTCCAATGATAAACTGCCCCGCGAAGTCGAAGAAATCGCGCGACTCGGCATTCCGGGCGTGATTCTCTTCGGCATTCCGGCAAACAAGGATGAAATCGGTTCGAGCGCCTACCATTCATCAGGCGTCATCCAGCAGGCAATACGGACGATCAAGGAAACGATATCCGGACTGCTTGTGGTTACCGATGTCTGTCTTTGCGAGTACACCAGCCATGGACATTGTGGCGTTGTTGTCGGTGGGGACGTCGATAACGACGAAACCCTGCCCTTGCTGGCGAAGATGGCGCTATCCCACGCCGAGGCCGGAGCGGATATCGTCGCCCCATCCGATATGATGGATGGCCGGGTGAAAACAATCCGTGATACCCTGGACGGCAACAGTTTCAAGCATATCCCCATACTCTCTTATGCCGCCAAGTACGCCTCCGGGTTTTACGGCCCCTTCCGGGAGGCGGCGCAGTCGACGCCACAGTTCGGCGACCGCCGTTCCTACCAGATGGACCCGGCTAACGCCCGCGAGGCGCTGAGAGAGGTAGCACAGGACATAGAGGAAGGTGCCGATATGGTCATGGTGAAACCGGCCCTGGCCTACCTCGACGTGATTCATCAGGTCCGCGACCGGTTCAATTGCCCGGTAGCCGCCTACAACGTCAGCGGCGAGTACGCGATGGTCAAAGCGGCGGCACGCAATGGCTGGATTGACGAAGAACGAGTTGTGACGGAAATCCTGACGGCAATCAAGCGGGCCGGGGCAGATGTCATCATCACCTATCACGCTAAGGACTTTGCCGGGTGGCGAACGAAGGAGAAATAGAATGAACGAAGGAGAAATAGAATGAACGAAGGAGAAATAGAATGAACGAACTCAAGTGTTCCGAGGAGCTTTTCCTGGAGGCCCAGCAGTATCTGCCCGGTGGGGTGGACAGCCCGGCGCGCGCCTTCAAAGCGGTGGGTGGGACTCCGCCCTTTATCGTGAGAGGCAAGGGTTCCCGCATGTTTGATGCTGATGGCAACGAGTACATCGATTATATCGGCTCCTGGGGTCCTTTGATTGCCGGGCATGCTCATCCACAGGTAGTGGCGGCGCTCAAGGAGGTAGCGGAGTGGGGCACCAGCTTCGGGGCGCCGACGGAGTTGGAAACCACGCTGGCTAAGATGATTATCGGTGCCATGCCTGCAATTGAAATGTTGCGCTTTGTTAACTCCGGCACCGAAGCGGCGATGTCGGCGCTCCGCCTGGCGCGTGCCTATACGCGTCGCAACAAGATTATCAAGTTTGCCGGTGGCTATCACGGCCACGCCGATGGCCTGCTGGTGAAGGGCGGTTCGGGACTGGCCACTCTGGGTATTCCTGACTCGCCGGGCGTTCCGCCGGGCTATGCCCAGGAAACTCTCGTGGCGAACTACAATGACTTTGATAGCGTTCAGCAGTTCTTTGAGCAGTACCCCAGCGATATTGCCGCTGTCGTCATCGAGCCTGTGGCGGCAAACATGGGAGTCATTCTGCCGAAACCGGATTTCTTGCCTCAACTGCGTCGGTTGACCCGAGACAACGGGGCGCTCCTGATTTTCGATGAGGTTATTACCGGCTTTCGCGTGGCTTACGGCGGCGCCCAGGGACTTTATGGTCTCACTCCTGACCTCACCTGCCTGGGAAAAATTATTGGTGGGGGCCTGCCGGTGGGTGCCTATGGCGGCAGGCGCGAGATTATGCTGATGATGGCCCCGGTAGGTGCGGTGTACCAGGCGGGAACCCTCTCCGGGAATCCCCTGGCGATGACCGCTGGGATAGAAACGCTCAAGATTCTGGGACGCCCTGGAGTTTACGAGCAACTGGAGCGACGCACTACGCAACTGGCGGATGGCATCGCTGAAGTCACGAAAAAGGCGAGCAAGAGCCTTCGCCTCAATCGGATTGCCTCGCTGATGACCCCTTTCTTCACCGCTGGTGAGGTAACCGGCTGGGACTCCGCGTCCAAATCAGACACCAGGCTTTTTGCCGCTTTCTTCCATAATATTCTGAAGGAAGGCATATACTGGCCACCGTCTCAGTTTGAAGCGGCCTTTGTCTCACTGGCCCACAGCGAGGAAGACATAGACGCTACGATTGATGCGTTCTTCAGAGCGCTGAAGGCTGTTTAGGACTTCCGTGGAACTTCTGTATTAGGGTAACATTCCATCGTTTTGTTACTTGGTATCGTGCTTAGGAAGACAGGTATTAAACTACCGATACTACCTAATCAAACAAAGTACAGTTACCCAGGTAGTTACTTTAGTAACTACCTGGGTAAATAACGTATAAATACCAGGGAAACCACCTGGGTAATTATCGGCTAAACGATTTAGAGTAACCTGATCCGCTTATGTAACTGTTTTAGCACTGACTTAATGAGTGTTATAACGACTAGGAGCAAATTATCCTGCAAGTCTCAATATGGGTAATAAAGCTATCTATTATTCCAACCTATTTGTTGCACCTCACTAAGTTAACGGAAGTTTTAATAATTCCCAAAATGATATTGATGTTTATAACTAGTTGGTTTATCATCTTAATATGATTGCAGGGATAACTGACATACTGTTAATGGACATGCCCCCATTTCTATACGCGACTGGCAGCGGATAAGTATGAGAACGCCGAGCTCAAGGCAGAGATGCTTGGAGGTATCCCTATGGGACACACGGGAAATCTGCGTGACCTGGGATTGCTGGCGCTATATCTGGCCTCTCCCGCCTCGAATTATATGACAGGGCAGACCATCTTTCTCGATGGTGGCTCAGCGGCGCTGTGATTCTTTTGTAAATCCCCGAAATATTTGTTCCGAATTAGCTCATTGGTCCGATTGGAGCTACGTTTTTCTTAAATATCTCATTCAGCACCTGGGCTAGAGCGGCATATATGGCCGAGAATCCGCAGATGATTCCTTCAAAGCCGGCAATGCTTTTTATGATGGCACTACCAGTAATATCAGCGAGAGCCAGTAAGAAGAACAGCAGGGTCAGGGAAGCAAATACGAATTGCAGTGCTCTATTTAGTTTCAAAGTACCTATAAACATAACTCCCGTAAATAAACCCCATACGAGCAGGTAAGCCGCCATTGCGATGTTACTTGGAGGGTTCCCCCAGCCCAGTTGTGGCATTATTATTAAACCAACCAGGGAGAGCCAGAAAAAGCCGAAGGAGCAAAATGCAGTCGTCCCGAAAGTATTACCTTTTTTCCATTCCATGATCCCTGCAACAACCTGTGCCATACCACCATAGAATATACCCACGGCCAGTATCATACTGTCCAGGGGAAAAAGGCCGACATTATGCAGGTTCAGGAGCACTGTTGTCATGCCGAACCCCATTAAGCCAAGAGGGGCAGGGTTCGCCAGGGTATCCTTTATTTCAGTCATAATCTTAGGTTTCTCCTTTTGTTATTGCGGCTGATTCTCTTTAACAGAGATATAAGAGCCCAAAGACGTGTCAAATCGCTTGCGAGTATCAATTGAGCTTATATTATATGCTCTATTGGGAGTGTAAATCAAATGTTAGGCTATAGAATATGAGATAGAAGGATACGAAAGCCGATGATGATAAGGACTGCGCCCCCAATGATTCCTGCCTTTGCTCCGACCAGTTCTCCGAGTTTTTTACTCAAGAGGAAGCCAGTTATTGAAGCCAGGAAAGCGACAACACCGATAACGGAACAGGCCAGGACTATGTCCACTTCGAGGAAGGCGAGTGACAGGCCAACTGCCAGGGCGTCGATGCTTGTTGCCAGCGACAACGTGAGCAGTAGCCACCCTCTGGTAATATCTATATCTTTTCCGCGGCCATTGTCTGAACGAATGGCCTCCCAGATCATCTTTCCTCCGATAGCCGCCAGCAGGCCGAAGACCACCCAGTGATCGTAATTAGCTACTAATTCTACAACAGTTCGTCCGGCCAGCCATCCCAGTGCTGGCATTATTGCCTGGAAAAGCCCGAAGGAGAAGGAGGCACGCAGTATCTGGGGTACTGAAAGGGTTTTCATCGAGGCACTACTACTTATGGATACCGCGAAACAGTCAACCGCTAAACTGAGAGCTATTATTACCAGTGAGATAATACCTGCGCTTTCCATCGCTGAAGTATGGCACAGGTGAGCTTCGGGAGTGAAATACAGGTTTGGGAAAAGATGGAGTATATAATCCCGCCCGGGAGAAATCATCGTAGGATATCTTATTATACGGGATGAATAATATTTATTTTAATACGGGTTGTATTAGTTGCTGTTGTAATAGGCTAGCGTTGCTTGATACTATCCTGGATAGTAATTCTAAACCTGAATCTTCAATAACAGGAAGGTAATTACTGGACCGTGAATATTATAGTTACGGTAAATGACGTGAGCGATTGAAAATGTTTTCGACAAAGGCAGGGGCAGCAAAATTACTAATAGGCACAGTCTTCGGACTGGTCGTATTGAAGCTGGTTGTAGGTTGGTTCACTGGAAGTATCAGTGTCCTGGCGCAGGCAGCTGACAGCCTGCTGGATATACTCGCAGGGGTAATTACATTTTCAGCAATTCGAATTGCAGCTAACCCTGCTGATAAGGAACATCCATATGGGCATGGCAAGGTGGAAGATGTCGCGGGTGCCCTGCAGGGGATTCTCATCGCTATTGCAGCTGGACTGATAATCTATTCATCTGTTCGCAGGATAATAGCAGGCACCAGTGTTGAATTAGCAGAGACAGGGATAGCTGTAATGGTAGTTTCCATCGTGGTCAGTATATTTTTATCTCGCCATTTATTAAAAGTAGCCCGTGCTACGGCTTCAGTGGCACTGGAAGCCAATGCGCATAATATTACCGCTGACATTTATTCCGCCCTGGTAGTACTGATTGCCATGATAGTGGTAAGACTGACCGGATATAGTGTCGTTGACCCTATAGTTGCCATTGGAGTCGCTATTTACCTTCTGAGAATAGCCTTTAATACGATACGCAAGCCACTATCTGGTTTGATAGATACAAAGTTGCCGCATTCTCAAGAGACAGCTATTAAGGGTTGTCTGGCAAAACATAGCCAGTATGTGCTTGGCTATCATGCATTACGAACACGCCGGTCTGGCAGCCAGCGCTATATAGACCTGCACCTGGTGATGAATAAGGATGTCAGCTTACAGCAGGCCCATGATGTTTGTGACATGATTGAGATGGAAATTGATTTTAGCCTCCCTGGTGCGAATGTAACAATCCATGTTGAACCAACTGGCATTGAATGAGGGCGGTGAGAGTTTAGCTCATTACGATAGCATGACAGTTCCAGGGGCACTCATATGTACCCAGTATCCGTGTCCTGGCTTCAGCTTTCCGCCGTTTTGACCTAAGGTAGGACTATACCAGCTACCTGTAGTGGCGTCCCAGCCATATAGCATTGAACATGAATCTCCAGTGCCTGTCAGATAGCTGTTGTAGTCCTGCTGTTCAACCGAGGTGAATCCGAGCATGTTCCAGTTAGACTGCAAATCGTAACTTGCTGTTGAAGCTTCCAATCCGTGTACCGTCAGCACGTCAGCTGTGCTGGTGTATACCCAGTATCCTTTTCCATCATTTATAGACTGGAGTGTGCCCTCTGCTTGTCCTCTCCAGTAGTCCCATGACCCGCTGGAAGTGTTGTAATGGTACACCATGTCGATATTGTCGACATCGCCAGAAGCGAGGTTGGCAGAGTTGATAATATCGTTGATATCGCTACTTTCGGGAATTAGTGGTAATGAAATAAGATTCCATCCTGCTGAAAGGCTTATATCATAGCTTTCTTGAGGGGCTGGCGGAGTTGGGGGAGTTGATTCAGCCGGTTCTGTGTTGAATTCCCATACGGGGCTATCCACGCTCATTCCATGGCTATCAGTGCTAACAACTTTCCAGTAATAGGTACTGTCGTTTTCCAGTTCTTCAGGCTCAAAGCTGGTTGAGGACTGGCTGCCGGCTACTAATGTGCTGGCGTCGACTGTGTCGAAATAGACGTCGTAGGTCAGGGAATCTCCTTCATCAGGGTCATCTCCATACCAGTTTAAAATGGCTTCGACGGATACATTAGTGTCCAGAGTTTCCGGAGAGGGGCTGGTCGGTACGTTAGGTGGATTGTTGGGGAGAACTTCAGTGGTAGCCTGTGTTTCGGCGTAGTTCTCAGACCAGAGGGTAGTGTCATCGTTGAAGGACCAGGCGCGGTAGTAGTAGCTGGTTTCAGCTGAAAGCTCGGTATCAGCGATGGACTCTGCATCGCCGAAATAAACCTCTGTGCCATCGTTTTTATCCACAGGAAAACCACCCTGCTTGCGCTGTATCTTTGTCATCTCGGCGTTAGCGGCCCCAGTCCAGGAGAGATTGATTTGTTGACTACCGGAGGTGATAGCGGTTAGGGAGGTTGGTGCCTCCGGCAGGACAACTGATAAGGAGGTAAAGCTGAGCTCGGCTCCGCTGGAGGAACCCGCACTGTTTTTGGCCTGGGCTCGGAAGTAATAGGTAGTATTTGGGTTTAAATCAGAGATGACCTGGCTGAAGTCGTCTCCAGTGTCTAAACTGCCTGACCAGTTGGTGTTTAAATCATAAGGTTCGCCCGGGTCTGTGTCATATTGAAAGCGGACCTGGCAGCTTTCGCCACCGTCGTTGTCCATATTACCGTTGAGGGTGGTAGACTGCTGTTCTATAGAGGCTGCTGCTTCTGTGCTTACGGTTGGTAGTTCTAGTGCTGGTTCTGGCTCCGGCTCTGGGGTGGACTCTACGGATTCGAGTCTAAGAACAGAGACTCCGTAATGCTGCATCCCATAGTAGCTTCCTCCCCAGGTCATGGAGTGATTATTATGGTCCCAGGTATCATTTAGATAGATAGTATCAGGCTCGTTATATCCGAAGCCGACCATTGAATGCCCTGCAACCTGGATCATCACTGGTCGACCAGAATCAATCTCTTCCTGGAAATCAGCGAAGCTGAATCCATTGTCTGGGTTGCTGCCTAATCCTCTTATATACTGTGAGAAGTTTGTTTCTACTTCATAGCCACGTGATTCGGCGAACAGTCTCATTCCATGACTGCCATCCCTAAAGCTGGGTTCGCATGAGCTGTAGTCGTATAACGGGCTTCCATCTCCTTTAAAGAAGAAGAAAGTACCGCCGTCACTGGTATTCCAGTTGTTATACTGATTTGTTCCCATGAAGTCAGCGGTGCAGTCTGCGTAGTCGCTTTCGTCCCAGTTGCCGTAGTAAGGGTCACTGGAGCTGCCAAGCGATGACCAGTAATCATCTACATGTCCGTTTGTTTCTAAACCATCTAAACCCTGGTGTGTGGCGCTCAGTGGGCATTCGCCCGACCCCCATACTGAATTATTCATCGGGCAATCTCCGCCATTGGCAGGACCATCATACATATTGTCATAACCCTGGTTATCATAATATCCGAACATCATGGCAGCTGAGGTGGCCGAGCAACCGTAGCTCCAATCGAAGGCTGGTACAGAGGAGAGGATGTTGCTCCCACCGGTTGCGCTCTTGGGAAGCTCTGCTGTTGGCGCCGTGGTTTCAGGTGGGCTTCCTGGCACCAGGATCATGTCTATCTCTTCTCCATCATCGTCCAATGTGTCGATGTGGTATTCATTTGATAATTTGATTCCCTCATCTGCCTGCACGGTACTGCCCATCACACCCGCTGCAAGTGACAGGCTCAATGAGAGGCATATAAACAGGCGCAGTATCAGGTTGGTCCAGCTATTATTTTGCTGGTAATGCATAGTCTTCATTGTCGTTGAAAACTATGTTTGCACAGGTACATTCCGTTGTATGTAGTACAACAGTATGTGTTACCCCGGTCCCTGGTACCTATGGTCAGGGGTAGGTTAGTACCATGTGGGAAGAGCAGAGGCTATAGGGGGAGGGCATGCCTTTAACTTAGGTCATGGGCCAACTGGCCGTTAGCTTGGCTATAGGATTTTAGTAACCAGGACTATGTCTTGTATGACCATAGTAGTTGATATCCGAGTTTTTCTGGGTTTGTATCCATCAGGAAAGCTTTTAAGCAGATTGTTTACTTAGAAGCCGAGTAGCTGTTCCAGTGTTCTATCTCCGCTCTGGGCAGGGAAATACTTGAGCTTCGCCCCGAACATAGGGTCAGCTCCTATTGTATCCATGGTATTGCGTACTGCCGCTGCCACCGTTAACTGTTCACTGCAAAGTTGTTGTATTAAGTATGGGGTAGCCTGGTCTACGTAGCCCAGTCCTACGGTGGCGTGCCATGCAAGGTATGCCGAAGCCCCCTTCTCGATGAAAGCCTGTGCCAGGTCGTTGATGGCGATGCAGGAGCACCCCATCATAATGATAACCGTATTGTCGAAGTCCCCTTCCATACTTTGTGTAATGAAGCTGTCCCTGATACTGAATACCATGGGGTGTTTTGTATCGATTCTTGCCTTGGCTACGCGGTCGGTTAACTGTTCCTTAATATGCTTTATCTCGCTATATGTTTCGTTGGTGAACACAGTTGTCATTCTTACCACGCCCTCCTCTCCGCTAAGCAAGCCGGAATGAGCGCGGAAGATGATGAGTTGGTAGTTCATCTGGGGAAGTTCACGGTAAAAATCGATGGTGATTTCACTGCCCTGGTAGAGGTCTACACCAAATCCGTAGTCCTCAAGCTGCTGTGTCACCTGGCCCAGGAATGTGTTGTTGGAGTTGAGTACTGAAAGCTGGTCTATGATGGCAGCCATAGGTAGATTGCTTTCAGGGGATGATGAAGGCTCGGGAGTTGCTGGTATCTCCTGGCCGGTGGGGGGAAAGGGCATTGGTGGGGGAGAAGGAGGTGTAGAGGGGGCAAAACAGGAACTTATGGACATAATAACGATGATCACCAGCACCAAACCTACTAACTTTAGTGCAGGATGGTTGGTAAATTTTAACTGAGCATCCATTAACAGGATTGTATCAATTGCTCTATCATTGTGCCAATATTTTAACTCAACATCAAGGCAGGCGGCTTATATCGGCAGGCGGTCTCTCGTACATCTCGAATTCTATGCCAGCTTCCTGGAAAAGTTCCTTGAATGCATCGTCTGCGTAGTTGCCGAAGGTTACGAAGCGCTTTATCCTGGAGTTCACCAGCATCTTGGCGCAGAGTATACAGGGGGTGTGAGTGCAGTAAACCGTGGCTCCGGAGAGGGTGATGCCGTGGAGGGCCGCCTGGATAATTACGTTTTGCTCAGCATGAATTGCCCGGCATATCTCGTGCCTTGTTCCTGATTTTATATTCAACTCGTCTCTCAGACAGCCAAGTTCGAGGCAATCCTTGAGGCCTGATGCTGCCCCGTTATATCCAGTCGAAAGAATGTGTTTATCGCGTACCGCAACAGCACCGATGTGGTGCCGTAAACAGGTAGAACGCTCTGCTACCACAGAAGCTATCTTCAGTAAATATTCATTTATATCCGGTCTATTTCCCTTGTTCATAGCAAGGTCTTGATTAACTCCTCTGCCTCGCGGGCTAGCTCCTGAACCGAGTATTCGTTTGTTATGGTGAAGTCTGCCATGGCTATAGGTCCGCCTTTATTGATTTGTTCAATCTCTGCCCTATCACGACTGGCTGCTTCTGACACGCTTAAAGGGCGTGTAGCTCTACTGCCCAGCCTTTGGTATCTGGAACTGGGAGAAGCCCAGATTGCAACCACCCTGAGTTTCTCTCCGTACTTTTCCTTTAACAGCAGGTATTCTTCCCATGAGTAAAGCCCATCCACCACCACGTTAGAGGATTCCAGGGCGCTGTCGATTCGTGGCAGGTTCAATTTAGCGTAGGCAGCCATCCCGTGCTCCTTTCGCAGTTGCTCCCTGACATAACGCTCATTATGCTCATTCAATTCGAGTCCACGGCTTTGTAGTTCCCGCTCGGTGACATCGCCAAAATGTACGTTCTTGAAATCATGCTTGATAAAGACGTTAGAAAGCTCCGATTTACCTGCTCCGGGCATGCCGACTATCGCAATTACCATGCTCATTTGAAGTTCGCTGCTAAAGCTGCTCCTTTTCTTTCTGGATTTAACCTGTACAGTTCATTATAGAGAAAGACCGCCGTAATTAGCAATTTCCTGCTCGCTCCCAATGTTTTTAGGTTCAAAACCAGGGGACTTGACAATATATATATAGAGCCATATAATTCTGAATATACTATAAAATTATATGGCACTATAAAATAAATGGAGCAATGATGGTAGGGTTACGTGAAAAACAAAAAGAGCGCAGGCAACGTGACATACTTGATGCAGCTACCAGGCTAATTGAAGCTCAGGGATGGGAGAATACCAGCATGGAGGAAGTCGCAGCAGAGGCCGAAGTTGGTGTTGCGACTGTTTATAATTATTTCGGCTCTAAGGTTGATCTCGTCCATGCGATATTTGCCAGGTATGCCGACGAGCAAATTAAGGCTGGTAGACAGGTAATAAATAATCGCCCTGCCGATGTGGTTGATGGAATAACATTGCTTTTTTCTGCCTATGTTGATGGTATAGCTCATCACTTTGGCAGAAAATTGATACAAGAGTTTTTTACTATAGGCCTCAGCCGACAATTTTCTTATGGTAAGGATGTGATACCTGTGAAGATGCGCATTGTTGAGCAGATGGGGGAACTGGTAGAACTATATCGCCAGCAGGGACAGATTGACCATGACATCAGTAAGGATGAAGCTGCCATGCTATGCTACTCGGCAGTGTCTGTGCCGCTTATGCTATATGTAGTGCTTCCTGATATGGCGCTGGATGATGCCAGGAAAGCCATGCGTCGTAATCTTCAACTAATTTTCAGGGGACTGGCTCCCAATTCATATCTGGTAGAAGGAGAAACAAAGTGATTGACACGCGGACGAAAACCAATAACTTAACGGGAACTACTAACCCTATTATCAAGCTGGAGGAGGTCTCCAAGATTTACCAGATGGGCCATATCCGGGTGACAGCCCTTAAGGAAGTAAGCCTTGAGATTGAGGCAGGGGAATTTATCGTTTTCTTGGGACCAAGTGGCTCAGGGAAGACAACCCTTTTAAACATGATTGGCGGTCTTGATACAGCAAGTTCTGGGACCATTATTGTGAATGGAATAACAGTAAATAAACTCAGTTCCGGTAAACTAACCAATTTCCGGCGTATTAATATTGGCTTTGTCTTCCAATTCTTTAACTTAATACCCACCCTGACAGCAAAAGAAAATGTGGAGTTTGCTGCTGAACTGGTATCAAATCCCAGGTCTCCGGAACAGTTGCTTTGGGATGTTGGATTGGAAGAGCGAGCAAAGCATTTTCCAAGTGAGCTTTCAGGAGGAGAGAATCAGCGGGTAGCTATAGCCAGGGCACTGGCTACAAATCCTTCAGTTCTACTTTGTGATGAGCCTACTGGAAGCCTTGACTATGAAACAGGCAAGCTGATATACAGGTTGCTTCGTGACCTTAACAAGAATAGTGGTAAGGTGGTTGTGGTGGTAACTCATAACTCGGCAGTGGGTGATATTGCTGACCGTGTGGTACGTCTTCGTGATGGAAGTATAGTGGACGTTGTTCGCAATGAACATCCGCTAGAGCCAGAGGCACTGAAGTGGTAGCTCTTTCTAAACTGCAGCGTAAGCTGTTCAGGGACCTGCTTACTGGTAAAGCTCAGTTCGGTGCGGTGGTTGTTATTATAATCCTGGGAGTTGCTGCTTTTGTAGCCATTTATGGGTCTTATCAGAACCTGTATCTATCTTATAATGATGTATATGAGCGGATGAACATGGCAGATTATTGGATATCCGCAGATGCTCTGCCGTCACGGGCGGTAAGGGAAATAAATCAAATTACTGGGGTGGAGGCACAGGGGCGAATTATTGGTGATGTTTCGATTGATATGGAGGTAGAGGGAGGGCTGAAAGTAGAGGGACGAGTTATCTCCGTACCGGCAGGTACACATCCGGAAATAAATGATATTTACGTGGAGAGTGGAAGTTATATTAGTACAGGTGCTAACCGGGAGATTTTACTTGAGAGGAGTTTTGCCGATTTCCATGAACTTGAACAGGGGGATTGGCTTACAGTTGAAGAAGGCGGCAGAAAAATTCCCCTGAA
>SDBU01002811.1_pt1 | contig 22643 bp, 47 predicted proteins | sample 2277071 | NCBI WGS metagenome assembly SDBU01 (sample SAMN10397929, study PRJNA504765) | marine sediment metagenome | isolation source: marine sediment core GS08_GC12, 126 cmbsf | place: Arctic Ocean: Gakkel Ridge, Loki's castle | collected 2008 | reverse complement strand
CAATACAATCACTACTGTTGCTACTACAAATCCTATAACTGTAATTGTTTTCATTTTTTTATTTTATTAAGTTTATTATTTAAGCAGGAGTCTTACGATAATCGACTTTATGTATTGATCCTGTTGGAGGAGCAGTAACATAAGTTAAAGTATCTCCCGAAATTGTAAAATCTTCAGTTACTGAAAATTCTGAACCATTCATAGTTACTTCTAAAGAAGTAGAAGGATTGGGTGTGCCAGCCAAAGTAAAGACTGTGTTAGATCCATTTATTGTACCCACTGGCACCTCATTCTCTACAAAGTAAGTATTATCTTCCATTGATTGGACGATATTTGATCTGCTTGTTCTAGCCATAATTAAATCTGAACTTTAACTTTCATTCCCATCTTGTCATAATGCTTCTGGACTGTTTCTGCTAACTTTGCAACCTGTCTATGCTTTGTTTCCAAATAATCCTCTCTTTGTTTTGCAGCTTCTTCTCTCCTTTTAAGTTTTTCCTCTCTTTCATTTAAATCCTTCATCTTTTCTTCTCTTGTTCTTCCTATATCCATCATTTGCCTTCTGGTTTCTTTAAGATCTTTCTTTGATTGCTCTATTATTTGTTCAAGTTTAACCTTCTCTTTTTTAAGTGCTTCTAAATCTGTTTTCTCTTTCTTTAAATCTTCAAGTATCACTTTTAAATCAGAGAGTTCTTCTTCCACTTCAACTTCTTTTTTTTCTAGTTTTAAAATATTTTCTTGGTTTTCAGGGATTTCTTTTCGCAATCCATCATTCTGTTTAATCAAAACCTCTCTCTCTTCCTCTTTTCCTTTTATATCCTCCTCCAGAGTTTTTAGTTCTTTATCCAACTGCCCAATCATATCAACTTTAGTATCAATCACTTCTGCTCCTTCATTTTCAGCTTTCTCAACCTTTTTATCAATCTCTTCTGTAGCAGTGTCAATGTTCTTGATTTTTGTATCAAGTTCTGTTTCTTTAAGTTCAAGTTCAGTATCAATCTCTTTAACCTTTCCTTCTTTTTTCTCTATTGTGTTATCCAATGCTTCAATTTCAGCTTCTTTAACAAATGCCTTTTCTTGTTGCTCCATTACAGCAAATGCTGTTTCTCTTTCTAATTCTGCAATTTCTTCTAAATTCTTTTTCTCCACATTAATAGCATCAGAAATCTCTTTCTGCTTTTTCTTTATTGTAGAAACTTTTTCTTTTTTGTTACGAATTATTCTTAAAGCCATGATTTTTAATCATTAAATAATCTAACCCTAACAGTTGTGTAACCAGCACTCCACGCAGTGACGATTGCATTAATCCATCGGAGACCATTGATATTCATTTCAAACATCCGATGGTCACTAGTTCCAGCTTGAGCAATTCCAGTGTCTCCATCTATTGCAGTGCCACTCTCTAAATCAATAACTTCGATATACTCCAACTGATTATTATAAGCTTGAGCTGCTGAAAAATCTGGTGCATCATCATCAGTAGTTGATTTACCGATTGAACCCAGAAACTTGACAGTCATATTGGCACTTGAAGAGCCATCAAAGGAAAGAATGCAATGTCTAAACTCTCCTACATAAATGTTTCTTCCAATGTCGTGTATTACAATAGTGTCAGTATCTGTAGTAGCACCAGTAATATCTACTGCTTGAGGTATCTGTCCTACTCCAGTTACATAATTGGGAACCGGTGTAGCTGATAATTTAAAAGTATTTGTAGTAACTTCAATTATCCAATACACAGTAGACGTAGCTAAACCTAATGGCAACGTACCACTAGACGATAACATAACCATATCGCCATTTTTGAATGCATGAGAACTTGCAGTACAAATGTCTGTAACAGCTGCGGTAAAAGTATCTGTGACCGTACCTTGACGATCCATTATAATGTATTCTCTTATATTTCGCATTGTTTTTCTGTGGCAAGTACATTGCTCACAGTGTTAATTTATATCGTGGAGAGGACAAGGGACACTTGCCCTCCCCTGTTGGTTCACAAGGAAAACCTATTGAGTCCTTAGTGCTCGTAATCTTTCTGATTCTTTTTCCAATTCTCTTTCAACTGTTACTTCTCTTGGTTCTTTCAACACTGGCTCTGTGACTTTCTTTTTTACATCTTCTTTTTTCTTTGCCATAAGTTTATAAAGCAATGAAAATCTTTTTTAAAACTGATAAAGAACTTATATTTAAAGAAAACATAACAAGGTGACCTTTTTTGAATTTGTCATAGTCCATTGCTTTCAGAACTCCAAATCCAAATATTGATCCACTTGCCTCTTCTTTATTATAAGCTTTTAGTTTCTTAAAGAATTTCATGATTAAGCAAGCTTATTAATCGCACCAACACAGTTGTCAGAGTCCATATAACTTCCGTCAACAGTAAAGTCAGCAGTATTAACAGTATTCGCTATATTCCTATTGCAAACACCACCAGCTATTTCAAAAGCAACAGTAACTGTTCCATCTGCTCCAGCACCATCAACTGCAGCAACAGTATTGTATTCAGTTATTCCCTTATAGCCAGCATTGTAAATCCCTTTTGTTGCAGTAGCACCATCTCCAACAATTATGTAGTTTCCTCGGACAATAGCACCAGTACAACCACTATGAACACCAATACACTTAGATTGAGTTCCAGTTTGAGAAGTTAAGTAATTGTATTCAATTACTATATAGATAGCACCACCAATCGTATGAAAGTCAATCGGAACAGAAGTACCTATCATGTATATTGTATTGTGATGAACATGAGCACCATGAGCTGCAGAACCACCTTCAACAGTGCCAAAAGCACTTTTGGGTTTGCAATAAAATCCTGCAAATTCACAATTTTGTCCAGTCATATACACTAAATCATCAGAAGCTGTTTGTTCTAATACTACTTGTCTGCTTGCACCAACGCTTGGATTTGAACCATTGTTAGCTATAGCTGCAAGAGATACCAAATGAACATCATTCTTACTCATTGTCAACTTAGCACCTAAATCATAATCATTGCCATTGCCCGGCAAAACTATAACATAGTCGTTTCTACCAGCAACAGCAGCATCTAACGCTGCTTGAATAGCCAAATTATCAGTAGCAGCACCCGAGACAGTAGCATACACTCTTGGTACACCATCTCTATCTGTTGGAAACTCCTCTAATAAATGAATAAGACTGGTATTGTCAGTGTGAACAACAAAGAACACCTTTCCTAAAGTAGGAGGAAGCATTCTTGTTATCGCTCCATATCTTGAATGTTGATTTTCTAACATTTTATTATTCTGAAGCCCAACCTCGCTACCTAAACACTTTTAAGTAAAAATGTTATAGCTTCAGATAATAAATAATTTATATTTGTGCAGGTTTTCGACTATTCCTGCGACCAAGTATGTGATAGGAGGCTTTTGAAGACCTGCCTACCAACCCACAAGTGTTTTTTTGATTTTACAAAGGGTTTATGATCCGTCTCCTTTACTCATCTTAATCCACATTCCTTCAACTACAGTGAGTCCATATCCTGCTCTGTTTCTAAACTCCCAGTCATCTGTCTGGACATCTTCAGAGTTAGCATTGGCAGAAGGTGGAATCATATGAGGAGCTTCCCAAATTCCAACGTAGAAAGAAGACATTGATGAGGAAGCGATTCCCCAGTAGTATCTTTTATCAGAATCTGGTGCACCTGCATTGTCAGTAGCCAATCTCGGAAGGATAACGTGTTTATACTTTCCAGCATAAACATTTGTCACTCCAGCATGAGCAGCTTCTGGATTCCCAGTGGATTTCAAATATTCTTTAACAGTATTTACAGAGTTAGGATCGTCAGTGGTCCAAAGGATGTCAAAGATGGCTGTTACTTTTTCACCAAGAGCATTGTAGGTTTCCTCAACAACTAATCTTTCCATTCCTTCCATAGCTCCTTTTGAAATTCTCGGGTTGTTTGCCAACCTATTCCTGTAAGTGGTTGCTGAACCAGCTAAAGGATGATCAGTATCAAACAGTTGCTGAGAAGTACTAGCTCCAGTAGTAACATCAATTGTCCTTCCGTCTCTATCTACATAAGAAGTATCATTTCCAAAAGTAATCCTGTGAGAAAGATCCAAATCAATAGTATCTGGTCCTTTCTTTCCAGCAGAAGTCAAACGATTGACAACTTCTGTGTATTTGTTCTGAGTTCTCATTTCATAAGTAATTCCAATGTTCTCAGCTACTCTAAAAGAAGTTATAGTGTTTGAATATCCTTGCTGAACTTGACCTCTAGCTGCTTGGTCTCCTTCGGGTTTGAGAGTTAAATACTGATTGGTATCTATTGAAGAAATCTCTCTGGTGTTTCCTGTATTAGCAGGAATGCTAATCTTCTTAACCAAACCAGAAGTTAACATTGCCTGAGTCACTGTGTTATAAGCAGACTGCCAGATTACTGCAGCTAACTTTACAAAATCACCTAATGTAATTGTATTTAATTCCATAGATTATTAGAAAGCACCTGAATACTCAGGGATTTGAACAATCCTAAAGATTCCTTCTCCTACAGTTGAAGTTCCATCAGCAGTAGCTTTGGTAACTTTTACAAGAAATAGATGGTCGTGAGAATGTGTGTCAACATCAACTCCTTGATGAGTATACAAATCACAAGGTCTATTTACATCAGTATCAACAACAGCTACTCCAGCAGTGATTCTTCCTCTCATTTCACATTTAGGTTCGTTTGGAACCCACACCTTGATTTTTGTGTCATTGACAGTATCATTCGGATAATCACCAGCTGATATTCCAAGAATACAGGCTGAAGTTGTAGATCCTTTTTCACAAGTCTGGTCATGTTCTGTATCAATCCCAATCATATCTCCTATTACAATAGCTCCTGCTGCGGTATCAAGAAGAGCATCTTTTAACAACCATTTCCCTTTATGAATTTTAAAAGCTTTCATAAGTTTAGAAAGTACCCATAAGCTCAGGAGTCTGCACTATTCTGAAAATTCCCTCTCCAACTGTTACAGTTCCATCAGCTGTTGCTATAGTCGTTCTTACAAGATATAGATGGTCGTGAGCATGAGCATCAACAGCAGCTCCCTCGTGAGTATACACATCACATGGTCTATTTATGTCTTCATCAACAACTGCTACTCCTGAATTGATGTCACCAATCATCTCGGATTTCATTTCCGCTGGAACCCAAACTTTGATGTTAGTATCTGGTGTTTGACTTGCATAATCCTTTGCAGCTATTCCAACAATACAAGCAGCATTAGAACTTGCCAACTCAAGAACATCAAGTCCTTCTGTTTCAATCTCAAGCAAATCTCCCTTTGTAACAGTTACTGCAGTATCAAGAATATAATCCTTCAGTAACCATTTGCCCTTATAGGGTCTAAAATGAGGTTTTGCCATAAGTTTAGGTAGTAAAACCACCTATAAATTCGGGGGTTTTGACAATTCTAAATATGCCTTCACCTGCAATTGTTTGACCAGCTGCTGTAGGTTTTGTAACTCTTACAAGAAACAATTGCCTTTCAGTGTTGTCGTCAACATCAACTCCTTCATGGTCTTGTACATCACAAGGTCGATGCAAATCAGTCGCACCTCCCACTGCTACTCCATAATTGATCCTGCCTTTCATTTCTGCTGTTCTTTCAGCTGGAACCCAACATCTGATTTTAGTATCAGCTACAATAGAAGGATAATCTTTACACGCAATCCCAATAATGGCTTCAGCATCAGATGATGCTAATTCGCAAACAGGATAAGTTGCCAAGTTGGTCTCAGATTCATATTCAATCAAATTTCCTTTTTCAACTGCTACACTACCATCAAGGATAAATTCCTTCATTAACCATTTCCCTTTGTATGGTCTAAATGCATTTCGCATGTTTATTCAGTGTGTGCTATACTTAAAATATTAAGTTAATATCAAGACCTGTTCGACCTCACAGAATCTTGTTGATTTTACAAGTTGTCTCTTGATTCATCTTTAACGCAAGATGATAACGAATTTCTAAAACAATCAATCTTAATCTTTCTTTTTTCCTCTGGATTTGTCATCTTTTTTAAGTGCTTTATCTATGTCCGCAAGAGTTATGTTACAATAGTCCTTATTAAATAGATTTCCATAAGCAGCCTTTGTGCTCTCTTGAATTGAATCAGGAAGTATAGTTTGCAAGAGCCATTGAATATTAGCTCCTGCCGGATCAAAGATCGGTAATTCTGAATCTGCTAAGATTCCTAAAATCTTTGTTGCTATCGGGTTTATTGTTAATTGTCTGAGAACTGATAGATCTTTTGCTTCTTCAGTTGCTAATGTTTCTAAATCTTCTGCTGGATATTCTTTTACAATCTTATCACTAAACTCTACTTCAACTACATCTCTACCTAAATATGTCTTTCTTTTAACATCACGAAAATTGACAATCCTCAAAGGTCCAATAAATTTCCCGATTAACTCAATCTTTTTAATTGACATAATCAACTCCTATTGTAATTTCTTCTCCATTGTCCAATCTCTGTAATTTTAATGCCTCTTTCTTTGTCCTGTCATCAATAATTACTCCGATCCTCTTTGCTTTTATAATCTTCTCATATCTTCTTTCAAAGTCCATCAATGCCATATCTTCTTTAGTTCCACCTTGATAGATTACTGTTATTGTTTGTGACTCTGTCCATTTGCCAGTACCCGGAATCTGATAACTACCTTTATCCTCTTTCATTGTCCAACCCAGAATAAGTTTTCCATCAATAGTTCTCAATCTTACAATTGGAGGCAGATCTTCTCGGTGTCGTCCGTAATAGCGAGCAAGAGCTCTCTTATCAGCAGATTGCATTAGGATATTTATGTCCTTTTGCTGACTATCTATCCTCTGCAATAAACCTTTAAGAGTTTCTTTTATCTCTCCCTCTTTAACTGGCGTTTCTGACGATGGCTTTATATCGCCACCTGGTGTTTGTTTTTCTTCAATCATAATATTATGTTAATTTATTTTGCTTAAGGTCTTTATCTGATATTCCTAAATTCTTTGCCACATTTTTAGCTCCTTCAGATATCTTTTCAGGAACTACTGGTGATGCACCTGGTGCTACTCCTCCTTCTGAAGAAATTGCTTCTCCTGTTAATGGATTTATAGGCTGTCCACCCATAGCAAGAGTGTAAGCATAAGCAATCCTCTCTTTTTGCTTCTCTTCAGTATCATCATCTGGAATAACAAAAGTTTTTAAAAAGAACTCAATTTTCTCTTTAAGCTCCTCATCATCTCCCACTATCTTATCTACCAGCATGGCAATTGGTTGTTTCTTTGCATCTGTTTTTATTCCCGCTACTTCCTCTTTTATCCCTTTTAATTCCTCTTTCAGAGTTTCCACTTCTTTCTCTTTCTCATCTGTCTTTTTCCTTAATCCTCCAAAGTTCTTACCCTTGTCTAATTCTTTTGCCAAGTCCTCTTCAGCTGTCTTTAAAGCTGTTTCCTTTTCCTCCTTCTCAGTTTGAAGTTTCTGTATCTCAGTATCAAACTCACCTTTAGCTTCATCTTTCGCTTCTTGAAGTTTCTGTTCTACTTCCCCAGGAGTCAAAGCTTCGTCTATAGGATTACCTTCAGAATCAAAAATCTCTGTAATTGGATTACTGTCTTTGTCAAATAATTCAGCCATATTTAATTTAAATTAAGTGTTAATAATGTTTCGACCGTTTTAACGCAGCTTTTTTTACAGTGAGCTCGCAACACTGTGGTCTTATTTGGCAGCTTTACCTGTAGGTTTCCATCCGTGCTTGAATGCTTCATGTATTCTTATTCCTTTCTTCCTGGCTGCCGATGATTTATAACAATAAGTTTTGCCACTGCTTTTTGATGTCATACAATATTTACCTCCTTGTCGTGAAAAAGTATAAGGCATAATATTTATTTCTTCGTTCCTGGAAGTTTTTTTATAAGTTTATTATATTTCTTCTGATAATCTTTCAATGTTCCTTTCAATCCTTTACCCATTTCTTTAAGAGTTCCTGCTGCTAATCCTTTAGGTCCTTTAGCACTTTTCATTTGTGTTGCTTTTTTCATTAGAGCTGTAGCTTCTGCTTGATATTTTCGTGCCTTTTGACGCCGTTGAGCTCTTTTCTGATATTTTGCACCTGTTTTTGCAGTCTCAAACTTTGCCCATGGATTTGCAGCCTGTCGCATAACTTTAGGTTTCTTTTCTGCTTTTGGCATAATTTTAAAAAATTAGTTTATAATATTAACCTTATTCATCTCCTTTGTCAAATCTTGATAATGATAAGGCAACTTGTTTATCAAACCACTCCTGTATTTCTTTTAAACAAGCTAAAGCTCCTTGATGCCAGACTGCGTGTTCTATCGCTTCTTTTGTCCAATCTTTCTCTCCTAAACTTTTTAGCCAGTCTTGTTCCTTCTCTTCCAAATAATCCTTAAAATGCTTCTTATAAAACAATTCAGCATCTGCTGCTCTATTCATTTGTTCAACTTCATTCATTTTATCTTAATCCAGGAGCAGCAGGTGAAGGCTGTTTTCCCTCTACTCCTACTCTTGGAGCTTTTATTTGTGGTGCCGTTGGCGACCTTTCCGCCGATTGTCCTGGCGCTTCTGTTTCAGGCATTCCTCCTTCTGGTCCTTCTCCTCTTTCAAACATCTTGCTGGGATCTTCCTCCCAAACACTTGCAAATTTCTCTTCAAGCCAATCAGGATTCAATTTCAAGCCAAGATTCATAGCATCTGCAATCATTGCTGAGAACATCAATTTGGACATTTCACTTGATTTCTTTTCTTTAGGATTGATTGTTATTACCCAAGTTAGTTTTGCTGATTGAAGTACTTTAGGATTTAGAGCTAAGATCCTAACAGGCATACCTATCTTCTCCTTCATTTCATCCTCCTTAGCCATTATTTGTTCAGAAGTGGGCAATTCCTCAGTAGGGACTGTTAATCTAACTCCAGGCCCTTCCTGCTCAATAATTCTCTGTCTTGAAACTATTCTATATCTATTTTTTAGAGTTGTTCTTGCTTCATCAACCTGAGTATCAATAGGATTAAACCATTTCTCAAGGATAATCATCAATCTCTTACTCGCAAGTTTCTTTTCAAGCAAGGTGGCTGCTAATACAAGTATTCCCATCATTATTCTTGCTTGTCTCTGTAATTCTATAATCTGAGTTGCCGTTGGCTTTGCTCCTGCTTCCCTTGCACCTGTAAATGTTTGAGAAGCTGTGTTGGAATCAATTGACCTCATTATCTCCTGCACTATATTAAACTCTCCTGATGTTACGCCTTGAGTCTCTTTATCCGAAATTGGGACTAATTCATTTGCACCTATCCCTCTTGTAATCTTTCCTGGCATAAAGATTGATTTTGAAATTACTCTTCCCGATAGATTAAGATAAGGAGGAGCAAATGATTTTTGTGTCTTTAAGACTGCTAACTTCATCATCTCATCAAAAATCACTACCAAATTCTTATTCTTAAAGATAAATGATTTCCCGTAAGCAAAATCAAATCTGATTGGCTCCAAGTTCTGTTGGACAAGTGAATATTCTCCATGTCCCCAAGGAAATGGATATCCCATTGGAAGCATTGGAATCCCATTCAGTATAATCTGAAACTCATTATTCGGCTTGTCTTGATATTTAATTACTTCTACTTGATTCTTATCAATATCACCAGACAATCTCCATGCATTCTCAACCATTTGCTCATAATGTAATCCTGAGAATGATTTCTTATCCCTTGAAACAAACTTCCATCTCTCCCAGCTGCCATAAATTTGTTCAGCAGCACTCCTATTTATTATCTTTAATGTAAAAATGTAAGGTTGCTTCTCATGATCATATAGTCGGAGATCTCCTAAATACACTGAGAGCAATGATAGGATCCGTCTTTTTGGACTACCCAATCCTAATGTTCTCTTAGTTTTCCAGAGAACGCCTTTAATCATTCCTAAGAAACCTTTGCTTATCTTCTTCATGACTTCCCATCGCTCTTCCCATAGTTCTTCCAAGAACACCGTCCCTTGCTTCAGCAACTCATACTGCCTCAGCATTCTCTGTTCTTCATCATTCTCCAATTCTTCAGTCTTGTCAATGATATCTTCCATAGCATCACCGAGAACAGTAATTGGAATCTCGGTTTTATTAAATGCCGAAATATCAGGCTTTAAGTTCAATCCTTGAAAAGATGCAAGGAAAGCCATCATCTTAGTCCTTAGAGTTCCTGATTGATAGGCAACATCACCTGCGTTCTTTGTTGGCTTAATGACTGTATTTGCAGCATCCTCATTTGCTTGGTAATACTGATTTAATGATAATCCATCAAACTCTACAAATGTCTGCTCTCTCGCTAATTTAGCAGATTCCAACCTCTTCTGAAGATTGCTTATGTATGTCTTCTCTTCCTCTGTATAAACAGGTGGTTCAATCACCTGTTCATCTTTCTTCTTTAAGACACTTCCTTTTTCAGCTGATAATGGTTTAGGTTTAGGCATAATTCTCTAAAAGACAGGATCAATTGGCCGACACAAATTAAAACTATTAAAAAAATTTGATATTAATCCCATCTCTTAAAGAACTATATTACATTGCAAATGGATTAGTTGGATCTATTACTTTCTCCTGACCTCTCTTCTCCTCTTGTATGTCCTCCCGATCCTCATATGCCCTCTTATTTCCTTCTGGAGTTAATAATAAGTCTTTTACTCCCATTGCTAATGTTCGGAAACCATCTGCTGCATGACTTGACCAATCATGAACTGGGTGTTGCTTGAACTCTTGTCTCTTCTCATCATACTCCTTATGATAATTCATTAAGGCGTCAATACCAACCTTCGTCTTGTCCTTATCAAACCAGCATCTATTAAACATTCTTCTTGCTGCATCAATACCTTCTTCCAATGGGAGTCTGGGAACAACTTCAAATCTTATGCCCATCTTCTGAGCTGTTTCTAAACGAGTCTTTCCTGTTGTTAAGTCTCTTACTTGAATGTCATGTGGAGCATAATGAGCGTCATAGATATACTCTTTGTCTTCAAGCACTTTGATGTAATGCATCAAACCTTCACCAGAAGATTCATAATAATCAATTAACCTGAAAGCATCACCATGCATCTGAAAGAACCAAATCACCATTGCATCTCCTATCCCTAAATCCCATGCTGTATTGACTTTTAAGTTGAAATCGTATGGAACATTTGTTATTCTCCCTTCTTTTATCGCTCTTTGCATCTGTCGGCCATAGTATGACCCAGACATTGCACCTGAAAATGAACAGTAATATTCTTGTTGAAGTAGATCTTCATCCATTCCTTCCTTCCTCTCTGCTTCAATATCCTCGGGTGTTATCACAGGACTGCCATCAGGTCTTTTAGTTTCATCTACTGTTAATACTTGACAAAACCAATCAGGATTAAGCTGTGCCATGTTAAATAATTCAAAACCGTGGTTATGCCCTCTCGGAGTGTATAAGAATAATGCCCAGCCCTTATTCTCTCTTAAGATTGGTCTAATGAAATCCCAAGCTTGAGGATTCTGAAGAGCATATTCCGAGAAGACACATCCTATGGGATTGGTTCCAACTATCGCATCAATATTATCAGTGCCTATAATTTGAAACAACGATCCTGTCTTGAGTTTAACTTTCATCTCTGACTCATTCTTACTGATAGTCAGCTCTTCAGGAAAATGTTCAATGAATCTCATACCTGACTTATCAATTCCATCCCAAATAATCTTCTTCCCTTGTGAATATGTAGGCATGAAATAATAATAAACTCCCACCTTTCGCACCATCTCCTTAATCATGTAATTCAATCCAGTCTTATCTTTTCCCGCTCTCCTATGCCATACGCATACAGCTCTCTTAATGCCTGAGTCCATTGCAGTTAAAATTGGTAGCTGATATTCTCTTGGAGTAAACCTGTAAGGAAGTGTTATGTTCATGGTGCTCCTCCTGTAGTTCCACTATCATCTAGCACCACTCCAGCTGGAAGAGGTTCATCAATCTTCGGAGCTTTCCTATAATCCAATATGTTTACTTGAATTGGTTCTCCTTCTGGGCCAGTATGTTCCACTTTAGTTGGCTTATGTCTTCCCCTTAATTTATTATATTCACCCAATCCTTTAATTTTAGCAGATAAATTAGCATTTTGAGTCATCACCAACATCAATTGTTTATCAGCGTGTGCGTTAGTGAATCCACTAAAGTCTAATATCTCATCAATTCTTTCTAAAATAGAAACATTGGTTAACAGACGATATGCTTGAACCCTTGCTACATCATATTGGCCTTTTTTAGTCATATCTATATTGTATGCTTCTAAATATGATTGAACCCCGTTTCCAAAGAATTCTCTATCTCCTGCATATAACTGACAAAACTTCTCTCTCTTTAATTCTTTTAAGGGATGTTGTTTTTTTGCCATTTGTTTTATACTTAAGCAGAGACATAATAACAAACTTTGGAAAACTCTTCCCGGAATATAATAACTTTTAATCCCGTCTCTGCTTTTAGCTGTTAGTTAGCGTTTAACTAACTGCACCCTTTTATGGATCCCTGTATTATATCCCTGCTTAAATAAAAAAACCTGATGTTAAAAACACCAGGATCGTACTACAAATATTAAATTTTTAATAAATATGATCATTTTATGATAAATTGTTAATTTTCGACCTTGCCACACCCTGCCAGAGAGCTTTTCCCTATATACTATGATATAATACTCAACTAATTCTATCCAGTCTTGTGCATCTCTAAAGGAAATGGTCTGATGTTGTTTGCAACTCTGTAATCATCAATTTGTCTTAAGTCCTCATCTGTGCACGGCATACAATTAGCTGGGATTGTGTCTCCCTCCAGAAGTCCTATTACAAAACCAATCTTTGATCTCTTTCCTTTTCCCACACCGACTGCTCCTAAATAACAATAAGAAGAGAGTTGTGAATAATGTCCTTTCCATTCTCTATCACTAATTTCTCTTGTCACCCATTTTTGTATAATTTTCATATTCTTGTAAAACTATTAGATTTATTAAATGGCTTAACTTCGTTAAGATTTTCATCTATAAATTTATGAACAGTCTCTAATGTCCATTTGAAATCAGTATTATCACATAACCAATCTATAGTATCTATAATGTCATCATCCGTATATCCTATGAGAGTTTTAGCTGGTTTTAATTCTCGTTTAAGAGCTTCTCTGCATTTAATAATATTATCAAATACAAAATCTTTGTATTGCCAATAAAGACCTATAATGTGTAAATCTCTTCTACTGTTTTTTAAAAGATCTTCTAAATAAGTTTTAAAGGAAAATTTCTTATCGTCAGCTTTGCTGACAGAATGGATATTAGTGTTAGGATTAGTAGTTATAGGATTCGTTAAATTTCCTTTACGCTGGCGTTCAGGTTTTTTTACGCTAGCGTTAAATTTCCTTAACGCTGATTCTGTTTTTTCTGTTATTCTGAAATATTTTTTATATCCCTGTCCATGTGTAGCTTCTATGAATTTCAAATCTTCTAATGTTTTAACAAAACATGCTATGGATTGTCTTGTTCTTCCTTTTAATAAAGGCAATTCGTCTAAGATTAATTGATACGAGATCCAGGTATATCTTTTTCCGTTTTTTTCAATTCTCAAATCGTCTATTTTTTCAGAAACACTAGAACATAAACTATAAATACAATCTAAAATGATAGCTTCCGTTAATCGTATTGTTGGTTCTATCTTTAATAGCTTTTCTTGGTTTAGAACAATGACATATTTCATCGCCTTGCGTTCTCTCTGATAGTGAGGTGAGGCAAAGCGATGAAACAATTCACTCACCTCAACCATCAGACAGAATTGAATTATTTAATTATTCTTCAACTTTTAAAACTAGTTGTAATTTAGCAGGATTGTCGTTTTCAAAAACTCCTTTTTTAATATACACAGTAGGCACTGACAACTCTTCATCTTCTGAAACAATTTCTTGATAGACAAATGTTCCTGGAGTCTCCTTTTTGAATTCAAAATTTAAAGTTTTTTCCATAAAATTATGTTGATTAGTTATTACATTTCTATTATAATATATCATAGATCTATGTACATAGGAGGCCTTTACTTTTTCCCGATAATATGATAGTATACTACTGTAGTTAAATTTTAAAAAACCCTGTTAACAAACTTATAATTCCCCTTTAAATATAAGGCCTTTACATACCCTTTGGGTTGTGATATAATGAACATAGTAGGTTATAGTAAAATTATAAAGTTGAGTTATTAACAGTTAGGTCAAATAGTGGAAATTAACTGGCTTGTTAGCAGGCAAGCTCATTAAAATATGGATAAAGAAACTTACAAAGCATTAAAAAGAATTATAGAGGAGGCAAAGAAAAACATTAAGTTTTCTCCTACTAATTATAAAGATATGGATCTAATTAAGGCTTGGATAGACGAAGTAGCTAAAGAATATACAGAATAATCTCTCTACAAGGGTCATCAAGTTCTGCTCTTAATGGTCTTTAAAAGAGATTGATTAGGCTACTGACTTTGCCTCTGACAAGATCGGAGGCAGAGATGAGTTGCTTATTAAAAGTTGAAGATATCGGTGGATATGGAAAATAAAATAAAGGTCGGATAAATTATAAACTATTAACCAAAAAAACTATGAAAGTTCAAGAAATTGATATAAGTAAAATCAAGATCTATCAAAACATTCGTTCAGAAAAGAAGGATGTTGCTAGTTTGATGAAAAGTATAGAGCAAGAAGGTCTTTTACATCCAATTGGAGTGTATCAGCAAAGTGATACGTATACTTTAGCTTATGGTTATAGGAGACTTCAAGCTACAAAGAAATTGAATTGGAAAACTATTCCTGCTGTTATTCTTTCTGATAAATTTACCGAAGAAGATTTCTTAAGTAAAAATACAATTGAAAATATACACCGAATTGATATAAATCCACTTGAATTAGGTAGAGTGTGTAGTATTTTTATGGAAAGAGGTTTTTCTCCAAGTGAAATTGCTGCAAAACTTCATCTGTCAAACACCAGAATTAGAACAGTTCTTCAACTTTACAGAAAATGCCCTAAAGAATATAGAGATTTAATCGGTTTTATTCCAAGAGGTGAACCGAACAAAGGAAAAATTCCAGCAAATGTTGCGATAGCTATTCTAGCATTGAGGATCAATACTGCACAGATGAGAGAGATACTGGAATATGCTAAGGTTCATGAAATGACAACAGGAGAGGTGTTCTTAATTGAGAAAGTGATGAGAACAAATGTGTCTTTTGGAAAAGCTCTAAAGAACATAGGCAAGTATGCTGTAAAGAATATAAATATAGCTATTGTCAAGAAAGAGTGGGAGAAAGTTGATACAAAGGATAGTTTTACTAAATATATCCATGGAATTATCAGAGGGGATGAAGATCCAAACAAGGATCTACTTGTTAAATAAAGGTCGTAGAATAAAAATTAACTGAATAAACTTATGATTAATACCATTATAGTTATTCTTGGAATTGTGTTTGTGATTGTATATCTGTTATTGTTAACTGGTGCAGAAGCTAGTCCTTCTGAAGATGATCTTTCAATTCAGAGAGATATGAGTAGGAGATTAAAAACATGACTAAATTTCAGACACTAAGTGTTCAGATTCAATCAGATTTGAATGATTTAGCAGTTAGTGTAGAAGAAGGAGCTATGACTACCGAAGAGATACTTAAAGCAGTGGTAAGACTGCATGAAAAAGTTAAAGAATGGGCAGTAGACACTAATAAGATAATTGAAGAAGCAGAAAGACTCAATAATAGGTAGTAGACTTAGGCTACTGATTGGGAACTTCATCGTCATCGCAGTAGCGTGACACAGGGGTGGAGTTTCCAAATGAATAGCTTATAACTTATGAAACAACCATATGGCTAAAAATAATATGAAAAAAATAAAGTTGTATTTACTAAGAAGATTATATTTATGGTGGACTAATTATGATAAAGGATGTCAACTAAGAGGAACAAAAATAGATAAAAAGATTACAGAATTGTTAAAATAGTAAAAATTTAACTAATTAACAAAGAATTATAAATATGAATAACAATAAGTGGAGTGTAATGGGAATCTGGAATACTCAGCTTACTTTTGGTAGAAAAGACAGAGTACTTAAACCAAGAACTAGAATCTGGGCTTCTGAAATAGGTAAAAACAAATATGATAGATATTTAAAGATGACTGGAGTTAAACCTGATATTGATTATGATGAAAGAACATTGCGTAAATTTGCAGCCGGTGATTTCTTTGAAAGAATAATTGGATTTGTTCTTATATCTTCCGGACTTCTTAAAGAAGACAACACTTGGTATAACATTCCAGAAGATACTGATCATTTAGAAGTATCTGTTAAACCTGACTTTATAGCTGGAGGAAAACCTGATTGGGATAAAGTAAAAAGGGAGTTAAAACTTAATCCTTTTTTTGAAATAATGCCAGTTTTAAGTAGAATATCAGAAGCTCTTGTGAATTACTTAGCAGAAAAATATCCTGAAGGAATGGAAGATTTATTATATGAAATTAAATCTGTCAATTCTCAGGTATTTTGGAACAAAAAAGATTATTTGACTGTTGCGTATCCTCAACATGTGATGCAAGTATTTACTGGAATGAAGGCAACTAATACTCAGGAAGGTCGTATTCTTTATATCAGCAAAGATGATTTAACAACCGCTGAATTTAGTTTTAAACTTGACGATGAAACATTAATTAAAAAATATGAAGATGATGTGAGAGAAATGACCAAGTGCATAAGAGCTAAAACTCCTCCTCCAAAACCTGAAGAAATTATATTTGACAAGAATAAAAATATTAAGTTTCAATATAAGAAAAAGAAATATATCATTAAAGGTGCTTATACTTTTAATTGGGAAGTGAATTGGTCAATGTATATTAAAACTATTACTGGATTTGAAACAGCAAATGAATGGAAAGACTCTATTAAACCATTGATTAAAGAAAAAAATGATTCTAGAAAAGAAACTTATAAATCAAAATTAAAGGTCGAAAACAAAAATAATTAAACAAAGATTACTGGGGAGGGTAGAAACGAACTCCTCGACTATATTTGGGAAACAGATACAGAAGTAAGAGAAGGATTTATTGCAAAGATCATTGAACAATACGAAGAAGATAGAAAGAAAAAATAGATCGAAAAGGTCGGCAAATAAATTATCAATCAATTAACAATCAAATAAAATTATGACTACATTTGAAAAATTAGGACCAATGAATCTTCCATCAAGATTGGTGGATCCTCTTACCTTATTCAAATTGTACCTTTATATCTCAAAGGATACTGGATGCAAGTATTATGTTCTTGAAAAAGGTGAAATTAAAGATGGTTCTTTAGTAAGAATAGATAGCAAATGTGTTTATGCTCATATTTTTGGTTCAGCTCGGTGTGATTGTGGTGAACAATTACACACAGCTATAAGAAAGATTGGAAAAACTAGTGGTTTATTAATCTATGCCTACGATCAGGATGGTCGTGGTATCAGTCTAAAAGACCATATGACAGTGTATAAACTTCAAGATGAAGGATTGGACACGGTGGACGCAAATCTCAAAGCTGGTTTAAAACCAGACCAAAGAGATTATAGTGACATTATAGCTATCTTAAAAAGGTATAATTTAACTAAAATTAAATTGTGGACCAACAATCCTCAAAGATTGAATGATATTTCTAGAGCAGGAATTACTGTTGAAAGAATACCTTTTGAAGCTGTAAAAATGGACAAATATAATGCTGCTCAATTAGTTGTAAAACAAACTAAGTTGGGACATTTATTCAATTGGGACTTGGACAATGAAGAAACTAAGGATTTATTCAAGCAATCTATGGAACAATTATGGTAAAGATTTTAGTCAATGCTGTGGTGATGAAAGATGATAAAGTTCTGGTTGCATTACGATCTCTTCAGGAAAAGCACGCAGGTGGTTTTTGGTGTATGCCAGGAGGAAGAATGATACCTGAATTAGAATATGGAATATTACAAAAGACAGCTCAAAGAGAAGTTTTTGAAGAAACTGGAATTAAAATTAAACCAGAAATGCAATTGTTAACTAATCATATGTTTCAACATGATGAAACTGGTGAATGTATTTTAGCTGTTGTTTTCCTATGTGAATATGAAAGTGGTAAAATTAAAGTTGATGGCATAGAAATTCAGTATGCTGAATGGATGCTAGAAAAAGAATTGGACTTGATGTTTTTCAATCATCCAAATGTTAAAAATTATGCTAAAAAAGGGTTTCAAATAATTAAACAGAAAGAAGCATTAAATGATTAAGAAATTTAAAGGACACCCTAGATTCCTTCAACTTTTAGATGAAATGAAGACAACGCATCATCGTAAAACTAATGATTATTCTGGTGATGTGCCTTTGCAGGATTTACGAGAAGTTGAACAAATAGGTATTCCTGCTTGGAAAGGTTCTGTTGCTCGGTTGCTTCAAAAAGTTGGTAGGTTAAAGCAATTATCCAGTGGACGAAGACGATTAGTTAAAGATGAGTCTCTCAGAGATACACTGATGGACATTGCCAGTGGTGCATTAATTTCTGTCATCTTGAAAGAAGAAGACGAAGCAAAAAAAAAGAAACTTCAATATCAAAAAGATTATAGTCAAAAAAATGTTAAGTAATAAACTTATAGAACCAGACAAAAATAAATACCCTGTTTCTTGGGCTTTTTATGAATTAAATAAATTAATAATTGATGAGCTGGAAGAAGCACTAAATAGAAAAGAATTAAGAAAATGGAAAAATAGGGAAGATTATTATATGTTAATGGTAATTTTAAAAAGATGCAGAATGATTAAAAATCCATTATGCGACAACAATGCTACTTCTTCAATAAATAAGTATATTTATGCTTTGTAAAATCTGCCATACAAACGAAACTGATAGCACCTCTGGGATTTGTTGGAAATGCTTAACCAAATGGCAAAAAGTAAAAGCTGTATTAAAAGCTGATATTGAGATTACAATAAATATAATACTATAATAACTAAAACCTACTTATGGGTAGGAAAATAAGATGATAAAAGAACAAGCTGAAGAATTAAAAGCTAAAGCACAAGAAATTGAAAGAAATATGGGGCTTCGTAAATTTGGTGATTGTCCTGTATGTGATGACATGATTAATAAAAATGGGGGGTGTGTCTATTGTGATTGGAATGATAAACTTTCACCAGAAGAAACCTGTAAAATGTTTAATAACCACTGGAAAGCAGGGAGAGTGAAACCGGGTTACGAGAGGCCTGCTAAGAAGCCAGAAGATTTTATGGTAATAAATAAATAAAACAATAAAACAATGAAACAAACATTTGAAAATTATTTAAAAGAGACACACGCAGAACAAGCTGAGGGTGTTTTAGATGACGAAATGCCAGACGATTATGAAAAATGGGTTAGTGAATTAGATTGTAATGACATTATAGAATACGCTGAAAAAGCCATTGAGCGGTTTATCTTATCTGATGAACAAAAAAAAGCGTTGAGGGTAATTTCAGACTTTGTTGAAAGATGGAACAAACAAGATAAGGAAAAAGAAGTGGCACAAGCTGTTCAAGATATTGCCACCCTAATAAAACAATAACACTATAATAACTATGAAAATATCAATAGCAATCATAATCGTTATAGGAGTAGTGGTATTCTGCTTAGGGATTAAAGCGATAGATTCTTGGACTTACGCAAAAAACTTAGAAACTATGCTTAGATACGGAAATGAAAATTGGGATTTTAATAAATGTGAAATAGATTCTAATAATAAAGTATGGTGTGAATAAACTCCTATAAGAACAATGAATAACAAAAGAATTAAAAAATGTCGTATCTGTGATGAACCATATTGTTCCTATCTAAGTGAAACCGACGATGGGGTTTGTCCTGATTGTGAAAAAAAAGCCAAGAACAAAAATCAAACTATTTAAATAAGAACCCATAGGCAGGTGGCGGAATAGGTAAACGCAAGCGAAAGAGAGGATGATAAACTAACCTCTCAATTCATTCTGTATACGGGATGATAGCTGAAGTTGAATAAGTCGTGAAAGGTTGCAACCAGACACGACATCATCCAGAGTGCAAATCTCTGGCCTGCCCACAATATAGTTCTTTTTAAGCTGAGCAATTAGTGCGGGCGGTCTGTGAGAGCAGATGCTAACTGTAAGGTGATACCCTTAGTCACTATTAAGAACGGCGTAACGCAACTTCTTAATATACAGCCCCAACCTAAGTGGTGATCAACTCCACTTCTCGGCATAGTAGAAAGATTGCCCAGCTTAAAGAGAATTATAATAAACATTTAATAGAATTATGATTTATTTAGTATTTTTAATAGGATTTTCATTGGGCGGATTATTGGTGCTTTTTGAGATGGTTAGAAGAGGAATTTTTAGAAAATAAACTACTTAAATAAATGCCAAAAACTAAACCAAAAGACAGAACAAGGAATGCTTCTAACAGACCAAAAACCTCAGAAGCCCAAGAGAATTTTAATAAGCACAATGTTAAAGGTAAAAAAGAGCAACCTGCTAAAATACTTAAATAAATATATGAAGAAAGAGATAATAAAAAAATGGCAAAAAGATAAAAGACGAAAACTATCTTTAGAAGAAAAGACAGAATTTTGTTATGGTTGTCGCCAGAATTTCTACAATGGTCGTAATGAACTCGGAATAAAGCAATGTTGGAGCTTAAAATCTGCCCGCCTTAAAGAGAGAGAAATATATGATTCATTAAGTAGTGTAAAACCAAGAAAAGTAATAGCTCTTAGTTGTTTTATTAGAAAATATAATTAACCAACCCTAACCAACACACAACCTACAATGAGAGATATAAAAGAATTAAGAACTGACTTTCTGAAAATGTATGCTAACCTGCCTCTTGGTATTCGCAATGAAGGCATAGCCGTGATAGATGGGCAACTAATGAGTTATAATGCCTGCTGGCTGGAAATAAAAATAAAAACAAAAAAGGGCGATGAAACATTAAGATATTTAGAGAGATTAGATTTAATTTAACCTACAATGAATAGAGAAATAACATACGAAGAAATAAAACCAGTGAAAGAAGCATTGCAAGCATTTGTTGATGCGGGAGTTCTAATTAAATTTATAAAGAACGGAAATTGGGCATATCAAGATAACCCAGGATTTCTGAAAAAAAGTAAAATAGAACAAGAAAAAATACTTAACAATCTAATCTCTTAACCAATAACTATGAAGAAAGTAAAAATAGAATTATTGCCACAAGAGTTAATAACCCTTAAATTTGTTTTAAAACAGAAATTGAATAGTTTGCGATTGGGAAGAATAATTAAAGGAAAACCATTTAAGAGAGCAAGTTCTTATGAGGCACGAATTAGAGAACTATGCAGAAAATTAAAATCTAAATAACATCTAAATAGATATACTATGAAAAGGGAAAAACAAATTTTAGTGAAATGTCCTGAATGCCGAAAAGCTTATTATGTGAAAGAAAGAAACTTAGAGATAAAGACAGCCTGTTCTTATTGTGGAAATCGGGTAGTTTTAATTAACCCTAACCAATAAATAGAGAACTAATATGAAAACAATAAAAGGTTATGTTTCTAAGTATGATTTAACAAGATATGGCAAAGGATTATCAGACCCAGATATTTTAGAAGTATGGAAAGACGAAAAAGATTTAAGAGAGTGTGCGGTTGATAAAATCCAAGTAAAGAAAGTAAAAATAACACTGATTAAGAACTAACATAGAGATAATAATATGAAAATAATAGAATTAGAAAAAATATGGATTGTTTTTGTGGCTATTGCTGGCAGTGTAGGAGTTGGACTAATTGAAAACTCACTTGGGTTAGGAATTATTACTTTTTACATAATCTGTTGTTTTTCTATGTTAGCAAAACTAACTAACAAACAACAATGACAACCAAACCTAAAAAAGCGTGGGCAGTAGTGAGTGAAAGGAATCGTTTGATTGTTGATGGTGGCGGGCTTCTAAAGATTAAAAAATATCGTATTTATAAAACAAAAAGGTCAGCCGAAGTATTTTGTAATGGGTATGAAAAAGTAATCCACATAGAAATCAAACAACTGTGAATAAACCAAATACAATAACAATGGCATTAACTCAGTCAGCTTGTTGCGGAGGAGGATTTAAAATAGTTGGTTCTGCTGACTTTATGGGCGATAAAAAAACAGGAAAAGGTTCTACCCATCATCACGAGTGCCTAATCTGCGGGAAGCCCTGTGATATTGAGCCAGCAGACGGATGTAAGAAAATAAGTAAAACTTTAATGAATAAACCAAATAAGTGGGAGGAAGATTTCGAGAAATTAAAAGATAAGATTAGTAGTAAGTATATACATAAAGCAGAAAAGAATGGACAAGTTTTAAGATTTTGGTCAGATGTAGACCCAGTAATTTTAATGGAGATAGAGAAAGAATATGAATCCTTTATCCGCAAAACCAGACAAAACGCTGCAAGAGATGTTCTGAGAAAGATAATAAAAAAAAGACCGTTTGTTGATTTAACAAGAGATTTACAGGAAAGAAAAAAAATTGAAAGATATCTTGAAATATGGGAACAAAAAATAAAAACCCTAAAACAATGACAAATAAACAAGCCAAATACATAGCTTTACAAATTTCAGAAGCAATAATG
>SDBU01002810.1_pt1 | contig 22645 bp, 18 predicted proteins | sample 2277071 | NCBI WGS metagenome assembly SDBU01 (sample SAMN10397929, study PRJNA504765) | marine sediment metagenome | isolation source: marine sediment core GS08_GC12, 126 cmbsf | place: Arctic Ocean: Gakkel Ridge, Loki's castle | collected 2008 | reverse complement strand
GATATTCAGTTCCTCCACTTTTTCAGGCAGTGGCGTACCGGTATTGGGGTCCCAGCCCATCAAGGTATAGTAGTAGTGTTTAGCCTGCTCAAATTTCTTTGGGTCGAGGCCCTTACCCTTTTCGGATAGGGGGCCGTCTGTTTTGGGCTGGAAGAAGCGCTGCGGCAGCTGGTCATCCTCGGTGTTAAATCCTTCTCGGAGGTTAAAGAGTCTGGCGGTAGTCAAGATTCTCTCTGTCACCTGCATTTGTTCGGCGACGCCGGTATCCCATCCGGTAACGGCGCCGAGGAGGTCGGCCAGTTGTTGATGGCTGAAGGGAATACAGGCGATGACGCACATCACCATTGAGTCAAGCAGGATAGCCTTTTGGTGCATCGCCTTAAACATGGCGACCTTTCGGGGGCTCATCTCATCAGCGGGCAGGGGTTCAAGTATTCCCAGTTGTTTCAAGGGTTTTATCTGGCCTTCGGCGACGAGGGTAGTATCCTGCATATTATCGACGTGGTCGCCGCCGTGCGGGTTAATCATGAAGCCGAGTCCCAGGGCTGCTTTTACTCGTGGTTCGTGGAAGCCTAGTTCCAGGCCTTTGACGTGCATGGCGAATTGTTCTGAGCCTTTACCGATTTTTTGGGCGGCTTTATGGGCGCCCTGGGAGAGGAGTTCACCGATACCCTGGCGTTTGGCGATCATAGGTATCAGTTTAACCATTGCCTCGGCGTTGCCGAATCTGAGGTCAATGCCATCGGTGTCTTTAGTGGTAAGCAGTCCATTTTCGAAGCATTCCATAGCGAAGGAGATTGAGGCTCCGGCTGAGATGGTATCCAGCCCGTATTCTTCACAGAGCTGGTTACCCATACAGATAGCGGGCAGGTCATCGATACCGCAGTTTGAGCCGATGGCAGCCAGGGTTTCGTATTCCGGTCCGCCGAAGGCTGGGTCTACTTTATAGGGTTTATCAAGCTTGACTATTTTCTTGCAGCGTACGGGGCAGCCCCAGCAGGCGTCCATCTTGACTCGAACGGTCTCGGCGATTGCTTGCGGGTCGATCTTGGCGACTCCGGGGAAGACTCCGTCGCGGAAGTTTCTTACTGGCAGGTTTCCGACTGACTCAAAGACCTTCATGGCGCTGCCGGTGCCATAATCGGCGAAGCCGGCTTTTATTGAGGCTTTCCAGTTATCCAGCCACCATTGTTTTATTTCCTTAAATCGTTCTGGGTTAGCGATGGTGGGTGTCTTGTTACCCATAACGGCGATTGCCTTCAGGTTTTTTGAGCCCATGACGGCGCCCATGCCGCCTCGTCCGGCGGCATCGAAGAGGCCGCACATAATACAGGAGTAGAGCACCTGGTTTTCTCCGGCCTGGCCGATCATAGCCACTCGGATCTTATCGTCGCCCAGTTCATTTCTGATGGTATCCTGAGTTTCTTTAGTATTTTTACCCCAGAGGTGGCTTGCGTCCCTGATAGACACCTGGTCGTTATCGATCCAGAGGTAGACTGGTTTTTGGGCTTTACCTTCGACGATGATAGTGTCGTAGCCGGCTCGTTTAAGCCAGACGGGCCAGTATTCACCGACCTCGGCTTTAGCGAGGCCTCCGGTCAGGGGGGATTTGGCGCCGATGCAGGCGCGGGCGCTACCTGCGATAGGGACTCCGGTTACCGGGCCCAGGGCGAAGATGAGCTTATTATCTGGGGAGAGCGGGTCGACACCTGGTTTAAGTTCCTTCCACAGGTAGTAGGTGACAAGGCCGGCGCCACCGAGGTAGCGTCTTAAGGTTAGCTCGTCGAGTGATTCAACGGATGTAGTGTTGTTGGACAGGTTTACTCTCAGGATATTGCCGGTATAACCACCGAGTGTCTGTTTGGCTGCCAAGTTATTACCTCCTTCGGGACTTTATTTACTGTCCAGATTTATATCTTGGTAGTTTAGACCTGTCGAGTTATTTTTTCAAGCCCGCGTAATCAGGCCCATAGCGGCAGGCGTGAGCGATCATATTACTGCGTCCAAATTTGGAGGTATTATAGAAGGGGTTTACATACTCCCAGACCAGTTCTTTACCTCGGTTGACCTCAAAGATGCGCCCGTAGTCACCTTCGCAGATTAGGATGTTACCGTTAGGTAACCGTTGGCAATTACCTGTAGTGGGAGCAATAAAATCAACCGCATTGGGCTGGTCATACTGCCATACTTCCTTGCCGGTTTGGCGGTCAAATTCCAGTATTTGGGCCCGGCCAGCTTCATAACCAACCATGTGGACACCAGACTCAAATACCACCAGGTTCCCATTCTCAAGCAGGATGGCATTGTGCGGGTGGGTTACTTCGGGCCATTCCCCAAAGCGTCAGTCGATCTCCCCGGTTTCTTTGTTTATCTTGAAGATTTTACCGATTCTAATAAAACTAATCAGGATGTCACCTTCAGGGGTAACACTCAAGGAATTAGCCTCGCCCCACTGCTCGCGGAAGCATACCGGGCAAATAATATCAATCTTGGGGTCTAAATGTTCACAGGCCTTCCATTCCCAGACTGTTTTACCTGAAGGACTAATTTCAGAGATGACATCACTCCACATAACCCCATCCTTTTCCGTGTTGGCTAGGCCGCCCTTTACTTTTGAGGCAAGCTCCTCAGGTGTTTGGGTCCAGCGCAGCACCAGCGTATTTCCATTGGGCAGACGGGAGAAGGCGTGATGCAGGTACGGGTCTTCATATTTCCAGACCACTTTGCTATCCCAATCCAGTTCAAGGATGCTACCACCGGCACCATCGAAATCACCAAGCTTGGCATCGGGAGTCCTGGCGGCATAAAGCAGGTTGCCATTGGGCAGGAGTTCCCCGTAACCACCGACTTCGAGGGGCATATTCCAGGCATGAGCTGGCTGGCCCTCCATATCGAGCAGGTGCACTTCCTTACCCCCCAGGGGGGCAAATAAGGTAAACCCTTTATAGGCTTCCTTTCGGTATAGACACAGCCCTGACGTTTTGGTTTCCGGCATAGAATCCAACCTCCAGCAGTGTATTTGTTTTATCAGTCCTTAAAGGCTTCTGGGCCGTATATACGATTTATCCAGGCCAGGTTTTCCGGGTTGAGGTCTTTCCCCTTAAGGCCCGGATAGTCTGGTGGGTAGCGATAGGCACGAAACAGCATATTGGTGAATCTGTTTTGTGGCACTATGTTACCGGTTGCGTATTTCGGGTCTGCGCCCACCGGGTGGGGGGCGAAGAAGGGGTTGGTGTATTCCCAGACGGTTTCCCCTTCCGGGGTAATCTCAAAGACACGTCCTCTGGTTCCTTCGCAGATTAAGGTATTGCCGTTGGGCAGTCTCTGGCAGCCGGAGATTACACCGGAGTAGAAGCTCTGGGGTGGGTCGGCTACGTACTGCCATTCAATCCGGCTGGTTTTGGGGTTTACCTCGACTGCTCTTGAGTAGCACATTCGTGAGCCATTGAGGCGATGTCCTCCGTTGTCGTAACAGAGGATGTTGCCGTTTGAGAGGATGGTAGCGTCGTGCTGGTGGGCTATTTCACCTGGTCCCCACTGCCAGATGATACTGCCGCTGGGCTTATCGACGATGCAGATGGTGCTGATATTGCGGAAGCTTAAGAGGATGTTACCGTCTGGTAGTTCAAAGCAGGAATTTAAGTGGGTCCAGTCGTCTCTGGGGCAAAGGGGGCAGATTTCAGATATTTGGGGGTTCAGGTGTTCGTGGGCTTTCCATTCCCAGACTATATTGCCATCGGGGGTAACCTCGGTTACGCCGTCGGCGAAGATCATGCCTCTATCTTCGGAGCCGGGGATACCTCCCTTGACTTTTTGGGCTATCTCATCAGGGATACGCATTGCCTTGCAGTAGAGGGTATTGCCGTTGTTCATTCGGTAGAAGGAGTGATGCTGGAGGATATCGACGTATTTCCAGACGAGGTCGCCGTCCCAATCGACCTCGATTAGGCCGGCTGAGAGTCCCCACTGGCGTGGCAGGTCGGGGGAATCTTCTTCCCGGCGTCGTGCCGTGGCATAGAGCAGGTTGCCGTTAGAGAGGAGAATACCGTGGTTGCGGGGTGAAGCTGGCATGAGCCAGTGGTGGAGGTAGTTACCTTCCATGTCGATTAGCCAGACGTCACTTGAGGTAAAGGTGCTGATCAGGGTATAGCCCTGGCAGGCTTTACTTTGATTGTAAACCGTCACCCGACAATTTTCCCGTAGAATCCTCATTCTGAACTCCTCAGTTGTTAATCGGTTATTTACAGGTCAGTTACGGAGTAAGTTGCTTTGTTCTGTTTAATTTTCTCTTTACCCCGTGGTTATGAGCAAGCTGTTATTTTTCCCACGATTTGATAAGCTCGTATTGGGATATCCCCCACACTTTAAACTCCTCACCCATTTTCCAGGTTTCTTCCGTGTTCTCTAAAGCTGCAGTACGCTCAGGGCTATTCAGGTACTCATCTAGGGTCTCCTTGCCCTCAAATTCATAAACTGCGATGTATGGGGGTAAGGTCTCATCGCCACCTATTCTCTTGTAGCGGGTTACTCGCCTCAAGGCTGGATGCTTAAGTAGAAGCGGAACGTGGGTCTCGTTGTACCATTGATTGAACTTCTCGTCTAAGTCAAGTCTACCGGGTTCAGTCCCAGTAACATTTATTATCTTGTAATTACCCATTTTTCTAACTACCTCCTCCAGCTTGTCAAGATTGGATTATCGTTCCCATGGCTTAGTAACTTGTGGCGTGGCTATCTCATCATATTTAGCAGCCACTATGAAATCTGCAGGGTGATGGTCGACATAAGAGGGAAAATCACCTTAACAATAACAAAATCAGGCTCATTTTACTCCTCTATTTATAGTGGGTCAATACTTCCGAATCAAAAACCCCCTTGTTTTATCATAGTTACTTTATGTTTTTGTATTAGTATCGCCTTCTTTCAGACAGCAGTAACTATGTTGACAAATGCTATTTTAAGATAGACAATGTCAATCAAAATCGATGAAGTAATTCATGAGGAGGAGAAATGAAACAACCCAAATTTTCTTTAGAAGGTGAGGTGGCTGTTGTCACCGGTGCGGCGCGTGGTATCGGCCAGGCGATAGCCTGGGGGCTGGCCGGGGCCGGGGCCGATGTGGCTGTTGATGACATACTGGTTGACGGACTTAAGGAGACGGCCAAAGGAATAGAGGAGAGGGGTCGGAGGAGCCTTATTATTGAGGCTGATATCAGCACCAATGAAGGTCGAGATAAAATCGTTAAAGATACCCTGGCCAAATTCGGTCGAATTGACATCTTGGTAAACGACGCTGCCAGACCACCTGCCTATAAAACAGTCCTCGAGACTGAGGAGGCAGAATGGGACAACATTATGGACATCAATCTTAAGGGGCTCTTTCTCCTGGCTAAAGCGGTAGCTAGAGAGGCAATGATACCGCAGAAGAAGGGTAGCATTGTTAATATCGCTTCGATTACTGCCAATCGTCCGGTTTTGGGGCAGGGTGCCTATGCTGTTGGTAAGGCAGGAGTGCCAATGGTAACTCAGGTTTTGGCTTCCGAATGGGCAGAGCATGGCATTCGGGTCAATGCTATTTCTCCGAGACTGGTAAAGACTAAGATGGCGGAAAGCATCTGGTCAGACCCCGAAAAATTGAAGATGCGCGAAAAGATGATTGCCCTGGGGCGTATCGCTCTACCTGAAGATATAGTCGGGCCGGTCATTTTCTTTGCCTCTCAAGGCTCAGCCTATGTCACCGGACAGACGCTCATCGTTGATGGCGGCATTGGTATCAATCCTTAATTTCAGCAGCGGTAGTTGAATTAGTAATTACTGGGTGAAATGGAGAGGTCATAATGAGTTCTGCGAGTGGCGATTTTAAACTTCTCCAACCGATTAAATTCGGCACGAGAACAGTAAAGAATCGCATGACCATGTCGGCGATGCTTTGTTGCCTAGCTGCGCGTGATGGCTTCGTAACCAATGAGCAAATAGACTATTATTCGGAGAGGGCCAGGGGAGGTATTGGGGCGGTTACAGTTGAATACACTATCATAGACAACAAGGCGAGCCGCCAGAGGGCTGGCCAACTGGCTGTTTACGATGACCGTTTCATAGACGGATTAAGCCGGTTAGCTGAAAGTATCAAGGCTGGTGGGGCGCTGGTTGTCCTTCAAATAGTTCATACCGGAAGGCAGAGCCACCGACTGCAAATAGGGATGCAGACAGTGGCTCCTTCACCTGTTCCCCTCTTTGGAGAAATGCCGAGGGAATTAACGCTTGATGAGATTGAGGAAATCGAAGATGCCTTTGCTGAAGCAGCCGGGAGGGCTAAAGAGGCTGGCTTTGATGGAGTTGAGCTCCACGGTGGTCACGGTTACCTGTTGTCCGAATTCTTTTCACCCTTTACCAACCGGCGGGCTGATAAATACGGGGGTTCGTTTGAGAATAGAGCCCGTTTCGGGCTGGAAACTCTTAAAAAGGTAAAAGAGAAGGTCGGAAGCCAGTTTATTATAGGTTACAAGATAAACGGAGACGATTATGTACCGGGTGGCACCACTCCTGATGATGCAACTCGCTTTTCTAAGATGATGGAAAATGCTGGTCTTGATTACCTTACGGTAACTGCAGGAATGCAGGACGCATCATGGCACACGGTTCAGCCGCTGTTCTTTGAAGAGGGGTGTCTTGTGCACCTGGCCGAGCGTATTAAAAGAGAGGTTACTATTCCGGTAGGCAGTGTCGGCTCACATAACGTGGAAACAGGAGAGAGAGCACTGCGGGAAGGAAAAGCCGACTACATTGTCTTTGGCAGGGCTTTAATCGCTGACCCTGAACTACCCAATAAGCTTGCCTCGGATAGAGCCGGGGATATCAGACCCTGCATTAGGGCAAATAATGGTTGTGTTTCCGAGATGAGAATCGGTTTGCCGATAAGGTGTGAGGTTAACCCAGCTGTGGGTAGGGAGGCTGAGTTTAAAGTTATCCCAGCCAAGGTTAAGAAAAACGTGGTGGTAATCGGTGGCGGCATTGCGGGTATGGAGGCGGCACGACTGGCCGCAGAAAGAGGACATAAAGTTACTTTACTTGAGAAAACAGAGCGGCTGGGAGGTCATCTGCTTGAGGCGGCAACGCCTGAGTCGATGAAGTCAATGAAGCGGTTGGTCGACTGGAGCCTGAATCAGGTTGATAATGCTCCGGTCAAGGTACGGTTGAATACGGAGGCAACACCCAGGCTAATACAGGGACTTAAGCCGGAAGTTTTAATTGTTGCTACTGGCGCAGGCTTCATCAAGCTTAACGTTCCGGGCATCAATAAAACTATCGTTACTACGCCGGATGAAGTAATGTCGGGTAGAAAGACCATCGGAAGCAGGGTGGTGGTGGTAGGTTCAGAGCTGGTAGGGTGCGAAACAGCCCTCTACATAGTGGAGGAGTTAAAGAAAAAAGTCATTCTTGTTGATGAGATGGAAGAGATGCTGGCTTCGGTTGAAAGACATATGAAGGTTGTCTTAACCGTAAGACTGGAAAACGGGGGTGTTGAGATACACAACGCTTGGCGAGTGGCGGAGATCACTGACCGAGGTGTAATTTGTGTGGATGAGAAACAGCAGAGGCATGAAATTGAGGCGGACACCGTTGTTTTGGCGATTGGCTTACAGATGAGAAGCAAATCAGCCGAGGAATTCAAGGGTCTGGCGCCGGAGGTATACATCATTGGGAATCATTTTGAGGCCTCCAATATCTACTCTGCCTTTGAGGGTGCCTGGCGCGCCGTTCTCAAGACATAGTTAACTAATAATAATTATTTAAGGAGAGATGAAGCGATGGTAAAATTTGTCTGGCTTTTTCGTTATCCTGAAGGTGTCTCCGTTGAAGAAGGGGATAAATGGTATCTGGGGGTACATGCCCAGCAGGGTAAAGTTGCTCCGGGCCTTAAAAAATATCTAACTTGGAAGGTACTGGATGTGCCGGAAAGGCCAACCCAGTTTGCCCGTGTTACCGAGCTCTGGTGGGACGACCTGGATAGCTGGCGTAAGGGCAGCCTTCAGGAGATGAAGAAATTACAGAGAGCGGCTCCTTGGGGCCGTGTTGGTTTTGAAGGCAGCGGCCTCGTTGCTGAGCCGGTTTGTGTAAATGTTGAGCCTGAATATGACCTGCTGAAAGAAGTACCACGGGTCTAGGTTGCTTTTTATTGTTTTAAAAGGATGAGGTAAGGTAAATTATTTTACCTTGTTTAACTGTGTGGGTTGGGAAGAAAGCTGGATTAGAAAAGCCTGCGGATTACTACCGCAGGCTTTTCTCTTTTCTAAAAACCAAACTGAAAGAAAGTTACCGGCCGTTGCTGCCCTTTAGCTTGGCCAACAGTAAAATGCGATATCTTTAGTGTCTCGGCAAGTCTATTGACCCTCTTGGCTCTCAATAACAGTAATGTTTAAGTAAAACTCCCAAGCGCCCTTGACACCACCTTCTTCGGGTTGGCTATATTTCAACTCCAGTGTGGTGGTTCCGGCTTTCAGGGCCGTGAAGGTGAAAATGTCTTGAGCACGTTCAACGATATCGCCGAGAGCCCTCTTGACAGATATCGGATCTTCTTGGAGTACAAAATCGCGGCCTACTTGGGCGACTACGGTGGGGTCACTTATGTCGGCTGTCTCCGGCCACTCAAAGCCTGTTTCCGGGTCGGAGCACAGAGTGACCGTAAATGTATCGCCAACAGTTAGTTCTATTGTTTTGGTGACAAAGGCTATGCTATAGAGTTCACCACACGAGTATTTATAATTCTTTACGCCGCCGCCGCCGCACCCAAACAGGCCGAGTAAGAGGACAACTGTAATACAAATTAGAATTATTTTTCGTTTCATATTTTACCTCTCCTGACATAAAAGGCTAATCTAAATCCCATTACCAGCTAAACTTTAGCTCACAGGGACGGCTTTGTCAACACCAGCTTAAATGTATAGTTTTGCTCCTTTTATATCAGTCCATCATAAGATTGGGTAAAAACAGTGCAATCTGCGGGATAAAAGTTAAAATAACGAGAATAAGGCATTCCACTACCCAGAAGGGCAGTATCCCTTTAAATATCGTCCCCATCGGTACATCCTTGGCAACACCGGCGATGACATAGACATTAACGCCAACCGGTGGGGTAATCTGTCCCATCTCCATCATGATGACCATGATAACCCCAAACCAGATCGGGTCAAAGCCAAGACCGACGATGGTGGGGAAGAAAATGGGCAGGGTAATCATAATCATGGGGATGATATTCATTATCATGCCCAGAAACAGATACAAGAGCAGGATGAGCGTCAGGATAACGTAGCGTGACACATCGAGTCCTCTTATCCCCTCAGAAATACGCAGCGGGATTTCGCTCATTGAGAAGAAGTAACCGAGGACAAAAACACCCACCAGAATGAGGATTATCATCGATGTATTCTGACCAGCTTCAAGGAGGGCTGAGTGAAAGTTTTTCCAGATAAGTTTCCTTCGGGCTAGGGCGATGACCAGAGCGCCAGAAGCTCCCAGGGCGCCGGCTTCAGTAGGGGTAAACCACCCCAGGTAGATGCCGCCCATAACGAAGAGGAATAAAACCAGCACTGCCCAGGTATCTTTAAGTGACAGTAGTTTTTGCCTGAAAGTGGTTGCGTCACCCCTTGGACCGATGGTAGGATTAATGCGGCAGCGAATATAGATAACAAGCATGAACATGCCGGCAAGCAGGATGCCGGGGACAATGCCGGCGATAAAAAGCTTGCCGATGTTTACTTCAGTGATTAAACCATAGATAATAAAACCGATACTGGGTGGAATGAGGATGCCCAGCGTGCCCCCAGCCGCCACCGAACCGGTGGCTAGAGCCGAGTCGTATTTAAACTTTTTCATCTCGGGGATGCTGATGGTTCCCATGGTGGCCGCGGTCGCCAGGCTGTCACCGCAGATAGCGGCGAAACCGGCACAGCCGCCGATGGTAGCCATGGCCAGCCCGCCGGGCTGGTGTCCAACCCAGGTATTGGCGGTTCGGTAGAGTTCTTCACTAATCCCGGCATGATAGCATAAAAGCCCCATGAGGATGAAGAAGGGCAGGACGGTGAAGAGAAATGTAGTCGCCGTGCCATAGGGCACGTTCATAAAGACACTCATGGTAGGGTCAAAGCCTCTTAAGTACCAGAAACCAATGAACCCGATAAAGATCATTGCGAAGGCGATTGGCATTCTAAGCATGAAAAGGACAACCATCAGCGTTATCCCGATAAACCCGGCCACAATGAATGGCATTTCAATTCCCGCCATGTTTAACCAGGCAGGAATGCCTATCAGGCCGACAGAAACTGCAAGTATCAGTAGAAACCACGAGAGCGGGTGCCTGGCGATTTTCCAAACACCGGCCAGGCTGCTTAGAAGGTCTCGAGTGAGTATCAGTAACAGCACAGCTATACCGATAGTTACCAGAGCCACCGCGGGCCATATTGGGATATCTATTGCCAGGGGGATCTCCCCGGTGATGAAAACCGCTATGACGTAAACGCCTGTTCGCCAGAGCATTATGGCGATAACGACGGTGGTGAGAATATAGGTAATGCTGTCAATCACCACCTGGGTTAGCGGGGGGAACTTGGGGACAATTAGATTGATGCGGACGTGACGTAGCTGTATCTGGCAGTAGGCGGCTCCAAAGAAGACGACAATGGCCAGCATCATTTCCACAAGAGGCATTGTTCCAGGTAGGCCAGAACTAAAAAACTTTCGTAAGAAAACATCTGTGGTAACCCAGAACATCATAACTACGACCACCATCGCCCCGGCGGTGTTCATGCCACGCGCCACCGGCGACGCGGCTACATCTATGTATTTGGCCGCTCGTTCAAGAATACTCCTCATGACATTTTAAGTTATCCTTTCTAGAAGAAGTAGATGACTATACTTAAGCTTGCCCTTTGATATCTTAAGATATAGGCTATTAATTACACTAAATACCATTATAGGGCGACTAGCTGGTATCACCTACACCCGGGGTGACCCTCACCAGCCGCCCTATTTTATCCTATAACTTTACAGGTGTGCGCTTTATTTACGAGTTATTCTGGTTCTCTACTTTTCAAGCAGCCAGACCCTGCCGGCCAGACCCCACCAGTCATCAAAGCCATAGGCGCCGTCCGCGTACTTGGGAATGAAATCCGCCTTCAGCTTGTCAAGCCAGACCTGTCCGTCATATCCCTTGGAGCTAGCATCTGCCAGCCAGCTGTCAATTATCGGTTGGCCTGAAAGGTCAATGAAGGCTTGCATCTCAGCGGCGGTGGGTGTGTAGAAAGTCTGACCCAGTTCCTTCATTTCTCTTTGCACGTCCGAGGCTTCATTGGTCAGGGTGGCGCCAGAGAGGGCTGCCATGGAGAGCCTCAGGTCGATAAATACGTCCTTTATATCCTGCGGGAATTTCTCCCAGACCTGCGGGTTAATGCTGCCCATCCAGGTATTAAGGCTGACATTAATTATGGTGTGATACTTCAGTATGGGAACGACACCAAGCGACCGAAGGGGTGCCCAGGGCCACCAAGAACCAGTCATGAGGCCTCGCTCAAATCCACTGTAGGCTTCTCCCCATGACATACTTACCGGGGTAGCCCCCATACTTTCGTATATCTCGGTGTACATAATGCCCGAGGTGTACATCAGCTGACCCTGCATGTCTTCCGGGCTCTTTATCACCTTGTTACTGGTGTGAATATTGAAGATGTCGGTCTGGTGAACCCAGGCCGTCACCAGTCCGGCGTCTTTACCTATCGAGTCGCCCAGCTCTGGGAAAAACTCCATCAGTTCGGTCATGGCCGGGCTGCCCTGCAAGGAGTTCTCGGTGCCGATATAGGGCATCTGAGCAACCTGGAATGGGCGGAACAGTGGGTCCTCTTCCCTTGGCTCCCAGACCTGAACGTCAGAAATGCCGTCCCTGACGGCTTCATAGGCATCTGTGTTGGCAACCAAAGACCGGCCGTCAAACCAGATAAACGTAACCCGGCCGTTGGTGCGCTTCTCTATTTCCTTGCCCCACCAGTGGAAGGCATCGGGAGTAAGGCGGTGCAGCGCCGGATATTGGTTCCCCGCCTTGAGCTCAAACACCTTCAGTTCCGTAGGTCGAGGTGCAGGTTCCTCTCCATTACCGCAAGCCGTGCTAAATGGTATCGCTATCAGAGCGATTATCAGCACAAGACTGCTAATTAACACTAAAGTTTTCTTCTTCCTCAATTTGTAACCTCCTAAATCACTAGGATTTGATTTCCCTGGAGTCATTATCTGCTATCTGATAAGCAACACCCCCTTCCATTTTTATTCATTTCTAACTATTGAGCACTATTCCAGGTAATGATACTCTTTCCGGTATCACGTACTGGTTGGGGTTATTATATCTAAATCAGACAATTTGTCAATAGTGTTGCCCAATTTTTAGTTATTATTATATTTACCAGATAACTTTTTGGTTGCATAAACTTATACAGTCTCCGTTATGAACACTTTGACTCTTGTCCTTTTTTTAAAGTGAACTACCTCGGAGGTTTTAATCCCTGTCTCAGGTTTTGCTAAACCTTTTTATAATTTGTTCCAATTTCTGCCGATAATACTTGAAGCTCTCAAAGCTGGTTTCGGGAGATACCAGGTGGTCAATGTAAGGTATATAGCCTCCAGACTTCAGCATAAAGGGAACCTTGGCTTCAAGTTCACGGTCAATGGCTTCTTTATTCTGTCCATCGAAGGTGACTCTCTTGTCAATGCCGCCCATAATTGCGAGTTTCGGAAAGGCCTTTCGTACCTCTACGATGTCCATACCGGCGGCAACTTCAAAGGGGAAAATAGCTGTTACTCCCCCCTCAATCCATAGGGGGATTAGCTTCCAGACGTCGCCGTCAGAGTCGACAACAATAATCTTTACCCCTCTTTCTTTTAAGAAACTGGTCAGTTTCTTGTATCCTGGAAGAATGAATTCACGGAAGATAGCCGGTGATACTAGCGGCCCTCCTTTGTAGCACATGTCCTCCCAGACGAAGACGGCGTCTATTTCGACCTCCTTGAGGACACCATCGAAAAGAGCAATCCAGAAATCAGTCAGATAATTGTTTATATCTTTCATCAATTCCGGGTCGTCATAATACATGGTGAGCACCTCAACCTCACCCAGCAGGAAGCGGGGTGTGCCAAAAAATCCGTGCCGCTGGCCAAGCCACAAGGGGTAATCCCTGTTTTTATATTCCTTAACTAATTCATCCCAATTAGCGGGTAGTCTGCCTTCCAAGGTGGGTTTGAGCCGCTCTGCTTTGTAGCGTTCCCAGTCTTCTCTGGTCTTGACTGGTGCGCTAACAATTGATGGTAAGGTACCCCTGTCTTTGGTTTCCTTCTGGAAACAACCATCCGGGTCCTGCCAGATATACCAGTCACCATGGTCCTCGATGATTTTCCGTTCGAAGGTGGGGTATGCCCCCATATTCAAGGGCACTCGTGCCACCGGAGTGTCCATCTTGAAATAATCATGGACATCATAATCAACGCACCGTCCCGGGAGAACACCAATGGCCTCGGCGAAAACACCAAATGCTCCATTAACATCGTCGGGAATACCCTTGACTTTAGGTAGCCCCTCCCTGTACCAGCGTCTTACCGTGCTTGCCCAGTAGCCGACTTCCCAGAGGGGTACTCGGTCGGGTTCCTGAAAAGCCATGGTAGCCAGGAAACGTTCTCGAGTATTCATCTACTTTAACCTCCATTTAATACTTACTACATTTATCTACAGTGTTCCAATATTAATGCCGCCATCGTAAAGCATTGTCTGCCCGGTGTAATAGCTTGAGGCATCAGAGGCAAGAAAGATGGTAATACCAACAAAATCATCGGGTACCAAAACTCGTCCCAGAGCGGATTTCTGTTCGGCTCTTTTTAGCCTCTCCGGGTCAGACCAGTGCTCTTTTACCATTTTGGTATATTTAACCAACCTTGGCGCAATGCCGTTGACTCTGATTCCGTACCGGGCCAGTTCCGAAGCCAGAACCTGGGTTGTCATATTCACCCCGGCTTTCATAATGCTGTAAGCGGCGTGAAGGGGTACCGGAGAATAGGCTGAGTTTGAGGAAATATTGATGATACTGCCTCTCTTCTGTGGTATCATGGCCATCTTAGCTACCGCTAGGGATAAGAAGTAGAGTCCTTTCAGGCCAGCATTTAGTGTCTTATCCCAGCTTTCTTCAGTTGTCTCAATGGCTGATGTGAACTGGGGCGCATCGGCAGCACTATTTACCAAAATATCGATTCTACCGAACTTGCCGAGAGTCTCCTGAACCATTTTCTCGCGACCTTTGGTGGTACCAACATCAGCCACGATTGAGAGGTTTTTTCTGCCAATCCGGTCTATCTCTCCGGTCGTTTGGAGAAGGTCGGTACTGTCAATATCATCTAGGGCTACATTGACACCAGCCCCAGCCATGCCCAGGGCAATGGCTCGCCCGATACCACTGGCAGCACCGGTAATCAAGGCTACCTGCCCCTCCAGTGAGAAAATTGACTCACCCATTGCTCTCTCCCTTTGATTTTCCTTAAATATCCTTAGGCGTTCAACCGAATATGAACAATATAAAATATATAGTTAAGAAATATAACAATACCTGGGGCAACTGTCAACACGGCCAATCACATAGGATAATCCCAGCGGGTTGAGGAAGCCGGGTCATTTCTTCCTGGCCTCAATCAGCTTAAATATTCCTGCGGCGAGGTCAGTGACCTGTTCCACCCTCAGTCCGCTCCTGATAACGTTCTCCGCTGTACGACGGTTGATATTTGGGCCCATCACTCTTACCACTATCGGGTTGACAAGGTTCATTAGCCTGGCCAGAATGCGGTTGGCACTCAGGACATGCTCAAGTAAGAGCACCTTGCCGTCTAATTTGCAAACTCGCTCAATCTCCCTGAACCCTTGAACCGGATCTGGCACCGAGCAGAAGACGAAAGTGGCTACCACTGTGTCGAAAGTATTATCTTCGAACTCAAGGTGCTGCGCATCCATCTGTTGCAGGTGGACTTTTAAGTCCTGTTTTTCGGCTTTCTCTCTGGCACGGCTCAACATCTTATCGCTGAAGTCGATAGCGGTTATTTTCACATCTTCAGGATAGTACGGGAAGTTCTTACCGGTGCCGGCCCCGATTTCAAGAATGTTACTACCCTCCACCTTGCTCCACAGCATTTCCCGCCACTTGCTATAGCGCGACCTCTCAACCAGGCTTTCCATAAAGTCGTAGACGGGAGCGATTCGATCATATCGCCTTCTGGTAGCTTCGGTAGCTTCGGGTTCCCTTTTCATTTTTGGAGTGACTTCCCTTATATGTAATTCCTCATTGGCATTATATCATTAGCACTAAAGTAAAGTGCAACTTGACTCAAGCTACTCGGTATTTTAGAGTATACTTAGCTTGCTTGTGTAGATTTAGTGGAGGTGTATATACTAGGGGCATATTGGTAATTTCAGATGGGGGAAGGGGCTATTTATCCATTGAGCGTGCCAGACTGCTCACTGATAGTTATCGGAATACTGAGGGCGAAGCGGCTATTTTAAGGAAGATTGGCCGCCCCCGAGGAAATTGCCAAGACGGTGCTCTTTTTAGCCTCGGATGAATCATCCTATGTTACCGGTGCCGCCATAATGGTTGACGGCGGTCGTACCGCACAGTAGAAAAAATATTCAGGAAGTGTTTTGGGAGATAAATATGACAGTAGCCAAAGAAAAACTAATTGATATGCTCAAGACAATGGTTCGAATTCGGACCTTTGAAGAGAGGATTTCCAAGGAGTTTAAAGCCGGTAATATTCCCGGTTTTGTTCATCTATATATTGGCGAAGAAGCAGTCGCCGCCGGTGCCTGCGCTAACTTAAAGACGGATGATTACATCACCAGTACCCATCGAGGTCATGGCCATCTGATTGCCAAGGGTGGGAGAGCCGACCTGATGATGGCCGAGATATATGGCAGGAAGACCGGCTATTGCAAGGGCAAGGGGGGCTCGATGCACATCGCCGATGTGGACATTGGTATTCTAGGGGCTAACGGCATTGTCGGAGCCGGGATACCGATTGCCAATGGCGCGGCCCTTTCTGCTCAAATGAGGACTACCGATCAGGTTGCCCTCTGCTTTTTTGGAGATGGTGCTACCAATACCTCAAGGTTCCACGAGGGACTGAATATGGCTTCAAACTGGAAACTCCCGGTGGTCTATGTTATTGAGAATAATCAATATGGTATGTTCACTCGTACCAGTCAGGTTATGAATGTAGGTATTGCCAGTCGAGCAGGTGCCTATGGTATTCCAGGTGTATCGCTTGATGGCAACGATGTCCTGGCAGTTTATGAAGCGGTGGGCGAAGCCGTTGCCCGGGCCAGAAAGGGTGAGGGTCCTAGCTTGATCGAATGTCAAACCTCCAGGTGGCATGGGCACACTGAGGGGGATGCCCAGCCCTACAGAACCAAAGAGGATATTGCCGAATGGATGCGGAAGGACCCTATCATCAAATTCGAAAAACACCTGATTGAAACCGGGGTGCTTACCCGGGAGTGGACAGGCAAAATTAGGGCTGAAATGCTGAAGGAAATGGACCAGGCGGTTAAGTTTGCTCAAGGAAGCCCGTTTGCCGCCCCTGAAGAAACCCTGGAAGACGTCTTTGCTTAAGGAGATGAAAATGAAGGAAACAACCTTTCTCGAGGCTATAAACGAGGCCCTTGACGAAGAAATGGAGAGGGATGAGAAAATATTTGTCCTCGGCGAGAATGTGGTAGTTGCCCAGGCGGCAACGGCGGTTTTTAAAGGGTTGGTTGAGAAGTATGGACCGACAAGGGTAAGAGACACCGCTATTTCGGAGACGGCAATCATGGGAGCGGCTATTGGTGCGGCCGCCACCGGGATGAGACCAATCGCCAGTTTAATGCTCTGTGACTTTATTGGTGTCTGCGGTGACGAGCTGGTAAATCAGCTTCAAATGAGATATATGTTTGGCGGCAAGATAAAATTACCCCTGACTATCATCGTTAACAGTGGTGCCGGTGTCTCTGCTTCTGCCCAGCATTCCAAGAGCTTAGATGGGTGGCTGATGGCAATCAAGGGGCTTAAAATTGTGATGCCATCAACTGCCTATGATGCCAAGGGCTTGCTTAAGTCGGCCATCAGAGACGACAACCCTGTGATATTTCTCGAGCATAAACTTTTGGGCCGCCAAACGAGTCAGATACCCGATGAGGAGTATCTCATCCCTTTGGGAGAGGCGGACATCAAGCGGGAGGGCAGTGACGTGACGGTGGTCGCAACTGCCTTTATGGTGTCGCGGGCACTTAATGCCGCTGTTAAACTGGAAGAAAGAGGGATTAGCGCTGAGGTTATTGACCTTCGCAGCCTGGTACCTCTAGACAAAGGGACGGTCATTAACTCGGTCAAAAAGACTGGTCGGCTGGTAGTTATGACTGAAGAGCCGGTAACCGGGAGTGCTGCGGCCGAGGTAGCAGCCATAGTAGCTGATGAAGCCTTCGACTATCTTGATGCGCCAATCAAAAGGGTCTGTGCCCCGGACACACCGATTCCCTTTAGCCCGGTTCTGGAGAAATTCTGGATACCGGATGAAGAAAACCTGATTAAGGCAATAACTGAAATTACCTGACTTGATATGTTCCAGGGACCTTTTTATAGTCTCTTGCTAATTTTGATTTTATATTGCGGAGGTAAAAATGGCAGTTTCCATAGCAGCTCCTAAGCTTGGCTGGGCTACCGAGCCGGTTGACCTGGTTGAATGGAAAGCAAAAGAGGGTGACCGGGTTGAGCAGGGCAGCATCGTTTTGGTGGTAACAACGGGCAAAATCACCTCGGATGTTGAGGCTGAGGCTTCTGGCTATCTTCACATTCTGCTTGAAGAGGGCAACCAGGCACCAATCGGCTCGGCCGTTGGTCTGATTGCTGAGACCAAGGAGGAGCTGGAGAAAGTTCAAAAAGAATCACCTAAAGAGATAGCCGTCTCGGCTGCTGAGTCTCAAGAAACCTTGCCCGAAGCAGTCGGTCCGGTTCAGGCCGTAGTGCCAGAGCCAGCTCAAGTCAGGAGAGAAGGGCGTATCCGAATATCACCGCTGGCTCGCAAACTAGCTGAAGAACGCATGATAGATATCGCCACGATAGTTGGTACCGGTCCCCAGGGCAGGATTGTCCGGGAGGATGTTGAGCAGGCAATTGGAGCCAAACAGAAAGCGGAAGTAACCCCCGATATCCACCAGGGTAAAAGGGTGAAATCAACCAGGCCACTCAAAGGGATGCAGAAGGCAATTGCCGAACACATGCACCGCAGCCTGCAAGTTTCAGCTCAGGTGACCGTGATGGGCGAGATTGATGCCAGCGCGCTGGTAAAGTGGCGTCAAAGTTTAGTCGCCCGGGCAGAGACCGTTGGTGCTAAGGTCACCTACACTGATTTATTCGTCTTTATCGTGGCCAGGGTGCTCAAAGAGCACCCGACAGTCAATTCCAGCCTGATTGATAATGAGATTAAGCTCTGGGATAGTGTCAACATTGGGGTCGCCGTTGCCCTCGAGGAGGGTCTTGTTGTCCCGGTGGTTAAGGATGCGGATAAGAAATCGCTTGCCGAAATAAATCAGGCGGTAAGGACTTTGGTTGAGAGAGCGAGGGCGGGTAAACTACTGTCCGAGGACATCAGCGGCGGCACCTTAACTATTACCAATCTCGGGGCACTTGGTGGTGGCTATCGTTTTGAGACGGTGATTTTAAATCAGCCGGAGTCGGCAATTTTCGGCACGGGTGGTATCACCGAGCGGGCGGTGGTAAGAGATGGACAAATTGTGGTGAGGCCAATCATGACCTATTACTTTACTTATGACCATCGGGTAATCACCGGGGCTGTGGCTGCCAGGTTCATGGCTGATGTAACTAAGTGTATGGAGACACCAGCACTTTTAATCGCCTAAGAAGCTGGCAAGTTTAAGGATTTAGCTTCTTATCCTTTAGTTTAGGGAGCCCGGCTTCTTTCCTGAAGAAGTTCATTGTCGCCAGGATACCTTTTTCCATTGGGAATTCAGGGCTAAAGCCTATCTCAGCCTGCAGGAGGCTATCATCCAATTTCCAGGCGATGCCAAAAATTCCTGGTTTGAGGGTTATATCGGCATTTGGGACGATTGAGGCCACGTAGCTTTTTGCCTCCCGTATGCTTCGAACATTAAATTTGGTGTTGAAGATGCGTGTTTTAGTCGCTCCGACTTTTGAGCATTTGATAACCAGTGAAGCAATGTCTTCCACATACTGCCAGTCAATCACGTCGTCGCCATAGGGTACTACGGCCGGCTTGCCCAGAGCCGGTTCCATCATCAGTTTATGAACGAAGGTGGTGGCACCACGAGTCCGTCCCGGGCCGTAGACGATGGTGAAACGTAACCCAATATGGTCAACTCCCCAAGTCTTGTGATAGTGGCTGGCTAGAAATTCACAGTGCGATTTACATGCTCCATAAAGGTGTGAAGGGGCGTGTGGAGCCTCATTGGGGATATACTCCTCGGGATACATTGCGGGTGGACCAAACACCACTACCGAGCTTGCCCAGACTATCTTGCTGACTCCTAGTAGCCGGGCGCATTCCAGCACATTTACCATACCGAGATTATTTACCCTTTCCGCCAGGGGAGGATTTTCGTTTGATGCCGGATGCAGCATGGATGCCAGATGAATGATTCTTTCTACCTTGTGTTCTCTGACCACGCGAGCAAGTTGCAAGAAATCCGACACGTCTCCCTGTTCGACAGTTACCTCTTTTTCTTCCTCAGGGGACATTATTTTTTCCATTACGGTTCGACTTGGTGAAAAGTCATGGGCGATAACCCTTTCCCCTGAGCGGATTAGGGCACGGCAGATATAGGATCCGATAAAGCCGGTTCCACCGGTGATGAGATATGACATCTCCTGCTTCCTCCTAAATTGGAATAGACTATTAATTCGTTTCCGGAATTCGCTTAAGGCTGGAAAAGTGAGATAATGACCCCACCGATTCGGTCGGTTTCAAAATAGGTATCACCGCCGCCACCGGCAAATCTTGCCCTTAAAGTAATTTTGAGTCCCTTTTTAATCAGTTCAGCCTCTACCTTATCAATGTCACTTACTTCAAATGCCAGGTGGCTAATGCCCTCACCGCTGGTCTCCAGAAACTCCCTCTGGATGGATTCAACTCCTTTGGCAGGTTGAATCAGTTCCAGCCTCACCGGCCCGGCATGTCCTATCCTTATTTTCAATTGGGGGTTGTCCATGGGCTTGCCCCTCAACGTTCTTTCTTTTACATTTAAGACCATAGGTTCAAACGGTCCAAAGCCCAAAGATTCGTAGTAGCTGGCAGCTTTATCTACATCCTTAACAATTAGCCCGATATGATGGAGCTCTGATAATAGCGATTTTTTACGCTCGCTATTCTCCATGTTGTCCCCCTTTCTATAAATAGTTTTCATCTGATAGTCAGAAGATATTTCGCTTTGGTGTGTTACGGTCTTTTTATCTCCCTGATATACTGTCTATCCTCTGCCAGATGGTGTATTTCATTGAAAACAGAGAGGCATTCCCCAGGTGATGGTGGTGGTGACATCTTCAAGAAAATGGCTTGCCTTTCGGGGAAGACCAGGGTGGGAGTGCCGAAGATGGCCAGGGTCTCCACGGCAAAGGTATGGTCTTCAGCCAGCTTGGCTAATAATCTTCTGTCCTTAAGGTTATTTCGGAATTGTGCTATCTCAAGTCTGGCACTCTCAGCCACTTCAAGCAGGGTGTTCAGCTCAGCGATATCTCGGTTTTGTTCATGCCTGGCTCTAAGTAGGGCGATATGAAAGGAGTCGAAGGCAGCCTCTCCCTGGCGCCGGGCAACTTCGGCAGCCAGGAAAGCACCCAGACCGCGACTTGGGTAGTCCTCAGGCTGTTCCCAAATTTTCCATTGAGGTCCTTTTGTACTGTTGGCCTGCTCTAAGCTGAAATATTTCCAATTGATGATTAATTTCGGCCCAAGGGACTCTTTTACTTTTTGCAGCCAAACTGCTGCATTGTAGACATAGGGTCAAAGATAGTCGAAGTAAATATCCAGAGGTATAAGGTCATTTATTTCATTTTTAACCATACCATTCTCCTTTGGACAAAACTGTTTTCAGGCTTAACTGGAAAAGGTTGAAATCCATATCATATCTAGCTAACCATTCTAATCGGTTGGCTGCTAATACACAAGGCATAGTGATTTAAGGTTCTATTTGGTTACCTGGTTAACTGCAAGCTAATGTTAGCCTGGGTATCAGGCATCCGATCTGGGTACATCCTTGGCGATAGCATTTGGTTTTAGAGACAGGGTAGCGATAATAGCGATAACACTAACGAGAAGACTGATTATGAATGCCCATTGGTAGCTACCGGTTACATCGAAGATATAGCCTGCTACCACTGGTCCAGCAGCACCGCCGAGGGCGCCGATAAATCCCCTGGATGCGAAAATGGTAGCGTGTGACTTTAGTCCAAATAAATCGGCGGTAAGTGGTGATATCATGGCCATGCTGGACCATAGGCTAAAGCCGAATATGATGGCGAATAAATAAAGCATCCACAACTCTCTGGCTCCTAGTAGTAATATGAACGCCACTGTTGACATAAACAGGCAAATAAGCAGGGCTACTTTGTTGCCAATCTTGTCAGCAATTCCACCAACGATTATTCGGGCAGGAATACTTACCCCGGCGGCTAGAGATAGGACACCTGCAGCTGTAGTAGCCTCGATTCCCAGGTCAATAGTATATATGACAATATGAACAATAATGACATTCATTACAAAATAGTCGCAGAACGATACTGTACTAAGTAGCCAGAACTGCCTCCCGCGAACCGCCTCGCCTAGCGATAATCCACTGACCTTTAAATTTGAATCTTCTAACCGGGTATCATCCGCTCCATAGGGTAGCAGCCCCATCTCGCTCGGGTCACGTCTTAGAAACGTAGCCGCCGACAAAATTGCTACCAGGACAACGCCTCCAAGGATGACATATGATATGCGCCAATCATAAACGGACAGAAGCACACTGAACACTAGAGGCATGACTACCACGCCCAGTGCCGGGCCAGCAACAAGGATACCTGTTATTAGAGCTCTTCTCCTGGTGAACCAGCGGACGGCCCTCGCCCTGTCCGCCTTCTTCGCCTGCATTCGAGTGATCTCCGAGGATGCGGCCAAGCTGCCGCTCAAGGTGTACAAGCGATTACAACCACGGGGGAAGGAATCGTTGCCTGACCATCCGGTGTTTACCCTTTTGCACGACGCGCCGAATCCCGAGATGACCGCCTACACGTTTCGCGAGACGCTGACTCTGCACGCTCTGTTGTATGGCAACGGGTACGCGGAGATTGAACGTAGAGGCGGGGATGGGCAGGTCATCGGCCTGTGGCCCCTGGACGCCAGCAAGGTGGAATTGATCCGCATCGAGAAGGATCTGGTCTACGTCGTGGCCGGCGACGACGGCAAGCGAACGCCTGTGCTGCCGAGCAATATCCTGCACATCAAGGGCATCACCTTCGACGGCCTGATCGGTTATCAGATCGTTACCATGGCCCGCGAGGCGCTCGGGGCAGCGTTGGCCGGGCAGAAG
>SDBU01002809.1_pt1 | contig 22650 bp, 13 predicted proteins | sample 2277071 | NCBI WGS metagenome assembly SDBU01 (sample SAMN10397929, study PRJNA504765) | marine sediment metagenome | isolation source: marine sediment core GS08_GC12, 126 cmbsf | place: Arctic Ocean: Gakkel Ridge, Loki's castle | collected 2008 | reverse complement strand
GAAAACCTGCAAATGGCTGAGAAAGATAATATTTTAGCTACTCCTACGTTGATAAAATCTTCACCTCCGCCAGAGAGAAGGGTTATCGGCGATTTGTCGAATAGAGAAAAAGTATTACTCAACCTTGGTTTTACTATTGAATCAAGGGAGATAAGAAAATGCAAAGAAGAGATTGATTGCTGATGAGCCGGGCATGGTCAAAATCCTCGGAATGAGGTTAAGAGCAAATGGTTTTCAGATAATAACTGCTCACGATGGTGCTATGGCCATAGCACTCGCACAGCATGAAAAACCGGACCGGCCCGAGAAATTTCTGCAACGGAGAGAGGTAATACGCATCCTCTAATAAGCTCGTGCCAAAGGTGACTTTTAAGACAAGCCGCCAGAGACATCCCATATCCCCTTGCTTCGGTGACAATAACCTGGTATATTTGTGTCGATACACGCAGGTTTTGAACCGCCGAGGCCAGGCGTTCAGCGTAGGATAGATTCACTTTGAATGACAAAAGAGTGGATGTTATACTGAAACCGTATAAACATAGTTCGGTGTTTGAAAAAGGAGGCTACAAGAATGAGAAACAGTTCTGTAAGTGTTTTCGGGCTCTTGCTCGGCTCAGTTGGTCTGGTAGTTGCAAGTTGTCTTTTTGCACTGGAAGTTTGTGGTAAGGACCATGCTAATACGGAGCAGTTGGTGAAGGTCGGAGATCGGCCGCATGTAGAAGTGATACAAAAGAGCAAACTCTCACCTACTGTGCAAATGCAGTTCATGCGGCCGGGCCAGCTGGAAGAAGCTGCCCGGCGCTTTCCTGTGGTTTATGTCCCCTTCGGCTGCATCGAGTGGCATGGCCGACATCTGCCGCTTGGCACGGATGCGCTGAAAGCTCACGGTATTCTCGTCAAGTGTGCGGAAAAATTCGGTGGCGTGGTATATCCTCCGGTGTACTTTCACAGCGGATTCAATCAAGACCACCTTGTGCCGGTGATTACCGACTTGTTCCAGCGTCTTAAAAACACCGGCTTTCGTGTAATCATGGGCGTGTCGGGCCATAATGTTAAACAACAAATTGACATGATCAACAAAGCGCTCGAGCCGGTGGTGGCAGACGGCAGCGTTACAGGAATCGGGCTTTGGGAAATATCGCTCAGCCGGGGTGTGGATTCAAACACTGACCATGCTGCCAAATGGGAGACATCAGACATGATGTTCTTTTATCCCGGGCTTGTGGACCTTTCCGAGCTGGGGACCGGCCCCCTTGCTCCCAAAATGAAACCTCCCGATGGGATTGGTGGATTGGATCCTCGTAAGCATGCATCAACCAAAGTGGGCGAAAAAAATGTCGATTTGGCTGCCGAAGCCATCGCTAAGAAAGCCAGGGAGATGCTGGAGTCGCTGCCGAAAGAACAAAGATCGTTCAGACTTAAATCCGTTAGCCCCGGAGATTGGTGGATGATCTGAACATTCTTTGCTACGATGGACAGCGAACAAACAGATTACCTCAGGGATCACCTCTGGACACGCCGGAAACAGAGCGGTCACTTTGTATTTTATAAGCAAGGCCAGTGTTGAGAGAAAACTCAAAGGCGAGTTATTCCGTCCTGCTCCCAATCGAGAGCAGATGTGAATATGTTCGCAGGTACATCTTATCACCGGCAACCGCGGGGGTAGCCTGGCTCTTTTCACCTAATGAATTGATCGCCAACAGCTCGTAGGTTGGGGCCGCCTTAATAACGAGAACGTTGCCTTCTCTATTGATACAGTATAGTAAACCGTTGACCCATATCGGTGAGCCGTAAAACTTGCCGCCCGGCTTTTCACACCAGAGCACTTCACCCGTATCAATACGCAGACAAGAGACATCTCCTTGGTCATGAAAAGTAAAGAGCAGACCATCTTTGGCTAAGGATGTAGGAACATACGGAGCGGACTTGCCGGTGCATGTGTAAACCACCTCGAGTTTTTTGGAATTGCCTCTGGAGCCGGCTCGGACGGCAACCAATTGTTTCCCGGCCGAACCTTTGCCGCAAGCACCAATTAGCAAATCACCTGCAATAACCGGTGAACTAACAACCCGAGCCGGCAGCACCGATTGTAATTCCCATATTACCCTTCCTGTATGGGGGTCCACACCGGTTATTCCATGGGCCTGGCTGGTAAAAATCAACTGAGGTTCGCCTGTTCCCGGAGAGTAAACACAAGGTGTTGAATAGGATATCTGGCTGTTACTTCGCTCTCTTGTCCAGCGCGTTTGGCCCGTTGTCCGGTCAAGGGCAATCCAGGCACTTTGGTATTCTTTACCACCTTCCCAATGCTCATGAGTAAACACCACGATATCATTAAAAAGCATGGGTGAGGTTCCCGGCCCAAACCGGGAATATATACCTGGGAAAGTGCGTTGCCAGATTTCATGGCCGCTATGGTCAACCGCGGCGAGAATCGTCTCCTTGCTTGTTTGCCAGAGAACGTAAATGTGGTCGCCATTTACAACAGGTGTAGCAGCAGCGAAGTTGTTGTCGCGATGGTGGTTATAGGCGGTGAGCTTATATTGCTTTTTCCATAACGTATGGCCGTCGGAAACGTCAAGGGCCAAAAGGATACCTCCTGCCGACTCAGGATTCTCACAGGTCACAAACACCTTGTCCTCCCAGATCACCGGTGAACTGTGGCCGCCTGCCGGCAGTTTCACCTTCCAGTTGAAATCCTGTTCTGTCCATTTGACCGGAATCGTTTGGGCCTGACTTATCCCCTGGCCATTAGGGCCGCGGAACCGTGTCCACTCCTGTCCCTGCACAACGGAAGTCAATAATATGCCAAAAAGCAAAGAAAAACCCCGCCCTGCTGTTCTGTTTATCATGTCCAGTCCTTGTTTTTCAAATGTTTTAGTTTCTTCCCGAAACCGGTGGCTTTACTACCGAAGCATCCTTTCCGGCTTCACAATGTTCTCGAATTTATATTTTAGCACCTAATGTGGTCTCCTTCAATCTCTTTTGAGACAGGGATTATAGCAGAAAGTGGGTAAAATGGCAAGCGAGGAACCCAAGGGCGTAAATGTCTATTTTGTAATAGGTTAGACTAAATGTCACGTGCTACTATTAGCCCTTGACAAGCACAGCAGTTCTTGTCTCTGCCGCCATATCAACATTGGTTTCTGTAGCAGGCGCAGCTGATTTACCTGGTACTGGTGCTGATGTGGGAAAGAAGTACTACTATCTTCTGAGGGTAACTTTCGCTACAGCGAACCAGTTTTTGTTACTTTCTCAATTTATTCTCAACCTTATCCTGATGTAGTTCATCTCTTGAAATCAGCAATTTGCACAGTAACGGGGCCGAGCAAACCGGATTTCAATAGAGGTAATTTCATTTTACCAAAACGTTTTGTTGTAAAGGTATAACGGCCGGCTGGCCACTCTTTACCCTCAAGCAATCCGGAAGACCACCGTACGGTTCTGACGTTAACGTCCGGTTCCTGCTGGTCACCGAGCAAACGGTTAGTCCAGAGATTGGCCACCTCGATCTCCAGGTGATTGTCCTTTGACCGTACTACATTAGTAATCTTCATACGCCAGGGCGCAGTCCATATAACACCAAGGTCTTTTCCGTTAAGCCGTACCCTGGCTATATGATGAACAACGCCCAAGTCAAGGTAGAGATCGCCATCTGAGGGATGAAAGTCAGGCAGGTCGAAAGATTTTCTGTAGGTCGCGAGACCCGAGTAATATTTAATACCGCGTTCACTACGTTGCGTCCAGTCCTCAAGTTCGTCGAACTCGATCTTTTTCGGGCCGCCCCATTCAGTATCAAAGGAAACATCCCATGGTCCATTCACTACAGCTATTAACTTCGGCTCCGGGAAGTTTGTCTCCCGCGAGGCATTACTGGGTTTCTCTACATCCCTGTGTGAAAAGACCACAAAGAAGCTTTCGTAAGGTTCAAAACGCATGGGAATTGTGGTCCGTCCGTTTTCGTAATAATAGTATTGCGAAAGACTGAACTTCTCGCCTGTCACCGGTATCCACAGTTCGGGCTGGTCGCTACCATCCCTGAACGTGCAATCCACTTCAATCGCATAGGGGCTTTTATTGGCAACGAAATAAATATCGTGATTTTTTGTTCGGCGATGTGTGTAGCGGACCGGTCCGGTAGCGCTGAAATCCTCCAGCACGCCCATAGTAGCCAGCAGTTCGGCAGTAACCTCATAGCCGGGATACAACTCGTTCTCTGACCTTGAAAATCGACCACCCCAATAAATCCGGCCCTTGCCGTATTTGCGCTCTGTAAGCGTTGCGGGCGTGCCCAGTGAACCCCAGAGACGCCGAGCGATTTTCTGCAATTCCTGGTCACACCGTGGATAGTCCATCAGACTGGGGGACTTAAGTGGTGGAGATCCGACGATATTAGCACCTGCGTTCACGAGTTCTTCTATTTTCCTCAGAACGGCCGGGAGCATGGTGTCAAAACCGGAAAGAACGAGCAGACTATAGGCAGTTCCTCCGGGAAATGCAATGCGTCCGTCACGCACCTGAGCCCGCTTTATCAGTATATTCGGCGAACAGCCATCAAAAGAATAGCCTCGTTTATCAGCTAAAACTCCATCACCTTCTAATGCGCTCAGTGGAGGTTGGAAAACATGCGGTGCCCCATCAGGAGTCAGATAAAGAACATCAGCCACCGTCACACCTTGTCGCAGCATATAAGAACAACGGGTTATGTAACGATGATAATCCGAAACCATAGACCACCAGGTCTGACCTCTGTCCCAGTGCACGCCATAGGGACCCATAGTCATACCCGGTCGATGTTCTTCTCCAAGCGGTTTATGGGCAAAAGTATGATAAACAAAACGATTGATTCCCATACAAAATGCCCAATCCCCTTGATTTTTCATCGAACCAGGATACTGTTGCCAGGCTTCTCCAGATCCTGCTGTAAAAGCCTCCGCCGCCAAAATCGGACGTCCCATTGTATGCGCAATGGATGCACCCTCAATACAACTATAGATAGTATTAAAATAACCTATACTCCAAAATTCGCACATCGGTACATCCGCAACAGCACCCAGATCCAAATCAGCAGTGGGATTCATATCATAAGGCTCAATAGACAGCCCTAAACCATACTTATGTCCAAGTAATTTTAAGTGCTGCGCATGGTTTTCCAGAACCAATTCCTGCCCGGTCAGGCGCAAGTCCCACAAGAAACGTTCAGTCAGTTCAAGGTTTTCGACAATGAGCCCTGTGTAAGCCGGATAAAACGGCTGTGGATCGTAACCCCGTCGTTTGTGAAACTCCTCGCGAAAATTCTGTGTCCAATTCTGTGCTCCCATTTCCCAACTATCAAGATGAAGCATCTTCCATCCGGCACCAGTTTTTCTATGGCCAACTTTCTTCAATAATTTACCAATGTAATTATCGAAATGATCGTCAAAAGCGATGCTGGAGAATTTATCACTTTCGAATCCATAACCAGGTTGTGGTGCCGGACGAGTATTGGCTCCATTATTGCGACTGACAAATCGCATAATCGTCCAATCACCAGAGGGCACTTCCCAATCCAATATCCCATCCGATTTAAGTCGATTAGTTAAATCGACAATTTTACCCATATCTATACATGCCGATTTGGGCATTGAAGGATACTCAGCCGGTGCTGGTAAATAAGGCTTAACGCCTTGTACTGAAGAGAACGGCGCACGATAATATAAAGCTTTCTCGTCAATAAAATCGACCTTTACATCTGCTTTAGGCGTAGGATATGCCAGTACTGCCACTTCTTCGAAGTAAGCTTCTCTTTTTTTCTGCAACTCCTTCGTGACGGTAGGAAAGTAGGGGCTGCGAGGCTCAGGAACAGGTAGTCTCTTATTGAAACGGACAGGTCCTTTAACCTCGACGGAACTGGCCACTAAATGCTGCATTGACTGTTCCGGCTTGACCCAGGGCCCCCCACTACCAGTCCAACCATGACCACTACCTAAAGTAATCTCAATACCCAACCGCTCAGCTTCACGAACGGCATGGACAAAGAGATTTTGCCACTGTTCGCTCATGAAATCCACAGGACCGCGAGGCACACCAACATTGACCTCCAGAAAAACCAGATTACCAATACCGGCTTCTTTCATTGCTTCCAGATCGGCCGTCATTTCTTCCCGGTTCAGATTGCCGTCCATGAAATACCAATATACGCCTGGTCGGGCTGAGTCTGGTGGATTTTGAAATCTTTTGGCAAGTTCATTGTATTCGCGACTGCTTTCAAGCTTAATGAAAGTAACTTCTCCAGACTCAATACTGTTCTTTTTCGATGACTCCGCCAAAACCAATTGAGTAACTAACAAGACACTTACCAAGATGGCGTTCAGCCTGATAATAATTTTCATTATGTTCTCCAAACAGAGTTTTGGCAGTTGGAATTTGAGCACTTACCCCAAATATAATACTCCAATTTCAGGGAACTGTCAAAATGGGAAGCGAATGACCCTCGACAATTCAAGAGCTGCAGCTGCGGGTCTCTCAACAAACCGCCTCCCAGCAGTCGCGGGTCGGGGCTGGTTACTCCTGCTGTAACTATCCAGGCAGCGAAGGAGATTAAATCGCTGAATCCATCTGTGAAGGAGGTGTTGAACATGGCAGGAAGCTAACTGGCTCGACAATGCGCAGCCTTGACAATCCCATTCCAGGTCTGTATGATATCAGAATATTCTTAAGGGTCATCAAGAACTATTTTTTGGGAGCAAACAGCGTTAAGAATCTGCTTTGGCTGTTTATGGTATTATGATGAAATACAATCTTCTATTTTATACCGTACTCCTTATAACGCCGGTAACATTCGCGAATCTCCCCTCGCTCGAAACCCTCAACAGCGGCGTTTTCAGCCAGGCGCTGGAATATCTTCCTCACGAGTTTGACAATATTGATGAAATCATATTCGTCCAACGCGGTGGATACGAAGATCCACACTGGTACGCGAATATTGGCTACTTCTGTGACAATGAGAATCATCCTGCCTATACGACAGGTGCGCAGCTTTGCAAACTAAACTTAAAAACCGGCAAGATTACCGTCCTGTTAGAAACAGACAAAGGCTGTATCCGCGACCCGAAGGTCCACTATGACGCAAAGAAAATTATTTTTGCCTGGCGAAAGGAGGGCCTGCAAAATTACAATCTCTATGAGATTAACGTTGACGGTACCAACATCCGCCGGATTACTTCAGGGCCTTTCGACGATTACGAACCCGAATACCTCCCCGACGGCGGTATCGTCTTCGTCTCCACCCGTGCCCGGCGATGGGTCGGATGCTGGATGACCCAGGTCGGCACGATCCACCGCTGCGACGGGGACGGCAAGAATATTGAAATGCTCTCATGCAACATCGAACAAGACAACACGCCGTCTGTGCTGCCCAACGGACAGATTCTCTATATGCGATGGGAATATGTCGACCGCTCCCAGGTAGAGTTCCACCATCTCTGGACGATGAATCCGGATGGCACAAATCAGGAGATATACTACGGCAATGAAGTTTCATGGGGCGTGTTCCTCTCCTGCCAGCCAATCCCGAACGACGAGCGCGTTATGGGAATCTACTCGCCCGGCCACGGACACCGTGACCATTACGGCTGGCTGTCCTTCTTCTCCAGAAAATATGGTCCCGATGATCCACGCGGACTTCAACATATCGAGTTCCCATGGGGTAAAGGACACCTCGCCGATCCCTGGCCGCTCAGCACGGAAACCATACTCGCCGCAGAACTGAACAAATCACGGCTTGTTTTCGTTACAAAGAACAAAGACGATGACAAATACACACCTCACGCAATCTACGAAATAAAGAACAACGACAAAAAATGGATCACCCAGTCGCCCCGTCCCATCATAAAACGGCCCCGCGAAAGAATCATCGCAAAACGTTCCAATTCGGCCAGCCCCACCGGAACGCACATCATGGTTGACATTTATAATTCGCAGAACTTAAAAGGAATCAAACGCGGTGAGATAAAAAAGCTGCTCATTATTGAAACCATTCCCAAACCTGTCAACTTTTCCGGAGGACCGGACACACTAAGCTGGCTCGGCTCATTCAACCTCGAACGAATTCTTGGCACCGTTCCCGTCGAATCCGATGGCTCGGCGTATTTTGAATTGCCCGCTAACCGCCCCGTTTTTTACGTCGCTCTCGACGAGAATGACCTCTCATGCAGACGAATGCAGAGCTTCACCTGTGTAAGGCCCGGCGAAACAACGGCCTGCATCGGATGCCACAACTCACGTAACCATTCAAACACAAATTCCGGCAACGTACGCAGAATCAAGGCAATCCAACGCCCCCCTTCGAAGATCAAAACAATCGAAGGTATAGCGGATGTGCCGGACTTCATGCGAGACGTCCAGCCGGTCCTCGACAAATATTGCATCGAATGCCATAACACTGAAGATCGAGAGGGACGTCTCTGTCTCGAAGGTGACATGGGAGTCACATGGTCAATCAGTTACTACTCGCTTGCCATGAGAAGCCAAATTGGCGACGGTCGTAACGGTCTCGGCAACCAACCTCCACGCTCACTCGGCTCAAGCGCATCACTCTTGCTTCGTAAGCTCGAAGGAGGTCATAACAACGTAAAGGCTTCACGCGAAGACTGGCTGAAAGTCTGGGCATGGACCGAGGCCGCCGCACCATTTTGTGGAACTTATGGAGGTCTGAGAAATCAGAAACAGCAAGATACAAAAGTAGGCGTCTTTGCGAGCCAGGCCGGCGGCGTTCTCCAAAAACGCTGCTACTCATGCCACAATCCCGACGGAAAAGGACCGCAGAATCGTCTTGTCGACCCTTTTGATTGGGAACAACGAAGAAAGCTCATAGATCGTCCCACAGGTCGACATGAACGCCTTGTCTTAAAAGACGACCCGGCACGCTATTTTTCATGGAACGTATTGATAAACGCAACGCGGCCTGAAAAATCCGCAGTGCTCCTGGCGCCTCTCAGGAAAGATGCAGGCGGATGGGGAACCTGCCCTAACGTCTTCAATTCAAAGGACGAACCCGACTATAAAATAATGTCAACCGCTGTGGCAAACTGGCAAGCCGAATGGGAAAAATCCTGTGCATTTGGTTCACCGACCTTCCAGGTAAACCGCCAGTACATACGTGAAATGGTGCGTTTTGGAATTCTGCCGGAAAACACTCATGCAGAGGACGTAGATCCATACGAAACTGATCGGCGATACTGGGAAATGTTTCATTATAAGCCAAAGACATATGAAGACCAGATTAGCAGAACAACTGGGCCGAGTGACGAGAATCAGTCGTCGGCCATGTAGGGCTACGGGCATGTGCATCATCATTCAAACCGCGCCCGCCAGTCGCGGGTTGGGGTGGGCTATTTGAGCTGGTTTTTGCTCAGGAGGCCGCACCGGTCATTGAAACCGATCCCGCAAAAACTGCATTTTCTTATTAAATTCAAAGCATCGTATCAATCCTGTTCGGCACAAGGATTGCGTTGTGCTTTATGGGGGAAGAATTACTCAAGAACTTTTTTTGCAGACTACCTATTTTAAACTTGTGCGGTCACCTATAAAGAGCTCAAAGTAAAATACTAAAATCCCTGTTGCCACATTTTTTTTTGAGGCATCCTACTTACGACATTTCAGCCAACGGGAATTGCTTGCAGCCACTCACCTGCCGGCGACGGTCATTGAAAACGTTTATAATTTTTGTGGCCCCTGTAACATCTTGGTGATAAGGCACTTATTAAAGAGGTGTTTTTTGGAATTGGCAGATAACGGGCTTTCTGGTTGTAGGCGTGAACTATCTACAAATCCGCCTTGATACCGGTTGTTCGCCAAGATTGGGGCTGGGATGCTTGTTTTTGGGTAGTTTATTTTCAGAGGTAAAACGCCAGAGTAATCCTAACAGTTGATTAGAGAGCAGGAAGTCCTGTGTACAGTACTTGTAGCTTGTATCACCGTGACTGGTTCTGTTATAATCATGGTAGTCAAGCATACCAGTAAGACTCATTATCTCTCTTTGGAAGAGATGGGAAAAGGTCATGCGCAAAAAAAATGGCTTCACACTAATAGAGCTTTTGGTAGTGATTGCTATCATAGCGTTATTGATGGCGATATTGATGCCAACCCTCCAGAGAGCCAGAGAGCAGGGCCAGCGGGCGGTTTGTCTGAGCAATCTAAAGCAACTAAGCCTGGCATGGATTCTGTATGCGGACGACAACGACGATAAACTCATCAGCAGCGAGGCAGGCGGAACGTGGAGGAGCCAGTTTGGTGAGCCATGGGTGGGCGTGACCTGGGCGCCTGGATGGGCCCAGGGTGGACAATTACCTGAGAATGACCAGGTAAAGGGGATTAAAGCTGGCGCATTATGGCCCTACGTCAGAGAGGTGAAGCTCTACAAATGCCCTACGGGGTATCGGGGGGAACTGATGACATACGCCATGATGATAGCCAGCAACGGCAGGTCCGTAGAAGGCAGTCCTGTTTTCAAAAAACGGATGCTCATTCCACAGCCGGCTCAGAGGCTCATCTTTATCGACGAAGGTCTATCGAGCCCTGACGCCTACTCCACGAGGTACAGCGAGCCCAAGTGGTGGGACCAGCCGGTCACAAGACACGGTGACGGGACCAATTTTGCTTATGCGGATGGACGCGCCGGATACCACAAGTGGAAGGGTATTGAAACGATCAAGCAGGGACGTGATAACGTACGGACTTGGGTGGGGCTCTTCACTCCTGCTACAGACGAAGGCAAGGAGGATGTGCAATGGATCCAAAGGGGCATTTGGGGAAGCCTCGGATACGATGCATTCTGAACGATTGTTACGGAGATGTAGTATGCCAACTCAAGACAGACCCTATAACTGGAGCTAAGAAAAGAGAGAATTATGAAACTTTCGAAAAGAAAATTTGGCGAACAAGCTCATTTCAGAGGGTCCAAACCGGCTCAACGAACAAATTCGCATGGTGGTACGATTATTAACCTCCTCTTTGCTCTAATTGTTTTTGGGCTTCTCGGATTGGGGATTTGGTGGGTTATCAAGAGTTTAGGCCAGGCAGGACAGCAATATACTCAAACCATGATAAATACAAAATATACCGCCATTACGGTGAAGTGCCAAACAAACCTTCGAGCAATTGGACAGAACATACAATTTTACGCCATCAGCAACGACAGATTTCCACCATCATTCCAGGCGTTAGTGGAATGGAGTGGAAGTACACAGTTATTTGAATGTCCAGCTCCTGACGCCGGGAAATATGTTTACATTCCCGGTCAAAATGGTGGCATGTCACCTGCGAACGTTATTCTTTACGAACCTAAACCTGTCCATGATGGACACTGCAGCGTATTGCGGTTGGGTGGGCAGATTGAATTGCTGACTCCTGAACAGCTTCAACAAGCTGTAGCACTAACGATAGCCAGTCTCAGATGATCTATTTGGGCGCAGCCAAATTCTTTGTCGATACGGTGATTTTGTGCTGAAAAAAAGGTCTGGATTTTATCTCCGTGGATTAATAGCGGCGGAGGTTTTCGAACCTACGACCTTGCTTTCAACTCTGGACAATACGGCGTTCTTCTTCCTTTGCAAGCAAGGAGCGGTTGCACACACGGGCAGTTATAGATTCTAATAGAGCTTGAGATTTCGAAAAGTAGTATTATAATATTTTATTACCTAATGGCATATATGAATCTTGTGAGCAGACAGGAGAAATTATCATGAATGAGCCGAAAATGAAACAAACTAAGGTGTTATCAAGGCGTACGTTTTGCCGGTCGGCGATTACCGCGGCAATGGCGCTTCAATTTTCCAAACAATCAACCGAGGCATCGGGGATGAAAAATAGAGTCAAATTCTACAAGAACTTGGCGCCAGGTCACATCGGCGTCAAGGCCAACCAGCGGCAGGCGCTGGAGTATGCAGTGAAATATGGCTTTGACAGTATCACCCCCAGTCTGGGCGAATTTGAGAACAAATCTACCACGGAGATTCGCGAATGGGTGGAGACAATGAAAGAAAAGGGAATTCGATATGGCACGGGTGGCCTGCCTGTCGAGTTTCGCAGAGACGAAAATCGATTTCAGAGAGACCTTGCGAGACTGCCCAAACAGGCGAATGTTTTGAAGCAATTGGGCGTGAAACGTGTAGCGACCTGGATTACGCCCGGCCACAGGGAGCTCACCTACCTGCAAAATTTCGAGCAGTGCAAAAGACGCTTCCGCGAAGTGGCGAAGATGCTTAAAGATAACGGCATCCAGATGGGGCTGGAATTCGTTGGGCCCCGAACCTCACGCGCACGATACCGTTTTCCTTTTATCTGCACACACTTGGGTATGATGGAATTGGTAAAGGCAATCGGCACAGGAAATGTAGGGCTTCTACTGGATAGCTGGCATTGGTACACCTCACATGGAACAGTGGAGGAGCTGCTTAAGTTATCGAACAAGGATGTTATACACGTTCATGTCAACGATGCGCCGTCGGGTATCCACGTTGACCAGCAAATCGATAACCGGCGCGGACTGCCGGTAACCACCGAAGTGATCGATCTGAAAGGATTTATCAACGCCATGGTTAAAATAGGTTACGACGGCCCAGTAGAATGTGAACCCTTTGATAGAGAGCTGCGCGGGATGGAAGACAATGCAGCATTGCAGAAGACCATCGAATCGCTTGACCGCTTGTGGAATCTGATTACGCTTTGACTAAGCCGCGCGAGCAGTACGGCCGCACCTCGGAGCGATACACCACAACTCCTTCTCACGCCTCGTCACTTTCTCCTCTCAAAGGTGGATCGCGAGATAACGCTATCCATCTGAGCAATGGAATTGCTCACAAATCAAGTTTGTCGCCACGACACTGGCCGGATGTCTTCGATCTTGGACTCATCCAATTCAATCCCAAAGCCCGGTCGGTCCGATAGTTCCAATATCCCATCCACAGGTCTGGGCCGGTGTTTCTCGAGGTCGTAGTAACTATCCATCTTCTGAATCAGGTACTCCACGAGCGGACAAATTTCTATCGGTTGGCTTGCGACTACATGCATGGCGGCATGTAGGCTGTGGCCATGGGGAATTACATTCACGCCATGTACTGATGCAAGTGTACATATCTTAACCAGTTCACTGACTCCGCCGCACCATTCCGGATCGGCCTGAACCACCATGATCGCATTGGTCTTGAGGAACTTCTCTACATCCCATCGGCCGTAGAAATGTTCTCCCGTAGCAACTGGAATCGAGGTTTCGCAACTTAGCTCGATGAAAGCATTCAAATTGGCAGTCTGGAAAGGTTCTTCTATCCATCGCGGACGATATTGTTCTGCCCGTCTGGTCCAGGCCAGGGCATACTGAAGGTCCCATTTCCAGAACGCATCAAACATGAGGTCCACATCGTCCCCCACGGCTTCCCGGAGTTGACGCACAACCGTCACATCTTTTTGAACACCCTCAGGCCCATGGCTGGGACCACGATCACGTACAAACCACTTCTGATGCCGGTACCCCTGTTGCTTCAGCTCTTTGGCTTTCGCACGCAGAGCAGATGGTTCCTGCGAGAATCCTAAACAACTCGCATAGGCCCTTACCTTCTTGCGAGAACCACCGAGAAGTCGATAAACAGGCAGACCAAAGTAGCGGCCGCGAAGGTCCCAGAGGACATTGTCCACAGCACTAAGACCCATGATATAGTGGCTCCCGCGTGAGTGACGATTCGCTCGAAACATCCCATCCCAATATGTTTCGTAGGCCAGAGCATCATGTCCAATTAGACGCCGCTTGAAGAATCTATCAACGAACATCGCTGCTTCGTTGTCGATCGGACCATAGAGACCTGCCAGGCCTTCGTTGCTATGGACTTTCAAATAAAGAACCTTTCTCTTGTTCTTGCCTGTCACTTGGAGGATTTCCACTTTTGTGATTTTCAAATCCGCTCGTTTACTTTGGGCGGCTGTTCCAGCTATATTTGCAGCATGCACGAATTCAGCACGAGCACGAAGGTGAGGAACAACACCTAAAGCTGCAAGACTCGTTAAAAAACTACGTCGTTTCATACAATCAACCATCTATATCTCCTTTCGCCAAAGGAATCGTGAATTTCTGTAACTTTTTACACATCTAAGACTTATCTTTGTCACGATTCTTATCACTGCAATGGCCCCCATATCTCGACTAACAAATCATGCAGGATTGGATCGTGCTCCTTGAGTTCTGCACGACAGAAGGGATAGAAGTCGTTACGATAGAAATAGGCCTCGGTTCCTTCTGAGAAATACTCCATTTGGTCACTCAGGCCGTAATGGCGGACCTTTTTGCCGTTGTAAAGAAGCACCTTTTCATAGATACCGGCAGCCTTTGCCTTCTTATAAGCGTCAATAAGGCGTGGGTCATCGAAGCCGAAGTACTGGTCGTGATAGGCATGGGCCAATTCGTGGAGGACAACAGCAGGGTGTTTGATCATTTGATGTCGAGAAAGAAGACTCTTGGCCCGCGGAATATGAACCTTTTTAGCCAGACGAGGATCATGCCCGTGGGACTTCAACCAGCCGATACTCGGATGATACTGCATAGACCCCAGCGTGGGGTGGTGATGCTCAATCCAAATCTCCAGTTTGCGCATCTTGACCAGTTGTTCTTCCGCCAACAGAATGGCAATCCGTTGGAGGTGATTGGCCAACATCTTCAGAGCAGCAGCCCCGGCCTGGCTATGTTCTCCCTCCAGCATTTGCGGATCCACATGCACAGTCCAGCCTTCGATGTTTTGCACAACAGGATCAAATCGGACTGCCTCGACCTTTTCCGATACGGGGCGTAAACTCGACTTAACTTCATCCGCCGCAGCAGGCTGCATTTCCAAAATGGCCTTACCAAAGGCCTTGCCAATAAGCAGGAATATCTCAGCATTGCCGTTGTAGTGGTATCCACCGTCACCCTGTTTTCCATCACGCCAGTACGGCGAGGTTGGGACATAACGCACGTTATTGTTCTTGAATTCTTCCATCTCGGCGGTAGCGGCCTGGGCCTTGCGTATGATGGCCGACTTGTACATCGGTTGATCACCTCCCTGGCCCATACCGCCGATCACGAACGGCAGGTTGGGCGATTTCAGCTCCTTGCGCACATCGCGAATGAAATTAGCCATGTTCGTCTGGTAATGCTTTTCAAAGCCGTTGTACTGATCGTTCCAACCCTGAAACCAGACAAATCCCGCAAGCTCAACGGGCCCTCCGTTATAGCCCGGCATCGATTCGGCAGGGTTGGCCATCACATTTTTGATATGTGCCATCATTTTTCTGTATTCATGACCAGGATCCCGCTTGCCGCTTTCAATTTCCTGTTGCAGTTTGCTGGGGATAGTGCTCGGATCAATCGATCCCGAACTCGGCGGCCTGAATCCCATGGCAATCGCTCGACCTCCCACAGCGTACTTTATGATCAGTACCGGGTCCTCAATCGCATCTCCAACCAGATTGCCGAATCCCAATTCGGGACCGATGCGGTCATCCGGAGAACCGTAACCAACGGTCAACTTCCCTTTTTTTCGACGGCCTCGATTGCCAAGATAGTCGATCCAAACATCATTGCGTTCGATCCACTTGCCGTTGCTCTTCAAATTGCCATAGGCCCCGGCATTCTCGCTGACCACCTGCTCCAGATGCTTAATCGTCCCCTTGCCCTCCATATTGGATTGCCCTGCCAGGATGAAGACCTTCACCGGACTCTTACCCGGCTTCTCGGCCCAGACACACGTCGCAAGTCCGGCCAGTGCAAAAGCCGCCAGGACAAATGTGTTTCGTATGACCTTTGTGCATTTGTTCATTTAATTACCTTTCTACCATGATTTTTCATATCACTTCTCACTTCCTATATCCATGCTCAACTGCATCGTCGAGCTTCTTTGAAACATACTACCAAATCCATCCTGATAATTCAAAATTTCCGGCTTCGTCTTCGAAGATATTTCAGCCGCAATAATTGTAAAAACACGAATTTGGCAGGTGATTATCAACATATTGGGATGGGATGTTTCGAGCGAATCGTCACTTACGCGGCAGCCATAACTCTTTACACATCTAAGACTTATCTGTTGTCAATGATAGATATTTTTAAACGTTTTTACGTTTTTTGCAAAGAAACTTAAAAAGAAATAATGCTTGAGGCATTTATTGGATACAATATCGATGATTATGAGAATGATGAACAAAACACGAAGATGTCTTGGCAGGTTCATGATGGCGGCGATCATCTTGTTACTGATCACGATTGTTATGTCCGCTCAAGCGAGACGGCAGCCGAAACCGCTTGTCGGTTTTCCAGTCGGTCCGAAGATGAACAAGATCGTACCGAAGCGATTCATAGTCGATCCTCCAACCATCGAGAACCTGGGTTTCCGATGGTACATTGAGGGTGACAGCAACCGGAACGCGTCGGTCACCGTTGAGTTTCGCAGGAAGGGACAAGTTCAGTGGAAGAACGCGTTGCCGATGCTGCGCGTTCATCATGAGGTGGTTAACCAGGTTTACGGGCCCTACCGCACGGGGAACCTATTTGCCGGAAGCGTGCTGTTTCTGGAGCCGGCGACGGTCTATGAAATCCGGTTCACAATGTCCGACCCGGATGGCGGTGCACCGGCTAAGCCTAAGATTGTAAGCGCAACAACGCGGGCCGAGCCGAGGGCCTTCAAAGGCGGACAAACGATAAAGGGCTCTGCTGACAAGGGACTTTTGGCGGCTTTCAAAGAAGCGAAGCCCGGCGACGTGATTCTGCTTGCCCCAGGCGTCTATAAGGGACCGTTCGATTTGGAAAAATCGGGCACCGCCGAGAGACCAATCGTCATCCGTGGTCCCGCCGAGGGCGAAGCAATACTCGAAGGTGACGGCCTCGCCGGCAAATCACGTATCGTGACACTCAACGGAACACATTACCTGAGCTTTGAGAGGCTCACCTTCCGCAGCGCTCATACGGCTATTTACGCCGCAAAGCCCGGCGGCTCTGTTGGCCTGGTCGTCCGCGGATGCAGAATTCACGATGTGGTGTACGGCATCAACACCGGTTGTGCGAACTCGAAGAACTGGTATATCGCAGACAATGAGATTGTCGGTATCAACACGACATGGTATCCGCGACCGCGTGAGACCTACATGAGTCCGGGCCATACCGGCGTCAACGTGTACGGCCAAGGTCACGTGATCTGCTACAACCGCATCACAAGGTTCAGCGACTCGGCCGCGATCTACAACTTTGGCCCGCCCGTGGATGACGTTACTAAGCACTGCGTGAACATTGACTTCTACAACAACGATCTCTCCTGGGCGCAGGATGACACTTTCGAGGCGGATTACGGTTGCCACAACGTGCGATTCTACCGTAACCGATGCTACAACACGCACACCGGCATGTCAACTCAACCGTTCTACGGCGGACCCGTCTATCTGATCCGCAACGAACTTTACGGAATCACCAGCCTCAGCTATAAGCTGAACAACTACCCCGCAGGCATCGAGGCCTACAACAACACGTCGTGTTGCGCCGGACCAGGCTTTCGTCCCCCTCCCATCTGGCAAAACGGGCACTTCAGGAACAACTTGATCATGGGCGGTTCGGATTACGCACTGATATCCGGTTCGCCAACCGCCTACAGCACGATGGACTATAACGCCTACCGCCGTAACGAAACCGACCGGTTTATCAGTTGGAAAAACGACGAGGGGAAAGTTGGAAGGTATCGGTCCATTGAGAAATTCTTCGAAGCTGCCGGGCTCGAAGAACACGGCATCATGGCCGATTATGATGTCTTTGTAGACGCCGGGCCCCCTGAAAAGGGCAAGACCTGTTATCCAGGCCTCTACGACCTGCGCCTGCGCAGAAGCGCTAAGGTAGTCGACGCCGGCATCGCCCTTCCACAAATCACCGACGGTTTCGCCGGAAGGGCTCCGGACCTGGGCTGCTACGAACTCGGCCGGGAACCACCTCACTACGGACCGCGGATGTCACGCTGAAATCAAACTTCACTTTGCTCTGTCGAAAAGTCACAAAAACTGTCATTCTGTCCGTAAGGACTCCCTATGAGAACGGAGCGCAGCGGAGTGAAGAATCTCTTTATGGCTCAAGAATTGAGATTCTTCGGCTTCGCCTCAGAATGACAGTCCATGTTTTCAACAGAGTAACTTCACTTCTATGAGATGGTCGTGAGTTCCGAGAAACCGACGGGTTGTTGGGTTGTAGTGCCGTTGTAGTCGTCAACTCACGAAAAGGAGGACCATTTTGGGGCTGATCAGTGCGATCTGGTTGGCTGGTGGGACTGGTCCTGAAAATTTCGGCAAGGGACAGAGGACGAATGGTTGAGCAATGCTCAGAGGTGCTGGGTATTGCATTGAGCAAGAAGAGTTGGTAGTATAGCAATATAGAAAGGCTGAAAATTGTTGTTGAAGTCTTGTATGCGGGAAATATTGAATTGATAGTCCACTACAGAAACGAGGAAAAACCATTAGAGCCTCACGTCTTACTGGCCCAATTTACTCAGGAGGATTCATAGCTTATGAGAACTAACTATCGAAACAATTTTTTCTGCATATGGTGCTCGGTAACCTTGGCGCTGATGGCGTTTAACTCTTCTCTGGCTGAGAACTGGCCCTGTTTTCGAGGGCCGTCTCGGCAAGGCATATCCCATGAGAAGGATATCCCGATCGAATGGAGCCAAATGTCAAACATTCTCTGGAAGAGACCGATTCCAGGCGAGGGATGGTCATCGCCTATTGTGTTCGATGATCGCGTGTTTGTGACGGCCGCAACGGACGGAGGGGCCTCATTTCGTCTGTTGTGCCTCGATCGGCTGACCGGAACCGTCCTTTGGGACAAAGAAGTGCTCCGGCAAAAGCCGGGACACAAGCAGAAGTTTAACTCATATGCTTCTTCCACGCCGGTAACCGACGGGCAGAGGGTATATGTGCTGGCCTTTGATGGAACTCTGGCGGCAGTTTCGACCGAAGGTACTATAATTTGGACATACCGTGACTTTGAGTATTTCAGTGAACACGGGATGGCAGTTTCGCCAATATTGTACAAAGATTTGCTGATCATTCCACTTGATGGCAGCAGTAGCGGTCCGGACAAAAAACTTGGCTGGCAAAAACCTTGGGACAAGGCCGTGATAATTGCTCTGGACAAGAATACAGGCAAAGTGCGGTGGAAAGCACGACGAGGGTATTCTCGCATCGCGCACGTCACGCCGCAGGTACTGAGTGAAAATGACCAGGACCAGCTCGTCAGCTCGGCGGGTAATGTTGTGCAGGGTTTTGATCTCAAGACCGGCGAGAGGATTTGGACGGCCTCAAGCTCAGGCGAAGGTGTCGTGCCTTCTATCGTTATTGGTGAAGGCCTGATTTTCACTACCTCTGGATTCGGCGAGTCAGCGATCCGCGCCATTCGAACCGGTGGCAGAGGTGACGTCACGGGGACGCACATCCTGTGGGAATCAGCGAATGACGTTCCGAAAGTCCCATCAATGCTTTACATCAGCCCATTCCTTTTCTTGATCACTGAGTCTGGTGTTGCCAAGTGCCTCAGAGCAGCAACCGGAGAAGTGCTCTGGAGAGAGCGATTGGAGGGGAGATACTCGGCCTCGCCGATCTGGGCAGATGGCAGGATATATTTCCTCTCTGAGAAAGGCAAGACTACGGTTGTCCAGGCGGGACCAGAATTTAAAGTCCTTGCGGAAAATGAACTCAAGGAAAAGTGCGGCGCGAGTCCGGCTGTTTCCCAAAAGAACATTTTCATCCGGTCGGAGAATAATATCTACTGTATTGGCCGGGACCGATAGACCATGAGTTTGTGGAGAAAGAACGTTTACAGTTTTCATGTTTTCTATAATTAATTGCATGTAGCAAGTTCACGTAAGTCCTTCAGTAACAAGAAGGACAGATTTTTTCGGGGCGACACCGGTGATTGCTTGTGTTAAGGAATGGTAAATAAATTAGGTTTGTGGGATTTTAGTGGGAGATAGACGAAGTGACAATTGAGATGCTATCCATTCTTTCGCTGTTGCCTATTATTGCAGTGGCACTGTTTCTGGTCGTGTTGCGCTGGCCGGCAAGTCGGGCTATGCCGATCTGCTACTTTGTGGCCGTAGGGCTGGCTCTGCTTGTGTGGAAGGTTCCTGGCCTGCGAGTTGCCGCTGCTTCGGTCAATGGATTGGTCATTGCGGGAAAACTGCTTTATATCATTTTCGGGGCGATCCTGCTCTTGAACACGTTGCAGGAGAGCGGCGGACTGCGGGCCATTAGAAAAGGCTTTACGGACATTACCCCGGACCGGCGGATTCAAGTAATCATTATTGCCTGGCTGTTCGGCTCGCTTATGGAAGCGGTGGCGGGATTCGGCACACCTGCGGCGATCTGCGTGCCGCTTTTGGTCGGTCTGGGTTTTCCACCACTGGCCGCAGTCGTATCGGGAATGATTATTCAAAGCACGCCCGTCTCCTTTGGGGCGGCGGGAACTCCCATTCTCGTTGGAGTCAATGACGGCCTTTCCTCGGGACAAGCGGTTCACGATTATGCTTCACAGATGGGCTGGAGCCAATGGTCTGATTTCCTGGGAATGATCGGGGCTAAAGTCGCCCTGTTGCACGCCATAGCCGGAGTGCTGATTCCGCTTATAGTTGTTTGTTTTCTCACGAGGTATTTCGGCAAAAATAAATCGTTTCGAGAGGGACTTCGCGTTTGGAAGTTCGCTTTATTCGCCAGTCTGGCGATGATAATACCTTATGTAATCGTCGCCCATACGCTGGGACCTGAGTTCCCGTCTCTGTTTGGCTCTCTGGTGGGCCTGGCCATCGTAACCACTGCGGCGCGGAAAGGATTTCTGATGCCGCCTAAGGATGAGCTTTGGGAATTTGATAAAAAAGAGAACTGGGACCCGGAGTGGATCGGTAAGATCGAAATCAGCGTTGATGACAGGAACAACAAAACTATGAGTTTGATAAAGGCCTGGCTGCCTTACTTGTTCGTGGCATTGCTTTTGTTTTTGACACGATTGAAAGCTTTACCATTGGCAGAATGGGTATCCTGGAAAGTGACGTTGCCGAGGCTGTTCGGAACTGATATTGCGCCATCTTTTAAGCCGCTTTATCTACCGGGGACTATTTTTATTGTGGTTTCCATCATTACATTGTTTTTACATAAAATTAACTGGGCTTCTTACAGGCGAGCTTGGGCCAGTTCCGTCAAAACCACCCTGGCGGCCTCGATCGCCCTTATTTTCACCGTCCCAATGGTGCAGGTCTTCATCAACTCGGACGGCGGAGCTGCAGACTATCCCAAAATGCCCATAGCCCTGGCTGAGGGCATTGCGGCTCTGGCGGGTTCTGCCTGGCCCATCTTTGCCCCGTTCATCGGCGGGATAGGCGCGTTTGTAGCCGGAAGTAATACCATCAGTAATATGATGTTTTCTTTGTTCCAATTTGACGTAGGCCAGCGTATCGGTGTCGATCCGACTTGGATAGTCGCACTGCAGGCCGTGGGAGGCGCCGCTGGGAATATGATTTGCGTGCACAACGTCGTCGCCGCCTCAGCCGTCGTTGGACTGCTGGGCAAAGAGGGGCTTGTGATTCGAATGACGTTATTACCATTTGTTTATTACTCCCTGCTCGTTGGGGCAGTGGGCTATTCCATCGTATGGTATTCCGAGAACGGATTGTTTAATTTGGGGACGGTGATTGCTGTCTTGATCGCCGCTGCCGCCGTCGCTGTCATTCGTTATGGAACAAAGAGAAAGTTGTAATGCGGACCTTTTCAAGTGCGCATTTTTTCTAACAAATATGTCTTATGGGATGCATTGTAAAAATTTCTGAAAAGCTAATGGACATCAAGGAGCAAAGTGGAAGAGGCAAAACTTAAAGATTTTGAGCGGGTACTTCGCGACCGCATCAGTGGCGAGGTCTCTTTTGACGATGTCACTCGGGGCGTTTATGCAACAGATGCCAGCATCTATCAAATTACGCCGGTGGCCGTGGTACTGCCGCGTGATGAAGCCGATGTGCGGGCGGCTGTGAAAACGGCCGCCGATTATAACGTCAATATTCTGCCTCGAGGCGCCGGTACGAGTCTGGGCGGGCAGGCGGTCGGGCCGTCTATGGTTGTTGATTTCTCGAAGTATATGAACAAAATTCTCGAATTAAACCTCGAGGATCGATGGGTCAGAGTCCAGCCGGGGATAGTTCTTGATGTGCTCAACGCCGAGCTGGCCCCGCACGGACTTTTCTTTGCACCCGACCCAGCCACCAGCAGCCGGGCCACCATCGGCGGCATGATGGGAAACAACTCGTCCGGAACAAAAAGCCTTATCTACGGCAGGACGTGCGACCATGTGCTGGCTACTAAAGTTCTGCTGCCGGACGGAACGACACTAAAATTAGAAGAGCTTTCGCTGTCGGAGTACGACCGTCGGGCGAAATCGGGTAGCCCAAACACCCGTGAAGCAGAAATACTCAGTGGATTCAAAAATATCATAGAGGCCAATCGCAGCGAGATTGAAAAACGATTCCCTAAGGTCATGCGCCGCGTCAACGGCTACAACCTCGACGCCTTTATCAATACCGACCGCTGGAACCTGACAAACCTCTTGATTGGAAGCGAAGGCACACTGGGCATATT
>SDBU01002808.1_pt1 | contig 22653 bp, 42 predicted proteins | sample 2277071 | NCBI WGS metagenome assembly SDBU01 (sample SAMN10397929, study PRJNA504765) | marine sediment metagenome | isolation source: marine sediment core GS08_GC12, 126 cmbsf | place: Arctic Ocean: Gakkel Ridge, Loki's castle | collected 2008 | reverse complement strand
CGTAAATTATACGCCACACTAGGGAAAAGTATATTGTTGACAGTTATAAAATTTTCATCTTGTTCGGCAATCCCCAAGTTATCAGGATCATCTGAACCATCCACCCTTCTATTTAGTGCAATAATAAAATTGTCATTATCAAGCCTCCATGATTTTGTTTCATTACGCTTTCTCCTAGTATTTTCTATGGCATAAGATGCAGCTATCAAATTGCTCTTAATATCTTTGTCTGTTCCAATAGTTGAATAACGTGAAGTCCTAACTTGGTTTGTTGACCAATCATCAACGGAATTTAATTCCTCTGATTTCCATTTGTTAAATCCTGTATCAACTTTTTTGTAAATAAATTCTGTTGCCAATGATTTTTCATAATTTACATTTCTCAGTGTTAAAACTGGCGACCCTGATTGAAAAAAGAAATGTTTTGGTTCAATCCTTACCCTATCCGTTCCTCCAAAATCTTCCACTATAAGCCCAAGATTTTCTATGCCATCAATGCCATCAAAATAATCCATAAATGATATGTTCCAAGAGGCTTCTGTAATAGATTTATTTTTTATCATAAGACCTGAAGCCAAGGCAAAAAAACTTGCACAGCCATTATTGGAATAACTTTGTATCTGTGTTACTCTATTCCCAAGATATTCCGAAAAGAATCTCGAATTTGTGCCTGTTATAGAATTTATAATGCGATTGCCAAGCTCATGGACTAACATTGTGTCAACTTGAAAAGAATCAAAATCAATATCATTTTGTATTTTTAAGTTTACAATATTGGAAGATGTAAATGTTACATCAATGTCTTTATTATCTGGTGCGCCCGCTACTGTCTGGATGATAATTTTTAGATATACTCTAAATTCATCATCCAGGGAATTACTTGATATTGTCCTTGATGCGGGAGTCTGAATCAAATGAAAAATTTGAACAGATGGTGTCACTGGGGTCAAGGTTGAAACCCCTCCGATGCTTAATTCTGCCTCTGAATTTCTTTGAACAAACCATTGCACATCTATTTGGCTAATATTTACGCCTCCTCCAGTTGCAACATCAACTTGTGTATCGCCAAATATGGTAAATATCCTATCAGTCCCACTAAAAGGAAATATATTTGGATCTAAAAGTGTATATAAAGTAGTCGTTGGTTGCGAAGCCAAAATATCTGCTGCTAATACAGTGATTTCATCAAGTTCATTTATTTCAATATTATCAAAATTTGGTACAGCATACCAAGTAGCAGGAACAGCGGCAGCGGATTCGCTGACCTGGGTAACATTTGCGTCTGATATAAAGAGTTTTGCAATTGTTTGAGAGTGTAATAACAATGAATTTATATTGATAGTTTCCCTTGTGTCCCCATAAATATCTTTTACTTGACTTACATCTATCTCAGTGTCTCGATGATTCATAAACCTTGAAAAAAAATCACTTCTTACAAAAACAAGCTTTGCTAAATGCCCTTCTGGTCCAACAAATGTTCTTACAAATGTTGACCAATCAAGGATACCATCGAATAAATCATCATAAGTCTGTCCTTTATCTACAGATATATCCAAGTCTACACGCACTTCATTGTCTGGTCCTTGTGTGGTCAAAATATTTAAAAGATAGTCTCTAGCTTCGCCATAAAATCCCAATGGAGTTTCGGTAAGTTCAGAAGATATAGCAAAGAATTTCTCATCCCTTGTTAATACTAAGTCCATTTTCTCAAATCCTATTGGATCGTCTACTTGTAATGAGCCCTCAATATCATTGTCAAGAATAAACCTTAGTATCCTGTTAGCCATTTAAAAATAATTTGTATCTTTGTGTTGAGGAACTTCCGACCGGAATGAACCTTCGGAAAAGGCTTTTATCTAGTATGAAAGTCTTTTCCTTGATTTATAAACCTGCTCCTTAAAAGCATTAACCTGGAGTTTTCTCTCTGAACATATCTTGCTACCCCTTTATCAGAAAAATAAGTCTGATGTATTGGAAGCCCTTTTATAGATTTGTTTACGCCTATTAAAGCAGAAACAACATCTTCATTATTGGATGTCCCTATTTTATTGTTCAGCAATATCTCTGAAAGCTCGTCATTTAACCTACCTGAGTTTATGGACTCTAGTAATTCTTTAGATTTGGCCGTTGCTGATGCTTTGATAACTGATTCACCTTTGGAAATCCTCACCATGTTTGAATCAGATGTTTCAGTTCCTTGGCCTTGGTAATCAATCACACCTTCTTTAAATCCCAAAAATTGAGGTATTGCCTGTGCGACAACTCGGCCTACATTTAAAGCCGCTCTACCTTTTGCTAGTGGAATACGTAAGGCCGCATATATATCTCCACCAATAAAAGGAGGAATTAAATTAATTTCTGCCGCCGCAAGTGATATCAGCGATAATTCAGCACTCAAATTCGTAAAAACCTTAGCAATTGCAATTGCTTTTTCAAGTGTTAGAAGTGCTATTTGCGAGGCAGAGCCCCTTTCTGCTAAAGCTTGAAATCCATTTATTAATTCTGATGCAATACCTAATGAAATATTTGCTAATTCTCTCTCTACTTCTACTATATCTATTTTCTGCTGCAACTCTTCTTGCCTTAACTTTTTTCTTTTTCCTATTTCTCCATCTGCTTTATCTGTTAACTCTTCCTCCCCGTCTCCAAATATTTCTAATGCTTCATCAACTGTTTCTTGCATTTCGTCGAGTTCTTCTTCCTGTCCTAAAGTTCCACCAAGCAACCTTCTTAAAAGGCCAAGTTCTTCTTCTCTTTCTGATTCTAATTCTGGTATTTCACGTAATAGTTTAGCCAAAGCAGTTATTTGAGCAAATGCTTTTCTTCTTATTTCAAGCTGTTCTGCTTCTAAAATATTTGTTTCATCTAATATGAGTTTTTGTTTCCTCCTGATTAACGCAATAATTTCCTCTTTTTCTTCTGTTTCTTTAAGATTCTTGATAAATTCATCAATATTTTCAGATGTAAAAGCCGCCTTCAATGCATCTTCAATTATTTTAGCTTTTCTTTCAACGCCTTTTTCTTGAATGATTTCTTCAAAATTTAAAAGTGCCCTAACGTCTATAAGTTCCCTTTTTAAGAGAGATGTTCTGACTTTTTTTTCAAATTCTGATAAATCAGATTTATTTATTTCTTTTATCTCTGTATTTATCTCAAACATCCTCTGTTGTAAATCTAAAATCGTGGGTTCTACATTTCCCAATACATTTACCCAATCTCTCATAGTGTTTACTATTTTCCTAAATACATCGTTAAGAGGTGAGCCTTTTTGTATTAAAGCATCAAATGCGCTCGCTAATTTCTTAAGGTCAGTCTCTAAATTATCTTCCATGATACGCCTCATCCTGTCCATTTCACGGGTAGAATTAGAAAACTGCTCATTTAAATCTTTAACCTTTTGGGCGTTGTCTACTAAGAGTATGCCAGAAACGGCGGCTCTATCTCCGAAAATTTCTTGTGCTGCTGTCACTTGTTCTGTTGAAAATCTTACTCTGTCTAACGCTTCGTCTAATGTTATTCCTGCTTTAGATATATTTAATAAAATCCTCCTTAAATCCGTCCCTGCTTTGGATGCTTCTATCCCATTATCAACAAAAGTTCCTAGAATTGCCGTTGTTTCTTCTAAACTCAATCCAGCTACTCTTGCAAGTGGCCCAACATTCCTTATAGCTGCCTCAAATTTTTCTAAATCAAGTGCTGTATTAGCAAAGCTTTCAGCCATGATATTCGTTACCCTAGCAGCTTCAGAAGCTGATAAACTAAATGCATTAATAGTTTTGGCCACTGCTAACGCTGTCGGCCCTAACTCTCTGTCTGCTACAATTGCCAATGCTGAAATAGAATCAGTAAGTTTTAATATTTCAGTAGTTGTAAATCCCAGTCTTGCTAATTCCTCCTGAAGTTTTCCTACTTCTGTGGCTGTAAATTTTGATGCTGCCCCTACCTTTATAGCGTTATTCCTTAATTCAATCATTTGCTTTGAGGTAGCTCCTGAAATGGCAGCGACCTTGGACATCTGAAATTCTAAATCTTTAAGGCTTTTTAGAATATTACGGAATGCTGCCAATACTGCAACTGCTCCAAATGTGGCTAGTAAAGTAGTGCCTAAATTACGAAATGATTTGCTTAATAGGTTTGCTGATCCTTGGAGTTGACGGGTTTTTGCCCTGGTTTTGTCAAGTTCCCTTTGGGCTTGCTTAAGCTTTATATTGTTGAAATCCCAAAATATCGGGATACGTTCTGCCATTGCGCATACACACAGAAATTAAGTTTTCTCGCCATAGGCGAACCGGAATTAAAACAAATATAACAATTATACTTTATTATATTTTTTTATAGCTGCCAGATGTAGGTAAAATTCCCATACACCCATGAGTTTTATAAAATGCTCTATGCTGGGGTCAAGTTTCGCAGCAAGTTTTATAGAAAACTTATTGTCAATAACCGCCCTTTGCATTACCTCTTCTACCTTATTTCCATTAAGGTACGGCTCTTTCGTATCTCTTCGTCTGCTTGTTTCAAATAATCCAGAAAAGTGTCCTTTGAGAAGTTTTCTAGTGGATATAATTCGGACATAGGCTTGATGAAAAAAAAATCGTAGAAATCGTTTTCTCTCCAAAGTTTTATCTTCATGTTACCATGCTTATAATCATACCCGTCTAGCATTTCAGTATCATCAACATAACATACAGAAGCCAGCCTTAATAAAGTATCTTTTGATGCAAGCAATTTGCCACGCTCTTTTAGTTCATAAAGTTTTGATATAGCCAACCCTACTTTAATACCTCCATCTTTATCAGGTTTTTCAAGGTGGTTTATTATTATATCTAAATATTTATCCAATTCCTCAGCATTCAATTTCATTGCCACTTCTGTAATATGCCTATCGGCTGCATGGTAACGGCCTATCGTCATATCCAAGAGTTCATCGCCTTTCCATGTATAATATTGGGTTTTTGATCCGTGGATACCGGGGCCTACAAAGGATTTTACAATATGAGGCCAAATCTCAGGATGGTATATATTTCTAATGTCTTTTCTTTGCTTAAATAACTTTGTGAAATTCATCTTAATATTCTTCTTATTTCTACATTTGTAAAAAATCTAAACCTTCTCAGTTCTTCAGGGCTAACTTTAAAAATCACAGCATTAAACCTTTTTTCATTTCCTTCTGCTATCAATGCAGATTTATTATCTTTAAATACATACATGAATTGTCCACCTCTTTGTACAAGTTGATAGGCATCCCTTAAATTTCCTTTGTTTACAAGGATTACTTTTGATGAATCCAATCCCGCCAATTGTCGATATTGTTTATAGCCACCTGGGAAAAATGTCTTTCCCGTTGATCTTACTTGTTGTTTTTTACTTATACTAATAGGCTTTGTTCCATATCTGCCTATAATTTGTCTAGCCCTTGATTGCCTGCCTCTAACAAATATACGATTCTTGTGTTCACGAAAAGTTAAATTCATGACACGTCTAACCAACCTGGATTCACCAAGCCTCTGCAACTTTTGTCTTAACCTATTAAATGCAGCGTTTTGCTGTGCCTCAACGCCCGCCGCCACAACTACTACATCCTGTACGTGGTTTTCTTACTTTTACCTTCGCCATTTTAATTTATTAAAATCCTTAATTCTTAGTTTAATCCTCAACAAAATAAAATTTACAATCCCATAAAAAGGAATGAAGTATAACAAGTAATCAAATTTGGTTCTTATCCTAAAATGATTTCTGGGATTTATAAAAATTAACAATATATAATATAATACAAATATATAAATCATAAATCAAAAAATTTCAATGTAAGCTCAAAATCAATACCCAGTTCATTAGTTGAGCCCGTGGAACCTATTCCCGAAAACCATATATCAGTATTTGGTGTAAATTCAACAGGGTTTTGAGGTGACAAAGTAGCCGGCTCGGTAATTGGTGGAAAATTAATAACTATTCTTTTAGCTGTGAAGGGAGCACTTGTTATATTAGAATTTTTTCTTTGGAATAGAAAATACCTGACTGGTTTTGCAGAATCAGGAAAGGCAGAGATGAGTTGTAAATAACCAAAGGCATTTGAAGGTAACGAAAATCTAGCTATCAAACTCTGTCCAAATCCTATAGTATCCAATGCTAATTGAGCATGGATCTCTCCAGCCCCTTCAGTCTGTACATTTATTGTTCCTTGTTGGGAAAGGCTTGTGGTGCTTGCATAGACACCGGATTTTTCTATAAATGCTCTATTGATCCTAAACCAGTCTATTAAACCTAACACCGGAATTAATCCATTTGTTGCAATTTCTTCCGAATCTTCTATTAAATTAGCCCCATCGAATTTTAGCCCTTCAACAATTACCGATCTTGCCCCATTGCCACCTGCCGTATCGTCAGCATCAGTAGAGACAACTTCTACTTTAAAAGGTAATGTAGGCCAGTTATAAATACCACCATTGGATTGGATATCTTCAATAGAAGTTCCTATGGCGAAATTAGCGCCGAATTTATGAATTATTTTAAATTTGTCTGTTTTATCTGTCTTTATAAAATCAATTTGAGGAGGAACATTCAGTTGAAATGAAGTAAGCCTTCTATCATTCATCGAAATAAGATTTAAATTCAGAGACAAGCCAATTAAAGCCTACCATACATGTGCAATATACAAAACCTTGAAATAAGTTATCGCTTATCAGTGAAGCTCCTGGCATTCCCCACCAAAACCCCATGCACGGAGGACATCCTATAAGTGGTTTATAAATCCAAGTTGGAAATTCCTTTGCTATCCATTTACCAATCTTACCAAATATCATCCCTTCTTTAAAATATACATAAATGCCCCAAATAAAGAAGCTATTGGTAAGAAATGCTATTGTGATTTCATTCATATTTATAGTGATACCAAACCATGTAAAGTGAAAGTATTAAAGCCATTACTTTATATGTTGGAGATTGTGAATATATAAGCATGTGATCTAAAAATAATATTGATTCATATATTGCAAAAATAAATAACAATGTATAATATTTAGGTTTTGCCAATATTGCGACCATTACATATAGTACAGGACGTAAATTATATGATGTCAATATTAAAAACCATGTTAATGAATATTCAACATCGCTAAACGGATGCCATTTGTATGTAAAATCGTCTCTTACCCAGTGCCAAATAATTGGTAAAATAAGAAGTATTCCTAAAATAAAATATATATTACTTACCGCCTCCTGGTGGTGGGTCTGGGGGAGGGTCTGGTGGATGTCCACCTCCTTCATGACCTTCTGTTGTTGCGTCGGGATCATTTGTTGTGATCAATGTGGTTACCAATATATCTTCATCGCTTAGATTTATCACTTTCGTTATAAGCAATATTCTCTTCTCGTTTGCGCTTTCTTTCATCTTTCTTTTGTTTATAAATTACGTAACGTCTTATTCCTTTGGTATAAATAATCAATAACGATAAAAGTACACTTCCAATCGCTACTATATTTCCTATTTCCATATTTGCAATATACAAAATTATTTTAAATGTGTTTTGTCTGCAATTCCCTTCTTTAGCCTGTAATAGTGGAAACAAAAAACATTCTCCATTAAACCTATTTTGTAGCCCTTCTCCAAGACAATCCAGCAGAAATTATTATCAATCCCTAAACATCGGCCTTCACGCTCTAAAAAACCTCCGGCGGATTCCCAGACATTTTTATTAAACAACATACAGAAGCCGCTTATCTCTTTGTTGATGTCTTTCAAGGAAGTTGCCTTAGAATGGATATTTATAGATACTTCTTCCCAGTGATTCATATCAGGATTTTCATATATTTCACCGTTATATCTTTGTTCTATACACCCTGTCCTGTTTGTCAAGCAAGTAAATATCCCTTGATTTGGAAATATTTTGATGTAAACAAGCATATTTATGTAAAACTGGTAATCTAAAAAACAAGTATCATAATCCTGTATACATATCCACGAACCGGAAGGAAGTAATTTTATATGATCGTTATAGGCTTTACCTAGATTTTTTATTTCCGAAAATGGTTGTATTCGATAAATCATAACCTATAACCCTTGTAATTTCATAACTTTCGAAGTTCTCTATATGTTAATATTTTCGCTCCTAATGATTCTATTTTTTGATTAAATTTATCTTCATCACATTTTTCAGCAATTACTTTTGCACCTTTCGATAAAGCAGGGATTATCCTGCAAGAATCATTTAATTTATTGTCATCGGTAAACGATATTGATAAAATATATTCGCTTCTCCCTATCCAAGAGTTTAGCTGTTGGTCTGAAATATCTTGATATATGTGTGTCGCATTGATTTTGTGTAGCACTTTGCCCCTTCGCCTGCATACTGCTCCGTAAAATAGGTACTTAATATCCTTTTTGCTATTCGGGATTAGATCGGGATAGACCTCTAATGGGGCATATCTACTATCATAAAATCCTTTATTTAATTCTGAATAATCCCATACTTCTAGCGCCTTTACGAAAAACTTGTAATATCTGGCTTGGAATTGTCTGCCTAAATTTTCATAGTTGTAAACTATTTGCCCTTCAGGATTTAGCCAATTTTTAAATGCTGCCCATGTTAATATATATTGTCCCCTACCTGGCTTGAAAAAATTAACAGGCTCACATCCATATTTCCATTTGAAATATTTTGCGAGGGTATTTGTAACTCCTTGTTTTTGACAGTAAAAATATTTGGGCATAGAATTTGAAATATTAATAATGACTTTCATACTTTCTTATAGCATGAAAATACATAATGTTGGCTTACTTGAAAAAATTCCTGTAATTCAATACCTTTTATAAATTGTGGCAAGTCATACCACCAATCTATTACAAATCTTATATAGTCTCGTGGGAATTGGTGATATCTAAAAGCCGGAGGGTGGGTGCCTGTAATTAAATAACCTCCCTTTTTTAAAGAGTTTGTCATGTTTTGCATAGCTGCAAAAGGAGCATAAACATGCTCTAGTACTGAATGGTTTACAATGATGTCAAATTCTTTTAAAGGAAGTGATCCAAGTTGGCAAATGTCTGCCGTTATATCTGGTTTTGATTGTAAGTCCCAATGCAAATCAGTAGTGAGTATTTCGCAATTTTTATAGATAGCTTTGAAGTGTGATTTTACTTTATTACCTTCTGATACTAGCAAGATTTTAGGATTTTGGAATTGTGATACAGAATAGTTCAGCCATTCCATAACAAGTCCATGATAACCAGTACTTAGGTTAGGAAGTACAAAGCGACCTCCAACCCAAACGCCTTCGCTGACATAGTTCCAAGGATGGTTATCTTTTGAATATGTTAAAATTTTAGGGTCATGTATAAAGTTCATTTTATTACTTTTATTTCTTGGTACATTTGTCTAACTACATTTAAGTATTTTAATCTCATATCCTCCCACTCACTTTGATTATGTTTTCCCCACAGTGAATAATTATAAGTAAATTTAGTTTTTAGTATGTGAAGTTTAAAATCTTTAGATTGTTCTCGTTTGTAAATATCATCAAAAAACCTGAATGTTCGTTCTGTAAAAAGGGGACTAACATGATACGGATTTGATAGGCTTAGAGTCCACGTTAAATAAGGAACGGTAATTTTCCAAATACATCCATTTATACAACACGAAGCTAAATCATTTACCCAAAATATAAGGTTAGGGAAATGCTCGGCGGCATGATGTATTATTACTTCTTCAACATCGTGTATTTCTGGCGCTAAATTGTCTTTGCCCACATATTTTTTAATATCGGCTATTGGCCTTTTGTCGATATTAACATAGCCTTTTATTAGGTTTTCCCCTGACCCTAGATTAATCTTCATAAATATTTTTTCATAAAATCATATGCCAATTTATATAGATATTCCACAAAATACGCATAATGTTCATCATGATTATAAGTAAATTCTATGCCCCTGCGAGAAAATATATAATTCACTACATGGATAATTTCATGAGCAATACATGCGGCATTTTGTTTTTTTGAATATCTTTTAAATGGTTCATGGTAAAAGATTAGATATATACAATTTGTATTTTTATAATGATGTTCAATAGTAGTTCCATATCTATTCTCGCTTTTATATTCTAATCCATATTTTTTATTAACCAATTGATGATTATCAGTATCAATTAACATAACGTTATATTTGTAAAGCTCGATATAATGAAATTTTTCCCTATGCATAAAATTTAGAATATTTTCTTCCTCCTTTATCCTCCGGCAATATAGCTTTTCCATTATTGATGCCATAATTAAGTTTAGACTTATCTAAAAATCCAAGTTTTACCATTTCGTTGACATCCTTCGGCCTCACTCCCAAGATGTTTATTTTTTTCTTATTTCGTTTAAAGCTCAAAGATGATTCTTCTTGCCATCTCAAGGCAAATTTTCCAAACGTTCCCAAGACTTTAAACCCTTTTATTTTCCTAAATATCTCCGTGCCTTTTATCTCAAAATCCCATGGAGATTTACACCTTTTAAGTATAAATAATAAAGTGTCAACATTCCATACAGAAATCTGGCAACTAGATAAATATTGTGCATCAAAATTATATTTTGCTATATGCCAACCATCATAAACTTTTAATGTTGTGTTGGGTTTTTTGTTCAATGCACCCCAACCCATTTCGTAGCGGTCAAATTTTAGCTCATTTACCTCATTGAATATTTCGTTTTTAAGATGATCTATTACTAAATAGTCATCAAGCCCAAATATTATCCTTCCTTCATTGGGATGGAGTTCTTGAGATAATAATTCATAAATTTTTTTAGACCAATTTCCCAATATTGTAGAACCTACATCTAGTATCAGAATATCGAAAGGCGTATATTTTCTCCATTGATGAAGGGAGGCCCCCATTATGTGATATGTTGGTGCAGAGGTGACAAGAAATACCCTCATGCCAAAGCAACATAAATTATAACCATAACACACAAAATAGCCAATACAAGCATTAATATAAATAATCCCAAATCTTTATTGTCTTGATTCATAAATCAAATGGTTCAATATAAATTTCACATCCACAACGAGGACAATATTTAAAATTGTCATAATCGGGAGCAGGGTAAAATATAGGTTTTTTACACTTTGCGCATTTAAACCACCAACCAACCGGATCATCGTGAGTCATGCTTTCTATAACAAGAGCTAGATATTTCATATCATTTTCATTATTTCGTTCTTTGGTAAATAATTCTAATGTTCTTTTCAATGCCAATCCGAACTTTATAGTCCTCAAATGTTTGCGTTATTACCCTTACATCAAAATTTGTTTGGCCTCTTGCATATTTTCTCAACGGACAACTCAAAACAAAACGTTCATTACTTATATCTTTTAATGGTCTGTAAATTTCAGGTAGATAGTATAATGCCCAAACCTTACTAAAAAAGTAAAAATATATTAATCTTACTTGTGCAGAAAAACTGCCATCTTTCTGTTTCTCTATTATAAATTCTAAGATGTTCATATCATTTTCATTATTTCGTCTTTGGTATATTGTTGGACTTCATTTGAATATTTTCCATTTTCAAGTATCTTTTCATGGAGGTTTTCTCCAGATTGTAGTTTGATAAAATTAGCAGCTTTATAATTACTTTTGCCATATTTCGATATCATGCATTTAGCTAAATCTCCTAGTCTTATACTTCTCATTTCAGGAATATATGGGGCCGAACTAACACCTTTTTTCAAACAATCAAAAATCAAATCAATTGCCTGGTCAATAGTCCAATAAAACCTAGTAGATTCTGGATTGGTAACCGTGATATCTTTCCCATTCTCTAAAAGTTTCTTCCATTTACACAAAACAGATCCCGTAGAATAAAGTACATTGCCATATCTTACAATTCTATATTTAGTATATCTATCGGAATACCCAAACTCTTCAAAAATCTTTTCCATCAACCTTTTTGTAGCCCCATAGACACCTGTTATTTGTGCTGCTTTATCTGTTGAAATACCTATGACAAACTCTATAGAATTATATTTCATAGCAGTATCACAGACATTGAAACTCCCTTGTACATTTGTAGAAATACATTGGACAGCGTTTTGTTCTGCCAATGGAACGTGTTTAAAAGCTGCCAGGTGAAAAATCCCAGAACATCCATATGCTGCCCTCTTGACCACCCAATCATCAGCAACATCACCGGGGAATATATCAATTATATGCCTTTCGTTTTTTAGTTCTATTAGATTGCCTTCGTTCCGCGAAAGTGCATTGATCTTACATCCCATTGAAATGAGTTTTTCAATCAGTGCCTTTCCTAAGAAACCGCTTGCGCCTGTAATGAGATATCTTTTATTTTTTTGTACCATTCATCTATTGATATTAAATTTAGAAATTTTTCCCTGTTTTCTTCAAACACATGATAGTAATCCGTCATGCTCCTTGATTCTTGTTCACGTTTTGCAAATGGATGGATACAACAAATGCCATAATCACAATCAATAGTATATACTAGATGGTTTGCCAAAGCGACATGATCCACTGCTGTTTTCCATACATCTCCATTCCATTGTTGGGATATTCTAGGTATCCTTTGGCTATCTTCATTCCAGGGTTTTACGTCATGTAATACTATTGTTCCTTTCGGTGATAGATTCTTTAAGGCCTCTTTGAGATCAATTTTTGATTGCTGATAAGTGTGGTTACCATCTATAAATATTAAATCATAATAGTATCTTTCTGTTGACATCATTTCCCAAAATTCATTCGAGGACATTATATAATTAGCCTTTGAATTTGGATTAGGATCAACACTTATCTTATGATCACATGGAATTAAGTCAAAACATTCTTGAGGTAAATTTATGCCTATCTCTAAATAAGATTCATAATTAAAAAGTTCTGCAATATGTATTAATATATTGGTGTGGTGGTGACCGTTTTTTAACTCTACCTTATTTTGGGCTATTGCCTCTGGTATTTGTATGTACATTATTAATTATCTTCATATTTGGGGTTTAAAATAGCTACACCTAAGGGATTTCCGTGGGTCGTTTCGATAATAAATTCCCTAGGTTTAACTTTATCGCCTCTGTCCCAAGCTTGTATCCACTCAATAATTTCATCTTCATATTTTCCCCATTGATGGCTTAATGTTAATGTTCCTAATCCTAATTTATGCATCTTTGGCGCTAGTGGTTGAGATTGGCTTGGGGGGTTATCTCTCTTCATTATATATGATAAATCAATATCTTTTTGCGTAATTGTAATTTTTATATATTGCGGCATTTCCTTTTTGGGATCTAGTTTGTCAAAATTGACAATTCCCCTTAAATTACCTTCCTTATCTTTTCCAAATATTTTCATATTTTCAAATATTTATGATAACTCCTAATTTGTCTCCTTTTGCCATTTTCACCTATCACATAAGGGTCATAAGCCGAACCGATATCTATAAAGGTATGTTGATCTCCCCATTGAAGATAAAGCTCGTCTATTAATACTTCTGTCATCAATGAGGCGCAAATGTGAAAGATAAGGTGTTTGTGTTTATTCGCCATCTCATGAGCTAATTCAGATATCCTTGGTCTATCAAGCCAGCAATCAACATGAGGGACTGATATATATTGGAATTTAAATTCTTTGAAATGCTTTAGCCATCTATTCCCTATCAGCACGTTATTTTTGTCTTTAACAGCTTTGAATAGTTGGGTCAAACTGATTCCTTTTTTAAATCTCATGTGCGAATATCTTTCCTCAATTTCTTTTCTTGTCTTTTTGTCCAGAACATCCCAAGCTCCATTAATATTTGCACTGTGAATAATATCTGAATTTACCCAAACAATATTTAAATCTTTGACGAATTCATAAATCCTAGTCCCTAAAACGTCCATCCCCATCTGTTGCAGCCCCATATAATATTTAGGTTCACTTAATACAACTTCCCTTAATCTCTTTTGTAATGCAGGATAATATCTATGCCCATCACAATTCCATTTCCTATGAGAACCCAATAAACATTGCCATTCACCATCCCCCCACCGAGAATAAGTGAAAGGTTCGTCATTCTTGATGTGTGTAATCAGATCATTAAGTTCTAACCTTCGATGCTTGTAATCTGATAACTTTGTTCCAATTATGTTTACATTTGCTTTCATCTAATCGGTTGAATTGTTTTTTAAAAAATGGATATATCCATGAGAATTTAACTTGATTGGGATATAAAACCCTTTGCAACGGAATTCCTAATTTATCTATAACAGTTAAAAATTCTTTTTCTTTTTGTTTTATTAGATCAGGAAAACATCTATAAGTAGGAGTATTCATTTCAGGATGTCTCTTTTGTGATTTGGCAATATCCTTATAATCTCTAGTCATATAAAGTACAATCAAATCTTGTCGCACCCTCCACCAATGCTCAATACATGGTGAGAAACAAACGAAAAGAGGGTCTTTAACTACCTCAAAATTTATCGCTTCTATTTTATCTTTATGATAATTGACATGTTCAAGACTTAATTTAAGGTGGTAATGTTTTACAAAGCTTTGGTTTATTATCATGCTTTGTGCTGATTCAAAGCCAGCATCCAATAGAGCCAATCGTGGCCCTATATCTATTTTCAACCCCCAGTGATAGCAAAGTTCTGCCATCATCGAAGTCCCACATCTGCCGGGACCTGTTATTATTATCATTCTAATTTATATTCGTAAATGTTTCCATTAGATGTAAGCCACCTATACTTATTTATAAAAGTCGAAATAAACTTATCATTACGTTCATTAATAATATATATTTGAAATATTAGGCCATTTTCATTAACATCCATACATGGGCTTAAGTCTAATTGGTTCCATTCGCCTACTCTCTTTGCTTTATAATGTGGTTTATTTCTTGTCATGGGGTATCAATTCAAATTCATTTTTAAATACCGAATATGGAATATTTCTTATTTTAATTGATGGCTCTCCTCTTCCCAATTTATTAGCTTTCCACAATGCATAATTAAAACTAAGCTGATCACGATGGGAAAATTTACACACTATATCCCACCAATCGTCCATTAAAAAATTAAACCAATCATCGTAATTTCTATATTTCCTTATTAAAATTCCAGTTCCCACCATTCCGGCATGTTTTGGGAATCCTTCTTTTAAATAGAATTGCCTTTGTCTTTCAATATTTTCTTTTGTGTCTTTTTTTCTTTTAATACAGGCATCCATTTCATCATAGATGCAATCTCTTCCATGTTCCATTGCTACCATATCTACATCTTTGGTAAGCCATTTATCAACAAATTCTTTTAGGTTACAATTGATTTTTATATTAGAATCTAGCCAAATTGAACTACCCCAAAATTTGGGAGACAGTATTTTATAGCGTCTGGCTGATTTAACATCATTTAATCCGTCTATTTTATTTTGGAATATCAAAAAATCAAATCCTGGTTGTGGCTTTACTTGGAGTTTGTCATACTTCCCTATATTGGCTGTGTATAAGAGCATATATTAATAGTCTTTTATGTCTAAATAAAAACCAAAAAGCAAAGATTTGAGCATAATTTTTAATATTTCGTCTTGTGTTAATTTTGTTTCAATTGTTATCTTTACAAGATTGTCTACTATTTTTATTGCTGGTATTATTTCAGCCCCGCATTTCAATACATTTATAAATAATTGATGCCTATCCTCTTCAATGTATTTAAGTCTGGTTTTATTCTCTTTATAGTCCTTTGGGATACAATATAATTTAACTGTCTTTTTAAATTTCATATCCTAATTTTAAAATGATTTTTTACTTCTTTTAAATCGAAATATCTTGGTTGTTTACCTCCCCAGTAAGCAGGGGAATTGCCTTTATGTTTATTATAATGTTTCACAATTTCATCTATCCTATCTTTGAAATTCACACTTGCCGATTGTGTTTCTAATTTCTCCCGGATGTCTTTTCTCACATAAGAATAGTGGTGCATTGTAAGTTCCTCCCAACCAAATATTTTTAATCTATTGGGTTTCATTTTCCTTGCAGGGTCAACTTTTACAGGGAATTGCATACCTTCTTGAAATATTCTTGAATCGCATTTATAGAAAACTGACGTATAATAATCCTCTGGCGGTGTGACTTGCAATGTAGGCTTTTTATAGTACGTCAGTAGCCTACATACCGAACTATCCCAATTATCATGGACGAATGTATTAAATGCTTTGAATAATTCTTCTCCTTGGTATATTTCATCTTCATCAATAGACATGAAATAGTCAAAACCTTGTATTTGCGCCTGTTTTAAACCAATATTCCTCTTTTGGGTTTCATTGGATTTCGGGGTTTTGTTTTCGTCAGGCCAAAATTCAAATAAATGAATATGGTATTTTTTGGCAAGGTATAGATATTTTCTAAAATGTCTACTGCTTGCTGAGGTTTGGGTATTGGTCTTTTTCTGGAAATGTAATACGATATAAGGAGTTACTTTCATCATTTCGATTATAGAATATTCCAGAAGTTCTGAACAAGTGGCGCAATTGTAGTATACTGCTAGATTCATTTCTTTTATAATTTGGGTATTTTTTGAAAGAAACTAATATCTTCACCTATATCTGGCTGTGGATTCTTTTTACTCGGCTTTAACCAATAGTAACATATTATAACAAAGAAAATATACCATATAAATATTGCCGATTCTTGGAATGTATATGGAATTATCTCTATCTTAACGACTTCCTCTATTTCATTAATGAGAGCTACAATAAATGGTATTACTAATAGTAGCATTTGAATTATAAATTTTTTCATTTCTTTAGTTGGTGAAGTTTTAACCAATCTTTTTCATTAAATACAATCTCGGCATACGTTCCAGATGACATACATATTTTAATAAATTTTCCAGTTTTTTTAATAGATTCAATATAATCAACATTAATGCTTCTTTCGTCATCAATTTTAATCAGTTTTGATTTGGTTATTTTTTCTATTCTTAAATTTATCTCAATCAATTCTAAAATGGATATCAATTTTTCTGCATGATAATTATTATCACCAAATATTGGATTAGAATGTTTCTTGCATCTTTCACATTGTTGTGAATATTGATCTGGGTAACTTCCTTTTATTCGATAGAATACACCCCAATTATGTCCAAATAAATAACATATTATCTTATTCATTTCTTTGGTCTTTCAAAAGACTTTAATTCTACTTTATATTTTTTACGAATTTCGTCTATTATATCAAACACATGGTCATTACCTATCTGATTCAGTTCTTTTAGTGATGCTTTTGCCCTTTCTTCTTTTATTAAAAGGTTGTAATTCTTATTTCCTCCAGATTTTTGCTTTTCTATAAACTGTAAATCCATTGCAACAATCCTACTTAAATGCTGTAAGAATTGATGTAACAATATATCCTGAGAAAGTTTATCCATTGCAAAAGGTTTTATAAAATCCTACATCATCACCAATTATTGATTCAAGATATTTAAATTCTACATCTTTGTTTTTCATCGTGGCCTTATGACCTATTCCTGCCCTGATTCCTTCATTGTGTTTGATGCCTACTGCAAGATAATCAACAGTCAATAGAGGTGTTTTGAAGTGTTTCCATAATGGAATGTCTAAAAATTTGTAATCGTCTTTAGGCCAGCGAAAATCCTCTAGTGCATTTGTCCTAATAACTGTAGTATAGAGACTTGCTCTTGTAAAATGCATGTGTTTTTGATATGTCTGATTGCATATATTATAATATAATGAAGTAGAGCGACCATAAGCATCAAAATTCATATCTCTAATCTCAGAAATAATTTCTTCTATGTAATTTTTGCTATACCAATCGTCACTTTCAATTACTACTATAACATCAATATTGTTTTTCTTAGCTTCTAACCATCCAGAACGGAACCGGGGTACTATATCTATTGCACTTGATACCGATGGCTCAGTAACATAAATTTCCATGTCCGGTTTTCGGGTTTGCCTTTTGATAAGCCTTTTACATTGTTCAATCATTTTTGGCCTATCCCCCCTATCAATTGTCAGGGTTGCTATTTTCATCTTTGACTTGGAGCTTTTTTGTTTATGAAATAGTTTTCTAAAGCTTTGTTGATAATCCAAGTATAGGATCTATCAAGTTTGTCACCATAATAAATCAGGTTATAAAGATTGTTACTATTACTATACAATCTACAACTAACTATATCGGTTTCTCTTTTGTCTATAATGTCCTCTACTTCTTGATTTGTCATAATATAAACCGTTTGTAATGCAAATTAATAAAATTAATTAATAAAAAGCAAAAATAAAGTAAAAAAGTTTTGGAATTAATAATACAATGTATTATGTTTGATTATTGATTGATAAAATAACAAACAAAACATACCAGAAACCATGAGTCAAACAACATTATGAAAAAGGAAAAATTAATATTTAACACACCCAAAACTATATTAGATAAATCAGGCAATGGAAACCATTTTGTAGAGCCAAATCTGAAATTGCCACCACTTTATTTATCAATCGAATTGGATAGAGATAATGCTGAAAGAATTGAAAACTGGATAGAAGGGTGCCTAGATAAAATGTTCCAGATCGAATCCGAACGGGATAAACTGAAAAGAAAAAGTAAAGCTCAAGCTAGATTAATTAATCTTCTTGATAAAGAACTTCAATCCCTGAAAGAAGATGAGTTGCTTTTTAATAAATCACAACTTCAAATCCTTAGAGACAACATAGTGGAATTAAATAAAACCATGCCTAATGTTTCAATAACAAAGGCAATGATGGACTGGTGTGATAAACTAGAAGAACTAGCCGAAACAGTCTCAAAGAACTAATTATATGAAAACCCTACATATAAAAACCATGAAACTAAAAGAACAGATAAAAGAAATCCACGACAGTATATGGGATACGCACCCAACAAAAACTTGGGAACCTGACCCAGAGCCTTTCGAGTTTGATTATGTTTTGAAAGACAAAATAGGCGAAGAGATAGATGTCACAGTCTCCGGATTCTGGAACCCAGGCTTACAGCAGATCGAGGAGCTTACCATATTAGACAAGTTCAAGAACGATGTCACGGAACTTTTTAACGATAAGGAAATATTGAGGAATATTGAAGAAGCTTTAACTCTAGTATCATAAATTAAATAAAGCAATGGCAAGTTGTGAAAAATGTTGGAGCGATGCTTACATGAAAAATTTCTCAAACGGTAAAGGGCAAGCTGAAAATTACAGTTTTTTAATTGAAGAGCGAAAGGAAAATCCATGTACTCCTGAAGAACAGGCGGGTAAGGACGCTAGAACATGTCCAAAATGTCATAGAAAAACTATACATCAAATTATGAGTGAATGTATAGTTTGTGGTTATCTTAAATAATTCAAAACAATATCATGAACAAATATCCTAACATAGTAAAAAACCTAGAGCTCGAATACTTTAATTATCATAGCTTTCCGGTGTTCAGCTTCTCATTGAAATCACATATCAGCGGGTTGATACTTGTTTTCGATCCTTTTGATACTTCACCATTTGTTTATTTAAACCTTAATTAATTATGGGATTTAAAATGTATGAATTGGAATTTTATTATAATGATATTGTTAAAGAACCAATGATGCCAGAATTTGAAAACTTAGATGATAGACAAATATTGGCTTTAAAAAACTCACTGGGTTTCCAAACATGGACATTATCTATACGAATAAAAAACTTGGAAAATTCAATAAGAGAATTGTTTATTTAAACCTTAACTAAAATGGATGTTATTGATTCAAAAGATTATTATCAGTCTAAACAACAGCCTTTTATTTCTATTGCATTAAAACATCGTGAAATAAGAATTAGTAAAAGTGCTATGGTAATGATGGGTTTCAATCTAGAAAGTAAACATAACTATGTTTCATTTGGAAAAGAAGGTAATAAAATTTCTTTAAAGATGTCAGATAAAATCAACGATAAATCCTTTAAAATTATAAATCTCGCAAATACATATAAAATAACTTGTAGGGCTTTTGCTAATGAATTGGGTAGGATTTTGCCATGTACTGAAACACGCACCTATAAATTTCCAATTGTCAGAACAGATTTAGCATGGTGTTTAATAATAGATAAAGAAATAAAATAATTTAAACCTTAACTAATTATGGAAAAGACATTTTTTGAAGATTTTATGAATTTCCAGAAGGAGTGCGAAATAATTCCTCTCGATTCAACCGCCAAAATAGGGAAGTATTCTTTTAAATATGCCTCTTTAGGGTCAATCATAAAGATAGTAAGGCAAGCTTTGCACAAAAATAACTTCATACAATATTGGGAATGCAAAGAAAGCGGAGCAGTAACTTGTATTATTGAACATATAAGTTCTAATAAAGAAGAAACTTTCTCAGGTCAATTAATAGTAAATGATCATATAAGAACTTCAACGGTTATGATCAAATCCTCTGACGACCCAAAACAACAAGGGGCTGCAATTACCTATGCCAAAAGGTACTCCTTAGTAGCTCTTTTGGGAATTGTAGCCGAGGAAGATAAAGATGCTCCACCTAACCAAACTAAAAATAAGCCAAAACTTACTGCAAAAGCATTTGAACAAGCAAAGGACAGAATAGTCAAAGGCGAACAAAATGTAACCAAGCAATGCCTTATGCATTTTGATCTTACAGAAGAACAGAATGAAGAACTTGTAAATCTTGATTTGGAATATACTATATAATGGAAGAATTCACAGAAGAACTTAGCGCCGCAAAAGGCCAGCGCACTGATGCATGGAAAGAACAAAGATTAGGAAAAATCACTGCCTCAAAGTGTAAAATATGGATGCAGAGAGGACGCAAGAAAAATTCAGGTTGGCCGACTTATAGCGATGAATTTGGGCAAACTTGCCTGACGTATCTTTATGGTGTTTTGGCTGAAATACTAACAGGTTCACCACATGAAATATTCGGAGCCGCTATTGATTGGGGGGAGGATTTGGAAGAACAAGCAATTATAAGATACATAGAAAAGACCGGAAATAAAGCACGAAGGATTGGATATGTCGAATATCAAGCTAATAACCTATTTGGTGGCTCGCCTGACGGACTTATAGAGCCCGATGGTATGCTAGAGGTCAAATGTCCTTTTAACCCCGCAAATCACGTACAAACGCTTATCACAAAAGACATATATAATGAAGATCATAGAATGCAAATCCAGGCTAACTTGCTTTTTACAGATCGCAAATGGTGTGATTATGTAACCTATGATCCTAGGGTATTTGATAAAGATAAAAATATCAATGTAATAAGGATAGAACGGGATGAAGAAATTATTGAGAACATCATTTTAAGAACGGTTCTAATAACAAACCTTTTCGATGAATTTAAAGAGAAAATAAAATGAGAATAATATTTCATAGAAATAAAGATATTGAACGCCCTGGATCGGAGCTAGGTGTATTCATTGCAAAACAAGATAAAAACCAAAAACCAGACGAAATGGGTTATTTTGGTTCAGAATCTTATTATATCAGCATATCAAATGTTTATGCGTATGCTTCCCATACTGCAAGCTTCAATCGCGATGAATGGAACGAGATTAAAGATTTTATTGATAAATCATTACAAGAATATGATAAAACCTTAATAAAATGAGAAAGTTAAAAAAAGCCAACTAGTAGGGTATATAGAAGCTGTTTGAAATGTGGTAAAAATGAATCAGAAATAGTATGAAAAAATTAAAAAACCATGAATAAATTCGAAAGAAAAGTAGCGGAATTAGTAGAAAAATATGGAGTAGATGGAGAAATCATGACAATGCAGGTCAAAGACTGGTATCAGATCGAATCCGAACATGAAGAATTACGGCAAAAACTTCAAACCCTGAAAGAAACTATCAAGACATATTTTTTGTTAGAATCAGATTATTGGGCTAATATGGATAAAGAGAATATATCAAAATTCGAGGAAATTCAAAGGAAATTAGATGACCAATTAAAATGATAACACAAAAACAAGCAATAAAAAGCTACCTTAAATCTTTTGGCTCGATAACCTCACAAGAGGCATGGAGGAAATTTTCTATAACCCGCCTATCTTCTATAATTCTAAGGTTGAGAAAAGAGGGATTTGAAATTATTTCCATACCAAAAAGAAATAACAGATTTAATTGGGTAATGTACCGATTAATAAGAGTTCCAAAACCACATACAAAAGTTAAGACAGAATTTAAACTGGAATTGGGTAAGGTATAAACTTAAATAAATGATATTATGAAAAACATTAAATTGTCTGATGGAAGCAATCGGTTAGTGTTTGATTTAAAAAAGGACAGTTGCCCAATATGTAAAACACCATTTAATAATGGTACTTATTTTTCTTGGCGCATGTTCCATGGGGAAGCATCTTCAAGTTGTTGCGGCGCTATATATCAAATGAAAGGATGGTATGCTGACCCTAAAAAAAATAAACAAGACATTATAGATTTTTCAGATTCCCTTGATAATAAAAATTTAATCTGGCTTAAAATAGGTGAAGATTGGATAAAACCATTACAAAAAGCCATATCTAAAATCAATATACAAAATATCCATAATGAGAATGTATATGAAATGGCTAAAAAATTAAAATTGGGTAAGGTATAAACTTGTGAAATGAAACTTATAGGTAACAATTTATTTACTTGTCTTATTGGTTCATTATTAATATCATTTATAATATGGCTAA